>Ga0182739_1000380_pt1 | contig 63127 bp, 51 predicted proteins | sample eDN5th30CBELigBY_FD_128873 | JGI IMG/M metagenome (GOLD analysis project Ga0182739, IMG submission 128873) | Enriched backyard soil microbial communities from Emeryville, California, USA - eDNA 5th pass 30_C BE-Lig BY (version 2) (version 2) | ecosystem: Environmental > Terrestrial > Soil >... | reverse complement strand
GCGGATTTCGCCTAGATGCTTGTACCGTCACTCATTAATCCTGCATTCATCGCACCTATTCTTATATGCCCGCCGGAACCATAGCGAATTGGCGTGGTTCTTCTCTCGCTGCGCTTTGGTGCGGCCAGACGTCGGGGCCGTTCGGGTGAGGGGCGGTCACCCTTCGAGCCGGTTCCTCGCGCGTCGAAACTCGAAAGGAAAAAACATGTTCCGATACATTGTGCCGGCTGCGTTTGCGGCCTTCCTGGCGGCTTCGCCTGCCGCCGCCATGCCGATGACCGCGCCTTCCGGTCTCGCGCCTGCGGCCAATGCCGGGCTCGTGCAGGAGGCGCAGGCGCGCCCGCGCGCAAACAATCGCCGCGCCGCACCGCGTCGGTACGCACCTCGGCGGGCTGCGCCGCGCCGCTATGCGCCCCGGCGAGTGGCGCCGCGTCGTGGCTACTACGTCACCCGCCGCTACGCTCCCGGTGCGCGCCTGCGCGTAGCGCCGCGCGGATGGCGCCGCTACGGTGCGCGTCCGGTCTATTGGCGGACCCGTGGTTGCGTGCTGGTCGGACCCGTGTGGTTCTGCCCGTAAGCCCGAAGCGAACATCGCTGAACAATGTATTCGGGCGGGCGCCGCAAGCGCCCGCCCGTTTTTCATAGTGACACGGTTTCCGATTGATCACACCGACGTCGTCATTCCGGGGCGCGTGCGCAGCACGCGAGCCCGGAATCCATAACCCCTGTCTGTGTTCATGGATTCCGGCCCTCGCCGCTCGAAGCGGCTCGGCCGGAAGTTTCATAGCCTTTACCGGCCGGGCCGCGGTGGGCTCGGAACCGGCGGCAGCGACTTGATGTAGGCCGCCATCGCCCTCCGGTCCTCGGCCGGAATCTGCGACAGGCTGCGAACGACCGGCGCCATGTTGGAGCCGACGGTGTCGCCATTCGGCAAGACGCCGCTGGTCAGCACTTCCTCGATGTCGCCGGCCGGCCAGTCCTTCAACGCCTGCTGGGTGATGTTCGGCACCCAGCCTTCGCCTTCGAGATGCGGGCCGCCGGCGAAGCGCGTCGCGGGCCGTATGCCGCCCAGCAAATTGCGTGCGCTGTGGCACTCGGCGCAATGGCCCGGACCGTTCACCAGATAGGCGCCGCGGTTCCATTCTGCCGACTGCTGCGGGTCAGGCCGGAACGGCGCGCCGTCGAGGTAGAGCAGTTTCCACAGGCCGAGCCCGCGCCGGACGTTGAACGGAAACGGCAGGTCGTGGCCGCGAGCCCTGCCTTCGACGGCGGGAAGCGTCTTCATGAAGGCGAAGAGGTCGCGCAGGTCGTCCATGCGCATGCGCTGGTACGACGTGTAAGGGAAAGCCGGATAGTAGTGCTCGCCCGCCGGCGAAGTGCCCTTGACCATCGCGGTGACGAACTGCGCCTCGTTCCAGCCGCCGATGCCGTCGCGCGGATGCGGAGAGATATTGGGCACATAGAAGGTGCCGAACGGCGAGCGCAGCGGCAGTCCGCCGCCGAGCCGCGTGGCGTCGCTCTGGGCGGGCGTTGCGTGGCACGAGGCGCAGCCGCCGGCAAAGAACATCGTGCGCCCGTTCTCGATGTCGGGCTTATGCGGGCCGAGCGTGCGGGCTTCGACGGTCTCGGGCTGCGTGAGCAACCAGAACGCGGCGAAGCCGATTATAAACAGCGCGAGCGATGCGAGGATCAGTTTCCGTAACATGGCCCCTCATTCGCGCGATGGCGGCCCATCATGCCCCGAGAACGCGGGCCGGACGAACTCAGCGCTGCGCCGGGCGGCGGAATCCCTCATGACAACTCGAGCAGTCCGCAACGAGGGGCGCCACAGCTGCCTTTAAGCCGTCGACGCCGCTCACCGCTTTGGCCCGGCCATCTGCTACATTCTTGGCGAACTTGGCGACCTCGGCGTTCCATGCCTTCGGGTCATCCCAGATCTTGGGAAGGGCCCGCGACTCGATCTTGCGGCTTTCCGCCGGAAACAGCGACGGCAGTTTCTGCGCCTTGTCCGCGAAGGCATCGAAAGCCGCGTTGACCTTGGCGGCGTCGAAAGCCTCCTGTCCGCGCACCATGCGGTTGACCACCGCCATTTGCTGCCCGCTGCGCTTCATCAGGTCCTGGCGGGACTTGACGACGTCCTGCTGGGCGCTGGCGGCGGTCACGACGAAGACCGCAGCCGATGCGGCGGCGGTCGCAAGAATTGCGCGGATCAGTGTCATTGCCTCTCTCGGCCTCCCTTGAGCTATTCTAAAATGATAACCCCGCGATTGCGGGGCTATTCCGGCTCAAAAGGGATTGGAGATCAACCGGGCCTTGCCCGCGTTCACGCCGGCAATCTGGTACCGCGCTTTTCCAGCGCCGCGTCGACGCTCCACGGTCCGCCGCCTGCGGCTGCGAGGTAGAGACAGACGAAGCAGTACATGATCGCGAGGCTGCCGCCGTTCACAGACGGGAAGAAGCTGCGCGGCGCGTGCCCGAGGAAATAGGCGAAGGCCATCAATCCGGCGAGGATGAAGGCGACGGGCCGGGTGAAGAACCCGATGATCAGCAGCGGGGTCAGGACCAGTTCGATCACCCCGGCAAACCAGCCTTGCGAGAACATCGCCGGACCGGCCCGCTCGACCGGGAACATGAAGAACTTCTGTATCGGATGCTGCAGCAGCACGATGCCGGTTGTGATGCGCAGGATGCTGAGTGTTTTGTCCGACCAACTGGCAGCCAGGTCTCGAATTCTCATTTCGTCCTCGTTTATGCGGGGTCTGCCCGCGATCCAATACCAACACCACGCTACGGCGACCCGTTCCTGTGACGAATGCGCCGCGGCGTCGCAGGCTAAATGCTCGTTCTACATGGTGTGCATGCGGCGGCCTTCCTCCAGCGCCTGCCACACCCGCTCCGGCGTCGCCGGCATGTCGATGTGGCGGATGCGGAACGCACGCCAGAGCGCGTCCACGATCGCATTCATGATCGCCGGACAGGAGCCGATCGACCCGGCCTCGCCGGCACCCTTCACGCCGAGGGGATTGGTGACGCAGGGCACGTTGTGGGTTTCGAACACGAATGACGGCGTATGGAGCGCGCGCGGCAGCGCGTAGTCCATCAGGCTCGCGGTCACGAGTTGGCCGGAATCGGCGTCGTAGACGGCGTGCTCCAGCAGCGCCTGTCCGAGGCCCTGTACGGTGCCGCCGTGAACCTGCCCGGCCAGCAGCAGCGGATTGAGCGTCTCGCCGAAGTCGTCGACGATGACATATTGGTCGATCACGATATCGCCGGTGGCGGGGTCGATCTCCACTTCCACCGCATGCGTGCCGTTCGGATAGGTCGGCGCGGCCGGGGTGGCGTTCTCGATCGCCACCAGCAGCGCAGGGTCGGACGGCGCATGCGCGAGATCCGCAAACGAGATCGCGCGATCGGTGCCGGCCACCCGCACCACGCCGTCGACCACTTCGAGGTCGTCCGCGCTGGCTTCGAGCCGGTCGGCGGCGAGTTCTTTAAGATTTTCGGCCAGCTTGCGCGCCGCGCCCCGCACCGCCACACCGCCGACCGGGATCGAGGTCGAGCCGCCGGTCCCGCTGCCGGTCGCGACGCGGTCAGTATCGCCCTGCACCATCCGCACGCGGTCGGGCCGCAGCCCGAGCTGATCGGCGATCAGTTGCGCATAGGCGGTCAGGTGTCCCTGGCCGGTGGACTGCGTGCCGATCAGCACCGTGACGCCGCCGTCAGGATCGAGCGTCAGCGTTGCCGTCTCGGGGCCGAGTGCGCCGCAGGCCTCGACATAGCAGGCGATGCCGATGCCGCGCAGCATGCCGTTCTCGCGCGACGCGTCGGCGCGCGCGTCGAACCGGTCCCAGCCGACGAGCCGCTGCGCCCGCTGCATGTGCGTCGCGAACTCCCCTGAGTCGTAGACCTTTCCGGTCGGCGTCGTATAGGGCATCGCCTGCGGTGCGATGAAGTTCCTGCGGCGCAACTCGTCCGGGGCGGTGCCGAGATCGCGCGCGGCGACGTCGACGAGACGCTCGATCGCATAGGCCGCTTCCGGCCGGCCGGCGCCGCGATAGGCATCTACGGGTACGGTGTTGGTGTAGATGCCGCGCACCCGCACGTAGCAGGTCTCGAACGTATAGAGGCCGGGCAGCAGGCCAGCACCTTCCACCGGGATGAAGGGCGCGAACAGCGATAGATACGCCCCCATGTCGGCGAGCGTATCGACCGAGAATGCGAGGAACCTGCCGTCGGCATCGAGCGCCAGCTTCGCTTCGGTGATGTTGTCGCGCCCCTGCGTGTCGGCGAGGAAATGGTCGGTCCGCTCGGCCACCCATTTCACCGGGCGCCGCAGCCGCGTCGCGGCCACCGCCGTCAGCGCATATTCGCGATAGGGGAAGAACTTGGTGCCGAAGCCGCCGCCGACATCCGGCGTGATGACGCGGAGTTTCTCCGGGCTGATCTTCAAAATGGCGTCCGCCAGCACGTCGCGTACCATATGCACGCCCTGCGTGGGGATGGTCAGCGTCAGCCGGTGCTCGCGCTCGTCGTATTCGGCAATCGCTCCGCGGGTGTCGAGATAGTTCGCCACCACGCGCGGATTGGTGAGCCGCAGCGTGACCACATGGGCCGCCCTGGCGAACGCCGCTTCGGTCGCGGCCTTGTCTCCGAGCGAGGTCTCGAAGGTGACGTTCCGCGGGGTATCGTCCCAGACCAGCGGCGCGCCCGGCTTCACGGCCGCGTCGGCGTCGATGACGGGCGGCAGCGCCTCCCAGTCGATCTCGATCGCTTCGGCGGCGTCGCGCGCCTGTTCCACGGTGTCGGCGACGACGAAGGCGACGGCATCGCCGACATGGCGCACCCGGTCGCGCGCCAGCACCGGATAGGGCGGCACCGTCATTTCGACCCCCGCCGGACTGCCGGCGCAGGGCAGGTCGCCGAGGTCGGCGGTGTCGGCGGCGGTCATCACCAGCCGCACGCCGGGCAGGCGTCTCGCCGCCCCGGTGTCGGTGATGCGGAAGCGGGCATGCGCATGCGGCGAGCGCAGCACCACCGCATGCAGGGTTCCGGGAGGCGATAGGTCGGCGAGGTAGTGCCCCTGTCCGCGCACCAGCGCTTCGTCCTCGCGCCGGGTTACCGGCTGGCCGAAACCAAACTTCATGGGCTGCATGCTGTTACTCCGCGGGTTGCGAATGCGCCGCCGATGGCTCGCCCTCCTTCCGGCGGCTGAAGCGCGCCGAGATGCCGCTCGCGATCACATAGAAGGCGGGCGTGAAGATCAAGCCGAACACGGTGACGCCGAGCATCCCGGCGAACACCGCGGTGCCCAGCGCCTGCCGCAGTTCCGAGCCGGCGCCCATGGCGAGGGCCATCGGGAGGACGCCGAGAATGAACGCCAGCGAGGTCATGATGATGGGGCGCATGCGCAGATGGGCGGCTTCGATCGCGGCCGCGCGCCGGTCCTTGCCCTGGTCCTCGAGCTGGCGCGCGAATTCGACGATCAGGATCGCGTTCTTCGCCGCCAGGCCTATCAGCACGATGAATCCCACCTGGGTCAGGATGTTGTTGTCGAACCCACGTAAGATCACCCCGGTGATCGCCGCGACGAGGCACATCGGAACGATCATGATGACGCTGAGGGGCAGCGTCAGACTTTCGAACTGCGCGGCCAGCACGAGGAACACGAAGACCACGCCGAGAATGAAGGCGAACATCGCCGTGTCGCCGGCCCTGATCTGCTGGAAGGCGAGGCCGGTCCACTCATAGGTTATGCCCGGAGGCAGCGTCTCGGCTGCCAGCCGCTGCATGGTCTGGATCGCCTGTCCCTGGCTGTAGCCGGGGGCTGCGTTGCCGTCGAGTTCGGCGGCCGGATAGATGTTGTAGCGCGGCACCCGGTACGGGCCCGAAATGTCGCGCACGGTGGTGAAGGATGCGAGCGGCACCGTCTCGCCGCTCGAATTTCGCACCCGCAGGGCCAGCACGTCCTTCGGCTCGAGGCGGAACGGCGAGTCGGCCTGCGCCTGGACGCGGAACGTGCGGCCGAACAGGTTGAAGTCGTTGACGTAGGCGGAGCCGATATTGACCTGCAGCGTGTTGAAGACATCGGCGAGGTTGATGCCGAGGAGCTGCGCCTTGGTGCGGTCGATGTCGAGGAAGAACTGCGGCGTCGAGGTCTCGAACAGCGAGAACACCTGCACCAGTCCCGGTGTCTGCGCCGCCCGGCCCATCATCGCATAGACCGCGCCCTGCAGCGCCTGCGGACCGACGCCGCCGCGATCCTCGATCATCATGCGGAAGCCGCCGGCATTGCCGATGCCCTGCACCGGTGGCGGCTGCACCACGATCATGAACGCTTCCTGGATCTCCGCCATCTTGCCGAAGACGCCGCCCTGGATCGCGGCCACCGACTTCATCGGATCGTGGATGCGCTCCTCGAACGGATCCAGCACCAGGAACATCGCGCCGGCGTTCGGTGCATTGGTGAAGGTCGCGCCCGAGAAGCCCGGAATGCTGATCGCGTTGCCTACGCCCGGCACGCTGCGCGCGAGCTCCGACGCCCGCCGCATCACCTCTTCGGTACGCTGGAGAGAGGCTCCGGGCGGCAGTTGCGCGGCGACGATCAGGTAGCCGCGGTCCTGCTGCGGGATGAAGCCCTGCGGCGTGCGCTGGAACTCGTTCAGGCCGAAAGCGAGGATGCCGACATAGACCAGCAGCACCAGGACGGCGAAGCGCACCACCTTGCCGGTGAGCCAGCCATAGCCGCGCGCAACCGAGTCGAAGCCGCGGTTGAACAGCCCGAAGAAGGTGCGGACCGGCCATTCATACCAGCGCGGCTTGTGATGCGGATCGTGCGGCTTGAGCAGCAGCGCGCACATCGCCGGCGACAGCGTCAGCGAGACGAACAGCGAAATGATCGTAGCGCCGGCGATGGTCAGGGCGAACTGGCGGTAGAACTGCCCGGAAATGCCGGTGATGAACGCGGACGGAATGAACACCGCGGACAGCACCAGCACGATGGCGATCAGCGCGCCGCCGACCTCGTCCATCGTTTTGTGGGCCGCCTCGCGCGGGCTCATCCCGTTGGCGATATTGCGTTCGACGTTCTCGACCACGACGATCGCGTCGTCGACGACGATGCCGATTGCCAGCACGAGCCCGAACAGCGACAGGTTGTTCAGCGTGAAGCCGAACATGCTCATGATGAAGAAGGTGCCGACCAGCGAGATCGGGATCGCCAGAATGGGGATGATCGCCGCGCGCCACGTCTGCAGGAACAGGATCACCACCAGCACCACCAGCACGATCGCCTCGAAGATCGTCGTGATAACGGCGTTGACGGACTCCTGGATGAACTGGGTCGGGTCGTAGATGATCGTGTATTTCAGGCCCGCGGGGAACGACTTCGCGATCTCGGCCATCTCGGCGCGGATCGCGGTGCCGGTGGTGAGCGCGTTCGAGCCGGGGCGCTGGAAGATGCCAAGCGCGACCGAGGGGTCGTCGTTGAGATAGGAGCTCGACGAATAATCCTGCGCGGCGATTTCAACGCGCGCGACATCCTTGAGCCGCACCACCGCATCTTCGGTCTGCTTGACCGTGATGTTCTCGAATTCGGGCACCGTCGAAAGGCGTCCGAGCGTGCGCACGGCGACCTGGAACGCGAGCTGATCCGGCACCGGGGGCTGGTTCAGCACGCCGGAGGCGACCTGGATATTCTGCGCCTGCAGGGCCTGGGTGACGTCCGCCGCCGTCATGTTGAGCGACTGCAGGCGGTCCGGCAGCAGCCAGACCTGCATCGCGTAGTCGCGGCTGCCGAACACGGTGATCGAGCCGACGCCGTCGACGCGGGTGAGTTGATCCTTGACCTGCAGATTGGCGTAGTTGGAGATGAACAGCGTGTCGCGCGACTTGTCGGGCGAATAAAGGTTCACGACCAGCAGGATGTCGGGCGAACTCTTGGCGACGACGACGCCGATCTGCTGCACCTGCTGCGGCAGGCGCGGCTGCGCGATCGCGAGCCGGTTCTGCACCTGCACCTGCGCGATGTCGAGATCGGTGCCGATGTCGAAAGTGACCGCGATCGAGAACCGGCCGTCGGCGGTGGAATTGGAGGAGATGTAGAGCATCCCCTCCACGCCGTTGATCTGCTGCTCGATCGGCGCCACCACCGTTTCGGCGACCACCTCGGCGCTCGCGCCCGGATACTGGCCCGAGACCGTGATGACCGGCGGCGCGATCTCCGGATACTGGGCCACCGGCAGCCGCGAGAAGGCGACGCCGCCGAGAATGATGATGATGATCGACATGACCGACGCAAAGATCGGCCGTTCGATGAAGAAGTGGGTGAGTTGCATCAGGGAACGGGCCTACTTCTTGGCCGGCGGGGCCGCCTCGGCGGAAGCCTTTTCCTGCCGTTTCGGGGTCACGGGCTGGCCCGGCCGGATGCGCATCAGGCCGTTGACCACCACCCAGTCGTCGGCCGTGATACCTTCGCGGACGACGCGCAGGCCATCGACCACGGGGCCGAGCGTCACGTAGCGCGGCTTCGGAATGTTGTCGTCGCCGACGACGTAGACGATCTTGCGCACCTGCTCGGAGCCGATGGCGACGTCCGGCACCATCAGCGCCTCATAGGGCGACGAACCGGGCACCTGGATGCGGCCGAACATGCCGGGCGTGAACACGCCGGGGTTCTTGAACTGCGCGCGTCCGCGCATGGTGCCGGTCGAACTGTCGATGACGTTGTTGACGAAATCCATGTCGCCCTTGTGGCCGAACGTCTTCTCGTCGATCAGCATCAGCGCCACCGGCGTCGTCATGCTCCGGTTGACGATGTCGTCCTTGCCGCGCTCGGCGAGCCGCAGATAGCGCAGGTACGAGGCTTCATCGAAGGTGAATTCGAAGCGGATCGGGTCAGTCGAGACGATGGTCGCCAGCAGCGTGGTCGAGCCTGCCGCCGCGCCTCCCGCGACGAGGTTGCCGGGCGAAACCCGCCGGTCGCCGATGCGGCCGGCCACCGGGGCGCGCAGTTCGGTGAATTCAAGATCGAGTTCCGCCTGCCGCACCGCGGCTTCGCCGGCGGCGACCGTGGCGGCGGCCGTGCGCGCGGCCTGCGTGCGCTGATCGAATACCTGCTCGGAAATCGTGCGCTCGCGCACCAGCTGGCTGGCGCGGGTCAGGTCGCCCTCGGCGAATGCGAGGTTGGCCTTGGCCTGGTTGAGATTGGCGCGGGCCTGATCGAGCGCGTTCTGGAACGGCCGCCGGTCGATGGTGAACAGCAGGTCGTTCTGCTTGACCATCTGCCCGTCGGTGAAGTGCACCTTGTCGAGGTATCCGGACACGCGGGCGCGCACCTCGACCGAGTCCACCGCGACAAAGCGGCCGACATATTCATCCCGGTCAATGACGCTGCGCTTGACCGGCTGTGCGACAGTTACTTCGGGAGGCGGCGCCGCGGGTGCTGCCGGGGTTTGGTTCTCGGTGCAGCCGCTGGCGACAGCGGCGACGACAAGCGCGGCGCAGGCGCTCCGCGCAATGCTGAAAACAGGCATAAGTTCCCCATCGTGGTAGCGCCCATATGGGACCGCAGGGATTGCGTCGCAATGCAACAACCCGGCCGTGCGCTGACGGTGGTCGAGTGCGGCTGACGCTGCGGCTTTTGGGTCACAGGCCGGAGGCCGCCGGGCTATAAAACGGGCGCCTTCCTAGCAGGAAAAGACATGCCGACCTAGAGCCTTTTCCGGTACCAGTCTGCTCCGGATCTAATGCGGCCAGATACCGGCTTACTGCTAGAAAAAAGCGACCGCGCACCACCTTTCAACGCCTGATCCGGTCGAATCCGAGCGGGTTTGTCCGGTGCGGTCGGGCGGCTCAGGCGTGCAGCAGGCTGCGCCAGTCGCCTTTGAACAAGGTGAGCAGTGCCGCGGCATAGGTCAAGGCTCCGATCGCCATCAGCGCCACCAGCGTGAGTTCGTGCCGGAAGCGCCAGCCGGCCAGCAGGCCATCGAGCAGGCCGTGCGCCAGCAGCAGCGCCACGCCGAGGACCACGCCCGCGACGCAGATCTTGGCGACGGTGCGCAGCAGGCGGGCATCGAAGCCGAGGAGGTTGGCGCGGGCGGCAAACCAGGCGACCAGCCCGATATTGACCCAGGCGCCAATGGCGGTCGCCAGCGCCAGGCCGACCTGTGCCAGTGGTCCCATCAGGGCGAATTTGAACGCGACATTGACCGCGACGCCCGTGAGGGACGCCTTGACCGGGGTCAACGTGTCGCCGCGCGCGAAGAATGTCGCCACCATGCTGCGGATCAGCACGAAGGGGATGAGGCCCAGCGCATAGGCGCGCAGCGTCGCCCCGGCGGCGGCCGCATCGGCCTCGGTGAAGGCGCCGCGGGCGAACAAAGCACGCACGATGAGTTCCGGCACCGCCACGAAGGCGGCGACGCAGGGGATGGAGAGCACGAGCGTCAGCGTTATGGCCCGGTTCTGCGCAGCGCGCGCGCCGGCCTCGTCGGCCGCCGCGATCCGCCGCGCCATTTCCGGCAGCAGCACGGTCCCGACCGCGATGCCGATCACGCCGATCGGCAGTTGGTTAAGGCGGTCCGCGTAATACAGCGTCGAGACCGCGCCTACGGTGAGAAGGCTCGCGATCACGGTGTCGGCGAACAAGGCGATCTGCACGCCGGCCGAGCCGACGGTCGCCGGGCCGAGCGCGCGGAAGAACTGTCTGACGTCGTCGTCCAGCCGCGGCCAGCGCCACGTCACCATCACCCCCGCGCGCCGCGCTGCCGCGGCCAGCAGCAGGAACTCGAGCACGCCGGCCGTCAGCACGCCCCAGGCCGCCGCGTGGCCGGCGGTCGGGAAGAAGGCCGCGAGCGCCAACGCCACGATCATGCTGAGGTTGAGCAGGATCGGCGCGGCGGCGGCGGCGGCGAAACGGCGGATGGCGTTGAGAATGCCGCTGAACAGCGTCACCAGCGTGATCAGCAGCAGGTAGGGAAAGGTGATGCGGCTGAGTTCGACGGCCAGTTCGAACCGGCCGCCGTCATGGTCGAAGCCCGGCGCCAGCAGCCGGATGACCCAGGGCATGAAGGCGAGCGCCAGCGCCAGCAGCACCAGTTGTACCGACAGCAGCATCGCGAAGATGCGATCGGCGAAGATGCCCGCAACCTCCGCGCCCTTCTGCGTGCGCACACGCGCATAAGACGGCACGAAGGCGGCGTTGAACGCGCCTTCCGCGAAGATCGCCCGGAAGTGGTTCGGCAGCTTCAGCGCGACAATAAAGGCGTCGGCGACAGGGCCGGCGCCCAGAATCGCCGCCAGCATGATGTCGCGCACAAAGCCGGCGATGCGGGAGAGCAGCGTGAAGCCGCCGACCGACAGGATATGACCGGTCATCCTGCCGCGTCTTGCCGCCGGTGCCGATTCGTCGCCCATGCGCTCTGGTTAGTCCCCGCCCGCGGCGAAGTCTACGAGCGTTACACGGCTTGGCTCAGATGGCGCGGCCGAGCAACTGATCGGAAATGATCCGCAACTGGATCTCGGAGGTGCCCTCGAAGATCTTGGTGAGGCGGGCGTCGCGCCAGTAGCGCTCGACGGCGTTGAGCGTGGTGTAGCCGGCGCCGCCGAAGATTTGCAGCGCCTCGCTGGCCACCCGCTCGGCCATTTCGGTCGCGTGCAGCTTGGCCATCGCCGCTTCCTTGTCGCAGCGCGCGCCGGTGTCGATGGCGCGGCAGACCGCGTACATCAGCTGGCGCGCCGCCTCGATCTCGGTCGCCATCTGCGCCAGCTTGAAGCGGATGGCCTGGAATTCGCCGATCGCGCGGCCGAACTGGACCCGCTCCAACGCATATCTGGTGGCATCCTCGAGCGCGCCGCGGGCGAGGCCGATGGCGCGGGCCGCAGTGTGGGCGCGCGCGACTTCGAGCCCGATCGAGGCGACATAGAAACCCTTGCCCTCGCCGCCGAGCATGTTCGCATGCGGCACCCGTGCGCCATCGAATGCGAGTTCGAAGGTCTTCCAGCCGAAATAGCCGATCTTGGGGATCGGGTTGCCGCTGACCCCCGCCGGCAGTTCGCCGCGCGGCTTGTCCATGATGAAGGCGGTGATGCCGCGGTGGCGCTGGTTCACATCCGGATCGGTGCGCGCCAGCACCATGATGTAGTCGGCGCCGTCGGCGTTCGTGCACCAGTATTTATTGCCGGTGATGACCCAGTCGTCGCCGTCGCGGCGCGCCCGGCAGGCGATGCTCGAGAGGTCGGAGCCGGCATTCGGCTCCGAGAACGCGAACGCCCCCAGCGCCTCGCCGCGCGCCATCCGCGGCAGATAGTGCTGCTGCTGCGCCGGCGACATTGCCTGCATGCCGATCATCGGCCGGATGATCGAGCCGACGCTCATCCACGCCCGGCTGAGTTCCTCGGTCACGATGCAGTATTCGAGGCAGCCGAGCCCCAGACCGCCGAACTCCTCCGGAATGCGCAGGCCGAAGAAGCCGAGATCGGCCGCGTTCTGGAGCAGCGATGCCGGGATGTTCTCGTGCCGGGGGTCGAGTTCGTTGGCGACGGGAAGCACCTCGCGCATGGCGAAATCGCGCGCGGTCTTCTGAATGAGTTGCTGCTCTTCGGTCAGCAGGGCTTCCATCGGGGTGCTTCCGTATTGCGGCCAGTGGCACGATGCCGATTCGATGAATTTGGTAGGCTGCCGTAGCGGTCTTGTCGGAGCATCGCAAATTCCGAAAACCGGCGTCCACCCCGGATCGGGTCGGGGCGATCCTTTTCGAAGCGATCCGCCCAGACGCCGGAGCGGCCACCATGGCCGGGGAGGGGGCTTTCCCTGTCCGGTCGCGCAAGGTGGTGCCGAACCTTGCCGAAACGCGCTCGCGAGCTCTTTGGCACGGCGCCGGCCGTGGAATCGTTCCGCTCCGCAGAATTAGATTTTGTCTGGCGAAATTATCGGCTTATTTTTGCGTTTTTAGAAAGCAACAGCCCGGATCACGGTATCCATTATACATAATACTTTTCTGGTGGTAGTAATATGATGCCTCCGAGTATGGGAGTGCTCCCATCATTGTGTCTGTTCGCAAAGTGGAATTGCTGCACACTGCGCGCGCCCTGTGCGCCACTCGCATAAAGGAGGGTCGACAGGAGTCGAGGAAGGAGCCCAGGGATCACTCACTCTGGCTATTAACCCTCGCCATTGGCGCAGGTCATAAGAAACCGCCCGGCCTACAGCACAACGCGCGCGCCGCGCCTCTTCGCAAAACGCGGAAAGTCGCTGTCGCGAAAGCCAAGAAACAGTGCAGGCCAAACTGCGAAGCAGGCACCGCAAAGCGTGCCGCTGACAATGAAAACAGACAATGGAGGAAACGATGAAGTGCTCATTCAAGCATACGTTCGTCGCATCGGCTGCGATTGCCGCGGCGATTTCCAGCGTCCCGGCGCAGGCCGCATGGGAGCCCGCGAGGCCGGTCGAATTCATCATACCGGCCGGACCGGGCGGTGGCGCCGACATCATGGCGCGCACCATCCAGGGCATCGTCACCAAGCACAACTTGATGAAGCAGCCCATGGTGGTGATCAACAAGGCCGGCGGTGCGGGCGGCGAGGGCTTCCTCGACGTGAAGAGCTCGCGCAACAATCCGCATAAGCTGATCATCACGCTCTCGAACCTGTTCACGACGCCGCTGGCGACCGGCATTCCCTTCAGCTGGAAGGACCTGACGCCGGTCGCGATGCTCGCGCTCGACGAGTTCGTGCTGTGGGTCAATGCCGATACGCCCTACAAGACGGCGCAGGACTACATCGCCGCCGTGAAGAAGGTCCCGGCCGGCCAGTACAAGATGGGCGGCACCGGCTCGCGTCAGGAAGACCAGATCATCACCGTCGCGATCGAGAAGTCGACCGGCACCAAGTTCACCTACATTCCGTTCCGCGGCGGCGGCGAGGTCGCGGTGCAACTGGTCGGCAACCACGTCAACTCGACGGTGAACAATCCGAGCGAGGCGGTGGCGCAGTGGCGGGGCGAGAAGGTGCGTCCGCTCTGCGTGTTCGACGGCAAGCCGATGCCGTACAACGACAAGATCGTCGACAACAAGGCGTGGAGCGACGTTCCGACCTGCAAGTCGCAGGGCCTGGACATGGAATATCTCATGCTCCGCGGCATCTTCATGACCCCGAATGCGACCAAGGATCAGGTCGCCTTCTATGTCGACCTCTTCAAGAAGGTGCGCGAAACGCCGGAGTGGAAGAAGCTGATGGCCGACGGCGCGTTCAATCAGACCTTCATGACCGGCGACGACTACGTGAAGTGGGTCGCTGCGGAAGAGCAGCGCCATCGCGAACTGATGAAGGAAGCCGGGTTCCTGGCGAAGTAGCCGCGCCCGCGACTGCCGGCGGTCAAGGCCGCCGGCAGTGCCTGTTCCCCGACGTCACCATCAGGTCGTACCATGTCCGAACACTCTCCCCACGCCGATGAAAGCGGGCCGAGCCACCGCTCGGTCGAGATCGGCACCGCTCTGTTCACCCTCGCCCTCGGCGTCATCATTGTGATCGGCAGCCTGCAGGCCGGCATCGGCTGGAGTTTCGAAGGGCCGCAGGCCGGCTTCTTCCCGTTCTATGTCGCGCTCTTCATCATCCTGGGCAGTCTGGTCAACCTGGTCCAGGTGGCAAAGATCAATGTCGTCCCCGATCGCCGGTTCGCGACCTGGGAAGAACTGCGCCGGGTGATGTCGGTCGTGATTCCAACCACGGCCTATGTCTTTCTGGTGCCGACGCTCGGGATCTATGTGTCGTCGATGCTGCTGATCGCCATCTTCATGATGTGGCTCGGCGGCTACGGCTGGAAAATGACCTTTCCAATCGCCTTCGGCATTCCCGCACTGACCTACATGGTCTTCGAACGCTGGTTCATGATCCCGCTCCCGAAGGGGCCGATCGAATACTGGCTGGGATTGTAACGCAGACGTCCGGGGCGACGCGCCCGCGAGAGGGCGTGCCCCGCTGATGCAGCAGCCGTAACACTCTGGCATTGGGGTCCAGAAGTCCCATGGAAGAAATCGCAAACCTGTTTCACGGCTTCGCGACCGTATTGCAGCCGTACAACATCCTGGTCATGGTGATCGGGATTCTGCTCGGGCTGGTGATTGGCGTTCTGCCGGGCCTCGGCGGCGCGAATGGCGTCGCCATTCTGCTGCCGCTCACCTTCTCGATGTCGCCGACCTCGGCGATCATCATGCTGACCTGCATCTACTGGGGGGCGCTGTTCGGGGGGGCGATCACGTCGATCCTGTTCAACATTCCCGGTGAACCATGGTCGGTGGCCACGACCTTCGACGGCCATCCGATGGCGCAGCAGGGCAAGGCCGGCGAGGCGCTCACCGCGGCCTTCACCTCGTCCTTCGTCGGCGCCTTCTTCTCCGTGGTCGTCATCACCCTGCTCGCGCCGATGGTCGCACGCTTCGCGCTGCAGTTCGGCGCGGCGGAGAAATTCGCCGTCTACTTCCTGGCCTTCTGCAGTTTCGTCGGCCTGAGCAAGGAACCGGCATTCAAGACCGTGGTCGCGATGATGCTCGGCTTCGCGCTCGCGACTGTCGGGCTCGACCACATGACCGGACAGTTGCGCCTGACCTTCGGGATCACGGAACTGCTGTCGGGCTTCAACTTCCTGATCGCGGTGATCGGCCTGTTCGGCATCGGCGAAATCCTGCTGACGATGGAGGAGGGCCTGAATTTTCGCGGCAAGTCCGCGAAGATCAATCCGCGGGTCGTGTTCCAGACCTGGCTGGAACTGCCGAAGTTCTGGGCGACCTATATCCGCTCCTGCATCATCGGCTGCTGGATGGGGGTGACGCCGGCCGGCGCAACGCCGGCCTCCTTCATGAGCTACGGTATCGCCAAGCGCCTGTCGCGAAACGGCAGGAATTTCGGCAATGGCGAGATCGAGGGCGTCGTCGCGCCGGAAACGGCCGCGCACGCCGCCGGCAAGGCGGCGCTGCTGCCGATGCTGTCGCTCGGCGTGCCGGGCTCGCCGACCGCGGCGGTGCTGCTCGGCGGCCTGCTGATCTGGGGGCTGCAGCCGGGTCCGCTGCTGTTCGTCGAGCAGAAGGAGTTCGTCTGGGGCCTGATCGCCTCGATGTATCTCGGCAACGTCATCGGCCTGCTGATCGTGCTGACCTGCGTGCCGTTGCTTGCCGCGATCCTGCGGATACCGTTCTCGATCATCGCACCGATCATCCTCGTCCTCTGCGCGATCGGCGCCTACACCGTGAACAACAATCCGTTCGACGTGGTGATGATGCTGGTGTTCGGCGTGGTCGGCTATGTGATGAAGAAGTGCGACTATCCGCTCGCGCCGCTCGTCCTCGCGCTGGTGCTGGGCGACCGGGCGGAGGAATCGTTCCGGCAGGCCCTGCTCGGGTCGCAGGGCAGTCTCACGGTCTTCTTCTCGAACGGCCTCGTTTCGACCATCATGGTCCTCGGGCTGATCGCACTGTTCTGGACCGTCATCCAGAGCGGGATGGCCCGGCTGCGCGGCACGGAAGTGACCGCGTAACTCCAAATGCTCCCGGGCGCAGCGGCTTGAAGTCCGCCGCGCCCGGTGGTATCTGAAATTATGTATGCCAGAGGGCGGGCCGCCAAAAGCCCGCACTTCCCGGAAGGGCTCGACCGCATGACCGCCGCTCCAGATCCGGACAATACGGGTGCCCGACGGATCGCCCTGGCGCCGCTGGAGGACACTTCGACCTTCGCCGACCGCGCCTATGCCGCGCTCAAGGACGTGATCGTGACGCTCAACGTCTACGACCGGCCGGAAGAGGTGCGGCTGGACGAGCGGCAGCTGGCGAGCGATCTCGGCATCAGCCGCACCCCGGTGCGCGAGGCGATGGCGCAGCTTGAGCGCGAAGGCTTCGTGCGCTCGGTGCCGCGGCGCGGCGTCTATGTCGTGCGCAAGACCAAGGCCGAGGTGATCGAACTCATCACCGCCTGGGCGGCGCTCGAAAGCATGGCTGCGCGGCTGATCACGCAGAATGCTACCGGCGACGAAATCGCGGCGCTCCGCAGGATGTTCGCGACCTTCGAGGACGGCAGGCTGCACGCCAAGCTCGACGAATATTCGGAAGTCAACATCCAGTTCCACCAGCAGATCATCGCGATGAGCCACAACGGTGTGCTCTCCGATCTGGCCGAGAATCTGTTCACGCATATGCGCATGATCCGCCGCAAGACGATCGGCGAGCAGGACCGCGTGGACCGTTCGATCCGCGACCACATGAACATCATCGAGGCGTTGGAGGCGCGCGATACCGAGCGCGCCGAACGTCTCGTACGCGAGCATGCGCTCGGCCTTGCCGAACACGTGCGCAGATACGCCGACTATCTCGACTGACAGTTCAAACGACGGAAGAGGGAGGAGTTCCCCCAATGGCACAGGCCGCAGCAGCGGTTGAAGCGGATCGCGAACAGACCGATGGCTTCAATCTTCTCATCGACGCGCTCAAGCTCAACGAGCTGACCACGATCTACGGCGTGCCCGGCATTCCGATCACCGACTTCGGCCGCATGGCGCAGGCGGCGGGCATCCGCGTGCTCTCGTTCCGCCATGAGCAGAACGCCGGTTACGCCGCGTCGATCGCCGGCTTCCTGACGCAGAAGCCCGGCGTCTGCCTCACGGTGTCCGCGCCCGGCTTCCTCAACGGCCTCACGGCGCTGGCGCACGCCACCACCAACTGCTTCCCGATGATCCTGATGTCCGGCTCGTCCGAGCGCGAGATCGTCGATCTGCAGCAGGGCGACTACGAGGAGATGGACCAGCTCGCCATCGCCAAGCCGCTGTGCAAGGCGGCGTTCCGCGTGCTGCACGCGCAGGACATCGGCATCGGCCTCGCGCGCGCCATCCGCGCCGCGGTGTCGGGACGTCCGGGCGGCGTCTATCTCGACCTGCCGGCAAAGCTGTTCGGCCAGGTGATGGACGCCGAAGCCGGCGCCAAATCGCTGGTCAAGGTCATCGACCCCGCGCCGGCGCAGATCCCGGCGGCAAGCGCGGTCAAGCGCGCGCTCGAGGTGCTCAAGAGCGCCAAGCGGCCGCTGATCATCCTCGGCAAGGGCGCGGCCTATGCGCAGGCGGACGACGCCATCCGCGCCTTGGTGGAAAAGAGCGGCGTGCCGTTCCTGCCGATGAGCATGGCCAAGGGCCTCTTGCCCGACACCCATCCGCAATGCGCGGGCGCGGCGCGCTCCACGGTGCTCAAGGATTCCGACGTCGTGATGCTGATCGGCGCGCGGCTCAACTGGCTGCTGTCGCACGGCAAGGGCAAGGCCTGGGGCGAGGCGCCCAAGAAGTTCATCCAGATCGACATCGAGCCGAAGGAGATGGACTCCAACGTCGAGATCGTGGCGCCGGTGGTCGGCGACATCGGCTCCTGCGTCTCTGCGCTGCTCGACGGCATGGGCGGCAACTGGCCGGCCGCGCCGGCCGACTGGACCGGCGCGGTCAAGGCCAAGCGCGAGGACAACGTCGCCAAGATGGCGCCGCGCCTGATGAACAACAACGTGCCGATGGACTATCACGGCGCGCTCGGCGTGCTGCGCACCATCATCGCCGAACGGCCGGACGCGATCCTCGTCAACGAGGGCGCCAATACGCTCGACCTCGCCCGCGGCGTCATCGACATGTATCAGCCGCGCAAGCGGCTCGATGTAGGCACCTGGGGCGTGATGGGCATCGGCATGGGCTATGCGATCGCCGCCGCGGTCGAGACCGGCAAGCCGGTGCTCGCGGTCGAGGGCGACTCGGCGTTCGGCTTCTCCGGCATGGAGGTCGAGACCATCGCCCGCTACCAGCTGCCGGTCTGCGTGGTGATCTTCAACAATGACGGCATCTATCGCGGCACCGACGTCAATCAGGCGAGCGACGATCCGGCGACCACCGTGTTCGTCAAGGGCTCGCGCTACGACCGTATGATGGAGGCGTTCGGCGGTGTCGGCGTCAATGCGACCACGCCGGACGAACTCAAGCGCGCCGTGAACGCGGCGATGGATTCCGGCAAGCCGACCCTCGTCAATGCGGTGATCGACCCGGCTGCCGGCAGCGAGAGCGGCCGCATCGGCAACCTCAATCCGCAGAGCGCACTTCGCAAGAAGAAGTAACCATGCGCGGAGGAAGCGCCGGGCCGGCGCTTCCCTGCAACCTGAACCCGCAGTTACGACTGCAGACGAGCCAAGACGGACGAATTTGAGAGGCGCAAGAATGTCACGTCGCAACAGATCGAACAGCAAGGCCAAGGCGAAGGCCACCGCGCGCAAGCCGGTCGCCGCCAAATCCGCCGCCAAAAAGCCGGCGCAGAAGGCTGCTGCCAAGAAGGCGGTGACGAAGAAGAGCGCGGCCAACGCAGCCAGGAATAACGCGGCGAAGACCCTCGCCCGCGTGCTGGCGAAGGCGCAGGCGAAAACCCCGGCCAGGACCGCTGCGGCCAAGAAGGCTGCGGCCAAGAAGACCACCGGCGTCAAGGCGGTCGCGAAGCGCGCCGCCGCCGCGAGCAAGTCGGCTGTGAAGTCAGCCAAGGCGAACGCCAAGACGACGAAATCCGCCAAGACCGCCAAGGCTGCCGTCAAGCGCAATGGCTCGACGCTGCCGAAGCCGTCCAGCAAGCCGTGGGGCCAGGCCGGCAAGGCGCTCGACGGCGTGCGCATCCTCGACTTCACGCATGTGCAGTCGGGCCCGACCTGCACCCAGCTGCTCGGCTACATGGGCGCGGACGTGATCAAGGTCGAGCGTCCGGGCGTCGGCGACATCACGCGCGGCCAGCTGCGCGACGTGCCGAATGCCGACAGCCTCTATTTCACGATGCTCAACGGCAACAAGCGCTCGATCACGATCGACTCCAAGAACGCCAAGGGCAAGGAGATCCTCGAGCGGCTGATCAAGCATTGCGACGTGCTGGTCGAGAACTTCGCGCCCGGTGCGCTCGACCGCATGGGGCTGACCTGGGACTACATCCACAAGACCAACCCGCGCATGATCGTGGCCTCGGTCAAGGGCTTCGGCCCCGGTCCCTATGAGGACTGCAAGGTCTACGAGAACGTCGCGCAATGCGCCGGCGGCGCCGCCTCGACCACCGGCTTCCGCGAGGGACCGCCGCTGGTCACCGGCGCGCAGATCGGCGATTCCGGCACCGGCCTGCATCTCGCGCTCGGCATCGTCGCGGCGCTGTTCCAGCGCAACAGCACCGGCCGCGGGCAGAAGGTGCTCGCCTCGATGCAGGACGGTGTGATCAACCTCTGCCGCGTCAAGCTGCGCGACCAGCAGCGCCTCGCGCACGGGCCGCTGAAGGAATACAGCCAGTTCGGCGAAGGCGTGCCGTTCGGGCAGGCGGTGCCGCGCGCCGGCAACGATTCCGGTGGCGGACAGCCGGGCTGGATTCTCAAGTGCAAGGGCTGGGAGAGCGATCCCGACGCCTATGTCTACTTCATCACTCAGGCGCCGGTGTGGGAGAAGATCTGCGACCTCATCGGCAAGCCGGAGTGGAAGACCGACGCCGACTACGCGACGCCGAACGCCCGGTTGCCGCGGCTGCGGCACATCTTCGACACCATCGAGCAGTGGACGATGACCATGACCAAGTTCGAGGTCATGGACAAATGCAACGCGCTCGACATTCCGGTCGGCCCGATCCTGTCGATGAAGGAAATCGCCGAGGAGCAGAGCCTGCGCGAGACCGGCACGGTGGTCGAGGTCGACCATCCGGTGCGCGGCAAGTATCTGACCGTCGGCAATCCGGTGAAGCTGTCGGACTCGCCGGCCGACGTGAAGCGCTCGCCGCTGCTCGGCGAGCACACGGAGGAAATCCTGCGCGACGTCCTCGGCTACAAGGAGAAGGAAGTCGCGGAGATCAAGGTCTCCGGCGCCATCTCCGCACCGGAGAAGGCGAAGGCCGCCGCGGCTTGATTATCGCGGCGTCGCCATGCGACGGGACTAAACCTCCCCCCTTGTGGGGGAGGTCGCCCGGCCGTTAGGCCGGGCGGGAGGGGGTAAGCGACATATTCAGCACTTGCCGCTTACCCCCTCCCTACCCCTCCCCCACAAGGGGGGAGGGAACAGGCTGCGGAAAGGGGAGAGGTTTATGCGTATCGTGGTTCATGGCCAGCAGGCATTCGGCAAGGCGGTGCTGGAAGCGCTGCTCAAGCGCGGCGAGAACGTGGTCGCCGTCTATGTCGCGCCGGAGAAGGAAGGCGCCAAGGCCGATCCGCTCAAAGAGGCGGCGCTGGCCGCGGGCCTGCCGGTCTACCAGCCGGCGTCCTATCGCAAGCCGGAAGTGTGGGACGAGTTCAAGGCGCTCAAGCCTGACCTGCAGGTGATGGCCTTCGTTACCCTGTTCGTGCCCGAAGACTTCCTCAACATCCCGACCCACGGCTCGATCCAGTATCACCCGTCGCTGCTGCCGGCCTATCGCGGCGCGAGCGCGATCAACTGGCCGATCATCCTCGGCGAGAAGGAAACCGGGCTCTCGATCTTCTGGCCGGACAACGGCCTCGATACCGGCGACGTGCTCCTGCAGAAGACGACGCCGATCTCCGACACCGACACGCTCGGCACGGTCTATTTCGACCGCCTGTTCCCGATGGGCGTCGACGCGATGCTGGAGTCGGTCGATCTCGTGAAGGCCGGCAAGGCCCCGCGCATCAAGCAGGACGAGGCGAAGGCGACCTATGAGGGGCGCTGCACGCCGGACAATGCGAAGATCGACTGGGGCAAGTCGTGGCGCCAGATCGACCCGCTGATCCGCGGCTGCAATCCCGCCCCCGGCGCCTGGACGACGCTCAACGGCGCGAAGCTGCGCGTGTTCGACGCCAAGCCGCTGCCTGCCAAGGATCCCAAGGGCATCGGCGGCAAGCTCGGCGAGGTCGTGGAGGTCGATGCCGACAGCTTCACCGTCGTCTGTGCCGACGGCCGCATCAAGGTCACCCGCGTGCAGGCCGATGGCCCGAAGGTCGGTGGCGGCGAATGGGCCGCTGCCGCGGGTGTCGCGGTCGGCGCGAGGTTCGCATGACCGCCGGGCTGAAAACGCGGCGCGCGTTGCTGCGCCCTCTCCCAGCCGAAGTCGGATGTTTCCGACTTCGGCACTTAACAATATCGAACTCGGGTAAACCCGAGTTCGGGCGGGAGAGGGCCAGACAGAGTCATCACACGGCACTGCCGGGTGAGGGGTAATTCGATGCATGGATACCCCTCACCCAGCACTGCACGCGGGCAGTCATTCATGCCCTCTCCCGCAAGGGGAGAGGGCGCAATAACGAGCACTTCGCCCGCAGTTACTTCCTCTATGTCAACTCGCTGCTCTCACTAAACTGGAAACGCTCATGCCCGCCTCGCAGCACCAGAATCCGAAGTCCGATATCGAAATCGCCCAGGCCGCCAAGAAGCGGCCGATCATGGACATCGCGCGCGAGAAGCTGGGTATCGCGCCCGAAAACCTCGAGCCCTACGGCCACTACAAGGCCAAGATCTCGATGGACTACATCCAGTCGGTGAAGGACAAGCCGAACGGTAAGCTGATCCTCGTCACGGCGATCACCCCAACGCCGGCGGGTGAAGGCAAGACCACGACGACCGTGGGTCTCACCGACGCGCTCAACCACATCGGCAAGAACGCGATGCTCTGCCTGCGCGAGCCCTCGCTCGGGCCGTCGTTCGGCATGAAGGGCGGCGCCGCCGGCGGCGGCTATGCCCAGGTTGTGCCGATGGAGGACATCAACCTCCACTTCACCGGCGACTTCCACGCGATCACCTCGGCGCACAACCTGCTCGCCGCGCTGATCGACAACCACATCTACTGGGGCAATTCGCTCGGTATCGACCAGCGCCGCGTCGCCTGGCGGCGGGTGCTGGACATGAACGACCGTGCGCTGCGCGAGATCGTTTGCTCGCTCGGCGGCGTCGCCAACGGCTTCCCGCGCGAAGCCGGCTTCGACATCACGGTGGCGTCCGAAGTGATGGCGATCTTCTGCCTCGCCTCCGATCTCGAAGACCTCAAGACGCGGCTCGGCAACATCATCGTGGCCTATACGCGCGACCGCAAGCCGATCCGCGCCTCCGACCTCAAGGGTCACGGCGCGATGACGGTGCTGCTCAAGGAGGCGCTGGCGCCGAACCTGGTGCAGACGCTGGAAGGCACGCCCGCCTTCATCCATGGCGGCCCGTTCGCCAACATCGCGCATGGCTGCAACTCGGTGCTCGCCACCACCACCGCGCTCAAGCTTGCCGACTACGTGGTGACGGAAGCGGGCTTTGGCGCCGACCTCGGCGGTGAGAAGTTCCTCGACATCAAGTGCCGCAAGACCGGCCTCGCGCCCGACTGCGCCGTGGTGGTCGCGACCATCCGCGCACTCAAGATGCACGGCGGCGTGAAGAAGGAAGACCTCAAGGCCGAGAACCTCAAGGCGCTCGAGATCGGCATGGCCAACCTGCAGCGCCACATCGAGAACCTCAAGAAGTTCGGGCTGCCTGCCGTGGTCTCGATCAACCGCTTCTCGGCCGATACCGATGCCGAGATCGCGCTGGTCAAGGAGAAGTGCAAGGCGCTCGGCGTCGAGGCCGTGATGGCCGATCACTGGGCGATGGGCGGCGAGGGCGCGGCCGATGTCGCGCGCGCCGTCGTCAAGATCTGCGACGAGGGCAAGGCCGACCTCAAGCTGCTCTATCCGGACGAGATGCCGCTGTTCGAGAAGATCCGCACCATCGCCAAGGAAATCTACCGGGCCGAGGACGCGACCGCCGACAAGTCGGTCAAGGACCAGCTCGCGGCGTTCGAGGCCATGGGTTACGGCAAGGCGCCGGTGTGCATAGCTAAGACCCAGTACTCGTTCTCGACCAACGGCGATCTCAAGGGGGCGCCGACGGGCCACACGATCAATGTGCGCGAGGTTCGCCTCTCGGCCGGTGCGGAGTTCGTGGTCGTGGTCTGCGGTGAGATCATGACGATGCCGGGCCTGCCGCGGGTGCCGTCGGCGGAGGCGATCGACCTCGACGCCGAGGGCCAGATCGTCGGGCTGTTCTGAGAAACTGCGGCATGACCGCATTTGCGGAGCATAGTGTGAGGGTTCCCTCCCCCCTTGTGGGGGAGGGACAGGGAGGGGGGCACTTCGCGCGCTCGGCATTCGCCGTTTACCCCCCACCCCAACCCTCCCCCACAAGGGGGGAGGGAGCAGGCCGCGCCGTATGGAGAGTCTGTTGTGAACGCGGTAATTGAGAGGACCACGGTCGGCCGCCGCAAGCCGCGGCGTACGCAAAAAGGGCGGCAGGTAGACCTGCAGGCGCTGGACGAGGTGCGTGCGCTGCTGGGTGACCACCCGCGCCGCCGCGATCTGCTGATCGAGCATCTCCATCTGATTCAGGACCAGTACGGCCACCTCTCCGCGGCGCATCTGGCGGCGCTGGCCGCCGAAATGCGGATGGCGCTGGCGGAAGTCTACGAGGTCGCCACCTTCTACGCGCATTTCGATGTGGTGAAGGAAGGCGAGCACGCGCCTCCGCCGATCACGGTGCGCGTCTGCGACAGCCTGTCTTGCGCCATGAAGGGCGCCGAAGACCTGCTCGAAACATTGCCCGCGCAATTGGGCGGCGCGGTTCGCATCATGCGCGCGCCGTGCATGGGCGCCTGTCACCAGGCGCCGGTCTGCGCCGTTGGCCATGTGCAGGTGCCGAATGCGGACGAGGCGAAACTCGCCGAAGCGCTCACGCACGGCACGCATGCGCACGCGGCTGCTCCCGACCGCGACATCGCCGCCTACCGGCTCGAAGGCGGCTACAAGCTGCTTGCCGACTGCCTCGAGGGCCGCCGCACGCGCGAGGACATCATCGCGGCCGTCGGCGACGCCGGCCTGCGCGGGCTTGGCGGCGCCGGCTTTCCTACGGGCCGCAAGTGGACGCTGGTGCGCAGCGAGCCCGGACCGCGGCTGATGGCGGTCAACGGCGACGAGGGCGAGCCCGGCACCTTCAAGGACCGGCACTACCTTGCGCACGATCCGCACCGCTTCATCGAGGGGCTGCTGATCGCGGCCTGGATCGTCGAAGCGAAGGAAGTCTTCTTCTATCTGCGCGACGAATACCCCGAACTGCGGCTGATGGTTCTCGACGAACTCGCCAAGGTCGAGGAGGCCGGGCTCTCGCCGCACACCAAAGTGCATCTGCGCCGCGGCGCAGGCGCCTATATCTGCGGCGAAGAGTCGGCGATGATCGAATCGATCGAGGGCAAGCGCGGCCTGCCGCGCCACCGGCCGCCTTACGTCGCCCAGGTAGGCCTGTTTGGCCGCCCGACGTTGGTGCAGAACATCGAGACCCTGTGGTGGGTGCGCGACATCGTCGAGAAGGGCGCCGACTGGTTCACCGCGCATGGCCGCAACGGCCGCAAGGGCCTGCGCAGCTATTCGGTCTCTGGAAGGGTCAGGGAGCCGGGCGTGAAACTGGCGCCGGCCGGCATCACGGCACGCGAACTGATCGAGGAATTCTGCGGCGGCATGGCGGAGGGGCACGCCTTCAAAGGGTACCTCCCCGGCGGCGCATCCGGCGGGATCCTGCCGGCCTCGATGGCCGATCTCCCGCTCGATTTCGGCACGCTGGAGCAATATGGCTGCTTCGTCGGGTCACATGCGGTTGTGATCCTGTCCGAAGAGGACGACATGAAGGCGGTGGCGCTCAACCTGATGCGCTTCTTCGAGGACGAAAGCTGCGGGCAGTGCACGCCCTGCCGCGTCGGCACCGAAAAGGCGATCAAGCTGATGGCGCGGGGCCCCTGGAACGAGGATATGCTCACAGACTTGTCGTCGGTGATGCGCGATGCCTCGATCTGCGGCCTCGGCCAGGCCGCGCCCAACCCGCTTTTGAGCGTGTTGAAGTATTTTCGGGATGATCTGGCGAAGCCGCTGGGGAGTTGGTGATCTGATCGTTGTCTGCCCGAACCGCGGCAGCACGACGGGCCTGTTCCCCTCCCCCTTGTGGGGAGGGGTGGCGCCGAAGGCGCCGGGGTGGGGTTGGCTGGCGATAGAGTGACGCGGATGCCGCATAGCGCGATCGCGAAGCGAACGAGAATGCAGGCCCGATCAATGCGGCGCGATCCAACCGACGCCGAACGAAAGATGTGGCGGATTGTCAGATCGCTCAAGCCACTCGGAATGCACTTCAGGCGACAGGCCCCGATCGGAGCCTATATCGCGGACTTTGTCTGGTATGAGGGAAAGCTTGTCGTTGAGATCGATGGCGGACAGCATGCCGAAGCGCAACGCATCTACGACGAGCGGAGAACTGCGTGGCTGGAGTCGGAAGGTTATCGCGTGATCCGATTCTGGAACAACGACGTGTTGAGAGCGCCACGGAGTGTGGGTGAGGCGCTTCTCGTTGCGGCAAACAAGAACCCCACCCCCAACCCCTCCCCACAAGGGGGAGGGAGCCCGCTGCGGCAAGCTGCAAGGACATGGGTCCATGACGACTTCCGGAAACAACGGAAACACCATCACCTTCACGCTCGACGGACGCGAGGTCGAGGCACGCGAGGGCGAGACCATCTGGCAGGTCGCCCAGCGCGAAGGAACGGCCATTCCGCATCTCTGCTACGCGCCCGAGCCCGGCTACCGCCCGGACGGCAACTGCCGCGCCTGCATGGTGGAGGTCGAGGGCGAGCGCGTGCTGGCCGCAAGCTGCATCCGCAAGCCCGCGCCCGGCATGAAGGTGAAGACGGAGAGCGAGCGCGCCAAGGCGTCGCGGCAGATGGTGTTCGAACTCCTGATCGCCGACCAGCCGCAGCGCGATACCGCCGCGCATGATCCGGCGTCGAAGTTCTGGTCCTGGGCGGATCGCATGGGCGTCGCGGTCAGCCGTTATCCGGAGCGTGCGAAGCCGCAGTCCGACCGCAGCCATCCCGCAATGGCGGTCAATCTCGACGCCTGCATTCACTGCAATCTCTGCGTCCGCGCCTGCCGCGAAGTTCAGGTCAACGACGTGATCGGCATGGCCGGCCGCGGCAATCACGAGAAGATCGTCTTCGACTTCGACGATCCGATGGGACAGTCGACCTGCGTGGCCTGCGGCGAATGCGTGCAGGCCTGCCCGACCGGCGCACTGATGCCGGCGACGCTCGTGAACGAAAATAACGTGCGGACCGCCGCGCACTTCCCCGACCGCAAGGTCGACAGCGTGTGCCCCTATTGCGGCGTCGGCTGTCAGCTCACCTACAATATCAAAGACGACAAGCTGCTCTATGTCACCGGCAAGAACGGGCCGGCGAACCAGAACCGCCTGTGCGTCAAGGGTCGCTTCGGCTTCGACTACGTGCACAACCCGCAGCGTCTCACGCAGCCGATGATCCGCAAGGAAGGCGTGCCGAAGCGCGGCGACGACGTGGTCGATCCGGCCAATCCGTGGACCCACTTCCGCCCCGCGACCTGGGAGGAGGCGCTGGAACGCGCGGCCTCCGGTCTCAAGACGATCCGCGACGACTTCGGCGGCGGCGCGCTTGCCGGCTTCGGTTCGGCGAAGGGCTCGAACGAGGAAGCCTACCTGTTCCAGAAGCTGGTGCGCACCGGCTTCGGCACCAACAATGTCGACCACTGCACGCGGCTGTGCCACGCCTCGTCGGTCGCGGCACTGCTCGAGACGGTCGGCTCAGCCGCGGTCACGGCGACCTTCAACGAGTGCAAGAATTCCGACGTCATCATCGTCATCGGCTCCAACCCGACCGAGAACCATCCGGTCGCGGCCACCTTCTTCAAGCAGGCGGTCAAGCGCGGCGCGAAGCTGATCGTGATGGATCCGCGCGGCCATGCGCTCAAGCGCCACGCCACGCACATGATGCAGTTCAAGAACGGCACCGACGTCGCGATGCTCAACGCGATGCTCAACGTCATCGTCGCGGAAGAACTGTACGACCGGCAATACGTCCAGACCTACACCGACAATTTCGCGGCCTTCGCCGAGAACATCAAGGACTTCACGCCCGAAGAGATGGCGCCGATCTGCGGTATCGACGCCGACACGCTGCGCACCGTCGCGCGCACTTATGCGCGCGCGGAGTCCGCGATCATCTTCTGGGGCATGGGCGTGTCGCAGCACACGCACGGCACCGACAATGCGCGCTGCCTGATCGCGCTGGCGCTGCTGTGTGGGCAGATCGGCCGCGCCGGCACCGGCCTGCATCCGTTGCGCGGGCAGAACAACGTGCAGGGCGCTTCCGACGCCGGGCTGATCCCGATGTTCTTCCCCGACTACAAGTCGGTCGAGGCGCCGGCGGTGCGCGATCTCTACGAGCAAGCCTGGAACACCAAGCTCGACCCCAAGCGCGGGCTGACCGTCGTCGAGATCATGAAGGCGATCCATGACGACAAGATCAAGGGCATGTACATCATGGGCGAGAACCCCGCGATGTCGGACCCCGACCTCAACCACGCGCGCGAGGCGCTGGCGCATCTCGACCATCTGGTGGTGCAGGACCTGTTTCTGACCGAGACCGCCTGGCACGCCGACGTCGTGCTGCCCGCTTCCGCCTGGCCGGAGAAGGACGGCACGGTCACCAACACCAACCGCCAGGTGCAGATCGGCCGTGCGGCGCTGCCGCTGCCGGGCGAGGCGCGGCTCGACTGGAAGATCACGCAGGACATCGCACAGCGGCTCGGGCTCGACTGGAACTACACGCATCCGAGCGAGATCTTCACCGAGATGGCCTCGCTGATGCCTTCGCTCGCCAACATCTCGTGGGAGCGCGTCGCGCGCGAGGACGCCGTCACCTATCCGACCGACGCGCCCGACAAACCGGGCCGTGACGTCGTGTTTTCCGAGGGCTTCCCGCGCGAGGGTGGTCGCGGCAAGCTCTCGCCGGCGCGCTACACGCCGCCGGACGAGCAGCCGGACGCCGAGTATCCGATGGTGCTGACCACCGGCCGCCAGCTCGAGCACTGGCACACCGGTGCGATGACCCGGCGTTCGAAGACGCTCGACGCGCTCGAGCCGAGCGCGGTGGCGACGCTCTCGCGCGGCGACATCGCGCGGCTCGGCATTGCGGCGGGGGACATGGTGCGCGTGAGCACGCGGCGCGGCTCGGTCGAACTGATGGCGCGGCAGGACGATGCGGTGCCGGACGGCGTCGTGTTCATCCCGTTCGCCTATGTCGAGGCGGCCGCCAACCTGCTGACCAATCCGGCGCTCGATCCGTTCGGCAAGATCCCGGAGTTCAAGTACTGCGCCGCGCGGGTGGAGCCGGTCGTGGAGACGCGGGTCGCGGCGGAGTAGGCAGGTTCAGCGAACAGTCTCTGGCGGCTTGCGGCTACCGGCGATACGCGTACGCCGCTTCTTCCTGCACGCCGGCAAGTTCGCTCACCAGCGCATGCTGCGGCGAGAGATGGCACACCGGATCGGTCGCGCGCGCGTCGCCGGTGAGCAGAAATGCCTGACAGCGGCAGCCGCCGAAGTCGGCCTCGCGGCGTGGGCAGGAGGCGCATGGCTCCTGCATCCACGCAGTTCCGCGAAAGGCGTTGAATGCCGGCGCGTGCCGCCAGATGTCGGCGAGCGCGTGGTCGCGCACCGACCAGAATTCGAGGCCCGGTATCACTTCCGCCGCATGGCACGGCAGCACGCGGCCCGACGGCGTGACGTTGAGCGAGCGCCGTCCCCAGCCGCCGAGGCACGGCTTCGGATAGCGCGCGTAATAGTCCGGCACGACGGCGTCGATGACGATGGCGCCCTTATGCGCGGCGCGCAGCCGTTCGACGGCGTCGAGTGCGCGCTCGACCTGCGTGCGCGTCGGCATCAGCGCGCCGCGGTTCTTCAGCGCCCAGCCGTAATACTGCACATGCGCGATCTCTATGCGCGACGCCCCAAGCTCCATCGCGAGCGCGACCATATCCTCGATGCGGTCGATGTTGGCCCGATGCACCACCATGTTGACCGTCAGTGGCAGGCCGAGTTGCACAACAGCACGGGCGAGCGCTGCCTTTCGCGCATAGGCGCCGCGATAGCCTGCGATGTGGTCGGCGGAGGCTTCCTCGCTGTCCTGGATCGACACCTGCACATGGTCGACGCCGGCATCGGCAAGCGCGGCAAGGCGTGCGTCGCTGACGCCGACGCCCGAGGTGATGAGGTTGACATAGAGCCCTGCGGCGCGCGCCGACGCGGCGATCTGTTCGAGATCGCGCCGCGAAGCCGGCTCGCCGCCGGAGAGATGCACATGCAGCACGCCGAGTGCGGCGGCCTCGCGGAACACGCGGCCCCAGGTCTCGGCGTCGAGTTCGCCGGAGCGGCCTTCGAGCGCCAGCGGGTTCGAACAATAGGGGCAGCCGAGCGGACAGCGGTGCGTCAACTCGGCGAGCAGGCCGAGCGGCATCGGAAGGCTGGCCGCTTCGACAGTCACGCTACAGCTCCAGCAGCTTCTTCTCGGCGAGCCCGCCCAGCAGCGCGCTCACGTCGGCCAGCACCCGCTCGCGCGGCGCGCCAAACTGCGCCGCGAGGCCGTCCACGATCTCGGCCAGCGTCGCTTCGCCGGTGCAGCGTTCGAGAATGGTCGCGGCGATCGCATCCGCCTTGAACACGCGCTCGGGCGCGAGCAGCACCATGCCGCCATGCGCCTCGCTGTTGGTGAGGCGCACGCCGCGCGCCAGTTTTGGCCGGGCATCGGGCGGGATCGGATCAGTCATCTCGCGTGTGACCTCCGAGGTTGATCCAGTCCGCCCGGGACAACGTTCTTCTCCGCTCGTCCCCGCGGAAGCGGGGACCCAGACTGGATTCCCGCTTGCGCGGGAATGAGCGGATGCGGCGGGCTTGATCGCATGACAGCCTAACCTTCCGGCACGAACGCGCCGGGTGGAATGTGTCCCGGCGAGACATAGGCATAGTCGAGCACGTCCAGCATCGACCACAACACGCCGCATTTGAATTCGAGCGCGGCGAGCACGGCCGCCTGCATCTCCGGCGTCGTGGCGTGGCGCTTCACGTAGTCGAGCGCGAAGCCCGAATCGCGCTCGGCCTGCGGCGGACGGGCCGAGAAATAGGCGAGCGTCTCGCGCGTGACGAAATCATAATGCGCCAGCATCCCGTCCATGCGCTCGCTGATGATGACCGGCGAGAACAGTTCGGTGAGCGACGAGGCGATCGCTTCCAGCAGCGTGCGCTTGCGCACGAAGTGGACATACGCTTCGACCGCGAAGCGCGTGCCGGGCAGGATGCCGCGCATGGAGACGACATAGTCGCGGTCGAGGCCGAGTCCGTCGGTCAGCCTGAGCCAGCGCGCGATGCCGCCGTCGCCTTCCGCCTCGCCGTCGTGATCGACCAGCCGGTGCCGCCACTCGCGGCGGATCGCCGGATCGTCGCAGCGCGCGATCAGGCTCGCGTCCTTGATCGGGATCATCGCCTGGTAGCAGTAGCGGTTGAGCGCCCAGGCCTGCACCTGGCCGCGCGTGCATTGGCCGCCGTGCAGCCGGTGATGAAACGGATGCAGCCGGTGATAACGCTCGGCGCCGATGGCGCGCAGCCGCGCTTCGAGTTCATCGGGGGACAGGAGTCTCATGCGATGCAGCGATGCTCCACGCGATCACGCTGTCAAAACACTATAGCGCGATTTCCATGCCGTCGGCGGCGACCGTCCATCCGGCATCCTCGACCTTGCGGCGTTCCGGCGAACCGGCGACCAGGATCGGGTTGGTGTTGTTGATGTGGATGTAGCAGCGGCGATTCGAAAGGCCGGCGAGGGCGGCGAGCGATCCGTCCGCGCCGTCGATCGGCATGTGTCCCATCCGGCGGCCGGTCTTCGTGCCAAGTCCGCCGCGGATCATCTCGTCGTCGGTGAACAGCGTGCCGTCGAACAGGACCACGTCCGCGCGCGCGAGACGCGCGACGAGCGCGGCGTCGAGTGCGGCCGCGCCGGGCACGAAGACGAGGCGGGCGCCGTTCGCGCGCACCTCGACGCCGACATTGCCGCCGGGTTCGGCTTCCAGTCGCGTTCGGCCCGCTTCGGCGTAGAGGGGCACCTTGCCGGGGACCGCGAACAGTTCCGCTTCACCGCCGCCCGGAAGGGCAAGCGGCTGATCGACCGCCACTGCCTTGCGGCCGACCACATCCGCGGCGAGCACCGCAAACATCGGATTGGCTTCAAGCCCGGCCAGCGTCTCGGCGGTTGCGGCCAGCTGGAACGGATGGCGCTCACGTAAGCTGAGCAGGCCGGCGGTCTGGTCGACCTCGGTGCCGGTCAGGATGACGGCTGCGATCGGGCTGTCGCGTCCTTCCGCGCGCGGCTGCAAGGCCGGGGTCGCGCGAATCTGGGCGGTTAAGTCGGGGGCGGCATTGAGCAGCGTCCACTGCCGGCCGTCAGCCGATACGGCGACGCTGGTCTGCGTGCGTGGCGTCACGCGCCCGTCGCCCTCCCATGCCAGCCGGCACACCGGGCAACGGCAATTCCATTGCGGATAACCGCCCCCTGCCGCCGTTCCGATCAGGATGGCGGTCAGACGCGGCATGAAAGACGAAGGTCGATCGGTGAGATCGACAGGCTCAGAACTCGGCCGGGAGATAACCGTTGATCTCGAGACCGATGCAGATTTCGACGAGTGTCGGAGTAGTCCAGGTCAGAGTCCCGGTCATGGCTTCCTCGTTGCGAAAAACCGTCAACACCGCCGACCAATGGAAGTGCGTGTGGCCGACGGTGGAATTTTGGGTGCTCGGCGCCTGAAACGCAAGCCCTTGACAGAAGGGCGCTTCGCCGCAGCGTGACCCAGTGCGGCGCCGTCTTGCGGCGGCGCTATCGCTGCGGGCGGCTGCGCGCCGGCCGGGGCGGGGCGAACCATACCCGGTAGATCGCGCCGGCATAGTCGTCGGACACCAGCAGCGCGCCGTCGCGCAGCGTGAGCACGTCCACCGGGCGGCCGGTATAGGCGTTGTCGCGGATGAACCCGCTCAGGAACGGCTCGACGGAGGCCACGGTCCCGTCCCGGTTGAGGATAGCCGTCACCACGTCGCCTCCGAGTTTCGTGGTGCGGTTCCAGGAGCCGTGGCGCGCGATGAAGATCGCACCGCGGTAGCGTTGCGGGAATGCGCGGCCGGTATAGAAGCGCATCCCGAGCGGCCCGGCATGCGGTCCCAGCAGGGCGACCGGCTTCACGAAGTCCTCGCAGGAGCGGCCCCAGCCGAATTCGGGGTCGAGAAAGTCGCCCTGGTGGCAGAACGGGTTGCCGAAATGCTGACCCTCTCGGGTCACGCGGTTGAGTTCGTCCGCCGGCAGATCCTCGGACACCCAGTCGCGGCCATTGTCGGTGAAATAGAGTTGATGGCTGGTCGGGTGCCAGTCGAGACCGACGCTGTTGCGCACGCCGCGCGCCACCCGTTCGCGGTTGGTGCCGTCGAGATCCATGCGCCAGATCACGCCGTGATTCTCGGACGGGTCGCAGTTGTTGCAGGGCGTGCCGACCGGCACATAGAGCTTGTTGTCCGGGCCGATGTCGATGAACCGCAGGCCGTGCACCTCGTCGCCGGGCAACTGGTCGGTGACGAGCACCGGCTCCGGCGGCTTGTCGAGGTCGTTCTCGATGTTGTCGTAGCGCCAGATCTTCGAAGGCTCGGCGACGTAGAGCGCGCCCTTGTGAAAGGCGACGCCGTTCGGCCGGTCGAGCCCCGTGGCGATGGTCTTGACCTCGCGCTTGCCGTGACTGTCCACCACCGCATAGACATTGCCGGCGCGAGCGCTGCCGACGAACACCGTGCCCTTGTCGCCGAGTGCCATCGCGCGCGCGTCGGCTATGCCGCTGGCATAAAGCTCGATGCGGAAGCCGCGCGGCAGGTTGAGCTTGTCGAGCTGGAACTGGCTCTCGGCGTAAGGCTGCTCGGGGTATGCGATCGGCGCCAGCCGGCGCGCCGCCTCGGTATCCGGCCGCCCCACCGCCCAGGCGGGAACGGCGGGTTCGCTCTGTGCCTGTGGTGCTTGCGCGTTCGCCGGGAGGGTGAGGCAGGCGAGTGCAATGCCCGCAAGGTATGCCGCGGCAAGGCGGCGGCATGCCCCGGCCGCCTTTGTGAACGGGTTCGTCATTCGTCGCGTCGCGTCAGTCACTGGGGTCTGTCTCTGTCGGAGATGGATGGCCGGTCGGATGGCGGACGGACGATGAATGCCCTCGGAGTTTTATGTCTTCAGGTTTCGTCGGCGACCGTGTTGGCAAGAACACCGATACCGGGCGCTTCAATCTCGACGACATCGCCAGGCACGAGCCACACCGGCGGATCGAAGCGCGCGCCGGCGCCGGTCGGCGTGCCGGTGGCGATCACGTCGCCCGGCTTCAGGGTGGTGAACGTGGTCAGATAGACGATGATGTCGGCGAAGGAGAAGATCATGCTGGCGGTGGTGTCGTCCTGGCGCACCTCGCCGTTGACGCGCGTCGTCAGCCGCATCGGCGTGTTCCAGTCGACCGCGTCCGCGGTAACCATCCACGGTCCGAGGCTTCCGGAGGCGTCGAAGTTCTTGCCCTGCGTGACGTTGTATTTGCCGTGGCGCAGCCAGTCGCGGACGGTGCCCTCGTTGCAGAGCGTCAGTCCGGCAATATAAGAGAGCGCGTCCTCCGGCTGCACGTGGCGGCCTTCGCGGCCGATGACGAGCGCGATCTCGCCTTCGTAGTCGAGTTGTTCGGAGACCCGCGGCCGCACCATCGGCTGGCCGTGACCGACGAAAGAGCCGGGCGTGCGCATGAACAGGCTCGGATATTGCGGCAGCGTCGAGCCGTCGCGGTACTCCTCGTTGCGGTTGGCGTAGTTGACGCCGATGCAGATGATCTTCTCCGGCGTCGTCACCGGCGGCAGCAGTTGCACCTGCGCCAGCGCATAGTCAGCGCGCACGCCGGCGACGCCCTCGATCACCTCGTCGAGCGCCTCTGCCCGCAGCACGTCGAGCAGCGAGCGGAAACGGGGCGCGAGGCGGCGTCCGAGATCGACCACGCCGTCACCGACCACGGTTCCGAAAGTTATCCGTCCCTCGATCTGGTAGCTTGCGATTTGCACGGCTGCCTCCCGCTGTCGTGGCCGACGGCTCCGATCGATCGGGTGTTGACCTTAGATCGCGATCCGCAACCACGATTCGAAAAGATACTCTAGGTCATAGCGCATGCCGGTCCGAAAGCCGACCCTCAATCCGGCCCTCAGGGGCTGCTTGGGTCGGGGCCTTCGTCTGCCTCGGAGCCGGGCTTCGAAGGTGTGCCCCGGCAATGGCGGCGCGGCCGATTGTCGCCCATGTGGTTCGGGACTTGGTGCAGTGCACGGAAGCGGCCGCCAATACAGTCCGCTTCGGGCTCATTTTGTGTGATTTTCGCGCATCTTCAGCCACATAAGCGCATGCGCACAATTCTTGACACTGCATGACCTCGCCATTATGGTCCGCGCGGCTTCGGGGGGCGTGAAAACGCTGTGATTTCCTCGATCTTTGCGGGTGTCGAAGCATGAACGACGGCGCGCGCGAGAAGGGCGGGGGCGTTGACCGCGCAGACGAAGCTGCTCTCTCCGCGAGGCTCAGGCGGCTTGGGGAGGGACTTGATCGGGCGAGCGCAAGCCGACCGGCCGAGTCTCCTTCATCGGCGCGTGGAGCCTCCGACATGTCGGGGCTCGGGCGTGCGCTCAAGCTGTCGGCCGAGATGGTTGGGGGCGTGCTGTTCGGGGCCGGCATCGGCCTGCTCATCGACTACGCGCTTGGCATCTCCCCGTGGGGCGCCATCGTGTTCCTGATGCTGGGGTTCGCCGGCGGCGTGCTCTCGGTAATGCGGTCGGCAGGGGTCATGGCCCCGCGCGGGTCGCGTGACCGCAGTTGAGACTGCGTGACGGTAGTCGAGACTGATCGTGCTTGAGACTGGTGGTGCTGCCCTGCGCGAAGCATCGGCGCTCCGCGCAATATCCATTCGAGGGACCTGAGCGGCCATGGCCGACCCGATTTCACAGTTTCAGATCACGAACTTCCACAAGATCGGGACCATTGCCGGACACGAGCTTGCGATCACCAATTCCGCGTTGTTCATGGGCCTCGCGGTGGTCGGCATCGCGGCGCTGATGATCGGTGCGACCGCAAGACGCAGCCTCGTGCCGGGGCGCGCGCAGTCGATGGCCGAAATGTCCTACGAGTTCGTGGCCGACATGATCCGCAGTACGGCGGGACCGGAAGGGATGCGATTCTTCCCGCTGGTCTTCACGCTGTTCATGTTCATCCTGTTCCTGAACATGCTCGGCATGTTCCCGCTCGGCGGCTTCACGGTGACGAGCCATATCGTCGTCACTGCCGGGCTTGCGCTGCTCGTGTTCTTCACCGTGGTGATCTACGGCCTGTGGCACAACGGCTTGAAGTTCTTCAAACTTTTCGTGCCGAGCGGCGTCCCGGTCTACCTGTTGCCGCTGGTCTCGCTGATCGAAGTGATCTCGTTCGTCTCGCGGCCGATCTCGCACAGCGTGCGCCTGTTCGCGAACATGCTCGCCGGCCACATCACGCTGAAAGTGTTCGCGGGCTTCGTGGTGGCGCTGAGCGCGCTCGGCGTTCACGGCTGGGTTGGCGCGGCGTTGCCGCTGGCGATGACGACCGCGCTGGTGGCGCTGGAACTGCTGGTGGCGTTCCTGCAGGCCTACGTGTTCGCCATTCTGACTTGCATCTATCTCAGCGATGCGGTGCATGCGGGTCATCACTGACGCTTGAGTTTCGAACTTCCTCAAATCCTCAGAACAAGGAGATTCCTGGTGGATCCGATCGCGGCGAAGTACATTGGCGCCGGCATTGCGTGCCTCGGCATGGGTGGCGCGGCCATGGGCGTGGGCAGCATCTTTGCGAACTTCCTGTCGGGTGCGTTGCGCAATCCGTCGGCGGCGCAGGGCCAGTTCGGCAACCTGATTTTCGGCTTCGCCGTCACGGAAGCGCTCGGCATCTTCTCGCTGCTGATCGCGCTCCTGCTGCTGTTCGCGGTCTGACGGCCTCGGCGGCCCTTCAGGGCCGCTTTTGCTGGCGCAGATCCGGGGCGCCCGGATTGCATGCGTGAGACGCGGGCGGAAATCGGCCGGGACGACGTTCCGGCGCCGTCCGCTTCAGACCGAGGTGCGGGTGTCCCGCGAAAGGGTATCTCGCGCAAAGGTGTCTCGCGCAAAGGTGTCTCGCGCAAAGGTGTCTCGCGCAAAGGTGTCTCGCGCAAAGGTGTCTCGCGCAAAGGCATGGGCGCGGATCGGCGGGTCCGAATCCGCTGCCTCGTGCATGGCGTTCACAAGGCTGGCGATCACAGGGCTGCTGTGACTGCATTGACTTAGCGCCAGACGGACCTTCGCCAGACAGACCTGCGCCAACGCGGCGTGGGGCAGAGGTCACAACGATTTGGAGTAACCGATGGCGACGCCGACGACCGGCACGGGTGTTCCGACAGCGCCGGCCCCGTTTCCGCCCTTCGAGACTGAGCATTTTGCTTCTCAGCTCTTCTGGCTGGTGCTGGCATTCGTGATCCTCTACGCCCTGATGGCGAAGGTCGCGTTGCCGCGCGTGGCGTCGATCCTCAAGATGCGGGAAGATACCGTGTCCGCGGACCTTGCGGCCGCGCAGCGCTTCCGCGAGGACTCCGAGGCCGCGGTGGCGGCTTACGAGAAGTCGCTCGCCGATGCGCGCCACAACGCCCAGACGATCGCCAACGAGACGCACGAGCGCTTTGCCAAGGAGGCCGACGATAACCGCAAGGCCCTCGAGGCGCGGCTGCACGGCAAGCTGGCCGATGCCGAGCGCAGCATCGCGGCCACCAAGACGTCGGCGATGTCCAATGTTCGCGGCGTTGCGGTCGATACCGCTTCGGCCATTGTCGAGCGGCTGATCGGCCAGGCTCCGGCGACACCGAGGGCCGAGCAGGCCGTCGACCGCGTTCTCAAGAACTGAGGGGGACGATATGGAAACCTTCTGGGTCACCGTCGCGACCATCCTCTTCGTCTTCATCCTGTTCTATGCGGGCGCGTTCCGCATGATCGCCGAGGCGCTGGATTCGCGGCGTGACCGCATCCAGTCGGAACTCAACGAGGCGCGCCGGCTCCGCGAGGAAGCCCAGCAGCTCGTCGCGGTCTACCAGCAGAAGCAGCGCGACGCCGAGCGCGAGGCCGAGGCGGTGATCGCCAGCGCCCGCGAGGAAGCGGAACGCTATGCCGCCGAGCAGAAGGCGCGCATGGACGAGTTCGTGTCCCGCCGCACCGCGCTCGCCGAGAGCAAGATCGCGCAGGCGGAAGCGCAGGCGCTGGCCGATGTGCGCGCCGCTGCCGCCGATGCGGCGGTGGCCGCTGCCGCCGACATCCTGAAAGAGGCGGCGCGCGGCAAGGTGGCCGTGGACCTGATCGAGCGCGGCATCGGCGACCTCAAGGCGAAGCTGAACTGAGCTTCGCCTTCGCCCTCCTGGCGAACAAGCCCGTAGCGAACAAGCCTCGGGCGAACAGGGGCTTGACCCGGCCCCGATACGGGCGCAATGGCCTTCAAGCGGATGCGACGGTTGCGCGCGTCCGGCTGAACAGGCAGGGGCAAGCATGACCACCAGCGGCGCCGGCGCCCAGACCATCACCACCATCGCCGAACTCGAAGCCCGCTACGGCTTTCCGTCCGGCGGGGCGGTCGCCAAGGAACTCGATCACATCGCCGATCACTATCGGCAGATGATCGAAGTCGCGCCGTTCATGGCGCTCGCGACGGTCGGCCCCGACGGGTTGGACTGCTCGCCACGTGGCGACAAGCCCGGCTTCGTGCGGATTGTCGACGACAAGACGGTGCTGATCCCGGACCGCCGCGGTAACAACCGCATCGATTCGCTGCGCAACATCGTGCACGACAATCGGGTGGCGCTGCTGTTCCTCATTCCCGGCGTCAACGAGACGCTGCGGATCAACGGCACGGCGGAGATCTCGATCGACCCCGCGCTGCTCGAAAGCTTCGCGATCGAGGAGAAGGCGCCGCGCAGCGTCATCGTCGTCACGGTCGAGCGCATCTACTTTCAATGCGCCAAGGCGCTGGTCCGCTCGAAGCTCTGGGACCCGGCGGTGCAGATACCGCGCACGCGCCTGCCATCGACGGGCGCGATGATCGAAGCGATGAGCAAGGGCGCGATCGACGGCGCGGCCTATGACCGCGAATTGCCGATCCGCATCCCCAAGCAACTCTGGTAAGGCTCAGCGGCTCTCGCCGGGCAGGACTGGCTCAGCGCGGCTGATCCTTGGCGTTACAGCATCGTGCAATTCGATAAATCGGCACGATGCTGTAGGGTATTGTTGAGCATCGCTATTTCCGAAAACCGGCGTCCACTTTTCGGAGCGATGCTCTAGGCGGGCACCGCACGCACCAGATCGATGGCGCGCTCCGCCAGCATGATGGTCGGAATATTGGTGTTGGCGCGCGGCACGATCGGCATGATCGAGGCGTCGATCACGCGCAGGCCCTGGATGCCGCGCACGCGGCATGCCGGATCGACCACCGCCATCGGGTCGTCGTTCGCCCCCATCGCGCAGGTGCCTGCCGGGTGGAACATCGGCGCGACCGAGCGGCGAACGAGATCGAGCGAGAACGGTTCGCCTGCCTTGTTGCGATCCAGCATGCGTTCGGCGCCGATCATCTGGCTGATGACGCGCCGGCGGATGATGGACGGCGCTTCCAGAACGCCCGTCGCAAGATAGGGAAGCAGGGTGCCCAGCCGGCCCGGCCGGTTGAGCATCTGCAGGGGCGGCTCGGCCGGCAGCATGAACGCCTCGGGGCACACCGCGACAAGCTGCGGGTCGCACAGGATGCGGCCGACCGTATTGGCCGCGAGCAGCATGCGCGCCGCATCGGCTTCGTCGCCGAGCAGATTGAAATTCACCGCCGGCACGCCCGCAAGATCGCCGGCCTTGAGTTTCACGAAGCCGCGCGACTTCGGCGCATAGAGCTTCGCCGTCATCAGGCTGGCGCGGGTCCCGATCAGGCTGGTGCTCACCCGGCCGATCACCGACATCAGCAGGTCGCCCGGCGGACAGTCGGGATGTCCGGAGGAAAAGCGCAGCACGGCGATGCCGTAATTGCGCAGGTCTTCCGTCTGCCGAGCCTCGCGGGCGACCGTCACGCCGAAATGGATGAAGGCGTGGTTCTGCAAGTTCTTGCCGACGCCTGCGAGATCCACCAGCGGCGCGATGCCAAGCGTCTGCAGGTCCGCCGCCGGCCCGATGCCGGAGCGCATCAACAGGGCGGGCGAGTGGATCGCGCCCGCGCACACGATCACCTGCCGCGCCTTGAGAACCTCCTGCCGTTCGTCGCGCTCGACCTTCACGCCGCAGGCGCGAGTCCCCTCGAAGACGATGTGCAGCACGCGGGTATGCGGCAGGATGGTGAGGTTCGGTCGCTGCCGGACGGCGTCGGTCAGATAACAGAAGGCGCTTGAGGCGCGAACGCCGTCGATCTGGCTGAAGGGGATCGGAAAGAAACTGTCGTCCTCGTCGCCGGCATTGATGTCGGCGCGGGACGCATAACCGTTCGCCGCCGCGGCACGCTCGACCGCGCTTGCGAGGCCCGGCCACCGGTCGCGCGGTATCCGGCGGATGGGCACGGGCCCGTCGGCGCCGTGGGCGTTGCCGGCCTGGTCGAGATCGCGCTCCAGCCGGCAGAAATAGGGCAGCACATCGTCCCACGCCCAGCCGCTCGCGCCCGCGGCCGCCCAGGCGTCGTAGTCGCCGGGCAGACCGCGCAGAGCCCACATGCCCATCAGGCTCGAGCCGCCGCCCATCACGCGCCCCTGGATAAAGGGACGCGGCGGCGCACCGGCGACGCCTTCGGCGGTCAGTCCGTTCCAGGAGTAACCCGCATTCGCATACGAACTCGGAAACGTATCCGCGATGTCCGCCGGGGTCGCACCGGGCGGCGTGTCCTGGCCCGCTTCGATGAGCAGCACCCGGCAGGACGGATTTTCGGATAGGCGGGAAGCGACGACGGCTCCGGCCGATCCGCCGCCGACAATGAGGTAGTCCGCTTCGTTCATGCGCAAAGCTTTTCGGAGGTTGTCAGCGCGGGACCGATGATCGCTGCACATCTGATCGCGGAACACCGGCTAGCAGAATGGAGCAGCCATCCCAAGCGCTGCTTTCGGCGCAGTCTGGCCGATCCACTGCCGGGCGAGAATGCCTTTGCCGGGCCCGAAATACATCTTTTCCCAAACTGGGAACAGCGTTTGCGCCAGTGTTGGTACAACAATGACGGGAGTCACAAGCCCGTGATGATCGGGCGAAGAGTGAAATCCGAAAGAACGGAGAACAGCGCATGCGTCTCGGCTATTTCATCATGCCGTTGCACCCCGCTCAGCGACCGTGGGAGGAGACGTTACGCGAAGATCGCGAGGGCATCATCCTGGCCGACCAGCTCGGCTTTCACGATGCCTTCGTCGGCGAGCATCTTGCCGACGGCTGCGAGACCATCACCAACAGCATGATGTTCCTCGCCACGCTGATCCACAGCACCAAGCAGATCAAGCTCGCCACCGGCACGTCGAACCTTTCGCAGATGCATCCGGTGCTGATCGCGTGCAATGCGGCGATGATGGATCACCTGCTCGAAGGGCGGTTCATCTTCGGCATCAGCGCCGGCGCATTGCCGGTCGACTCCGAGGCGCTTGGTACGCTCGATGAAGATCGCAACAAGATGTTCGCGGAAGCGATCGATGTGATCCTCGCGGTGTGGGAGCGCGATCCGCCCTACGACATCGACTTCCCGGACAACCGCTACAAGGTCTCGGTGCAGCGCACCTTCGCTCCGCACCTCAATCTCGGCTATCTCAAGAAGCCGTATCAGAAGCCGCGGCCGGAGATCGTCGGCACCGTGGTCGCGCCTTACTCCAAGGGCGTCATCGCGATGGGCCAGCGCGACTTCCATCCGCTCTCGGCCAACTTCCTGATGTCCTATTACATCCGCTCGCACTGGGAGAATTACGCCCAGGGCAAGCAGATGGCCGGACAAAAGGCCGACCCCGCGGACTGGCGTGTCGCGCGGACCATATTCGTCGCCGACGACGACAAGACGGCGGTGCGCTACGGCTACGAGGATTCGAACAGCCCCTACGCCTATTACTACCGGCAGCTCTACGGGAAGATGTCGCGCGGGCCGCGCGTAGCGTTGTTCAAGTCCCACCCGGAGCAGCCGGACGACGAGGTGTCGATCGACAACGTGCTCGACAGACTGGTCATCCACGGCACCGTCAACAAGGTGGTGGACCAGATCCTCGCGTTGCGCGAGGAGATCGGCGACTTCGGCGAACTGGTCTATGCCGGCATGGACTGGGTCGATCCGGCGCTCGGCAAGCGTTCGATGCAACTGCTGGCCGAGGAAGTGATGCCGCGGGTCAATGCTGCTATCAAGAAATCAGCCGCCGCCGCGTAAGGGAGGATTGCGTCCATGAAGGTCAAGACCAACGGCACCATGCTCAACTACGAGGTCGAGGGGCCGGAAGACGTCCCCGCCATCATGGTGAGCCACGGCATCGCCACCAGCCTCGAAATCTGGACCGAGGCGAGTTCGCACCTCAAGAGCAAGTACCGCGTGGTGCGGTACGACTCGCGGGGCCATGGCGGTTCCGACGCCTGGGGGCCCTATTCGCTGGAGACGCTGGCGGCCGACGCCGTCGGCCTGATGGATGCGCTCGGGATCAAGAAGGCGCATTACGGCGGCGTCTCGCTCGGCGGCATGACCGCGATCGGCGTGGGGCTGTTGTACCCCGAACGCGTTCACTCGATCATTCCGTGCGATGCGCGTGCGCAGACCAACGACGAAGGCAACAAGTCCTGGCAGGGCCGCATCGAGGCGGTGCTCAAGACCGGCATCGAGGCGATCGTCGAGGACAGCATCAGCCGCTGGGTGGCGAAGTCGTTCTATGACGACAAGGCCAAGCATGAACGCCTCAAGCAGATCGTGCGCGGCACCTCGGTGCCGGGATACATCGGCTCGTCGCAGGCGCTGCAGGGACTCAATTACGGCAGCCGGCTGGGCGAGATCAGGGTGCCCGCCCTCTATCTCACCGGCGAGGAGGACAAGGGTGCGTCGCCCGAGGTCATGAAGGCCATGCGCGACAAGACTCCCGGCGCGCAGTTCGCCGAAATCCCGAAGGCCGGCCACCTGTCGAGCTTCGAGCGGCCGAAAGAGGTCGCCGCTGCTATCGAAAAGTTTATTTCCAGCCTGCCTTCCAAGGCGGCATAGCTTGAATGCGCCTCGCGGGGCGTGCATTGCTCAGGCAGCACGTCCCGCGACAGCGCCAAATGTCCGTACGGCTGCTCAACCCCAAGATGCAGCATCGGCCGATCGAGACGCGCGCAACGCGTGCTCTGCGGCAGACTCTGAGTTGAATGCGCGAGCCGCGAGATGCGGTCCGCTACGACAAGGAAAGTGCGATGGCGAGCATTGCGATGGAGGCGGAACGCAGGGGCGCGCCGCGGCAATGGTGGCCACGCCCCGAAATCCTCCTCCCGGCGATCGGCGTCGCCGTCGGCATGCTGCTTATTCTCGGGCCGTTCCTGGCGACCCTCATCCGCAGCATTCTTTATTGGGATGCTGATGGCGTCAGCCTGTCGGTGCAGAACTTCGCGGGCCTGTTCAATGACCGGCGATTCTATCAGGCCGTCGGCAACACGATCATCTGCGGGGTTGGGGCGACCATACTCAGCTGTCTGCTCGGCTTCAGTCTCGCCTGGATCGTTGCGCGCACCGATCTGCCGGGGCGAAGCTGGTTCGAGACACTGAATCTGGTGCCGTTCTTTCTGTCGCCCTATGTCGGCGCGGTGAGCTGGATCTATCTCGCCGCACCGAATTCCGGGATCCTCACCAACGTGCTGCAGTCGATGGGCATCCCCACCGACTTCTACAATATCTACAGCCTTGGCGGCGTCATCTGGGTGCTGTCGCTGTTTTATACGCCCTACGTCTATCTGTTTGTGATCGCGCCGATGCGGCAGATGGATGCGGCGCTGGAAGATGCCGCGCGCGTCCATGGCGCATCGTTCTGGTACACCGTGCGCCACATCACGATCCCGCTGCTGTTTCCGGCCTTGATGTCGGGCGCTCTGGTCGTGTTCGTCACCAGCGCCGGCCTGTTCGACGTGCCGCTCGCGCTCGCCTCGACCAAGGGCATCCGCACCATGCCGACGGAGATTTTCGGGCTGGTTCAGTACCCCTCCGACTTCGGCCGTGCCGCCTCGTTCGGCGTCATCGTGCTCACGGTCACGGTGTTGCTCGCGGTCCTGCAGCGCAGCTATATCGGCAAGCGCCGCTATGAGATCGTGTCCGGCAAAGGCTATCGCCCCCGCACCGTGCAGCTGCGCCCGCTCGGCCGCGCCGCCGCGCTCGCGCTCGAGATCGTCTATATCGGCGGTGGCGTGGTGCTGCCGGTGATCGCGCTTCTCATGGTCTCGTTCTCGTCGATCTGGACCGGCTCGCTGCGCCTGAGCTCGCTTACGCTCAGCAATTACAGCTACGTGCTGTTCAACTATTCGCTGACCCAGCAGGCGATCGTGAACAGCCTCATCTTGGCGTTCGTCGGCGCCACACTCGGCGTCATCATGAGCCTGATGCAGGCCTATTACCTCAACCGCGGCCCAGTGAAGGGGCGCACGCTGGTCGATGCCATCCTTTCGCTGCCGCTTGGCATCCCCGGCATCATTCTCGGCCTCGGCTTTCTCATCCTGGCGATCCGCACGCCGCTCTATTCGACGCTCACGATCATCCTCATCGCCTATATCGCGCGCTTCTTCCCGCTGGCGACGCGCGGGATCGCGGCCATGTTCCTCGCCATCAATCCGGAGCTCGAGCAGAGCGCGCGGGCGAGCGGCGCAAGCTGGTTCCAGACCATGCGCCACGTGATGCTGCCGCTGTTGCGGCCGGCCATCATCGCGGCCTGGCTGATGCTGTTCGTCATCTTCATCCGGGAGCTTGGCGCCACCATCCTGCTCTATGCGCAGGGCACCGAGACGATCAGCGTGGCGCTGGTAATCCTGAGCGAGCGCAGCTTCGGCTTCGTTGCGGCGCTCGCCGTCATTCAACTCGTCATGTTGCTCTGCGCCTTCGTATTGTTCCGGCTGTCCGGCGCAACGATCGCACAGAACTGAGGGAACGCTGGTGGATACATCCGGGACCGCCTTTGTCACTGTCCGCAACCTGACCAAGCGCTTCGGCGCCTTCACTGCGGTCGATAACGTGTCGTTCGAGGTGGCGGAGAGCCACACGCTGGCTTTGCTGGGACCGAGCGGTTGCGGCAAGACGACCATTCTGCGCTGTCTTTGCGGGCTCGAAACGCCCGACGAAGGCTTTATCCAGATCGGCGGCCTCGTCGTCTTCGACAGCGCCAACCGCATCAACCTGATGCCGGAAGCGCGTCAGCTCGGCATCGTTTTCCAGTCCTACGCGGTTTGGCCGCACATGACCGTGGCGGAGAACGTCGGCTTCCCGCTCAAGGTGCGCAAGATGTCAAAGGCCGAGACGCGCGAGCGCGTGGCCAAGGTTCTTGACATCGTCGGTCTCGGCGCCTGGATCGACCGGCCGGCGACCCAGCTTTCCGGCGGCCAGCAGCAACGCGTCGCGCTTGCGCGCGCGCTCGTTCATGAGCCGCGGCTGGTGCTGTTCGACGAGCCGATGTCGAATCTGGATGCGCAATTGCGCGAGCACGTTCGCATCGAACTGAAGGTGCTGCAGGAGCGGCTTGGCTTTACCGCGATCTATGTCACGCACGATCAGTCGGAGGCATTCGCGCTGGCTGAGAAGATTATCGTCATGAACCGTGGGCAGATCGACACCATCGGACCGCCGAAGGACGTGTTCAACCGGCCGTCGACGCCGTTCGTCGCGCGCTTTCTCGGGCTCAATGTCATGCCGGCGACGGTCAGAGAGACGAATGCGGCGCCCGGCAATCTGGCCGGCGGCGGCAATGGCGCGCAATACGCGCAGGTCGCCCTCGGCACGGACGGCCCCGTATTGTGGGGCCGGATCGCGCAAGGCCAGGCCGTGCAGGCCGGCGATCGTGTGCTCGCAGCCGTGCGCAAGGAACATGTCGGGCTTCGCGTGCCCGCGCCGAATGGCGGCGGCGCGGCTGGCCAAGTGACGCCGGGGCAGGCGACACCGGGCCAAGTGCTGCCCGGCGAGATTCGCGCGTCGTCGTTTCTGGGCCTCGTCGATGAATACATCATCGCGGTCGGCAATGTCGAAATGCGGGCCATTCAGCCGGCGACCGGCGCCGGTTCGGGCGATCCGATCGAGGTTGCGATCCAGCCCGACGATTGCATCGTTCTCGCCGGAGGAGACGAGGCCACACCGCATTGATGCCGCTCGCCCGCCTCGCCGCGGGCGTGTCCGGACGGAGGAATTGTTACGAACGTCGATTACGGGCGTTCATATCAGTGGGAGGAAGTGATGAGAAAAGTACTTGCAACCCTGCTCGCAGGCGGCATGGCGCTGGCCGTCGCCGGCGCTGCGCTGGCCCAGGAGCCTCCGGCGGTGCAGGCCGCATCGGGCGCGGAGAAGGAACGGCTGACCAAGTTGATCGAGGGCGCAAAAAAGGAAGGCGCGCTCAGCTATTGGGACACCATCATTCAACCGGAGACGAACGACAAGCTCGCGGCGGCGTTCAAGAAGCGCTACGGCCTGCCGAATTCGTTCCGGGTCAACTACACGCTGTCGGTCACGACCGGCCTGATCACCCGCATCGAGCAGGAGGCCAACGCCAGCAAGGTCACGATCGACGTTGCGGCCATCGCCTCGCCGACCTGGGTGCTGGAGATGATCAAGGCCGGCCACATCGCGAAATATGCTTCGCCGGAATATCAGTACTACCAGAAAGCGTTCGATAGCGGGCTGGGGCGCAAGGACTACTTCGCGTTCAACGGCGCCTATATGTTTGTGCCGATGTGGAGCGAGGACCGGCTCAAGTTCGCCGGCAAGTCGTACAAGGATGTGCTTGGCGCCGTGCCGCCGGGGCGCATGTCGATCGGCGACGCCGTTCGCTCCGCGACTTATCTCACGACATTCTACGGTCAGCGCAAGGTGCTGGGGGAGGACTTCTTCCGCGAAATGGCGAAGCTCAAGCCGCCGCTTGTCCTGCGCTCCGAGCAGCATGCCGCGCGACTGGTGAACGGCGAGGACCTGCTGGCCTATTCCGGCATGCCCACGCGCGCTTACCAGTATAATCAGAAGGGCGCCAAGTTGCGCTTCCTGATCCCGGAAGAGGGCGTCGTGATCATGCCCCAGTCGATGTTCATCATGGAAAAAGCGCCGCATCCCAATGCAGCCAGGCTGTGGGTGGATTTCATCCTCTCCGAGGAAGGCCAGAACATCATCGTTCAGGGCGAGGCACTGATGTCCGGCCGCTCGGGCTTCAAGAGCCCGTTGCCTGAATATGCGCCGCCGATCGACTCCCTGAAGCCGATCCCGATCGACTGGGAATCCCTGTCGACCGCACAGTTCAAGAAGATCCGCGAAGAATGGGTCGGTATTTTCAACCCGTGACGCCGGCGGTGGCGGCGTGCGCCTCGCCCGCTTCTTTAGCGGTTCCGGGTTGAGGTACAGCAGACATGAAAGATGGCCGGGAACTCCCCGGCCATTTTTTATGCCGATCGCGGGTGCATTTCCCACGGGCTGCGAATAGATAGGGCGCGGGCGGGGCGGATTGCGTCGTCTTATCCAGAGCAGGAGCCTGATTGTTGACCGGACAGGAGACGCCTCCGCGCGCGAGCTGGTGGCAGCGTCTGAGCCAGGGCCTCAAGCGCACTTCCGCCTCCATCGGCGCCGCCATCACCGATCTCGTCAGCAAGCGCAAGCTCGATGCCGCGATGCTGGAGGAAATCGAGGAGGTGCTGATCCGCGCCGACCTCGGCGTGGATGCCGCGGCCCGCATCGCCGCCGCCATCGGGCAGGGCCGCTACGACAAGGCGATCTCGGCCGACGAGGTCAAGGCGGTGATGGCCGCCGAGGTCGAGAAGATGCTCGCGCCGGTTGCCGCGCCCCTGGATGTGCCGGCGAATGTGAAGCCTTTCGTCGTCCTCGTCGTCGGCGTGAACGGTTCGGGCAAGACCACGACCATCGGCAAGCTCGCCGCCAGATACCGGGCCGAAGGCCGCAAGGTGATGCTGGCCGCCGGCGATACTTTCCGTGCAGCGGCCATCGACCAGCTCAAGATCTGGGCGCAGCGGACCGGCGCGGCCATCACGGCGCGCGAGCCGGGTTCGGATGCGGCGGGCATCGGCTTCGAGGCGCTGACGGCGGCCCGCCAGCAGGGCGCCGACGTCGTGATCGTGGATACCGCAGGCCGCCTGCAGAACAAGGCGAACCTGATGAGCGAATTGGAGAAGATCGTCCGCGTGATGAAGAAGGTGGACGCCAGCGCGCCGCATGCCGTGCTGCTGGTGCTGGACGCTACCGTCGGCCAGAACGCGCTCTCGCAGGTCGAGGCGTTCCGCGCCACCGCGGGCGTAACCGGGCTCGTGATGACCAAGCTCGACGGCACCGCGCGCGGCGGCATCCTGGTCGCGCTCGCTGAGCGCTTCAAGCTGCCGGTGCATATGATCGGCGTCGGCGAGGGCGTCGACGATCTGGAACCATTTTCGGCGCGCGACTTTGCGCGCGCCATCGCCGGCATCGAGTAAACGCCGCGAGAACGTCAGCGGAGAGTCACGCTAATGTCTTGCTTGGCGGCATTATGCACGCCTCAATAGGGTTGAACACGCGGCTTCTGCCGCCGGGAAGTGGACGGATGTACACGCTGTATTCCATGCAGCGCTCGGGCAATTCCTACAAGGTCAGGCTTGCGCTGGCGCAACTGCGTATTCCTTACGCGCTGGTCGAAGTCGACATCCTGAAAGGCGAAACCCGTACGCCGGAATTCCTGGCGAAGAATCCGAGCGGGCGCGTGCCGCTGCTGGAAGTGGCGCCGGGCAACTATCTTCCCGAGTCGAATGCTATTCTCTGGCATATCGCGCGCAGCTCCGGCCTCACCCCGCGCGATCCGATCGCGCAGGCCCAGATGCTGCAATGGATGTTCTTCGAGCAGCACAGCCTCGAGCCCAATCTCGGCTCGGCGCGCTTCTGGCTGACGATGGTCAAGGGTGGCCGCGACCTGCAGCAGCATGCGCTCGAAGAGTGGATGGAGAAGGGTTACCAGGCGCTGAGCGTGATGGAGAAGCACCTCGAGCGCCACCGCTTCTTCGTCAGCAACAATTACTCGATCGCGGACATCGCGCTCTATGCCTATACGCATTGCGCGCACGAGAGCGACTTCGATCTCACGGCCTTCCCGGCGATCCGGGCCTGGATCAAGCGGGTGGCCGAGATGCCGGGGCACGTCGCGATGGAACATCGCCTGCAGCAGCCTGCGGCGATCGCTGAATAGACGCCGTTTGCACCTCTATGAAACTTTCAGTGGTCATTCCGGGGCGGCGCGTGAGCGCCGAACCCGGAATCTATAACCCCTGTCTTTCCTCAGAACTTCGACAGGGCGTATGGATTCCGGCCCTCGCTTCGCTCGGCCGGAATGACGGCGGAGATGATCCGACTCAATCTGAACGGATCATGCTCTCGCACCGGGGGCCAAGCCTCACGCCTGGCAGGCGCGCCAGATCTTCTCGGGCGTCGCCGGCATGTCGAGCGCGCTGCCCTTGCCGTCCGGGACGGCATCCGCGATCGCATTCATCAGCGCGGCGAGCGAGCCGATGGTGCCGCCTTCGCCGACGCCCTTGACGCCGAGCGGATTGGTGGTCGCCGGCACGTTGTGCATGGCGTCCTTGAGCGGCGGCATGTGGTGCGCGCGCGGCATGCCGTAATCCATGAACGAGCCGGCGACGAGCTGGCCGCTGCCGGGATCGTAGACGGCGTTCTCGAACAGCACCTGGCCCAGTCCCTGCGCCAGCCCGCCATGGACCTGGCCCTCGACGATGGTGTGGTCGAGCACATAGCCGCAGTCGTCGACGGCGCTATAGGCGACGATCTCGACCGCGCCGGAATCCGGGTCGATTTCGACCTCGGCGACGTGGCAGCCGTTCGGGAATGCTTGCGGCGTGTCGACCTTGAGGTTGGTGTCGAGCGGCTCGGAAATGGCGCCGCGCTGCGCCAGTTCCTTCGAGCGTTCCGCCACCTCGAACAGCGACAGCCTCCGGTCGGTGCCGACCACCTCGAAATGCCCGCCTTTATAGGCGATGTCGGCCTCGGAGGCTTCCAGCAGCACCGATGCGGCCTTGCGGCCCTTTTCGAGCACGGTATCGACGACGCGAATGGTCGCGTGGCTGACGGTCTGGCCGCCGCGCGAAGCCACCGAAGCGAGACCGGCGACGCCGAGCGCGGTGTCGCCCTGCTTCACCCGCACCTGGTGGGGATCGATTTCGAGCCGCTCTGCGGCCAGCCGGCTGAACACCGTGGCGTGGCCCTGACCGGTCGAATGCAGAGCGAGCGCCAGCGTCAGCGGCTCCGTGCCGTTGAAGGCGATCGCGGCGCCTTCGGTCGGCATGCCGCCCGAATGCTCCAGGAAGCAGGAGATGCCGAGGCCGCGCCGCTTGCCGCGGCGCGCGGCGTCGGTGCGGCGCTGCTCGAAGGTCTCGTAATGCGCGAGCTTGAGCGCCTTGGCGAGAACCGGTTCGAAGTCACCGCTGTCATAGGTCGTGCCCACGGCGGTGTCGTAGGGGATCGCCGACGGCGGGATCAGGTTGCGCCGGCGCAGTTCCGCGCGGTCGATGCTGGTGATCCGCGCCGCCTCGTCGACGACGCGCTCGATCACGTAATTCGCTTCCGGGCGGCCGGCGCCGCGATAGGGGCCGGTCGGCACCGTATTGGTGAACAGGCAGAGCGCTTCGATCGCGAGCTTGGGGATGTCGTACATCGCCGGGAAGCAGCGCGCGAAATTGTTGGTCTGGATGTGCGCGCCATTGGCGGTGCAATAGGCGCCCATGCTGGACAGGTGCCGGATGCGCAGCCCTTCGAACTTGCCATTTTCGTCGACGGCCAGTTCGGCTTCGGTGATGGTGTCGCGCGCCTGGTTGTCGCTCAGGAACGATTCCGACCGCGTCGACATCCAGTGCACCGGCCGCCTGACGATCTTCGCCGCAGCCAGCAGCGCGATATATTCCGGATAGACCGGCGCCTTCATCCCGAACGCGCCGCCGACATCCTCGGCATAGACCCGGATCTGCTCCGGCTTGAGGCCCATGATCGGGGCGATGTTGCCGGCGATCATGTTCGGCCCCTGCGTCGAGGAGCGCAGGGTGTAGCGGTCGTTCTCGGCGTCGTAGATTGCGGTCGCGCCGCGGGTTTCCATGCTGGCGACGACGACGCGCTGGTTGACCACCTTCACGCGCGCGACCTTGTGTGCGCGGGCGATGATCTCCTCGACCTCGCGCAGCTTGCCGGTGTCGGCAGGATTGGTCCAGTCGAGGCAAATGTTGCGCGGCGCTTCCGGCCATAGCTGCGGCGCATCGGCACGTTCCGCGTCCTCGATCGTCACCGCCGGATCGAGTTCCTCGTAATCGACGACAACCAGTTCGGCGGCATCGAGCGCCGCCGATGCGGTCTCGGCGATGACGAGCGCCACCGACTCGCCGATATGCACGGCGCGCTCGCCGGCGAGCGCCGGCCGGTGCGGCACGACCAGCTTGCTTCCGTCGCGTCCGTCCTGCGGCGCCGGGCGCGAGACGTTGCCGAGCTTGAAAGGCGCGAGGTCCGCCGCCGTGATGACCGCCACCACGCCGGGCGCGGCGCGCGCAGCCTCGGCATCGATGCCGGCGATGCGGGCGAAGGCGTAGGGTGAGCGCACGAAGTAGCCGTAGGTCTGCCCCGGCTGCTTCGCATCGTCGATGAAGCGGCCGCGCCCGCTCACGAGCGCGAGGTCTTCGACGCGCGGCTCGTGCCGTTCGTGCGGATCGGCAGTGTGAACATTCATGCGGGTTTCCGTCCCTCGATCTTGAGTATCATTTGGTCTGGAGTTGCCGACAGAATGACAGGCCGGTCGCCATCGAGGCAACCGGCCCTATGCCGCAATGTCCACAGGACGGACGGCCGCCGTCCGTTCCTAGAGCATGATCCGTTCAGGTTGAACTGGATCATGCTCTAAGAGTTATTGTCTGGTCGCATTTTCTGGCGGTGAACCGGTATCCACTTCACCGGAAAATGCTCTAGCCAGCCAGCCGCTCGACCTCGCGGATCACGGCCTCGCCCATCTCCTGGGTGCCGACCACGGTCGTCCCCTCGGACTTGATGTCGGCGGTGCGCAGGCCGGCGGCCAGCACGTTGGTGACGGCCTGTTCGATCAGATCGGCTTCCCGGCCCATCCCGAACGAGTAGCGCAGCGCCATGCCGAACGAGGTCAGCATGGCGATCGGATTGGCCATGCTCTTGCCTGCGATGTCGGGCGCGGAGCCGTGGACCGGCTCATACATTGCCTTGCGCTTGCCGGTCTTCGGGTTGAGTTCGCCGAGCGAGGCGGAGGGCAGCATGCCGAGCGAGCCGGTCAGCATCGCCGCGATGTCGGACAGCATGTCGCCGAACAGGTTGTCGGTGACGATGACGTCGAACTGCTTGGGCCAGCGCACGAGCTGCATGCCGCCGGAGTCGGCGAGTTGGTGCTCCATCTCGACATCCGCGAATTCCCGCTTGTGGAGCGCGGTCATCACCTCGTTCCACAGCACCCCGGAGAGCATCACATTGCGCTTCTCCATCGAGGTCACCTTGTTGCGGCGCTTGCGCGCCAGTTCGAAGGCGACGCGGCCGATGCGCTCGATCTCGTAGGTGTCGTAGACCTGCGTGTCGATCGCCCGCTTCTGGCCGTTGCCGAGGTCGGTGATGGTCTTCGGCTCGCCGAAATACACGCCGCCGGTCAGTTCGCGCAGGATCAGGATGTCCAGCCCCTCGACGCATTCCGGCTTCAGGCTGGAAGCCGCCACCAGCGCCGGATAGCAGACCGCGGGGCGGAGGTTGGCGAACAGCCCCAGTTCCTTGCGCAGCCGCAGCAGGCCGGCTTCCGGCCGGTGCTCGAACGGCACGCTGTCCCACTTCGGGCCGCCGACCGCGCCGAAGATCACGGCGTCGGCGGCCTGGGCCATGTCCATGGTGGCATCGGTGATGGCGACGCCGTGGGCGTCATAGGCCGAGCCGCCGACCAGGCTCTCTTCGGTCTCGAACGAGCCCAGGCCGCGGGCGTTCAGCCAGGCCACCAGCCGCTTCACCTCGGCCATGACCTCGGGGCCGATGCCGTCGCCGGGCAGCAGCAGGAGTTTCTGGGTCGCCATGGATTTTCGCCTCGCTCTGGAGAAATTGATGTCGGGCGACGTGCTAAAACGCGGCGTCACGATTGGCAAGGCGAGCGACAAGGGGCGGGCGAAACCGGGGGCAGGGGGCCAAGAAAAAACCCCGGCGGGTGAGGCCGGGGTCCGGGTCGCAGATTGGCTGGCGCTGAAATTACTTCCAGCCGGCCTGCTTCTCGCAGGCGCGCCGCGCCGCCGGATTGGCCTTTTCCCACTGGGTGATGGACCGCGTTTCGTTGTCGTCCATCTTTTCGTTCATGCAGATGCAATAGGCGCGGACGATCGCCGGGGTGGCGCCAGCTTCACCCTTGTTGTCCTGGATGCACTGGTTGACCCATTTGAGGTCGTCCTGGCTCATCTGGGCAAGGGCGCCCGTGGCAAACGATCCGGCGATCAGCAAAGAGAGAGCAAAGGAAAACGTCGACAAACGCATGTTCCATCCCCATTGCCTGCCGGCGATCCGGCGGATCGCCCGGCGGCGAGGGAGCGATACGTGTGGCTCAATCCAATGGCAACCGAAAAGGTATCATAATCTGATCTGCTAAGGTTTGGCCTGTGCAGATCGTTAGTCAGGCGGCGCGCGGAAGCGTCGCGGCGACGCCTCCCGCCAGGCCGCGCGCCTATGCTCAGCTTCGGCGCTTCGCCGTCACCTCGATCTCGACCTTCATCTCAGGCGTCGCCAGCCCGCTGACAGCGACCAGCGTCGAGGCCGGGCGCACGTCGCCAAGATATTCGGCGAGCACCGGCCTGATGGCATCGCCGTAGCGGATGTCGGTGACGTATTGGGTGATCCGCACGATGTCGGCGAAGGCGAAGCCGGCGAGGTCGAGCGTCTTGCGGATATTGAGGAATACGTTGCGCGCCTGCGCGACCACGTCGTCCGGAATGGTCATGGCCGCGTAGTCGTAGCCGGTGATGCCGGCGACGAAGCAGAAGTCGCCGTCGACCACCGCGCGGCTGTAGCTGCCGCGTTCTTCGAATGCGGGGGCGAGCGAGATCAGACGGCGGGTCATGGCGTGTTCTCCTATTGGCTGTCGGTAGACGAGTGGATCAAAGACGGCTCACCCGGCCTCCGCGCGCATATGCTCGACGAGTTCGCGCGCATAGGGCGGCAGGCTGGCGGGGTCGCGGACGCAGACCGTGAGTTCGCGCAGGGCCCAGGGGTCGGTCAGGTCGATCGCCTTGATCGCCATGGCCTGCGTCGCCCAGCGTGCCGTCGTCTCTGGAACGATGCCGACCCCGACATTGCGCTCGACCATCCGGCAGACCGCGTCGAAGCTGCGCAACTGGATGCGCAGGCGCAGCGGCCGGCCGGCGCGGCTCGCCTTATCGGCGAGGAAGCGCTGGATCGCGCTGGCCCGGTCGAGGCCCACGAAGTCCAGTTCGATGACATCGGCGAAGGCCACCGCCTTCCGGCGCGCCAGCGGGTGCGCCGCCGCCACCACCAGCACGAAGCGGTCGCTGCGGAACGGAAAGGTGACGAGCGGGCCGGCATCGACCGTGCCGGCGACGATCCCGATGTCGCCGATGCCCTCGGCGATCAGGCCGACGATCTCGTCGCTCAGGCGTTCCTCCAGGTCGATGCTCACTTGCGGATGGCTGGCCAGGAACGCGCTCAGCGTCTCGGGCAGGAACTCGGTGAGCGCATTGGTGTTGGAGAGGATCTTGACCTGGCCGGACAGCCCGCCCGCATAGGCGCTCAGGTCGTCGCGCAGGCGTTGCGCCTGGGCCAGGATGGTACGGGCGTGCTGCAGGAGCGTGCGGCCGGCCGGCGTCGGCGCGATGCCTTGCCGCCCGCGCACCAGCAGCGGCGCGCCAAGCGCTTCCTCCATCTGGCGGATGCGGGTCGAGGCGGCGGCCAGCGCCAGATGCGCGCGCGCAGCGCCGGCCGTGATGCTGCCGGCCTCCACGACGTGGCGGAACAGGTTGAGATCGGTGAGGTCAAACCGCATTGGGGGGCGGCCTTCGTATTCTGCGAAGGAAAGTTACGTCGTTTCCGCATTGCGCTCCACAAAATCTCGGCGTATTTCGCGCTTTACGAAGTTTTCGCAGTTTCCAAACTGGGCCGTGCCGGCCGCCCGCAGCGCCGCTTCCGGTGCGAACAGTTTGGCTTCCGCGCGGATTGCAGGGATGCGCGGCATCGGATACGAACCATTCCAAACGACGCGGCGATAGGCCGCGGCCAAGCTATCCGATCACCCGACCCCGCCCACAGCCGAGGCAAGAACGTGTCCCAGTCGAAGGTCGACCGCCCTCTTTCTCCGCACCTGACGATCTATCGGCCGATGCTGACGATGATGATGTCGATCGCGCATCGCATCTCGGGCATGGCGCTGTATGCCGGCATGCTGCTGATCGCCTGGTGGCTGATGGCGGCCGCCGGCAGCGCCAACGGCTACGGCCGTTTCCAGGCGTTCATCGGAAGCTGGTTCGGGATTCTGCTGCTGCTCGGCCTTAGCTGGGCGCTGTTGTTCCATGCGCTGGGCGGTATCCGGCACCTGATCTGGGATCTGGGCTACGGCTTCGGGCCTACCGAGCGTGAGTGGCTCGCGCGCGCGACGCTGTTCGGATCGATCGTGCTTGCCTTGGCGCTCTGGATTGTTGGCTTCATTCTGGTGGGCAGGTCATGACCGGTTCTTCTCGCGATATGCGGACCCCGCTCGCGCGTGTGCGCGGGCTCGGCTCTGCCCATAACGGCACCCGGCATTTCTGGTATCAGCGCCTGACCTCCGTGACCGGTGTTCTGCTCACCGGCATTTTCATCGTCATCGTGTTGATGGTGCTCGGCCGCAGCCACGCGGCGGCGGTGCAGATTCTCGGCTCGCCGCTGGTGTCGATCCTGCTGCTGCTGTTCGTGTTCAACACGGTCTACCACATGTGGCTCGGGATGCAGGTCATCATCGAGGACTACGTGCATCATGAGGGCGCGAAGGTGTTCCTCGTCATGTTCAATACCGGTTTCTGTTTCGTCGTAGGTCTGATCTGCGTTCATGCGCTGGTCAGGCTGAGCTTGGGAGTTTGAGTGCCATGGCGACCAACGGCGCAGCCAACGGCAGCGGCGCTCCGGCCACGAACGGCCGCGCCTATCCGATCGAGGACCACACCTACGACGTCGTGGTGGTAGGCGCCGGCGGCGCCGGCCTCCGCGCCGTCGTCGGATGCAGCGAGGCGGGCCTGCGCACGGCCTGCATCACCAAGGTGTTCCCCACCCGCTCGCATACGGTGGCCGCGCAGGGCGGGATCGCCGCTTCGCTCGGCAACATGGGCGAGGACGACTGGCGCTGGCACATGTACGACACCGTCAAGGGCGCCGACTGGCTCGGCGACCAAGACGCCATCGAATATATGTGCCGTCAGGCGCCGGCCGCGGTGTACGAACTCGAGCACTGGGGACTGCCGTTCTCGCGCCGCGACGACGGCAAGATTTACCAGCGTCCGTTCGGCGGCATGACCACCCATTACGGCAAGGGCACCGCGCAGCGCACCTGCGCCGCCGCGGACCGTACCGGCCACGCCATGCTGCACACGATGTACGGGCAGGCGGTGCGGCAGTCGGCGCAGTTCTTCATCGAATACTTCGCCATCGACCTGATCATGGACAACGAAGGCCGGTGCCGCGGCGTCGTGGCGCTCTGCCTCGAGGACGGCACCATCCATCGCTTCCGTGCGCAGCAGACCATTCTGGCGACCGGCGGATACGGCCGCGCCTACTTCTCCTGCACCTCGGCGCATACCTGCACCGGCGACGGCGGCGGCATGGTGCTGCGGGCGGGCCTGCCGCTCGAAGACATGGAGTTCGTGCAGTTCCACCCGACCGGCATCTACGGCGCCGGCTGCCTGATCACCGAAGGATCGCGCGGCGAGGGCGGGTATCTCGTCAACTCCGAAGGCGAGCGCTTCATGGAGCGCTATGCCCCGTCGGCGAAGGATCTTGCCTCGCGTGACGTCGTCTCGCGCGCGATGACGATCGAGATCCGCGAGGGCCGCGGCGTCGGCAAGAACAAGGACCACATCTACCTGCACCTCGATCACCTCGATCCGAAGGTGCTGCATGAGCGGCTGCCGGGCATCTCCGAAAGCGCGAAGATCTTCGCCGGTGTCGACGTGTCGCGCGAGCCGATCCCGGTGCTGCCGACGGTGCACTACAACATGGGCGGCATCGCCACGAATTATCACGGCGAGGTGCTGACCAAGAAGAACGGTGATCCCGACTTCGTGGTCCCCGGACTGATGGCGCTGGGCGAGGCGGCCTGCGTCTCCGTGCATGGCGCGAACCGCCTCGGCTCGAACTCGCTGATCGACCTCGTGGTGTTCGGCCGCGCTGCGGGCCTGCGCTGCGCCGACACGCTCGAAGCGGGCGCGCAGCAGCCCGACCTGCCGTCGGATTCGGCCGAGCGCGCGCTCTCGCGCCTCGACCATTTCCGGAACGCCAAGGGCGGCACGCCGACCGCGCAGCTGCGCCTCAAGATGCAGCAGGTGATGCAGAACAACTGCGCGGTGTTCCGCACCGGCGACGTGCTGGCGGAAGGCCACAAGCTCATCCACGACGCGTTTGCCGGCCTTGCCGACATCGGCGTCACCGACCGCTCGCTGACCTGGAACTCCGATCTCGTCGAGACGCTCGAACTCGACAATCTGATGGTGCAGGCGGTGGTCACGATGGACGCCGCGCTCAACCGGACCGAAAGCCGCGGCGCGCATGCCCGCGAGGACTATCCGGACCGCGACGACGAGAACTGGATGAAGCACACGCTCACCTGGATCGACGACAAGGGCAAGGTGGCGATCGATTACCGGCCCGTCCACACCTACACGCTGTCGAATGACATCGCCTATATCGAGCCGAAGGCGCGCGTGTACTGAGGCATATGTTTGCGGCGGCATCAGCCGGCGACGAAGATTGAACGAAATCGAGTGAAGAGCCCGTCATGGTCGAACTCACGCTTCCGAAGAACTCGCAAGTCCAGACCGGCAAGACCTGGCCGAAGCCGGCCGGCGCACGGCTGACCGAATTCCGCGTCTATCGCTGGAATCCCGACGACGGGCAGAACCCGCGCGTCGACACCTATTACGTCAACCGCGACGATTGCGGACCGATGGTGCTCGACGCGCTGATCTGGATCAAATCCAACATCGACGCGACGCTGACCTTCCGGCGCTCGTGCCGCGAAGGCATCTGCGGCTCGTGCTCGATGAACATCGACGGCGTCAATACGCTCGCCTGCACGCGCGGCATGGACGAGATCAAGGGCACGGTGCGGATCTATCCGCTGCCGCATATGCCGGTGGTGAAGGATCTGGTGCCCGATCTCACGCAGTTCTACGCGCAGCACGCCTCGATCCAGCCCTACCTGCAGACGGTGAGCCCGACCCCGCAGACCGAATGGCGGCAGTCGGAACAGGAACGCAGCAAGCTCGACGGGCTCTACGAGTGCATCCTCTGCGCCTGCTGCACCACCTCCTGCCCGAGCTACTGGTGGAACGGCGATCGCTATCTCGGCCCGGCCGCGCTGCTGCAGGCGCATCGCTGGCTCAAGGACAGCCGCGACGAGCAGAAGGGCGAGCGGCTCGACTTCCTCGAGGACCCGTTCCGCCTCTATCGCTGCCACACCATCATGAACTGCGCCAAGGCCTGCCCCAAGGGCCTCAACCCGGCCGAGGCGATCGCCGAAATCAAGGCGATGATGGTCGAGCGGCAGTTCTAGGCGGGGTTCCGCGCTGTCATCCCGGACGCGCTCACAAGCGCGATCCGGGATCCATATTTCCACAAGTTCCGCGCGCGGCCCCGTGGATCCCGGCTCTCGTGCCTTCAGCACTCGGCCGGGATGACAACCGAAGCAGTCCGCGGGTTTTGGATTTACTGCCCCTGCGCCGTCAGCGTGCGCCGCACGGCGTCCTGCCAGCCGGCCCATTTGCTGCGGCGGGTGGTGACATCCATCAATGGCTGGAAGCGGCGGTCGAGCCGCCAGGTGGCGGCGAAGCCGTCGAGGTCGGGATAGAGCCCAGCCTTGCGGCCGGCGAGATAGGCCGCGCCCAGCGCCGTCGTCTCCATGATCACCGGCCGGTCGACGGGCGCCGCCAGGATGTCGGCGAGAAACTGCATGGTCCAGTTGCTGGCGGTCAGCCCGCCGTCGACACGCAGCACGGTGCCCGTGCCGGCCGCCTCCGGCCAGTCGGCGCGCATCGCCTCCAGCAGGTCGCGGGTCTGGTAGCCGACGGATTCGAGCGCGGCGCGCGCGAACTCCGATGGTCCTGATTTGCGCGTGAGACCGAACATCGCGCCGCGCGCTTCCGCGTCCCACCACGGTGCGCCGAGACCGACGAAGCCCGGCACCAGATAGACCATCTCCGCCGGGTCGGCGCTTGCTGCGAGGCCGTCGCAGTCGGACGCCTGCCGGATCACCTTGATGCCGTCGCGCAGCCATTGCACGGCAGCGCCTGCGACGAAGATCGCGCCTTCCAGCGCATAGGTGCGCCGGCCGTCGAGCTGATAGGCGATGGTGGTCAAGAGGCGGTTCTTCGAGGCCACCGGCTTGTCGCCGGTGTTGAGCAGCGCGAAGCAGCCGGTGCCGTAGGTCGATTTCAGCATGCCCGGGCGGAAGCAGCCTTGCCCGATGGTCGCGGCCTGCTGGTCGCCGGCGATGCCGTAGATCGGAATACGGCCGCCGAACAGGCTCGGGTCGGTGAAGCCGAACTCCGATGCGCAATCCTTCACCGCGGGCAGCAACGCGCGGGGCGCGCCGAACATCCGCAACAGGTCGTCGTCCCAGGCGCCGCGATGGATGTCGAACAGCGCCGTGCGGGCGGCGTTGGTGGCGTCGGTCGCATGCGTCTTGCCGCCGGTCAGCCGCCACAGCAGGAACGAATCGACCGTGCCGAAGGCGAGCTTGCCGGCCTCGGCGCGCGCGCGTGCGCCCGGCGCGTGTTCGAGCAGCCAGCTGATCTTGGTGGCCGAGAAATAGGGATCGAGCAGCAGCCCGGTCTTTGCCGTGACCTGCGGCTCGTATCCGCTCTGGCGCAGATGCGCGCAGAGGTCGGCCGTGCGGCGGTCCTGCCAGACGATCGCGTTGTGGATCGCCGCGCCGGTCTCGCGGTCCCAGATCAGCGTCGTCTCGCGCTGGTTGGTGATGCCTATGCCGGCGACCTGGCGGGCGCTGATCCCCGCCTGCTGCATCGCGCGGCGCACCGTCTCCACGGTGGCGAACCAGATGTCCTCCGGGTCGTGCTCCACCCAGCCGGGCGCCGGATAGATCTGCCGCAGTTCGCGCTGATCGGTCGCGACGGGCGCGAGCTTCTGGTCGAACACGATGGCGCGCGTCGAGGTCGTGCCCTGGTCGATCGCGATGACATAGCTGGCCATTGCCTCACCCCACGGCCCGGCGGCCGCCCCTCTGGCCCATGAACTCTGCCAGTTCCTCCTGCGCCGACGGCGGCAGGTGAAGGCCGAGTTTCGACCGCCTCCATAACACGTCCGCAGGTTCGCCCGCCCATTCCTCCCGCATCAGGTAGCGCACCTCGGCGGCCGTGAGCATGCCGCCGAACACCGGGCCGACTGCTTCAAGGCTGCGGGCATCGCCGAGGATCCTTTCGACGCGGGTGCCGTAGGCGCGCACGAGGCGGGTCGCGTGGGCGTGGTCGAGGAACGGCCAGCGTTCCTGTGCCTGGGTAATGAGCGCATCGACGCCGTCCCAGGCGAAGTCGCCGCCCGGCAGCGGGACGTCATGAGTCCAGGCGTTGCCGATGGGAAGGAATTTGCCCAGCCGCGCGAGCGCGGCTTCCGCCAGACGCCGGTAGGTGGTGATCTTGCCGCCGTAGATGGCGAGCATCGGCGCAGCGTCCGCCGGGGCGTCGAGGGCGAGCACGTAGTCGCGGGTCGCGTCCTTCGCCTTGGAGGCGCCGTCGTCATAGAGCGGCCGCACGCCGGCGAAGTGCCAGACCACCTGGTCGGGCGTGACCGGCGCGCGGAAATAGTCGCTTGCGACGGCGCAGAGATAGGCGATTTCCTCCGGTGTCGCGATCGCCGTACCGGGATCGCCGCGGTGGTCGACATCGGTGGTGCCGATCAGGGTGAACGCACGCTCATAGGGGATCGCGAACACGATGCGGCCGTCACCGTTCTGGAAGATATAGGCCCGGTCGTGCTCGAACAGCCGCGGCACGACGATGTGGCTGCCGCGTACCAGCCGCACCGGCGCGGGCGTCGGCAGGTGCAGCACCCCTTCGCTCACCTCCGCCACCCACGGGCCGGCGGCGTTGACGAGAACGCGCGCGGCCACCTCCTCGCGCTGGCCGCTGGCGTCGAGCGTCAGCCGCCACGCGCCATCGGCACGGACGGCGTTGATACAGCGCGTGCGGGTGCGGATCGTGGCGCCGCGCTCGGCCGCATCGAGCGCGTTGAGCGCCACCAACCGTGCGTCGTCCACCCAGCAATCGGAATATTCGAAACCGCGCACGAATTGCGGCTTGAGCGGCGCGCCGAGCGGCGCATCGGCGAGATCAACCGACCGCGTTGCCGGCAGCGCCTTGCGCCCGCCGAGATGGTCGTAAAGGAACAGGCCCAGCCGCAGCATCCAGGCCGGACGCAAGCCGGTGTGATGCGGCAGCACGAAGCGCATCGGCCGGATCAGATGCGGTGCCAGCCGCAGCAGCGTTTCGCGCTCGATCAGCGCTTCGCGCACGAGCCGCACCGCGCCGTGTTCCAGATAGCGCAGGCCGCCATGGATCAGCTTGGTCGACGCCGAGGACGTGCCCGAGGCGAGATCGTGCTGCTCCGCCAGCAGCACGCGCAGGCCGCGCCCCGCGGCGTCGCGGGCGATGCCCGTGCCGTTGATGCCGCCGCCAATGATCGCAAGGTCGAAGTCGGGCATGCTATGGTCGAGAATACAGAGCCCGGCAGAAGCTGGCTCAGCGCGCGATGGCGGAGAGAGCCAAGGGTGCTGCGCCGTCTGCCGGTTCGATGTGCAGCATTGCCCGCATTGCGCCGCGGCTCAAGGGCTGAAGTCAGCGCGCGACGGCGCGGGCGGCAGATCGACACATGAAAGGATCAGGCCATGGACCTCGAAGGTCGTCTTGTGCTGGTGACCGGCGGCACCGGTGCGCTCGGGCGGGCGATGGTTGGTGCGCTGCTCGAGGCCGGCGCGCGCTGCCATGTTCCTTGCCGGTCGTTGGCTGAAGCGGAACGGTTTCCCTTTCGCGGACATGCCGGCGTCACGATGGCCGAAGCCGGCAACCTGGCCGACGAGCGGGCCGTCGATGCTGCATTCGCAGGCGCCGGCGGTCTGTGGGCCTCCATCCACATCGCAGGCGGGTTCGCGTTCGGCCGGCTCGCTGACGCGGAGGCTGCGACGCTTCGCGAGCAGGTCGACATGAATCTGATGTCGTGCCTGCTCTGCTGCCGCGCCGCGGTGCGTGCGATGACGGCTGGTGGCGATGGCGGCAGGATCGTGAACATCGCCGCGCGGCCGGCGCTGGAATGGCGCGACGGCGCCAGCAAGGTCGCTTACGCGGCCGCCAAGGCGGGCGTCGCGGCGCTAACCGCGGCGCTGGCCGAGGAGGTTGTGGCGCAGGACATCCTGGTCAACGCGGTCGCGCCTTCGATCCTCGATACCCCGGCCAACCGGGCAGCGATGCCGAAGGCGGATTTCTCCCGCTGGGCGACGGTCGAGGATGTCGCGCGCACGATCCTGTTCCTGGCGTCGCCGGAGAACCGGGTCGTGCGGGGCGCTGTGGTGCCGGTCTACGGCGCGGCGTAGTCCGACCCCTACTCGATCCAGGCCGCGCCGGTGGGGTCTGGGATCAGACCCCGACCGGGACGAGTTCACGCGGCGGCGGCGCCGCGGCGCGGGCGAGGCGGGTGACGGCGTTCGAGGCGACCACGGTGCGCAGGCCGGCATAGGCTTC
>Ga0182739_1000379_pt1 | contig 63145 bp, 57 predicted proteins | sample eDN5th30CBELigBY_FD_128873 | JGI IMG/M metagenome (GOLD analysis project Ga0182739, IMG submission 128873) | Enriched backyard soil microbial communities from Emeryville, California, USA - eDNA 5th pass 30_C BE-Lig BY (version 2) (version 2) | ecosystem: Environmental > Terrestrial > Soil >... | reverse complement strand
CAGGCGCCGCTGTAGGTGCACTTTTGCACCTACGAGGCCGCGATTCGGCCGCGGTTCCGCCGCGGGCGCAGCGGTAGGTGCACTTGTGCACCTACGGAGCCGCGGGTCCGCCGCGGGCGCTGCGGCAGGTGCACTTTTGCACCTACGAGGCCGCGATTCGGCCGCGGGCGCTGCGGTAGGTGCACTTTTGCACCTACGAGGCCGCGGTTCCGCCGCGGGCGCTGCGGTAGGTGCACTTTTGCACCTACCGAGCCGCGGTTCCGCAGCGGGCGCTGCTGTAGGTGCACTTTTGCACCTACAGGCCGCGGTTCCGCAGCGGGCGCTGCTGTAGGTGCACTTTTGCACCTACAGAGCCGCGGTTCCGCCGCGGGCACTGCGGTAGGTGCACTTTTGCACCTACAGGCCGCGGTTCCGCCGCGGGCACAGCGGTAGGTGCACTTGTGCACCTACGAGGCCGCGGTTCCGCAGCGGGCGCTGCGGTAGGTGCACTTTTGCACCTACGAGGCCGCGATTCGGCCGCGGGCGCTGCGGTAGGTGCACTTTTGCACCTACGAGGCCGCGGTTCCGCAGCGGGCGCTGCTGTAGGTGCTCTTTTGCACCTACGGAGCCGCGGGTCCGCCGCGAGCGCTGCGGCAGGTGCACTTTTGCACCTACAGGCCGCGGTTCCGCCGCGGGCGCTGCTGTAGGTGCACTTTTGCACCTACGGAGCCGCGGTTCCGCCGCGAGCGCTGCGGTAGGTGCACTTTTGCACCTACGGAGCCGCGGGTCCGCCGCGAGCGCTGCGGCAGGTGCACTTTTGCACCTACAGGCCGCGGGTCCGCCGCGGTTCCGCCGCGAGCGCTGCGGTAGGTGCATTTCTGCTCCTCATGCCTCGCGTACCGGCTCCGGCCGCCTCATAAGGTGCATTTCTGCACCTTATGGCTCGCGCTCCTCCGCCGGCCGCCTCGCCGCACATCTACTAACAAATTAGGAGGGTTCAGCATGCAAAGCCTGCGCAAAGCTTCCGGCAACAAGCTGACCGCAATGATGCAGGTGCGCAACGAGCGCGGACGCTATCTGGAGGCCTCGCTTGCGCAGCTGTCCGACGTCGTCGATGAGATCGTCATCGTCGATGATGCGAGCACAGACGGTACGCCTGAGCTGTGCCGCGCGTTTCCGAAGGTTGTCCGCCTCGTCGAGCTGCGGCGGCCGCTGTTCGGTGAAGAGTGGAAGCTCCGCTCGCTGCTATGGGAGACCGCCGTGTCGACCGATCCCGATTGGCTGCTGGCCATCGACGCAGATGAGTTTCTCGAGCGCCGCACCATTCGCCGCATTCGGGAGCTGATCGATCAGGACCAATACGATTGGGCCGCGCTGCGGATGTATGATTTCTGGGGATCGCTAACGCACTACCGGGACGATCTATGGTGGAATTTGCACCGCCGCCACACGATGATGCTCGCCCGCTATTTGCCCGGCTATCACTATGCCTACCCGAGATGGGATCACCACGTCCCCCGGCTCCCATTCACCTGTGCCGCACTGCCGGGGCTGCGTTCAGAGCTGCGCGTGAAGCATTGGGGATGGGCCGGCGATGCATCCGATCGGCTCGCCAAATACAATCGCTACAAACAGCTGGACCCTGACGGCCGATGGGGCAGCATCGACCATTACGAGTCGATACTCGATCCAGCGCCGAATCTCGTTCGTTGGGTGGAGGAGGAGTGAAGCGGATGCAGATAGTCAGCATACTAACCCACAGCTACATCGACGGCTACAACCGACAGTTCAAAAGACTGTTCGGGGGCGGACTTGAGCGGTATATTCGAGAGCTGTGCGGCGTCATCCATGCGATGGGGCTTCGGCCGGTCGTGCATCAGCTGTCGTATTTCGAGCCATTCCGCACTTCATTCGAAGGAACAGAGGTCATCGGCTGCACCTATGAGCTGGGCAAAGTAGCGGAGGCATTCGAGGCGATGGCGGAGGAAGCGGAAGGGCTTATCATTTACGCGAGCTGCTTGTGGCATCCGATCCGATTCAAGCCGGGCAGCATCGGCATCTGTCACGGCATCAATTGGGATCACGGGTCCGTCCTGACGAGCACGAAGGACGGCATTGCACACGCCTTCCGGCAGGCGGTACAGCAGCTTGATCGCATCGTATCCGTCGATTCGCATTTTCAGACGTATGCAAGAGCAACCTGTGAATTCGATGATCGGGACAAAATCATCCTGCTCCCAAACAGCGTCGATACCGCACGCTACACGCCAAACCGTGACCACTCCCGCAATCGGCCGCGCCGCCGCGGCTATCGCGTCATCGTCCCTCGCCGATTAAGCTACGAGCGAGGGGTCATTACGATGATGCTCGCTGCCGAGCAGCTGCTGGAGGCACGGAGCGATCTCGTCATTGAATTCGCCGGCGAGCTCGTCGATGGCACGAACATTGCCGATGCGTTCCGCCTATGGCACGATTCACATCCCGCCAAGAAACGAATCGAGCAGCGGGCCTATTCGATGGACGATATGCGCCAAGCCTATGCGGAAGCAGACATTGCGGTGATCCCGACGATTTTCTCAGAGGGAACCTCACTCGCGTGTCTGGAGGCGATGAGCTGCGGCGTGCCCGTCGTGGCGACAAATGTTGGCGGCTTGAACGATCTCGTAATCGATGGACTCAACGGCCGGCGTGTACCGCCGAATTCGGCCGCCATTGCAGATGCCGTCATCAACCTGCTGGCTGACAAGCCGCTCCGCCGCAAATTCAGCAAGCTCGGCCGTGAAACGGCGCTGTCGTTCGATATTAGCCAATGGCGGGAGCGCTGGACATCCGTCATTGCGCAGCAGCTGCTGAAGCACCCTGCCTCTCGATAAAATAAAGCCCTCACGGCGGATAAAGCGCCGTGAGGCCGATAAGCCGCAGTTCGCTGCAGCATCGCAGCGACTGCGGCAGTACAGGCAGCGCATGCTGCGCAGGCACCGCTGCCTGCGCGCCGCAAGCGCCAAGGCCGCCGCCCGCGAGCATCCCGCTCGCTCGCGCGGCAAAAGCAGCCGCAAGCGCGGACGCTGCCGCTCGCCCTTGCACGGGATGCGCCGCCGCGGAGCGGGCGGCGGCGAAGCAATCGCACGCTTCGCGCCAGCGGCCTGCTGCAGCAGTCAGCAGCCCTGCCGCCAGCTCAGCGGCGAACGGCGTGCCGGCAATTCTCGGCTGCCCAGCCCATTGCCGGCCCTTCCTCGCTCTATCCGTGCTATAGCACGCCATCTCGCCTTCATTCGCTAACTGCTCTACACCGCAGAGCAGCGCGCTGAACTGCAGCAGCCGGGGCAGCGGACGCTCCATACCGCGCTTACCACCGGCCCTGTTCAACCAGCCTGCCCAATCACCCGCAAGCAGCATCGCCTCGTCAGACACAGCATCCATCTCTCCCCAGCTGCAGCCCTGCCTGCTCCAATCCAGCACCGCCTGAAGCTCAGCCGCCTCTCCGCTTGGCATATAAGGCCGTGCTTCATTCCAGCAGCGCTCGGCATCCGCCTGATGGCCCTGCTGCAGCCTGAGCCATCCAAGCACAATCAGCCCCTGCTCGCCCGTTCCCTCGACTAATCGCTCAATGTAAGGTCCTGCTGTCTCGGCCTCGTGCATCTGCAGCAGCAGCTTCGCAATCCGCAGTTTTGCCCGCTCCAATACAAGCTGCTCACTGTCATCTTCCGCTCCATCTCGCTGCGCCAGCAGACGCTCCACCGCCCGCTCCCAAAATCCCCTAATCACTATCTCGTTCTCGCCCTCAGCCGCTTGATAGAGCGCCAACAGCCGAATCCACGCGCGCGTAAGTCCCGGACGCTCATCCAGTGCCGCTGCATAATAAGCTGCCGCCTCCCGCCACGCATATAGTCGCTCGCATGCCGCGCCAGCCTCGCACATCGTCCGATAGCCGCCAGCACCATCCACCGACGAATAATAGGGTGCCGCTGTTCCAACAGCCAGCGCATGTTTCAGCATCTGCAGAGCGGTTCGCGCATCATCCCGCTCCATATGCACAGCCGCCAACGCCTCATATAGGTCTGGAAAATCCGCATATCTCTGCAATCCCGCTTCCGCTGCCGCGATTGCTTCATCGAGATGACCAGCCATTCGATAAGCAGCTGACAGCTTCAAATAAACGTCGGATGCGAATCCGCATGTATCATCCAGTTGCCCCGCCAGCGGCTGCAGCCAAGAGGCTGCCTCCAGCCAGCGCCCCGCTCCGAGCAGCTCGGTTCCTGCCGCATAACGCAGCAGGGGATCGCTCGGATTAACCGCTAGCGCTTTAGTCAGCAGACGCGCATTCCGCTCCTTTTTCCTCCTCAGCTCAACTACATCTGGGCGGTAGCCCTCGTGAAGGATCGTAAGCGAAGAGATCTCCAGCGGCCTTCCCTGCAAAGCAGCGACAGCTGTCGCACACTCCTCGTGAATGATGCCAACGAATCGAATTCTCGCGTCATTGCGGAACAGCCGGCAGACCGCATCGGTGACCGCTGCCCCTTCTTGGTCTGCGTCCGTAGGCGCAAGACGGCTTATGAGCCGCAAATAATATCCCCACTGCCCCTCCGCACAGAGCAGCTTCTCCCATTCTTCCGTCTCAGCGGGTACCAGACGTTCATCTGCGTCAAGCATCAATATCCACGGCTCAGCTGCCAAGGACAACACATAATTACGCGCAGCGGCAAAATCGTCCGTCCACGTCCGCCGCACCACTCGCGCTCCGAGCGACTGCGCGATTTCTACCGTCCGATCCGTTGATCCTGTATCACATACGATCATTTCCGTTACATATGACTGAGCGGACTGTATACATGCTTCGATGTATGCTTCTTCATTTCGCACGATCATACAGAGCGACACGCCTGGCAGCTCCGTCCGCGTCATCGGCTAGTCGCCTCGCTCGCAGCCGGCGAGCAGCAGCCGAGCGGAACGCAGCACTTGCCGTGCCGCCGAAGACGCCGGCCGAGCAGTCATCAGCTTCTCTGCTTCAGCCAAGCGGTAGTCAGCATATGCCGATAGAGCAGCCGAACCACATTGGGCGGCATCTTCGCTGCCGTCCGCCACGCTAACCAGCGCATGCCTTAGTGTCTGTTCCAGCAATGCTGTATCCTTCATGCTGACGGCTCCCGTCATGATATTAGCAAGGCCATAATCCGCTGCAAAAGCCTTATGACTCTCTTCATCTGCCTCCAGCTCCGATCCCAATGCAGGCCCCCCACTAATACCCTCACCAACAACCGTCAGCCAGCGCTGCAGCGATGCCAAGCTTTCGTAGGCGACTGCCGCAGAATAGCTGCTTTCCCTTGCACTTGCACTTGCACTTGCACTTGCACTTGCTCCTGTACTTGCACCTGCACTTGCTCCTGCACTTGCTCCTGTACTTGCACCTGCACTTACTCCTGCACTTACACCTGCACTTACTCCTGCACTTGCCCCTGCACTTGCTCCTGTACTTGCACCTGCACTTACTCCTGCACTTGCCCCTGCACTTGCTCCTGCACTCTCCCCTGTTCCTGCCCCTGCTCCCGTGCCCGTTCCTGAGCCTCCCTCCATCCCAATCTCAACCCTTGCTCCTGCCTCTCTCCCCGTCCCAATCCCCAATGCTCGCTCAATCCTGCGCCGAGCCGCCGTCAGCTGTCCCTCCGCCGCAGCGTGCGAAGCCTCTGCCAGCGCAAGCCACGCCGATGACGCCTCTCCCCACGCTGGCTCTGCCGCTCTGCGACGAATCCAGATGACAGCTTCGGCGGTGCAGCCGCTGTCGAGCAGCACCGCGGCAATTTTGACGCTGGCCTCTTCTGTTGACACGGCAAACCGGCGTTCAAGCAGCAGCGGAAGCTCCCTGCCGCGCCCGACGACGCGCAGCATACGGCACAGCCGATGCAGCGGCGGCATCAGACTCGGCTTCATGGACAGCGTCTCGCTGTACCAATAGGCCGCCGCATCGTAGCTGCCCGCCGACTCGTACAGAATGCCGAGCAAATAAGCAGTCCGGTGCGAGCCCATACCATCCTCCGTATGATAAATCCCTTTCGGCTGACCCAGCCGAAGCGCATAGCAGGCTGCCATGATCGCGCGATGGTGGCGCCCGATCCGCGACATCGATTCCGCAAGCGTGTGCCACAGATCGGCATAATCGCCGTACAGCCGAACCCCCTCCTCAGCCGCGTCTGCCGCTTCCTTCCACCTGCCCAAGGTCTGCAGACTCCGCACCTCATATTTGAACACGAGATGCGCGTAGCTGAGCTGCGTGAACGATGGTGCCCCCTTCGCCTCGCGGAACGACTGCAGCGCATCCTGCGGCATGCCCGCGCGAAGATATTCCACCCCTAAGTTGTACCGATGAAACGGATTGTCCGGCTCTTCCTCGACCGCTTGCAGCAGCAGCCGCATATTCCGCCGTATTTTATCCTTCTCCGCTACGACCGACGGCCGATAGCCATAATGGCGAATAATCGCATCCCCCTTCGCCAGACGCGCATTTGGATTGGCCCTCAGAATGGAAACTGCAATTTGCTCGTGGATTCGCCCCTCGAATCGGTGGCGCCGATCGTTCCGGAACAGCCGCAGCACCGGATTAATCGTAACGCCCGCCTCTTCCTCCGTACCGAGCACATTCCAGACTGGCAGCAGCCATCCTGCCACACCTTGCTCATGAGCAAGCGATCGTAAGTCACCCGCCGTTCCTTGCACCAGCTCTTCATCCGCATCGAGAATGAGAATCCACTCTCCCTGCGCTTCTTCCAATCCGGCATTACGCGCGGCGGCAAAATCATCGGTCCACCCCCGTTCAATTACCTTCGCGCCATACCTGCGTGCCACATCGGCCGTTTCATCGGTAGAGCTTGCATCCACGACAACGATCGCTTCATCAACAACTCCCTGCACACTGCGGAGGCAGCGCGCAAGCCCCTGCTCATCATCCTTCACGATCATGCATAAGGAAATCAGCTTCCGCCGCGCCGCCATCGCTCATCCGCCTCCTCTGCGCGCCACTGCGCATCGTTCGCCACCCCAGGCTTTCCAGTCGAGCAGCCGCCAGCTCCAGCCTCTTCCGTTCCTCGGCCAGCCATGCGGCTGCTGACCGTTCCTGCTCCCGCTCCAGCAGCGCCTGCGCAGCAAGCCGTATGCTCGCGGATGCCGCGCCAAGCTGCGCATGCTCATCATCAGGCTGATGCTGCACGGCCCGCTCATACAGCGACAACGCTTCGCTGTACAGCTGTCTTCCGTACAGCATTTCACCAAGCGTACGCAGTCCCAATGCTCCTATCTGGCCGGTTCCCATCATGCGAAGCAGACGATCGGCTGCGGCAGTCGTATAGCCATGGCGATGAAGCGACACTGCAAACAGCTCCTCGGATTTGCCCGCCAGACGCTCCGCGATGCGCAGCAAGCCGTGCGATACCGCTCTATCCATGAGCATTGCTGCCCCATCCGCGACGCTTGCAGCTCCCGCCGCTTCCCCCGCCCCCTCTGACGTCTCCGCTGCAGCATGGCCTAACAGCCGCTTCTCTGCCGCCTGACACAGCAGCAGCGTAGAAGGCTCGAGCAGCTGCTCGGCTGAGGAAGGCAGCCGCCGCCCCTCCATCCAGCAGCAGAGTGACCAGTCCATGCCGACGCTCATCGGAAGCGGAGACGATGCGGCCATACCCGTGAGCAGTTGAGCCGCTTCGGCATACTGCCCCGTTCGAATAAGACAAGCTGAGAAAGAGACTATCGCATCGGTAGAAGGAGCAGCCATGTGAACAGCTGCCTGCCGCCATAGAGGAATGGCCGATGAATAGGCACCGATAAGTGTCAGAGCATGAGCAAGTGAACGAAGCTGTTCAACATAACCCCTCCCTATTTCCTCTACGCCAGCTTCTTCGCCCCCGAGACCCGCATACCTTACAAGCGTCTGCATAATCGCGCTGTCACTGCCGCCCACTTCATGCAGCAGTTCTGCTAGCCCTTCCAGCGCATCCGGCCACGCCGGCCTTGCTGCAAGCGCCTGCTCATAGCGGCGAGCGGCTTCCTTCTGATTGCCGAGCTGCCGTTCTAAGCCTGCCAGCGCCGTGCATGCCCTGCAGCGCGTATTCGTGTCCGTTAAGTACGGCCCGCCGTCTGCTGCACTCGCATCTATTGCGGCCACATATGCCTGCTTCGCCTCCAGCCACGCACCTTGACGATGGAGACACTCCCCATACAACAGCTGCAGGTCCGCATAATTGAAGTAACGCTCCGACTCATTCGCCAGCAGCTCAAGCGCCCCCTCGTCCTCACCTATCGCGAGCATAGCACGCGCACTATCAAGTATGAGCGACGGACGGAACGGAGCGTCCGGCGGGGCAAACGCTCTTGCTCGCGCGAAAGCGGCGGAAGCTTCCGCCGCTTTCGTCTGCTGACTCAGCGTTACGCCAAGGTTGTACCAATGAAACGGATTGTCCGGCTGTTCTGCCAGCTGCTTGCGAATGATATGTCCGTTGCGCTCGGCTGTCCCTTTGCGTGCAAGCTCGCCTGGCTCGTACCCAACATGCTGCAGCCGAATGCCAGACAAGGGTCCGTCCACGTCGCGCCATTCCCCTAATACGCCAGCCACCAGCTGCTCATGAATTGCGCCAATATAACGATAGCCCTGATCCGCACGAAACAGCCGAACCGCCTCATGCCGGATGCGCTGGCCGCCAACCGTATTCTCGATTACAACCCGATACGCCTTTTCCTTCGAGTGGAGAAGCTCACTTCGGAGCTGCAGCATGTCAGCGTCCTCGACAAGACGTTCATCCGCATCAAGCACCAATACCCACAGCGTCCGCGCCTGTCCAATTCCGAAATTACGCACCTCGGCAAAATCGTCCGCCCACGCCATATGCACCACCTGTGCACCGCGCGAAGCTGCAATCTGTACGGTACGGTCCGTAGAACCGGTGTCCACGACGATCAGCTCATCGGCCCATTGCTTAATGCTGTCCAAACATTGCGCGAGATGAAGCTCCTCATTGCGCACGATCAGATGAACGCCGAGCAGCATACTGTCACCCCTCCGTTATCAGGTTCCCTGTCCGTTGAAGTAAACGTCGATCGTCGTCGGATTGTCCGTCACACTCGAACGATAAGCCAGCCGCGTATACTTCAGGAATCGCTGCGGCACAAGCACATCGACGGAGCCGACGGCAATGCCCGTTGTTGTCGAAGTATCCGCATACCAGTTCGTTCCGTTGGCGCTGATCTCCACCCTTGCATCCGCTCTGTTCGCTCCTGGACCAACGTTATACACGAAGAAGGAATACGTGCCGAACACACTTGTCGTAACCGTCGGGAGTCCGACGTACGCATTGCTCGTTACGACGCCAAGGTCGTTGATTTCTTGGAAGCTTTTCTGCGAGATCGATGTCACGCTGCTGAGCGTACCCGCTGTAATCGTCGCGCCGAGTACACTGTTGATCGTTCCTGCCGTAATCGTTGCGCCCAGCACGCTCTCGATTGTTCCCGCTGTAATCGTCGCGCCCAGCACACTGTTGATCGTTCCTGCCGTAATCGTTGCGCCCAGCACGCTCTCGATTGTTCCCGCTGTAATCGTCGCGCCCAGCACGCTGTTGATTGTTCCCGCTGTAATCGTTGCGCCCAGCACGCTCTCGATTGTTCCCGCTGTAATCGTTGCGCCCAGCACGCTCTCGATTGTGCCAGTCGTGATCGTTGCGCCCAGCACGCTCTCGATTGTGCCAGTCGTGATCGTTGCGCCCAGCACGCTGTTGATCGTTCCAGCTGTAATCGTCGCGCCCATAACGCTTTCGATCGTACCCGTCGTTATCGTCGCGCTCTGAATCGAAATGTTGCTGATCGTGCCATCCATAATAATCGAAAGCAAGTTACCGCTTGTGTCTGTAGCCAGCGCCTGCGGCTCCAGTGTCTCATCCCGTCCGAAAATAAGCGTGCGCAAATTATCCGGGTTCGGGTTGAACGATGAAAAGTTAGGCATTCCTCATCACCTTTATCTACCATAATTCGACGGACGTCCGGGAAGCTTTACTTTCGCGTCTGCGCTTGAAAATAAACTTTAAGCGAAGTCGGCTTTTCCGCATGCAAAGAACGGACAGCAAGCCTCGTAAATCGCAAAAAGCGGGAAACGGCAATGACACCGGTTCGCCCTGCCGGTATGGTTTCTTCCACATCAGCAGCGTAGTTCAGGCCGTCCGGCCCGACTTGGACTTGAACGACCGCCGGGGCATCTCCCTCGTTAATGACCGCATAGGAGTATACGGTCATATGAGTAGTCGTTTGCGCCGGCAGCGGCATAAGCTCATTCGTTGTCCGCACATTCGGGTATACTTGCTCAACAAATAAACAGCGTCCAGTTCGCTTCTTTTTTCTGCAGCTAGGATCTGCGGGCTTACAGCTTTGTCGTTGCTTACGCTTCGGGGAGAAGTGAGAAGACCTCCCTTTACGGCAGCGGCTGTGTGCACTAGTCATACCATCTTCCCCTCGACGTCCATGCTTCGATAGTTTATGAGCATCCCTATAAGGGAGGTAACGGCATCTGCCACCCTTGAATAGGCGAGCTATAACCGCTATGTGCCCGATTCCCGCCTGTTGTCCACCACCGCCCGCAACACATGGCCACCTCTTCGCATAAGATGTAGGACTAACTTGTGCAGCGGGACAACTATGCCAATCCTCTTCGCCAAGGCACCAGCAAGCGGCTACATGCTCCGTTATGCAGGAAAGGGGCTACCGATTGATGACCAACCATTCCGTATTCAATAACGAGAACAGCCCTGTCTATATGCTCACGAACAATGGATACGTATCGCCCGTCATTATTTCTCCGGCAGAGTACAGTGCAGCATCGAGCCAGCGTTTATTCTGCTTGTCGACCGGCAATGTGAGCGTCGGCTCTGGGGCCAGCCTGCTGCTCCAGATCGCCAATCCGAATGGCAGCGGACGGACGGTCTATCTGGCGCGCGTCGCAGGCGGCGCCTCGAATACCGTCACTGTAACGGTCGCATCAGGTGGTACGATCACTGGTGGAACGACACCAACGCCATTCAATACGTATCTAGGCAGCGCAGTAACCAGCATCGTAACGGCGAGGCAGAATACAGGAACGCTCGGCGGTACGCCGACGTCCTTCTTCACTGCAATGGCAGCAGACATTTACAGCATAAATTTCAATGGAACCATTATCGTGCCGCCTAACCAGACGCTCACCGTAACTGCGGGTACCGGCTCCGTTACCGCATCGCTTAATCTCATATGGTGGGAGGTGTAGCATGCCGAACGATTTTGTATTCGACCAATCCAACAGCTCCTTCTATGGCCAGCTCACGAACAACTATGTAGATCCAGGTATTATGGCACCTGCTGATATGGATGCTGCCGTGAACACCCGCGAATTCATTACAAGCGCAAGCAATTCAGGAAGTCTAGGCATCTTAGGCGGCACGGTCAATATTACGCTGCAGATCAGCAACCCATCCGGAAGCGGCCGCACGATGTACATATCGAGCATCACGGGCGGCATCAACGTATCGCTCAGCCTGCTGTCGAGCTTCAGCGGCAGCTTCACCTTGTACAGCGGCGGTACGCTGACATCTCCAACAACGCTTACACCGTTCAGCACCAAGTTCGGCAGCGGCGCGACAAGCGGCATGACAGCTCGATCCTCGACATCTGCGCCAAGCGGAGCGACCGCCTTCATGTCCTACTTCTTGTCTCCCGGCATGTTCACGCTTCCGTTCGCCGGCAGTCTGATCCTCCCGCCGAACCAGACAATCACGATGAATGTCAGCGCTTCGCTGTCGGTTGCAGGGGTTATGGCCAATACGGCTGCCGTATCGTGGTGGGAGGTTTAAGCGGCTGTTCCGAAAGTCGTCTATTAGAATCACCAAGTGAATCATTGTCTCCAAAATACAAACAAGCCGCAGGCGGCTGCCTGCGGCTTGTCTATTAGTCTTCTACTTGAGCAATTGCTTGATTGTCTCTTCCAGCTCCGCCGGCGCTGCGCTTGGCTCGAAGCGTGCCACGACGTTACCCTCACGGTCAACGACGAACTTCGTGAAGTTCCATTTCGGATCGTTGCCTTCTAGAAGCTGCGGCTGACGCGCTTCCAGATTCGCCTTCAGACGCTCTCCGCCTTCAGGGAAGCCCTCGAACGGCGCCGCATTCGACAGGTACCGGAACAGCGGAACCGCCGTCTCCCCGCGCACGTCGACCTTCGCAAACAGAGGGAACGTTACGCCGTAATTAAGCTTGCAGAACGACTCCACCTCATCGTTCGTACCCGGCTCTTGACCTGCAAACTGATTGCATGGGAAGCCGAGAATTTCGAGTCCTTGCGACTGATACTGGTCATACAGCGCCTGCAGTCCTTCGTATTGTGGCGTCAGGCCGCATTTGCTCGCCGTATTGACGATAACGAGCACCTTGCCTTTGAAATCCGCCAAGCTTACCGGTTCGCCCTTCACATTATCCATCGTGTATTCATATACGCTCATCTTCATTTCCTCCTCAACCTATCGGAATTATTGATAATATACTACTTCTCCATCTTGCCCGCGATCCCTGCATCCCTATCGATGTTATCGCTTCTGCATCTCTTCAACGAGCTGCTGCAGCCGTTCCCGAAGCTTGCCGCCCTCTTCCAGCGTAAGCCCCACTTGGCAAAATACGCTCTCCGGAATATGCTCTGCACGGCTTCGAAGCGCTCTGCCCTCCTCGGTCAGCTGAACGAGCACGCTTCGTTCATCCTTCGGATCACGCACGCGCGCAACAAGCCGCATCGCCTCCAGCTTCTTGAGAAGCGGCGTCAGCGTGCCCGAATCGAGCAGCAGATGCTCGCCGAGCTGCTTCACGCTGACGTTGTCCTGCTCCCATAGAACGAGCAGCGTAACGTACTGCGTATAAGTCAAACCGAGCTCATCGAGAAACGGCCGATACAGCTTCGTCATCTCACGCGAGCAGGCATACAGCGCGAAGCACAGCTGATGCTCCAGCTTAAGCTGCACCGGGTAATCTTCTGCCACGGTCATGCTCTCCTTCCTGCTGATCGTAAACTATATGTCTCGCAATTAAATTGCATACAATCTATATGAGCTAAGATACCACTATGCCAGCATGAAGTCAAATGTGATTCGTTCCCATTAAGCACAAGCGTCAAAAGTATGATTCCAGCCCGTCTCAACTATGATACAATGCAGACAGCATGTCACTTTGGAGCATGCGAATGACCGATGGAACAAAAGCACGTGATTTTCGAGACTGGCATTATATTGTCATGAACAGGGGGAAGCGTGATCGATGGGATTCGGAACTTTAGCACACACATTCGGCTGCAAGCCGCTCGCTGAGCTGGCGGAGGAAGCGGGACGGTCGGGCATCGACTTCGTTCAGCTTGCACTAGCCAAAGCCATTGCAGATATCGATACGGCAACGGGTAACTTAAGCCCTGGACTTGCCAATCATATTGGCGAGCAGTTCGACCGTAATGGCGTACGCATTGGCGTACTCGGCTGTTATATCAATCCAATAGAGCCAGACACAGCGCTTCGCCGCGCCGATATTGCCCGCTTCAAGGAGCATATTCGTTTCGCGCGCGATTTCGGCACATCCATCGTGGCGACGGAAACCGGCCGGCCAAACATTTGGCAGCAGCAGGCGGGTGACCGCTATCCAGAAGTGGCTTGGTCTGTGCTTCGCGATACTGTATCCGAGCTGGCGGAAGAAGCAGAACGATGGGGGGTTACGATCGGACTCGAGCCGGTTGCTGTTCATACACTTGCCTCGCCTGAGCTGACGCTTCGCCTGCTGGAGGAAGTACCATCCTCGACACTTGGCGTCGTGCTAGACCCATGTAATCTGTTCTCGGCTTCCATGGAGCTGTTCGAGCAATGCGCATCCATCGTCGATTCCGCCTTCGAGCTGCTCGGCGACCGCATCGTACTTGCGCATGTGAAGGATCTGGATGTGAAGCCAGACGGTTCGATCTCTGAGACGATCATCGGGCAGGGCGCCTACGATATCGCCGGCTTTATCCAACGGATGCACGCACGCAAGCCGTTCATCGATATGTCGATCGAGGCACTGAAGCCGGAGACGGTAGCCGAGGCGCTCGCCTACGCCCGAGCTGCAGCACGAGGCGGCGTGACGGTCTAATCATTTCTCTATATAACAACAAAGGCATGCTGCTCTCGCGTGAAGCGAGGACAGCATGCCTTTGTTGTCTACTTAAGTCGATGCAGATGCCGATGGTGTCTCACTCTTCATGAGCTGCCGGTAACGCAGCATCATCGCAAGCCGCCATGGGACGAGCATGCCGAAGGCCAGCAGGAAGAACAGCGCCCCCGTCTGCATGACGCTCACATGCCGCTCTACGACATCATGAAGCGCAATGCGGACGATGAACAGTCCGATAATGATATAGATAAACATGCGGGACCGCCGCATATAGATCTGATCCCCGATACGCTCGAAGTGCGAAGTCGCGATAAGCGGCGGAGCGAACAACAGCATGCCTGCTGCCAGCGCGCACAGCGCCCATAGCAGCGACACATGCGTTTGAGGTACGACAAACATAAGGAAGCCGGTCGACATGCCGAGCGGCGGAATGATGATTTTGCGCAGATTGGTCGGTTTGTTCGACGCCTTCATTCGAAGTGTAATGATCGCGGCCCCTGCAACGATCGATACGGCCAGCGACCCGTATTGAAGCCAATGTGCTGATAAGAGCATTGCCTTTCCTCCTAGTGCCTACAAGCTGATGCACGATTGAACAAGAATACTCTCATCGTACTTGAAAAGCTCGCCTATCGCAAGGTTATACAAAAGGCGATCGCTTATCGGCAGGAGACGGATAGCAATCGCCTTTTGTACATCAGCATAAATCGTTCAATTGTTCTTCTGTTCTTCAATCAGCTCGAACAAATTCTCCAGCAGCACGAACGTCTGCTCATAAGTCAGAATGCCTTTGGGCGTGAACTGGTTGCCGCCGGTGCCTTTCATGATGGACAGCGCCGTCGCACGATATACGCTGGCGCGTGCCCATGCCGCAATCCGTCTGTCGTCGGAGTAGCGAGGCCCCGCATCGGCCGGCTCGTCCTTGTTGATTCCGATAATTTGCTTAGCTTGCTTATATAGATTCAGCATCAACGAGGCTGCTTGCTCGCGAGTAATCGTCGTCTTCGGCGAGAAGGTACGCGCTCCCATGCCTTGAATAATGCCGTTGCGATTCGCCCATGTAATGCGCCAATCGTCCGTATCTTTGAAAGGCGAGTTGCCGAAGCCTACGTCCGCGGTGTACAAATATTGGCTTGCAGCCGTCTCCAGCATCTGAATCGCAAGAACCGTGAAATCGTAACGCGAGATCGGCTGCTGATACGAATGGTCATGCAGCTTGTCGATCAGCCCGTTGCCTTTGGCTCTCGCATAGTCGTTCAGCGCCCATTTGCTCACCTGCCCGCCAGCTGCCTTATCGGTCACAACAATGTTGACCCGATTCTGCCTGCCGGTGTAGCTGTCGACCGACACCCACGTCGTTCCAGCAGCTATGCCCCTGATTTCTCCTGCACTATTAATCGCCGCAATCTTCGGATTGCCGCTTACATACGTTGTGCCATCGGTCCGCGCTCCCGCCCGAACACCAAGCTGAAGCTTCTCGCCTTTGCGCAGCTGAATCGTATAACGAGCGATCGGCGATGACAGCAGATCGAAGAACTTCGTCTGAAACTGCAGCTCAGCGGCTTGCCCGCTTGCAGTGTATAAACCGCTGATAGCGACTTTGAACGTATCATTATCACGGAATGCCCCAATCCCCTCAGGACGGAAAAGGACAGCGAACGGAATACCATACTCGCTCGTCTCGACGTTGAAATAATGACCCGAGACGTCCTTATCATTCGAGTCGAATTGCCAGGAACGCCCGTCGCGCTCGCGAGTGAGCGTCACTTGAATATCGCTGGTCCGCGTATTGTCATATTTGTCAGCGTTGAGCGAGACCGACCAGGCATCGCGCACGGCGAACAGCTCCTGCGGGAACCAACCTGCCGATGGCCAAGACACGTAGTCATAGCTCACCTCCGACGGGTCCCGATCTGAATTGAGCGCATACATCGTACCGTATGGATACGTCTTCCCTTTGGCGTCCGGCGCAGAATAGACCATGCCGAACATCGTCTTCCTCATAAGCGGGTTAAGAATCCACCTCCGATGGCCGACCCTATCCATGTTGGACTCGTCACTATCGGACATATAACCAAGCACATGATTGTAGAAGGTGAGACTTCCTTTGATCAAATTACTGCCCCATGCTCCCGCATAACCCAGGTCGAACATTGATTGGTCCATTCCCGCTGGCTTCTTCTGCGTATGGGACAGGACGCGGTTCACTGCACTGAGCAGCGCCGCTGTCTGCTCCTGCTGTTCGAGCTGCCAATCCGCCTCCAGATCATCCGGCAGCCCTGCCAGATACCGAACGAAATTGGCGGCATTAAGGCCATCCTCGATAAATTGGCGTTTAACGGAGCCGATTGCATATGGGACGGTTAGCTGAGGGACTGTCTCATAAATATTGCCCTCGTTCATGTAGTTTCCGTCGGTCCCAAGCGGACGATAATAGAGCCACTGCTCCACAATGGCTTCCTTCGTTCGATCTGCAACAACCTTCTGAACATTAACCTGTGCAGCGTGTACCTCTGGAACGGCCGCGGTCCATGTAAACCATAACAGGACGATTGCAAGCGACAGCCTCCAAGGCTTAGTACGACTAGCTTTCATAATCAGAGAACATCCTTTCATTCCATTGGCGCAGATTGCGAATTGCAGTGTAACCTCGAACCTTCCGTCGTCAATTACCCTATCTTGTAGTGATCGAATCGACCATTACGACCACACAATCTCTAATTATATCAAGTCTTCTGCCATTTTCATCCACGAATCTGTATAGACCATATGCAAAAAGACCCTCGTCTATCGCGTATCCGCGTTAAACAAGGGCCTGAGCCATGCTTCCTTCTATATATGCGACTTCCCCTATATAAACGAACCGATCAGCTTTCTGGCGGAAGCTTCGCAAGCTCTACTCCAAGTCCAGCAGCAAGCTGCCTGCCAAGCTGCGGGTCAGCTCGGTAGAAGCTTCCTGCCGCGCGCTGCCTCGTCTCTTGCGGCGTCTGCTGCAGGTCGTTGATCAGATTGCGTACGAGCCAATCGCGATCGCAATCCGACAGCGCACGAATACGTTCACCCGCCTGCGTGAAGTCGTCTAAGCATCGTTCTTGAAGCAGCGTCTGCTCTGCAGCCTCAATACCTGGAACAAGTGCGTCATTCGAGAAAACAGCTGCCTCCACCTCGCCGAAGTAGTTGATCGGATTCTGATTAAGCGTCATTGTGCCGACAGGAATGAACGGGAACTGCTTCTCCGGCCATATCTTCGTCGGGTCCAGCGGATCGAATAGCAGCGAAGCGGCTGACTCAGGCGTCATAAGCTGCACCTGCAGCTTCCACTGCGGATGCTCCCCATTCTCGATCGCAGCGTATAGGTCACGCGTCGCGTGGCTGTAATCGGACGCTTGCACAGCTGCCATTTCATCGGGGGTGAAACAGACGACGCCCTGCTTCGATCTCCACGTATATCGAACATAGACCTCGGCGCCTTCCGCGTTGATCCATTTGAGAGGCGCCGTATTGTACCCGTTCATCTGCCGATAGTTAGCTGGCGTGCCGTCATTGGCGAACAGCCAGGTCAGCATATGCGCGGCCTCCGGGATACGCGACAGCAGCTCCCAATACTGGGCCGGGCTCTGCTCATTCGTGTCCGGCGATGGCCGCATCGCTTGTTCCAGCTCCTTGAATTTCTCCGCTTCACGGGCGAATGAGACCGGGATATGATGGCCGATCATGTCATAACGCCCCTCTTGCGTTAACAGCTTCACTGCGAAGCATCTCGGATCACGGACGGCCTCAGGCGAGCCCTTGCCGTGAAAGACGGTTGAGAACCGGACAAGGACAGGTGTTTCCTGCCCTGCCGTTTGCAGAAAATGAGCCTTCGTATAAGCGGCCATCGGCCGCTCCGTTATGAATATGCCTCGTGCACCCGCCCCTCGCGCATGCATGACGCGTTGAACGCGCTGACTGCCACTGGGCGGCATATAATTGGTTATCAATCGCTCACTCATCCCGATATAACCCCTCTCCCTCTCTTAGATGATATATATGAGGATAGGGCGCACCTTCATGCGATCCGATCATGGTGCCTCGTTAATTGTAGGATGAGCGGCGGTGACAATGGGCATCAACTATACGTACGTTGCGCTCTGCGCAACCGAGAACGAAGCGGCTGGACGCTCATCTGCCAGACGGTATCCAACACCGCGAACGGTCGCCACATACTTCGGAAACAGTGCATTATCGCCTAGCTTCTTGCGAAGTGTCTTCACATGCACATCAACCGTGTTGCTGCTGCCGAATAGGCCGCAGCCCCAAATTTTCTCCGTAATAGCCTCGCGGGACAACACGCTTCCGCCTGCTTGGATGAGCACAAGCAGCAAGTCGTATTCCGTACGCGTCAGCCGCAGCTCGCGGCCATCCCGGTAAACCGCCATACGTCCCGTGTCGATCATCAGGTCCTTAAACGTGCGGAGCGTCGCAATCGCCGTACTCTCCGCGCTTCGCACAATGCGGCGCGCATGCAGCAACGCTTCGCTTGGGCTCCCCGGCCATACGAGCAGCTCCTCCGACGAGCCAGCCGATACGCAGCTCGCAAGCGTCGCTTCGGATACGAGAAACAGCGTGCGCGCTACCCCTTCACTTGCTGCGAACCGTTCAACAGAAGCAACTGCCGATGCCGTTGCTTTGTCCTCAGCGGACATATCGTATATCATCATATCCGGGGCAAGCTTCTCGATCAATGTACGCTCCGGACATTGGTGCGTCATGAACACGTCGAATCCATCCCCCATGAGCAGTGCTGCTGTTTCTTGTACACTATGTGCATAGCGGCTTACAATCATAATACGGCGTGGCTTTGCGGAAACACCTACTTCGACGGACTGTTCTGTACGGAACAACTTGAACACACTCCTTCCAGCACCACAGATGCGTGATGCAGCTCATAGTTTGTTTCTTGCGCGGCTTTGCCGATCCACTCGGCAGGCAGTTCGATCGTAACCTCGTCCACACGTCCGCAGCGGGTGCAGACGACATGGTGATGATCCTCCATTCTTGCGTCGTAGCGTGATGCAGCTTCGCCAAGCTTCAATTCCTTGACCAGTCCAACCTCCGTCAAATAACGAAGCGAGTTATATACCGTGCCATATGCAAATACGTTGCCTTGTGCGCGAAGCCGATCCATGACATCAGCTGCTGTCGGGTGGTCATGCGCCTGCTGGAGAACTTCCAGCACCGCTTTACGCTGCATCGTCATATTCAATTTCATCGTAAATCATCCTTTGTAGTCTTGCTTTGATGTATCTTATTTAGAATTATTATAAATTTAGAATTAGTTCAAGTCAATCTATTTTAGAGAGCGAGGAGCATTTGCCATGCCGCTGCATCGTAACGAGATTTTGTTCCGTCAGGGGGATACCGGACCGCTATATCGGCTGCACAGCGGACTGTTGAAGATCGTCCGTGTTCAAGAGGATGGGCGCCAGCTCGTCTTAAATTTCATTGTGCCAGGCGAGGTGATTCCTCATCATTCGCTCATTTCACCAAAGGCCTACCACGGGACGGCGATTGCACTCATGACAAGCGAGATCGAGCTGATTCCAGCAGCAGAATGGTATGCAAAGGTCACAACGGATACAGAAGCCGCACTTGAAACCGCACGCCTGCTGCAAAGCCGGCTCCGCATGATGCAGGAGCGGATTGACCAGCTCGCGCTGCAGAGTCCAGCCGAGAAGCTCGAAGCGTTCCGCAGCTGGATTGCCCGTTACTTGCCGCCCAATACGAAGCTGACCGACCTGCTTACACAGGAGGAGATCGGCCAATTCATCGCGCTGCGCCGCGAGACGATCAATCGTCTGCTGCGCGAGTCGCATTAACGCGTAGGCCTAACACAGAAATTACCGACATTTACGCTCTTTAGGCTGTCCGAATATGCCCAACAACAAACAAGGGTGCCTTGCGGTTGTTCACCGCAAGGCACCCTTGTCATTATTCATCTATAAAGCTTACGATTCCAGCGTTCCGGCAGGACCAAAGAACTCGTAGCGAATGCTATCATCTTCAACGCCATTCGCTTTCAGCGCCTGCACCATGGCCTTCATGAACGGTACAGGACCGCAAATATAATAGACAGCATCCTTAGGCGTCTGTTCCGCCAAATAAGCTGCATCGATTTGGCCTTCGCGATCGAATGCACCCGCTGCACGATCAGCGTCGGTTGGGCTCTGATAGACGAAGCGCACCTTCGCATTAGCGCCAATCCGGCCAGCCGCAGCGAGCACTTCCTCGCGCAGTGCATGGACATTGCCATTCACTGCAGCATGAAGGAACGTCACTGACCGGCCGGTTTGCCCTTTGTCCGCTTCCGCCGCCAGCGTATTCAGCATGCTGACCATCGGCGTAAGGCCGACACCGCCGCTTAACAGAACGACAGGGCGCGTATCTCGTAGATCAAGCACGAACTCGCCTGCTGGCGCAGACAGCTCCAGCACATCGCCGACCTTGATCGTTTCATGAAGGTAATTGGATACCGCGCCGTCCGGACGATCAGACGAACCATCCTCGCGTTTGACCGAAATTCGGTAGTACGGCTTGCCTGGTTCACAGGACAGGCTGTATTGGCGAAGCATCGTATTCTTCGCTCCTGGGATATTGACCTTCACCGATACATACTGACCAGGCTTGAAAGAAGAGATCGCCCCGCCATCCTCTGGCACCAGATAGAACGAAGTGATGACATCCGATTCCGGCTGTTTGCGATCAACGACGAACCGCCTGAAGTCCTTCCAGCCGCCTACTGCACCTTCTGCTTCCGCATACATCTCTGCCTCGATGCTGATGAATGCATCGGCGATAACGCCATAGGCCTCTCCCCATGCCGCAATGATCTCAGGGGTTGCTGCATCGCCAAGCACTTCCTTAATAGCCGCCAGCAGATTCTCGCCAACAATCGGGTAATGCTCTGGCTTAATGCCCAAGCTTCTATGCTTCTGTGCAATAAGGCGAACGGCCGGGATAATCGCTCCCAAATTATCAATATGCGCTGCTGCTGCATAAACGGCATTCGCCAATGCTTGCTGCTGCCGTCCCTGCTTCTGATTCGCATGGTTGAAGATGTTGAGAAGCTCAGGGTTACGCGCGAACATTCTAGTGTAGAAGTGCTTCGTTATTTCAAGGCCATGCTCAGCGAGCACCGGTACTGTCGATTTAATAATGGATACGGTTTGTGCATTTAGCATTTCGAATCTCTCCTTCGAAAGTGACTTTTCTCATAACCTATACGAAGTATACCCCTCCGGCCCGAACTTCAGTTGTGACTGCAATCACATCGATCTTGAACATACCGTGACAACAAAATAAAACGGTCATTCCGGAGAAGGCCGCACGCAACAAATCTCTCATATGAAACGTCAAAATTATCGGACGCAAGGTGAACCGGCTAACACCATTAATGGCAGTGCACCGTGTTCCATTCCAATGAACGCAACATTCTAGGAGGTACCTGATGATGAAAACGCCATTCCGCATGATTACACTCGCAGCCGTCGGCTCCTGCCTGATCGCAGCTTCCGCACCTCTCGCTTCCGCCGAGACGGTAACGGCCGTTCCAATCTCCGCACCTATCTATGACACAACTATTCCAGAACCTGCTCCAGCGGAACCAGCTCCAATCTCTACGCCGATCTCGATCGAGCATGCGCAGCCGGTTACGGTCACGACGAAGCTGATCGAGGAGAAGACGGAATCGATCAACGCGAAGCTGTCTATCCCAGTTATTAGCGGTCTGCAGGACACTGCATACGAAGCGAAGCTGAATCGTGAGCTCGAGAGAAAGGCGGTGGACACGCTCGATGAGCTGAAGAAGCTGGCGGAGGAGGATAAGAAGTTCGCTGCCGAGAACGACTATGTGTTTCACCCTTATGAAATGATTGTTGAATACGAAGTGAAAGCGAACGGTGGACAGGAGGCAGGCGGCGTATTCTCCATGACGACGTCGACGTACACGTACACGGGCGGCGCGCATGGCGGAACATTCGAGGCAGGCTACAACGTATGGAATGGGACTGAAGCGGTCGTCATGACGCTCGAGCAGGCGCTCGGTACAGGCGGGCTTGGTACAGCGGACCGCGCGGTTCGGTATGCGATCCAGCAGGATCCAGACCGTTTCTACACAGACGTGCTTGACACGTTCACTGGCGTGACAGAGGAGCAGCAATTTTATATCGAGGACGGCATCGTTCAGCTCGTATTCCAGCAATATGATCTGGCGCCTTATGCCGGCGGCATTGTGATCATCCCTGTCACAGAAGAAGCGGCAGCGGCTCCAACAATCGCGATCGAGGCCGGCCGATTGGCAGCAGCACCAAATGGCACGAAGCTCGTTCCGCTGCGCCAAACAGCTGAAGCGCTGGGCTTCCAAGTGACTTGGAGCAGCAAGACACATAGCGCAGAGGTCGTTCGAGGCGCACAATGGACGCAGATTACGGTCGGCAAGAACAGCTACTCATTCAACCGCGTGGCACCATTCGAGCTTGACGCTGCACCAAGTCTGATCAATGGTTCGGTCTATGTACCGCTTGCGTTCTTCGATCAGGTGCTGAAGCTCAACGTGTCAGCCGTGAAGGATACCATCTACATTACGGGCTAATCATCCAGATCATCCAATCCTTCCTCATGCCAAATAAGACCGTTCTCCCTACACTTCTGATTTGCAGGAGGAACGGTCTTATTGATCTTCTAATGCTTTCTTCGTCTGCTCAGCAATCCGCATGAACGTCTTGAACGCCTTCGGCGACAGATCTCGCTTAGCTCTCAGAATAAACTGCACCTCAGGTTCATACAACGCGCTTTCTTCCTTCACCAGTCCCGCATGCGGCGCGAAGCCTGCCAGCATAAGCAACTCATTGGAGTCAGCGCCTTCCAGCGCCTGACCAAGCGCAATGATCGTATCGCGGGAGGGAGAGAAACGTCCCTTCTCAATCGAGCTGATGAACGAATAGCTGATGCCTGACTTCTCCGCCAGATCGCGCAGCGACAAATTATTCGTTAATCGAAGCAGGCGAATCGTATGGCCAAGCTTCTCCTTGTCCATAAACTCGCTTTGTTGGTTCTCCATCTTCTCGATCACCCAACATTATCTTACTTGTTTTGTATTTCTAAACACAATCCGTCGCACAAAACATGTGTACCACCCCGAAACTTTGTGTTGTCATTCAACACAATTTACTGTATATTATTATTATGGCAAAATTGGGAAGTTGATATTATTATTACATAATCCTTTTTTGGCGGTGATTAATTTGACAGTTCGGGAACTTGTAATCGGTAATCGTATTTCTTACATTCGCAAGAATCGAGGCATTACACAGAAGCAGCTGGCCGATGCACTCGGTATTGACCGCGCTTCACTGTCACAGATTGAGACAGGACGATATTCGCCGCGTGCGGAGACGATCCGCAAGCTGTCTGACTTCTTCCAGCTTCCAATCGGCGATCTGTTCTTCAATCCTTCACTTCCCGATGACCGCGATCGGCTCGCTCCTGCTGCACAGCAGTAAGCAGCATCGCCCCATCTATCAACCCAATACAAGAGAACAAGCAAGAAGCCGTCCGAACAAGCCTGCTTAGGCGCATTCGAACGGCTTCTTTAAGTTGTGCCCATGATATGAATTAATGAGCAACCATGTTGTATTCCATAATCCAGATTGATCCTGCAACGACAAGGATCAAGATCAGCGCTGCAAACAGCAGGGCCGAGATATTCCACTTCGCGTTCTCGCCTTCCTTCAGATGCATGAAGAACCAGAGCTGAACAACGAATTGCAAGACAGCCATAATCAGAATCAGTGTGATCGTACCAGTCTTGCTCATCATATCATTCATGACGACGACGAGCGGAATGATCGTCAGGACGATCGACAGGATGAAGCCGATGACATAAGACTTCAGCGAGCCGTGACCGCCTTCATGTCCACCGTGACCATGTGTAGGTTGACCCATCTTACATCACCCCCATCAAGTAAACGACCGTCAATACGAAGATCCACACGACGTCGAGGAAGTGCCAGTACAGGCTGAGTACTTCGACTTTGCGCTTCGTTACGTTCGTAATGCCGCGTTTGCGAAGCTGCAGGATGAGACCAATCATCCAGACCAGACCGATCGATACGTGCAATCCGTGTGTTCCTACCAGCGTGAAGAAGCCGGACAGGAAGCCGCTCGTTGCGATTGTAGCGCCCTCATTCACCATTTCGATGAACTCCGCTACCTCAAGGTAAATAAACGCTGCGCCAAGCACGAATGTAACCGCGAGCCAGCCAATCAGCTGGTTCAGCTTGCCCTTATGCATAGCGAGCACTGCGAGCCCGCTCGTGAACGAGCTCGTCAGCAGAATGAATGTCTCGGCGATAACCCCTGGCATTTTGAACAGCTCTTCTGCCGTAGGTCCACCTGCCGTATTCTCACGCAGTACGACATATACCGCGAACAAGCAGCCGAAGATGATGACGTCCGTCATCAGGAATATCCAGAAACCAAGCGTTTTAAGCGACTCTAGATCATGGTGGCCATGATCGTGGCCGTGTTGGTCCGCTTGATGATGCGCCACAGATTTTGCCATTAGGTCGTCGCTCCTTTCAATGCAGCAGCAGCCTCTTCCGTACGTTTAATTTCATCTACAGGGATGTAGTAGTCATCATCGTACGTGAACGAGCGCGCCAGCATGCAGACAGCTACGCCGATAAGCGACGGAATCGCCATCCAGAGCCAATCCCATACGAGACCGAAGCCTGCTCCGAACCAGAAGACCGACATAATGAACGGAATGGCGGAGTTTTTCGGCATATGAATCGGTGCAAGCGCCGGCTTCGGCGGCAGCTTCTCGCCTCTAGCGAGCTTCTGCTTCGTCTCCCACCAATCGTCTACATCTTTAACCTGCGGATCTGTTGCAAAGTTATACAGCGGTGCTGGCGATGGAATCGACCATTCCAGCGTACGGCCATCCCAGAAGTCGCCTGTCGTATCGCGTTTGTGAACTTTGATGCTGTATGCGATTTGCCATACTTGGAACAGGAAGCCGATACCCATCAAGAAGCCGCCGATCGTCGATACCAGGTTCAGCGGGCCCCAGCCCATATCAAAGTCGTACGTGTACAAGCGGCGTGTCATGCCGTCCAGACCCAAGACGTATTGCGGCATGAAGCAGACATAGAAGCCAATGTTCCAGAGCCAGAATGCCCATTTGCCAAGGTGCTCGTTAAGCGCAAAGCCAAACATCTTAGGCCACCAGTAGTACAGGCCTGCGAAGTAACCGAACGCTACGCCGCCGATGAGCACTTGGTGGAAGTGCGCAATCAGGAAGTAGCTGTTATGGAACTGGAAGTCAGCTGGCGCAACGGAGAGCATAACGCCCGTCATACCGCCGACAATGAAGCACGGAATAAACGCAATCGTCCACAGCATCGGTGTTGTGAACCGAATGCGGCCGCGGAACATTGTGAAGAGCCAGTTGAATATTTTGACACCTGTTGGTATTGCAATAACCATCGTTGTAACGGCGAAGAACGCATTGACGTCTGCGCCCGAGCCCATCGTGAAGAAGTGGTGAGCCCATGTGAAGAACGACATAACCGCGATGCTGATCATCGCGAACACCATCGAGTTGTAACCAAACAATTTCTTACGCGAGAAGGTTGCCACGACCTCGGAGAATATACCGAAGGCCGGTAGAACGACGATATAAACCTCGGGGTGGCCCCACATCCAGATCAGGTTGATATACATCATCGGATTGCCGCCCGCATCGAGTGTGAAGAAGTGTGCGCCAAGGAAACGGTCCAAGAACAGCAGCGCCATCGTCACCGTCAGAATTGGGAAAGCGAACAGAATCGTTAAGCAGCTGGACAATACCGACCAAGTGAACATCGGCATCTTCATCAGCGTCATGCCAGGAGCACGCATCTTCAGAATCGTTACGACGAAGTTGACACCTGTCGCCAGCGAGCCGATACCGGAAATCTGAATGCCCCAAATATAGAAGTTCTGACCGACACCCGGGTTGTGTGCCAACTCCGACAGCGGCGGATAAGCAAGCCAGCCTGCATCCGGCGAACCGCCGATGATGAAGGAAACGTTGAACAGCATCGCACCGAAGAAGAACAGCCAGAAGCTCAGAGCGTTCAGGAACGGATACGCAACGTCGCGCGCACCGATCTGCAGCGGCACGGCAATATTGAACAAACCGAACATAAGCGGCATCGCCATGAACAGAATCATGATAACGCCGTGTGTTGTGAATATCTGATTATAGTGCTCTGCATGCAAGAATTCTGAATCCGGCATTGCGAGCTGCAAGCGCATCAGCAATGCGTCAACGCCACCCCGGAACAGCATCAGAATCGATGCGATAATGTACATGATGCCGACCCTCTTATGATCGACTGTCGTCAGCCATTCGCGCCACAGCCATCCCCACTTTTTGAACACCGTGAGGACGAATACTATTGCAATAATGGCCAGCGCTATGCTTACCTGTGCGCCCAAGATCATCGGGTCGCCAGTTACGAAGAAATCTGAGAAGCTCTCTAAGTTCCCCCACATAGCTGCTGCCTCCTCTCAATTTGTCTAATTATTAGTTTCGTTTAATTTAGTTCTACTCACCGTGTTGATGAGCTGGTTTATCTACGACATATTTGTTCACGATTTTATCGTACAAGCCCTCAGGGAACGAGTTGAACGACAGGACTGGCGAGGATGCCGGTTCAGCCAGCTTCTCATAACCCTCAAGTGTCAGTGCGTCAGGCACCGCCTTAATGGATTCAACCCATTTGTCAAACTCAGCATCACTTGTTGCCGTTACTTCAAAGCGCATATCTGCAAAATGCTCGCCGCTGAAGTTAGCGCCCGATCCGTAATATACGCCCGGCTCATCGGCCTGTAAGTTCAGCTTCATGCTCATGCCCGACATCGTGTAGATCTGACCGCCAAGCTGCGGAACCCAGAACGAGTTCATCGGTGCGTCGCTTGTCAGATGGAATTCAATTGGACGATCCTCAGGAATATGGATGTAGTTAACCGTCGCAATATTTTGCTCAGGGTAAGTGAACAGCCATTTCCAGTCCAGCGATGTCGCTTCAATAACGAGCGGCTCTTTGTCCGATTCAAGTGGCTTAGACGGCTCTAGTTCATACGTGTATTTGACCGTAAACACAGCAATAATGCCGATAATGACGATCGGAATCCCCCACCAGATCACTTCGGCTGTTGTGTTGTGCGACCAAGTCGGCATGTACTTCGCCTTGTTGCCCTTCGTGTCACGGTAGCGCCATACGATCCAAGCCGTCAGCAGGATAACCGGCACCATGACGATGGCACATAGAATAGTTGTGATGTAGATCAAGTCGCGTTGATCTGCGCCGACCGGCCCTTTAGGATCGAGGACCATCATGTTTGTGCTGCAGCCAGACAGCATGACCATCATCAACATGATTAGCAGCGGAGCTGCGTACTTGGTTAGTTTTCTCCGCATGGTTGTTTTCATCTCCCTCATCCGCCCGAACGCCTCCGTTCGAGAGGCCTTATCCGAGTTGTTCTTTTCCGTAAATCCAACATAACAGAACGCCATCCGTTTTAAACCCTAGTTTGCAAATACGTCAATCTTTATTCTCTTTTCTGTAAAACAATTTTCACGACTTTGACACGAGATAGGGCGATCCTGCCATTTACCGCGTATTTTACGCATTTTTGCACCAATGTACCTGTTAATTTGCACTTAAAAACGGGAACTCAACCATGGAAAATGTGTCGGATGAATGAAGTATGCTTGTCACAATTGCTTGCCTGGCGGACACAAAAAAGCCCCTCCCGGCTCAGCCGAGAGGAGCATCCTCTTATATAGAAGGTTTAAGATTGATCGTCATTCGATTGCTGCTGGGCCCGACGTTCGTTGACGAGGTGGATCGCAGTCTTAATGACATAAATATGAACGCTGCCAACTAAGAAACCGATACCGATCATTAGCTGCCAGTTGCGATCGTTGAATGGACGAAGATACATAAGGCACATTACAACACCAATCGTCAGCGCTGCCCATGCCGCAACCGTCATTAGCCATACAAGCGGTCTAAAGCCGCGCTCCGTCGATATTACGCTTGTCGATGATGTCTTTGTCGTCATGGTCAAAACGCTCCCTCATATCGTTGTAAGTGTTTCCATGTCCATAGTATATCACAAACGATCGAAGAATGTTCATATTTTGTTCAAAAAACGATCAACTTTTGTTCAAACAATGCTCAATCACCAGACACATTTGCGCATTGCGCTGTCATAACCCTCTATAGTATAGCTTTTAGAATTCAAAATATGCTTGAGCGTTATCGTAGCAAATGCCGCGTACGATCGTGCTGAGCAGCTCGTCATCATCTGGCACTTCGCCATTCTCGACCCATTCGCCAATCAGATCGCACAGAATACGGCGGAAATATTCATGCCGCGTATACGACAAGAAGCTGCGCGAGTCGGTCAGCATGCCAATGAAGCGGCTGAGCAGGCCGAAGTTCGCGAGCGCCTTCATCTGCTCGATCATGCCGTCCTTGGTGTCATTGAACCACCATGCAGCGCCGAATTGGATTTTGCCAGGCGTACCGCCGCCTTGGAAGCTCCCCATAATCGTGCCGATCGCATGATAGTCGTTCGGGTTAAGCGAGTACAGAATCGTCTTCGGCAGCTTGTCGTCAGCGTCAAGCGCTCCGAGAATGCGCGCCAGCGGATAGGCAACCGGGCTGTCATTAATGGAATCATAGCCGGTGTCAGGGCCAAGCTTCGCAAACATACGGCTGTTGTTATTGCGGGCTGCATTGATATGGAACTGCATTGCCCAGCCATATTCGGCGTAGCGGCGGCAGATATGGAGAAGCGTAAACGTTTTGTACTTCGCTTCGGTCACAGCATCTGCTTTCTCTCCGCGAAGCGCGGCTGCGAACGCTGCCGCTGCCTCTTCATGCGTCCCGTCTTCATACATCATAACGTCGATTGCCAGGTCCGCTACGCGGCAGCCCGTTTCATCGAAGAATGCGATGCGATCGTCAAGTGCGCCAAGAAGCTCGTCATACGATGCAATAGGCTTCCCGTTCACAGCTGCCAGCCTATCGATCCAAGCGGTGAAGCCTTCACGATTGAGCTCAAGCGCCTTATCAGGGCGGAACGACGGGAGCACCTTCACATCTTGGAAGTCCGCATCCTGCTTCAGCTTCACATGGTATTCAAGCGAATCCGTCGGATCATCCGTCGTGCAGATAACGCGAACGTTCGACTTGCGAATGAGATCGCGAGCGCTGAAGCCCTCGCCGTCAAGCTGCGCTTGCACCCGATCCCAGATCGAACGCGCGTTGCGCTCGTTGATCAGATCGTAGATGCCGAAGAAGCGCTGCAATTCGAGATGCGACCAATGGTAGAGCGGATTGCCGATCGTCATCGGTACCGTCCGCGCGTATGCGAGGAAACGGTCATAATCTTCCGCAGGACCCGTAACCAGATGCTCGGGCTCGCCATTCGCGCGCATGGCGCGCCATTTGTAATGATCGCCGTACAGCCAAGCTTCTGTGAGATTGCGGAATCTTTTGTTCTCATAAATTTCTTGCGGACTTAGATGGCAGTGGTAGTCGATAATCGGCATATCCTTCGCGTACTGTTCATACAGCTTGACGGCCGTATCCGTGCGAAGCAAAAACTGTTCATTCATGAAAGGCTTCATTCGTGGAAACACCCTTCTTTCATTCGGAATTATAGTAAGAATGACTACTTGCTAATGTTTAATTCCAACCCCATGTATGCGCATTCAGTATTGGAATGATTGCTGCTCATCCCTATCCTACTCTAACTGTTTCGGACATTCAATCGATTTTTAACAACGTTGTCATTATTTTTTATAGAAATCCCTTCTAGCCGCATCGGAACGCAATCGGATACACTAGGAAATACCTTGTACAGGCAATGAATGAGGAGGTAACACACGAAATGAGCACGAGCAAATGGACAGGCAAGAAGGCGCTATTCCTTGGCGACAGCATTACAGAAGGCGTTGGAACAACGAAGACTTATCATGCTGTGCTGAACGAGATGATCGGCTTCGGCGAGGTGAAGCACTACGGCATTAGCGCCACACGTATCGCAAGCCAGCCCGATGATGGCGGAAGCGCGATGTCCGTCCGTTATGCAGGGATGGATGATGATGCGGACCTCGTCGTTGTGTTCGGCGGGACGAATGATTTCGGTCACGGTTCAGCGCCGATCGGCACGAGAGAGGATTTCACCACTGACACCTTTCTTGGTGCGCTGAATGTCCTCATGACGGGTTTGATTGACAAATATGCCAATGCCTCTATTTGCTTCCTGACGCCGCTACACCGTGACTTCTATGATGGTTATGCTGAGTTGAACCCCGCAACCGGCCTGAGGCTCGAGCTGTTCGTGGAGCATCTGAAGGAACGGGCGCGTTATTACGCGCTGCCAATACTTGACCTCTATGCGATAAGTGGAATGCAGCCGAAGCTGCAAATTATTAAAGACCGCTACATGCCCGACGGCCTCCATCCGAATGATGCCGGTCATCAGTTGATGGCGCAGCGAATTGCCCCGTTCTTGGAGACCTTGTAAGAGCTGCTTGTGAACAGCTCGGCATTAGAGCTGAATATAGAAACAGCCGATTCTCTAGCGAGAGTCGGCTGTTTCTGTTGTACCACCCGGTAAGGCAGCAGGCTTCTCTGCAAGCTGCAGCGGGATGAGAACCTCGAACGTTGTACCTTGTCCTTGCACGCTATTCGCCGTTATGGTGCCGCCATGCTGACGAATAATCGCAGCCGCGATAGACAATCCAAGGCCGCTTCCCCCTTTGGAGCTGGTGCGGGCTTTGTCTGCCTTGTAGAATCGCTCAAACACATGCGGCAGGTCCTCTTCCGAGATGCCGATCCCCGTATCCGTTATGACTACCCGCGCTTGCTGCTGTTCCTTCTTCAATTGGATACGAATCGTGCCCTTCTCAGGCGTAAACTTGATCGCGTTATGTAGCAAATTCGTCCAAACCTGTCGCAGCGCGTCCTCATCGCCGGTCAAAGTAACTTGTTCAAGCTCGATCTCAAGCTCAATTCGCTTGCCGAGCCATTGCGGCTCGAGCGCCAGCGCTGTCCGCTTCAGCTGCATATCAAGCGCAAAAGCACGTGGTTCAACCAGCTCTCGCTGTGCTTCCAGCATCGTCAGCTTAAGGAGGCTGTCGCTCAGCTTCGATAAACGCATGCTCTCCGCCTCAATCCGCTCCAAATAATCGAGCCGCGTCTCTCTCGACAACGATTCTTTATGAAGCGCCTGCGCGAAGCCTATTATCGAAGTTAGAGGCGATTGCAGCTCATGTGACACATCCGATATAAACCGCTGGCGCGTCTGCTCCAATTGCTGCAGCTCAGTGGCCATGTCGCTAAGCCCTTCGACAATGACCTCCATATCGCCCATCCGCTTTACCTTCGGCAGTTCAACCGAGAAGTCCCCCGTAGCCATCCGCCGCATAGCATCGAGCACCGTCTTGATTAACTTCAATTGACTCCGCCAAGGGGATGCGAATATGGCCACTAACACAATGGTTAGGACAAACAGCAGCTGCGGGGCAACGGCATAATAGAAATGATCATACCAAGCAGCCAAAGGCTTATTGATCGCTATCCGATAGCGGGTTCCATCACTGCCCTGAATAGTCGTCATTAGTGCGGCGTCGCGTGTTGTGAACGGATTATTCCAACGGTAGCGGTACCACTCCATTGAGAGCTTCGATTCGGATAATTGCTCCAGAAGACGGTCCCCGCCATCTCCATATATACGCCACTGTTCATCATTCACTTGAAGCGCAATCGCGGCATTCAATTGGTGAGCATTCAATTCGATCAACTGCGCCTGTGAGGCCGATGTTCGCTCTGCATTCGCGGTCTCCAGCATCAGGATGGTATGCTGCAAATCTTCATGCAGCTCCTCACGCATATCATCATGTTTCAGTCCATCACCAACATAGGACACGATCGAGTACATAATGGTCCACATGATGACGACCACGAACGTCAGCCAGATGAACCCCCCGACAATCTTCATGCGCAAATTGCTATGAAATCGATCGTACGCACTTGCATTCGGCTTTCTCCTCGGCTTCATGAGCTTCATGCTTCCGCCCCTGCCTCCATCCGATAACCAAGCCCGCGAACGGTTGCGATGCGGAAGCCCGCCTCTCCTTCCGGGAACCGCTCGCGCAGTCGATTCACATGAACATCGAGCGTCCGCTCGTTCCCGTCGAAGTCAATGCCCCAGATCGCTTCGATCAGCTGCTCGCGCAGCAGCGTCTGGCCTGGATAGCTCGCCAGCTTGAACAGCAGCTCGAATTCTTTCAATGGCAGCGCCAACGTTTTATCCTTCATCGTCGTCTCGAACGTCCTTCGGTTCAACGTCACATGACCGATCTGCACCGTTGAGGAGGCCGCAATCCGATACCGCTTCAGCAGCGCCTTTACCCGTGCAACGAGTTCCTCCGGTATGAACGGCTTCACTACGTAATCGTCCGTGCCAAGATCAAACCCTTTGATCTTCTGGGTTGTCTCCCCCATTGCAGTCAGCATTAGCAGCGGCATATCGGGATAAAATTCACGCAGCTCCTTGCACAGCTTCCACCCGTCCATCTCGGGCATCATCAAATCTAGAATAACGAGGTCCGCCTTGAACGACTCCAGCTTACGCAGTGCGTCTATGCCATTCTCTGCCTCTTCCACCGTATAGCCTGCTTCGCTCATAAAATGCCCGACGAGCTTCCGAATCGACGCATCGTCATCGACTACTAATAGGTTTACCATAGATTGCCGAGACACATCCTTTCTTCCGTGGGCTTCTGTCCATGTAGCCCTTCAGCTCTTCCTGTTAGTCGTCTGATTATATCGAGCCAATGTAAATCGAATTTAAACATCCATTTAAACAATAGGATATAGACCTTATCCATTTTACTACATTTGTGAGACCGAAGCGTTTCGCCCGATCGAGACTTCTCCGCCGTAAGTGATATGTTATCTTTTATAACAATGGACTAACAACAACGTGCCTCTCCTTCATATACTGTTCTATAGCAGCATGGAGAGCGGGGCGATGAGGAATGCGAAGCAAGCCACGGAAGGTAGCAATAATAGGCGTCGGACATGTCGGAGCTAGCTGCGCTTATGCGCTCATTAATCAGTCGATCTGCGATGAGATTATGCTTGTCGGCAGAACACCAGAGCGTGCATATGCACAGGCGCTCGATCTTTCACACTGCATGGACTTCACCTATACGCGGACCAAAATATACACCGGCACCTGCGCCGACTGCGGTGATGTCGACATTGTTGTGCTGTGTGCGGGCGGCTATCCGAAGAACGGCAATGATCGACTGGCTCTGCTCGACAGCGCCTTTGAGCTGTACAGTGAGCTCATCCCTCGCATTATGGCCAGCGGCTTCGACGGGGTGTTTCTTGCAGCGGCGAATCCGGTCGATATCGTCACCCATATCGTCTGGAAGCGCTCCGGACTGCCGCGTGAACGAGTCATCGGAACGGGCACTTCGATTGACACCTCTCGATTGAAGACGCTGATCGCCGAGCATTTGCCAGTCGATCCGCGCAGCGTATGCGGCTATGTGCTTGGCGAGCATGGGGAGTCTCAGTTCCCGGCGTGGTCGCATGTCGCAATAGGCGGAAAGCCGATTCTCGACATTCTCGCTCAGCATCCGCAGCGCTTCAGCCTGCTGAAGCTGGATGAGATCGAGGCGAGAACACGCAATGCCGGCTGGGAAATTTACCAGCACAAAGGCTCTACCCACTACGGCATCGCGAATGCGATTGCACATATTGTGCAATCGATCCTAAGCGATGATCACAATATAACAGCCGTCTCCGCTATTCTGGACGGCGAATATGGGGAGCGCGGAGTATGTACGGGCGTCCCGTCGGTATTGACAAGGCGAGGAATAGCCGAGCTGGTCGAGCTGAATCTGACGCCGCAGGAGCAAGCGCGGTTTGCTCATTCGTGCGCCGTTCTTCGAGCGGCGTCGGCGCATCTTAACCTGTAACGAAATATTTGTGAGAACAGGCTGCCAGGCCTACGGGCCTGGCTTTATTTTGGCCAATACTAGTCCTGAAGACGTTCATAACATAACCCGATGGCTGCCTGCATATAGTGAGAAACTTGACCGATTGAAGCGGACGAGCCAGATTTGATCCCGAACGTTCGGGAATTCAGACTTTTTTCCTTTGACATTGTCAGCATTACTAACATAGATTAAGAAGAACAATACAATTAGCGCCGTGCGATGAGACAGGAGGCGATGCACATGGATTTGCGCAAAATGAGACTGGACGAACCCGCAATCGGTACGTTCAGCGAGGAACGAGAAGAATATGAACGAGACTATGCCCGCCTGATCCAATCCCCCGCCTTTCGCAGGCTGCAGGGCAAATCGCAGGTGTTCGGCGCTGGTTCCGGCGACTACTATCGAACGCGTCTGACGCATTCGCTTGAAGTATCCCAAATTGCGCGGGAGGTATCCCGCAGGCTGGGCAAGCAATACCCGTTTCTTGGCCGCCGCGAGCATCCGGGGCTGCTGCTTGATCCGACCGTTGTGGAGTGTGCCGCGCTTGCGCATGATTTTGGCCATCCGCCGTTCGGTCATAAAGGGGAAGAAGTGCTCAATGAGCTGCTGCTGGAATCCTACGGCATGAAGTACGAGGGCAACGCGCAGAACTACCGCATTCTCATGTTCCTTGAGAAACGTGCTGGCAGCGGCAGCGGGCTGGATCTGACTGCGTCAGTGCTGCTGGGCGTGAATAAATATCCGTTTTGCCTCGACGATGCCGGCCGATTGAAGGGCTTGTACAGCGAGGAGTGGGAGCGTATAAGCTACCTCCGCGATCTATGGGGCATGCCTGCGGAGTGTTCGACGCTCGAAGCGCAGCTGATGGACTTGTGCGATGACATCGCTTATTCAACGCATGATATTGAGGACGGTATCCGTGCCGGCAAAATCCAAATGAACCGCACCTTCTTCGAGGATGACCGGCTGATCGACAACCTGATGCATGAGATCGAGGTCGATCAAGGCAACGGCAGGCTGCGCTGGGACGAGGTCGACATGCGGGCCATGTGCCGCCAGGCGATGGACGAATATCTAGAGCAATGGGAAGAGCTGTACATTCAATGCGAGCGAGAGTCGTCGCGCACGCGCCGTGAGATGAAAGCCCGCTGGGTGAGCACGTTCGCCGGCCGCGTCGGCATTATCGACGATCCGGACAAGGGCTGGAAGCGCGTCACCTTCGTCCGGGAAGGTGCGGAAGATCTCGACCTGCTGCGGACGATGGAGATTCTCAAGAAGCTGGCTTGGGTGACGCTCATTAAGGACTTCCGCGTACAGCGGCTCCAGATGCGCAGCGAGATTATGATCCGCCGCTTGTGGGACAGCTTCATTGACCCTGCTCGTGGCCGGCTCATTCTGCCGCCCGACTGGATCGAGAGCTTCGAGCGCCACAAGTCGCACTGGTCATGGCCGCGTTTCATCGCGGATTACATCTCCGGCATGACCGACGCCTACGCGTCCAAAGTGTACAACGAGCTGTACGCAAGCAAGACAGGCTCGATTTATGAGATGGATTGAGTGCGATGAATGAAGATGGGTTGAACTCGTTTCAAACCTGCAATTGTGCAGCTTTCCACCCCGTCTAACGCGCCGAATGACCGTATACCTTCGAATGTACAGTTTTTGAGACGAATTAGTCTTGTTTGTCGCATACGGCGGCGCTTTTTCTGCACTGTTGCAGGTATCGCCAGCGGGATCGGACGGAGTGTGGAATTTCCTGCACATTTGCAGGTTTCCCGATTGACCATGCAGTTAGCGCGATGGACCGCAGTTAGATTAACACTTCAATTAGCGAACCCACTGTACGACGTTGTCGATGGAACGGCGCGTCTTCACGCGGGGCTCTTGCACGCGGTAACCGAAAGCGGCCATCGCGGATACGCTGAATTGTTCAGGATCGAGAATGCCTTCTTCCTCAAGAATGCGATTCAGATCGTCCAGCACGAAGCCCTCTATTGGGCAGGAATCGATGCCGATGAGCGAGGCGGCGGTCAGCATGTTGCCAAGGGCGATATACGTCTGTCTGCTGGCCCATTCGAATACGTAACGGTCATCGTTTAGCAGCTGGAAGTCCGATGCTAAGAAGTTCTGATAGGCTTGGCGTTTGCCCGCTGCGGCTTCCGGCGGGAGCTGCTGGATCTGCTCGATCATATGCTTAATATAAGGCGAGTCAGGTAAAAGAGATTGTGCAGTCCGGGTTAAGAATACGATGAAGTGGCTTGCTGTAGGCAGCGACCGCTGTGCGCCCCATGCTGAGCCGCGTATTCGCTCGCGAATCGCCTCGTTCTGAACAACGACGAACTGCCAAGGCTCGAAGCCGAAGGAGCTGGGCGATAAACGGCCAGTCTCTAGAATGAAGTCGAAGTCCTCGTCTGTAATTTTACGTGCGGGGTCGAATACTTTGGTTGCATGCCGGAATTGATAAGCAGCCATAATATCGGCTTTCGTCAGTCGAGTTGTTTCCATAGATCATCATCCTCTCCTCCCCAATAACTGGGAATGACTCCATTATAGAAGGAGGGGTCCAATTCCGAAAGTACGCACATTTTTGTGATATAGTATTAAAAGTGGTACTAATGGAAGCGGAGGGAAGTCCATTGAGCATGAAGAAGGAGCAGTTAAGCGCTGCTGTGCCCGTTCAGTGCGAACCGCCTAAGGCAGGAAGGCGCTACACCTGCTCGGTTGAGGCTGCACTGGATGTGATTGGGGGCAAATGGAAGGGCATCATCGTCTTCCATCTGTTGACGGGTTCCCCTCGTCGGTTCAATGAGTTTCGCCGCCTAATGCCGATGATCACGCAGCGCATGCTGACGCTGCAGCTGCGGGAGCTGGAGCAGGACGGCATCGTACACCGAGAAGTATATCGGGAAGTGCCGCCGCGCGTGGAATACTCGCTTACCCCATTTGGGCTGACGCTGAAGCCGATCATCCTCCAAGTATGGGAATGGGGCAAAACCTACGAGGCGCGCCTCGCCGAGCAGGAGCAGGCGTTGAGCCCGAACGCGCTGAACAGCGCACGTAGCGAGTCTAATCAATAAACAGAAGCCTGAACATCGATGCGCATCTTCATGCAGCGGTGTTCAGGCTTCTGTTTTGTGCGCAGAACAGAGCTTCAGGCTGCGCATCTTCGGAATATTATCGATCAAGCAAGGCTTTCTCATCCATTCAGCTGCGTGCTGTTCGCCAGCAGCTGCTGGCGGTACTCGGATGGTGTAACGTCGAACCGCTTGCGGAACTGCTGAGAGAAGTGACGCAAGTCCTGATAACCGATCCGCTCGGCAACGTCAGCAAGCTTAAGGCTCGGATTATGAAGCAGCCGCTTCGCCTGCTCGAGCCGCAGCTGAATGACGAACTCCTTGTACCCCTGTCCGGTCTTCTGTTTAAACAGCTGGCTGAAATAGACCGGGTTCAAGTAGACAACGGAGGCGACCTTCTCCAGCGACAGATCCTCGTTGAAATGCGATTTAATATATTGTATCGCCGTCTCGATAGCACGGTCGCCGCCGCGTTCATCCTGCTCATACATCTGCGAATGCGACGCCTGCCGGAGGCGGCGAATCTCGTCAGGCACAAGGTGAAAATGCTCAATCAGCTCGGAGGCGATCGCTTGGAACGGAACGCGCAAATACTGCCGAAGATGCGTGCGAAGCTCGTTTACGAGCAGTGTGAGCGATTCAGCTGGCAAGGAGATCAGCCCCAGCAGGCTCTTCGCGTCATAGCTGATGACGAAGCCGCGGCCGTAACGTTCGATAAGCTCGGCAAGCACATTGTCGATAATGAAATGCTCCAGATGGACAGGCCGATCCGCATCCATCTTCACCATAACGAGATAGAAAGAAGAATAAGTATCAGCAAGCGAAGTCATATCGAAGTTGCCGATATCCAGCCCAGCTGCCCATCGTTGAATGACAGCCTCTCGGAGATATTTCAAATTCATCGCAAAGCCGCGCGCTTCCCGTGTTTGCTCCGATTCGCGCCGAACATCCTCCTGAAACTTATCAATCAGCTCGATGATGCGCTCTTTGCCGATTGGCTTGAGCAGGTAGTCGCGCGCCCCGAGGCGAAGCGCTTCCTGCGCGTAGGCGAATTCGGACTTTGCAGAGATGAATATCCACCGTACATCTGGATGCTGCGGCTTAGCGAGCTTCATTAGCTCAAGCCCTGACATGCCTGGCATCATAATATCACTTAACACGAGATCGATCGGTTCATTGCGCAGCTGGACAACTGCCTCATCGGCGGATGAGGCGAGATAGATGCGGCAATCCGGATAATGATTCTGAATCGTTCGTTTGATCCCGCTGCGGATAACATTCTCGTCATCAACGACCAGAATATTCATGTCGCTTCATTCTCCTTTCGTACAGATTGTTGATCGCTGTATTCGGGTGACCGATCGTAGACAACACGAGGAGGAAGCGGCAGGGTAACGATAATGGTCGTTCCAACGCCTTCCTTGCTGTCGGCTGACAAGCCATAGGATTCGCCATGCATTAACACGAGACGATGATGAACGTTAGCAATACCGATGCCTTTGCGTCCTGTGATGCCCTGCTGTGCGGATTCAATCGACGGCTCTTCAACTGCTGGCTGGCCTAATGCTTGCCGCAGTTGACTAAGCGCTTCCGAATCCATGCCGACGCCATTGTCTGCAATCGTAATGTGAAGGCGCTGACCTTCTGCTTCAGCTCGAACCGTCAGGATACCCGGTTTATAGGAGGGCTCGAGGCCATGCTTGACGGCATTCTCGATAATCGGCTGCAGGGTCATCTTCGGCAATTGAACATCCAGCCATTCTGGCGCTACTACGATATCTGCCGTTAAACGATCCTCCAGCCTCGCTTCGATTATGGTCAAGTAATGCCGGATTTGTTCAAGCTCCTCGCCCAGTGTTGAGAGGGAGTTCTCCTCCCACTCACTGCTGTACTGGAACATATGGGACAATGAAAGTACGATACGCGCGAGTTTATCATTCTCCTGCTCATCGAGCAGCCAATAGATCATGTTAAGCGTGTTATATAAAAAATGAGGATTAACCTGCGATTGGAGCGCCTGCAGCTGAGCCTGCTTCTCCCGGCCGGATGATTCCTTCTCCCGCTGAATGAGATCGTCCATCCGACGCACCATCTGGTTGAAGGAGGATACTAGAATATCGATCTCTTCGTAGGTTGATTTCCGATGAGCGACGCCGCGGAAGTTGCCGATCTCTACCTGTCGCATTTCATGTACGAGCCGCTTGATCGGCATCGTGATCGTTCGGGCGATAAAGCTCGCAATCGCAATCGATACAAGGACAAGAATCGAGATGACCATCAAGAAAAATTGCCTCGTCTGATTGAATTCAACGTTCATGTTGCTGTTCGGCGTTCGGCTGATGAATGTCCAGTCGACCTCATTGGCTTTGGAAGCGACAATAAGCTCATTCGCACGCTGGTCGAAGACAACCTCGCTTGGCGTCACATTCTCATGCAGCGAGAGCAGCAGCTCCAACGCTTGAAGATGAGCGGGCTTCGTTCCGTTGACGTCCAATGTATTGGATGTCATCCGCTCTATATTCTTGGCATTCTCGATAGCATTCGACGTACGGAGCGTGTCGGTACTGAAATTGTCTTGAGCATGCTGATTCCAAGGGACAGGTGATATTTCCTCCGGATCATCCGACGCCAGCAGCCTTCCATCCTCTGACATCATGAACACATCGCTCTCGGGCCCAAGCCGCATATTGCCGAGCGCGGACATTGCAGCGGATGCGTCCATCTGGAAGAGCAGAACACCAAGCGGCTTATGCGCCGTCAGGTCGAATAGCAATCGGCCGAAGGCAAAAACAGGCTGAGCCACCGTCTGATCCGTCAATGAATGCTTGAAAGCACCGAGCCACACCATACTGCCGTCAGATTGTTTAATCCGATTGTACCAATCGCGCTGTGCATAATCCGGATCGACGATGTTCAAGAAGTTGGCGAAGCCGAATACAGCGCCGGTCTGTGTGAATACATGAATGGACACGATATCCTCCCGCGAATAGAATACGGTGCCAATAATGTTCGAAACAGCACGCTCGTTAATAATGTTCAGCGCTGGATTATCGGTATGCGTCTGAGGCAGGATGCGGAGCATATCCGCGTTGCCGACCAGTGACTTGGATAAGCTGTTGTAGTTGTCAAGCAGCAGGTCATACACCTGCATCGTCTGTTTGACGTTCTTCTCCGCAATTTCAGTCACCTTATTGTGATATTGAGCCGATGCCTGCCTGTAATACAAGTAACTGACGATCGATAATAGGCTGATCATACTGATAATGAGCAGAATAAACAACCTGGCACGGAACGTGCGGAATATGCGAAAGCCTCGAAAACCGCGAATCATGGCCAGTGACGCCTCCCCAATAAAATACCCCACAATAGCACTAAAACCTCCGAGCGCGCCGCATTGGCTGCTCGGAGGTTACTCATGCTATTGGGGATCTGTATACGTATGCTTAGCCTTTGACTGCACCGGCAACCATACCCTTCGTAATTTTCTCCGAGAGCAGGAAGTACAGCACAATAACAGGCAGAGCACCTAGTACTAAATATGCGCCAATCGCGCCATAGTTGGACGAGTATTGGCTGACGAAGCTGTTCACGCCGAACGGAAGCGTCTTAATCTTCTCGGAAGAGATGAACGTAGCAGCCAGGATGTACTCGTTCCAGATATTGATGAACGTCAGAATGCAGACGGTCATAATTGGCGGAATCGAGATTGGCAGGATGATGCTGCGGAATGTACGGAATACACCTGCACCGTCCATGTGCGCGGATTCTTCGATTTCGTGAGGAATCGTACGCATGAAGCCGCTCAGAATGAAGACGGCAATAGGTGTCTGATATGCAATGTAAGGAAGAATAATCGACCAGCGCGTACCCATTAGACCGTGATCGCCGATGTGAATGTTCTTGAAGATCAGCATAAGCGGCAGCAGGGTTGCTTGTACAGGGATCATCATACCGATCAAGAAGATGAGCATGACGACCGGGCCGAGCTTCCATTTGAACCGGGTGATCGCGTAAGCAGCCATGCTTGCTAATACAATAACACAAACGAGCGTAATAAGTGTTACATAGATACTGTTAAACAAATATTGCCAGTAGTTCGCATCAATGGCTTGCTTATAGTTATCCCACTGCATGCTCTTCGGTAATGCGAAGAATTGACCCGACAATATTTCATCGTTTGTTTTCAATGAGTATGTGAAAAGCCATAGCAGCGGATACAGCTGTGTGACCAGCAGGACGCCAAGCAGGATGAATACGAATGGCTTGGCGAACGAGAATCGTTTGCGCCCAGGCTCATCCATACGAGAAGCCGCTGTTAAGAATGTCTGACTCATGGATCATAAGCTCCTTTCGCGTGTACAATCAGTTCTAGCCGATCTTCTTCTCAACTCGATTGAACAGCGCATTAATAATAACAGTTGCAATCAGACAGACAGCGACCAGTACCATGGCAATCGAGCTGCCGTAGCCGAATTTCGAAGACATGAAGGACATGTTGTACATATGGGTTGCGATAACATCTGTTGAATGGGCAGGACCACCGCCGGTCATGACCATAATCATATCGAACGATTGCAAGGAACCGATGAAAGCGAGAATAATCGATATTTTGAAAATCGGGACAACCAGCGGGAACGTAATGTACCAGTCTGCCTTGAAACCATCCGCTCCATCGATCTTAGCTGCCTCGTAAATTTCCGTAGGGATGTTCGAGATACCTGTGAACTGAATAAGCAAGTGGTATCCGAGATACTGCCACAGCGCAACGAAGTACAGTGCGTACATCGCAACGTCTGGTTCAGAGAGCCATGCGTGCGTCCAGCTGTGAAGCCCAAGGGCATCAAGCACCTGGTTAAGCATACCGCCTAGCGAAGCTGGGTTGTAAATCGTTTTCCATAGCTGGCCGATAATAACGACCGAGAGAATAACAGGTACGAAATAGCTCGTAACGAAGAAATTCGGTTTCTTAACGAAACGATTGATCAATGTAGCAAGGTACAGTGCGAATGGAATCTCAAGCATGGAGAATACAGCAAACATTAAGGTGTGACGAACTGCAGGCCAGAATACATTGTCTTCGGTAAACAGTCTTGTGTAGTTGTCTAGACCGACGAACTTTTTAACGCCAATGCCGTTCCAGTCGAACGTACTGTTGTACATACTGAAGAAAATCGGAACAAACACGAGGCAGACATACAGTAGTAGACATGGCAGCACGAACAAGGCGATCGTACGTGCAGGCACTTTGAGCGCATTCATTGGGCTCGCCTCCTTCAATCATTAGGGATGACCATTCCAGGACTAACACAGAAGAAAGGGAGCGACGGAGCGCTCCCTTTCGCCGGTCTTAGCGAATGGATCATCTATTTCCGTTTAATCAATGTCTTACTTGTTGGATTCGAATGCTGTTTGGTGCTCTTTCGCAACGGAAGCAGGATCCACTTGCTGTACGAACAGGTTCTGGATGCTCGTCAAGTGTGCTTGGGACGTTGCTGGGTTCATCGTGTTATCGAACGACAGGTCGCCGCCTTTAACAGCGCCTTTCAGACCTGCTACTTCCATTTGCAGAGCGGAGTAGCCTGCTGCAGCGAAGTCGCCGTCAATCTTTTGCGCAATGGAAACTGCGTTCTTCATCTCGAAGGATACTTTCGGATACTGCAGCATGAAGTAGTTCAGGAAGTCCTTCGTTTCTTGCAGGTGCTTGCTGTTAGCCGAGATTGCGAACGCGCTGCCTGGCGCCAGCATGTACTCATCTGCGTTGCCTTTACCGTTAACTGTAGGGAATTTGAATACGCCTACGTCTGCGCCAACTTCGGATTGGTCGATTGCGCCAGTTGCCCACGTACCCATGTAGTACATAGCCGCTTTACCTGTTTTGAAGAGGGATTCGCCAGCATTGTAGTCCATCGATGTAGCGCCTTCTTGGAACGCACCTGCTTGAACGAGCTTCTCGAAGCTGTCTACAGCTTCTACGAATGCTGGATCGTTGAACGTCTTCGTGCCTGCAGCAACATCGGACAGGAAGCCTGGGCCGTTGTTCGTGCGGAGAAGCACGTTCATGAACAGGAAGGAGCCCGTCCACGTATCCTTCTCGCCTGTAACCATTGGCGTGATGCCTTTGGATTTCAGCGTTTTCACGTCTTCTATCAGCTCTTCGAACGTTGTTGGCGGAGCCGAGATGCCCGCTTGCTCGAACAGCTTCTTGTTGTAGAACATAACGCCTACGTTGTTGCCATCTGGCAGTGCGTACACGTTGTTGTCGAAGCTGTAGAAATCAAGGATGCCTTCTTGGAACGTGTCCTTCAGTCCGTTCTGATCGAGCATGTCGTTCAGTGGAGCAAACAGGCCAGCGTCTACGAAGTCCTTCATTTGAGCTGCTGGGTTAACGATCGTGATGTCCGGAACTTCTTTGGAAGCGGCTTGCGTCTTAAGCTTCAGCTTCTGTTGGTCCGTATTGAGCGAATCCCACTCAATCTTCACGTTCGGGTGATCCTTCGTGTATTGATCGCCGATTTGGTGAGCGATTTTATAAGATGGCGTATTCGGGTCAGGATAAATGTTCTGGAAGGTAATCGTCACATTCTCTGCCTTGCCTTTGGAAGTCGAACCGTTGTCTGTCGAAGTCGAATCTTCTTTGCTGTTATTGCCGCAGGCAGTAAGCGAGACCATAAGTGCTGCTGCAGCTGCGAGGCTCATCCATTTAAAGCTAGTGCTCGTGCGCATTGATTGATTCCCCCTTGTTTGTTGTGACCTTATTATGCTCCTGAAGCTTACTGTGAACAATGTGCGAACTTAAGGATATAGGTTTGTATTTTTAAGGTAGGTATTTCAGCAGGGGCTGGTGCGATTCGGTCATGTTGGGGAGGATAAAGATGGTGAAAACCGCGGATTGGCGCGGGTTTTGGGGTGTTGTGCGATCGTTGCCTGGGGCGGTTTGTGGGTGATTTCAAGTGGGCGAATTAAAGATGTGTGAAAAATGGGCATGGGACTTGGCGTATAGCTGAGACCCATTTCGGGATGGGTCGCAAGTGCGGTACATCGGGGAAACCTGCATAGGGCTGCATGCGCGGTTGTTCGAGGAAACCTGCAAATGTGCAGGTAACACCCCAGGCGGAAGCTGCACAACTGCCGGTTTGGTGCGTGCTCAGGGCCGAACACGGCTTTTAAAAGCCCCCGCTCAACAGTCTGGCATACACTGCTTGAACGGAGGCTCTATTTTATTGCTTATTGATCACCTTCACCGGCACCTCGAGCTCAACACCTGACGGCCAGAACTCCAGTGTAATGGTTGCATCCTTATCAAACATATTCGCGAATTTGGCCTTCAAATGAACACGATAGGCGTCAAAGGTGAAATCATCGGAAAGATTCACATATTGCTTATCCTTCCACTCCGTATGGACGGATTGACCGTCCGCCTCTACTGCTTTGAGCCGTGCCATCTCCGTACCGTTATAGTCCAATTCAATTCCGGTATCGCCAACAATATCACCGCCGCTGCGGTCGATGACAAGCTCCTTCTGCTTCAGCACGGGGTCCTTGTACTGATGCACGTGGACGACCTGATCAGCGCCTTGCGAGAAGCGGAACGTAAGCTGACCGATATCGCCAAGTCCCTTATCCTTCAGCATGCCCTCCAAGTAAACCCGCTTGATCGTCACTTGCGCAGTGTCGGCATCATACTTGTAGTCGTCTTCTCCTAGCACTGCATCGCCATTAAATATTCCTGTCATCGTATTGCCGTTCAGCTCTAATTGAAGAGCTGTATCATCAGCCTCGTCTTGCCTTATATACAGATCGCCAGTCTCGACGAACGAGTTCGCAATGCCATGCGAAGCATTCACGATAATATCCTTCACAATCGGATCATTCCAATACCCACGCAGCCGGTCCAGATGCTCGCCGTTGTCCCACCAGACGGACACCATGCCGTACTTCTTGGCCGTACGGACGAAATGATCATGATAGATCCACTTCGAATGTCGCTCATTCGTACCAAGCGTCCCGAACTCCCCGATTATAACCGGCAGTCCATCCGCTACGAACTTGTCGTGCAGCCGCTTAAACATATTATCGAAATACGTTTTGTCACTGTCGGTTCCCCAAGTCACATGCCCCCACCAGTTGGAGACATAATCCCATGGATCATAGTTATGTACCGTCAGAATCACATAAGGATCATTGGGCTTCTTGAACGTCTTGATCGTCTCATCGATATTCGTATGAAGACCTGGTTCAACGACTAGCCGTTCCTTGTTATTGCCGCCTGAGCTCCGGATAATCTGCAGAATCTGATCGTTCAACACGTTAAGCTGATCGGGATCAATATCGGTGGGCTCGTTAAGAGTCTCCAGCATGAGCCTCTCGCTCTTGCCGCTAAAGCGCTGTGCAATCTGTTCCCAAACCTTCAAGAATTTGCGGAGCGACTCCTCTGGATCCGCTTGTTTATCCAGGTTCATATACTTCCATGAATCATGATGTACGTTGAGCATGACCCACATGTTCCGGTCCAAAGCCCAATCAACCACTTCTTCAACGCGGTTCATCCACAATGTCTCTATTGTGTAATCAGGTGCCGCGCCAATATGGTCATTCCAAGAAACCGGGATTCGAACAAGATCAAAGCCAGCCGCCTTCACCTCATCGAACACACTCGTATCGACAATGCCGTTGCCCCAGTCGCCTTCATTCGGCATCGCATCGAGCTGATTTCCTAAGTTCCAGCCGACGCCTATCTGAGCTGCTGCATCGACCGCTGTAATCGGTTCGAACGGGTCTAGCACCGGCTCCTCACTCGGCTCCTCACCAGCCGTATTATCGGTTGCCGCGATCAAACCTCTGCCAATCGATTTCCCGCTATGCTCTTCCTGCTGGAGGGTGACATGATTCTCATTCGTCGGCTTCTGCCTGTTATCCCTTGCCAAGAGCAGCATCGAGGCAATTGCCAATACGCCAATCACAATAACGACATACAGCCCGTACCTGCCGTGTGATTGCATCCCGTCTCTCCTCTCGTGCCTAATAGAGGTAATCTTTATTTTCCACAATATGTATCGAAACCGTTTTCAATAATGGCGAGGAATAGGCCCTCGTTCCACTATCCTGTGACAATAGACCACTATCAAGATGACTACTAGTTCTATTGTATGACGCCTATGTAAGTGGTTTCAACTATTATTTTACATCGCGCGCATATTCTGATGATGAATTCAGAGACCCAGAATTCGGTTCACTTTTCCTCACCGGCGAAAGTATAAAAGCATGACAAAACAGCCCATCCTTATAATGAGCGGGAGTAGCGATATCGGGAGGACGCCCGTTACGAACGAGGACAGGAGGTGACACATCCATGGCAAAAGACGTCCTGTGCGAGGTTAACTCGTGCAAATACTGGGCAGCGGGCAACAAATGCAGCGCGACATCGATCTATGTCGTCAGCCGCTCCAATCAACCACGCCAGTCCGAGGAGACGGACTGCAAAACATTTGAACCCAAAATCTAATCATCTGTTCGGTGCGTGAACAAAGCCTTAGCCGAACCCTATGCCGTAGTACCCTGGGCGGCCTTGCCGATAGGCCGTCCTTTCTCCTCAACAGTATTATCTCCAATAATGATAATTATTATCACTCATTGCAAGGCGGAACTATTAACGCACGAATCAGTGCGCTAACAGCCTGCCCGACAACAGCTCTTGCTTCTGCTGCTTAATGGGAAGCGTTACCGTAACGGTCGTTCCAACCCCTACTGTGCTATCGAACGCAATCGTGCCGCCATGTCGTTCCACGATGCTTGCTGTCATCATCAGTCCCAGACCGTTGCCCTTCTCCTTCGTCGTATAGAACGGCTCTGTCACACGCGCGAGCTGCTCCTGCGTCATCCCTTTCCCTTGGTCGCTGATTACAACCCGAACATGTTCCTCGTCTGCCCGTTCGATGCTCACCTTAATCATTCCGTTAGGCTCCATCGACTCGATTGCATTCTTAAGCAAATTCACGAACACCTGCTTGATTCTTCGCTGTTCACATTCGATTGGCGGGACAGGCTCGAAGAACCGGTCAATCTCGATGCTCTTCATAACAGCCTGCGTACTAAGCAATTCGATAATATAATCGAGCAGCTCATCCATCGGGTACAGAGCGAGCTCCATAATTTGCGGTTTGGACAAAACCAGCATCTCGTTAACGATAAGCTCAATACGGTCTAGCTCGCCTTTCATAATGTCAAGATAACGCAGCTCTTTCGTCAGCAATGCTGGCTCAATCAGACGAATAAACCCCTTCAAAGAAGTAAGCGGATTGCGGATCTCGTGAGCGACACCTGCTGCAAGCTGCCCGATCATCGACAGCATCTCCGAACGGCCAAGCAATTCCTTTGTTTCACGCAGCTCACTGACGTCCTTCACAATAATGGAAAACCCCGCCTGATCGGGAAATGGCGTTATCGACATAAGTCCTGTCAATAACGTACCGTCATCGCGCAGCACATCAACTTCCTTGCTTCGTATCCCGCCAGACTGGATGATGGCTGTCAGCTCTTCATCCGATGTCACAGCTGCGCTGAGAAATGGCATCTCGGTCAGCCTCTTCACCTGCAGCTCTTCGAACGCACAACCAAGCACCCGCTCGAATGCTTCATTCACCTGACGAACCGTACCGTCATTATTAAAAAAGCCGATCGCATCGGGATTGCATGCAATGAAGCTCTCCAGCTCCGCCTGCACTTCCTTTAACTGACGATCTGCCTCCAGTTGTCCTGTGTAGTCGCGCAAGATCGCAACCCAAGTGGCGATTTGACCTTCGCTGTCGGCCATTGGCGTAATCGAAGCCAGAATATGAAGCGGAGTTCCATCCTTCTTCTGTCTCAGCGTATCGATAACGATCGCCTTTCCTTGCTCATTAGCAAGAAGAATGATCTCCTCCAGCTCGGGTTGACGATCCTGTGGAATGTACGCACATTCCCTAATGGAACAGCCCTCTACCTCCCCGCGGTCAAACCCGAACAGCGCCGTAAAAGCAGGATTAACCCGCACGACCTGCCACTCCGCATTCCAAATAATAACCGGATCAATATGCCGGTCAATAAAAGCAGTCATATGGTAATTAATCAGCTTCAGCTCGTCCTCAAGGCTTTGCGTTCTCGTAATATCTTGCACAATGCCAACACAGCGGCTCGTACCATACAGCTTAAACCGCGAGTGCAGCCATCGCGTCTTCCCATCCGGCCGAATGATTCGAAATACAGCATTCTGAATACAGGTAATATCCGGAACGCCCGAAGAATTGCGGATCAATGGAAGATCATCCGGATGGACCCGCTCAATCACTTGATCAAGCGTCAACTGCTTATTTGCTGATTCATCTATGCCCAATAGGGCATAGAATTCTCTTGTTCCATAGAATCGTCCATTTCCCGCGTCATACTTCCAGTTTCCTATCCTCGCCATGCGCTGTGCATCACGCCGTAAACCATATTCTCTCACGTTCAGTAACAAGCTGGACGTAACTTGTCGCAGCCTCGATAACCATCGTGCCACCATGATATCCTCCTGGACTGAGTGATGATTCATTCGTCATTCACACAACAACATTGACGCAGTACATATTCGAGATAGAAACGCTTTCTCCTCCGAATATGAGAAAAAATAACATTTATAAGCAGTATTCAACCTCTAACCTATTATCCATGTCTTATAAACTATTGGGATAACGCTTTCCGAGCAGCCAAAATATACTTCGCTTGATCAAGCGGATTCACCCCGCGGCGCTGTCGTTCGGCCGTGACGTCCGGCGGACACTCCTGATAGCCGTGGAAAAAGGTCGTCAATGCTCCTCTTCCCTTCGTCATTGCACCCAGCCGTGCTGGAAAATCGAGCGAGGTCGCCACCGGCAGCAGACCCTCGAGCTCCATCCTTCCATTATGCAAAGCTGGCGGTTCAAACTCCGCTCGCATCAACATCAGCTCGTTCATCACTTTGCCGCCGAATTCCTCCGGCACCGACAACCGGAAGCTGACGATTGGCTCCAGCAGCTTCGTTCCGATCCGGTTCAGACCATCCATAATGCCCATCGGCGTCGCAACGACGAAATCGAGCGGATGAGTGTGCCACACATGATGCTCTCCCTCAACCAGCGTCACCTTGAGGTCGGTAACCTCCCAGCCGCGCAGCCCTTGCTGAAGCGCCTCTGGCACACGCCGCTCGACCTCGTTCTGATAGCTTTCCAGCAGCCGCTCACGCCGCGCAATAGAAGCGTAAACAAGTCCGCTTCCCCGTTCGCCAGGCTCGATAGCGAAACGCAGAATCGCCCAGCAAGGCTTCGGCATGAGGTAGGCAACATAGCCTTCGCCAGCCGACGCAGGTGTCTCCTTGTAGATAACCGATGGCGCACCGAACGTGACGTTCAGCCCGAACCGCGTGCTGATCAGCTGCGTCAGCACCTCGATCTGAATCGGTCCCATCACCTTCAGGTGCAGCTCTCTCTCATCCTGCAGCCACTGCAAATCGAGCAGCGGGTCCTCATCGGCCAGCTCCTGCAGCGCCGCAACAACAGCGGGATAGACCGCATCGCTTGGCCAATGCGCCTGCACAGTCAGCAGCGGTACCGCAAGCTGCGCGCTGCCCGGCACATACTCAGGCGAACCGATCACATCGCCGATTCGAGCGCGGCCCAAGCCATATACGGCTGCAATATCGCCGGCCTCGGCTACGCCGATATCTTCCGAGCGCCGCCCATCCGCGGTTCGAATCTGTGTCACTTTGTCATTCGTCTGCTGCGTCGCATTCAGCACCGTATCCCGATTGCGAAGCGTACCGCTGTACAGCCGGACATACGCTACGCGTCCCATAATCATGTCCCGCTCCAGCTTGAATACGACACCGGACAGCGGTCCACTGGCTTCTCCCTGCGGCGCAGGCAGCAGCGTCACCATCGCATCAAGCAGCGGCTCGACCCCGATTCCTCTCGCCGATGCGCCGAACAGCACGGGATACAGCTCAGCCTGGCCTACTGCGGGTACGAGCTGCTGCTCCACCTCGCTTACGGAGAGCGAGCCAGCCTCCAGATAGCGCAGGAGCAGCGTCTCGTCGCGTTCCGCGATCGATTCAGCCAGCATCGTCCCATATAGCGATGCATCTGGCTGCAGCTCCTCTGGCACAAGCAGGCTGCGCGAGCCAGTGTACGTCTCTTCGACGCCGATCGGCGCCTGCACAGGCACGGCTCTCGGCGTCAGCAGCCGGCGAATCTGCGCCAGCGCCGCTGCGGCGTCTGCGCCGGTCCGGTCCATTTTGTTCACGTAGATGAGGGTTGGAATGTGCCGCTCGCGCAGCGCTTGCCAGATAACCTCTGTCTGCGCCTGCACGCCCTCAGCAGCCGATACGATGAGCACAGCAGCGTCCATGACGCGCAGGGAGCGCTCCACCTCCGACAGGAAGTCAACATGCCCCGGCGTATCCACGAGATTAATGCGGACGCCATTCCATTCCAGCCGCGTTACCGCTGCTCGTACGCTAATGCCCCGCTCGCGCTCAACCTCAAGCGAATCCGTCTGCGCCGTTCCAGCATCTACACTGCCAAGTGTCCGAATGCGGCCGCTGCGATAGAGCATCTGCTCGGTCGTCGTTGTTTTGCCTGCGTCGACATGAGCGAAAATGCCTATATTGCGTATCGATTGTCCGTTGTTGCCGCGATTCATCATGTGCTACCCCTCTATGTAAGCTTGCCCATGCAGCAGCTTGTCCGATATGCTTATCCTTCTATGGTACTACCGCCTGTGGCCGCGCGTAAAGTTAATGAATTAAAGAAAATAGCCTAATAAATATTGCCGTCGGGAAGACCCGACGGCACGTATCCTTATCATGCGATAATTAACGGCGGCCTCTTGTACGGCTGCCTCTAGTAGCGCCTCTCATCAGGCCCATGTTAACGTCGCGCTCAACCACAACGTGGACATGTTTAGGGCAAGGAACGCAATGATGACGTCTAATGACTTCGACCGTGTGGACGACCTCATACTCTTGCGGATAATAGAAGTCTTGGTAGACTTGCACCGGATCCAGCATCACCGGATCAAGCTTCATGTTACAAGGGTTATGATGACAATTCGACATTCTCGCTGCCTCCTAGATTGAATTGGATTTGATTGTGGATATAGTCTATCCTATGCAATCAATCAATCCTCGTATGGACGTACCCCCATCAGCCATTGCCTTTTCTGCATATGTCCCACTAAGAAACGTTGATTTGACGCGCTTCCTCGTGCGGATTCCAACAAGGGCCTAGTCCATGTCCGTGATAGATAACTATAGAAGTTCCGCTAGAGACTAAGGAAGAATCGATCAGCTGGATCATCCGCCCGCAAGCGGATTGGGACGCCTGTTCGGATGAGCAAACGTATTAATGAATGTTACGCTGCACAGCATACCAACTCCGTCCCGCGAACGAGTCAGGAATCATCCCGTTGTGCGATTACCCCCGCCGGAAGTCGTGCCATAATAGAAACTAGTAAATAATGCGCCACTCTAGAGAGGGCGTTTCACAAACCCTCTTCCAATCACAAGCTTGAAGGAGTATATGCCCATGCCCAAATCAGCCAAACCCGCCTCATCCAACATTCCGCTCAAAGGCTGGAAACCGTTCTGGCGGCTCATTCGGGAGACGAAGCCGTCGCGTACAGCCCTCGCCATTGCGCTGACGCTTAGTTTGTCTTCGACCATAGCGGCCCTTATCGTTCCTTTGTTCACCAAGAATGTCGTCGACAGCTTCTCGCTCTCTTCCATCGGCATGCCGCAAGTGAGCCTGCTCGTCGCCGCGTTCCTCGTTCAAGCGGTTACGGCTGCGATCTCGACTTATATGCTTGCCCGAGTGGGCCAACAGGTCATCGCCGGACTGCGCGAGCGCTTGTGGCGCAAGCTGCTGGCGCTGCCGGTGACGTACTATGACAATCACCAGACCGGTGAAACCGTCAGCCGGATGACGAACGACACCGCTGTCGTCAAAGGGCTCATTACCGAACATATGACAGGCTTCATTACTGGCCTGATCAGCATTATTGGCTCCGTGGCCATTCTAATCGCGCTCGATTGGCGGATGACGCTCGTCATGCTGACGGCCGCGCCGCTGCTGATGCTGTTCATGGTGCCGCTGGGACGGAAGATGCATCTCGTATCCAAAAGCATGCAGGACGAGACCGCCCAGCTGTCCGGCGTTCTTAGTCAGGTGTTGTCCGAAATTCGGCTCGTGAAGGCTTCCAACGCGGAGGATCGGGAGTTCGCGAGCGGCATGAAGGGCATCCGCAATATGTTCAAGCTTGGCCTATCCGAAGGCAAAGTGCAGGCACTGATCGGACCGTTGATCTCGCTTATTATGATGCTGATGCTCGTCGTCATTATCGGCTATGGCGGATTCCGCGTATCATCCGGCGCCCTATCGGCAGGCGACTTGGTCGCGTTCATCCTGTATTTGTTCCAGATCATGCTGCCTGCCAGCCAGATCGCCATGTTCTTCACCCAAATGCAGAAGGCAATCGGCGCAACGGAGCGAATCAATGAGACGCTCACGGATTCGGAGGAAGAGCTGGATACGGGAGCCATGCTCACGCAAGCCAATAAGCCGATTGTGGCGAAGGATGTACGATTCAGCTACGAGAGCGGCGGCGAACCGGTACTGGATGGCATCAGCTTCGTCATTCCGCCAGGCAAGGTAACGGCGCTCGTTGGCCCGAGCGGCGGCGGCAAAACGACGCTGTTCTCGATGCTGGAACGATTCTACTCCCCTACGGAAGGTGAAATCTGTCTTGGCGAGGAGTCCATTGACACGTACTCGCTTCGTTCGTGGCGTGCCGCAATCGGCTACGTTCAGCAGGAGAGTACGCTCATGTCCGGCACCATTCGCGAGAATACCGCCTACGGCACCGAGAGGAACGTGAGCGAGGAGGAGCTGCAGCGAGCAGCAGCGATGGCTTATGCCGACCGATTCATCGACCAGCTGCCCAATGGCTACGATACCGAGGTTGGCGAACGCGGCATTAAGCTGTCCGGCGGCCAACGGCAGCGGATCGGCATCGCTCGCGCTCTGCTGCGCGATCCGTCCATTCTAATGCTTGACGAGGCCACTTCGAGTCTGGACAGCGAGTCGGAGCATTATGTGCAGGAGGCGCTGCGCAATTTGATGAAGGGCCGAACGACGATCGTGATTGCCCATCGGCTGTCGACCGTTATTGACGCCGACCAGCTGCTGTTTATCGAGAACGGCCGCATTACCGGGCGCGGTACGCATGCCGAGCTGCTGAACAGCCACGAGCTTTACCGCAAGTTTGCCGAACAGCAGCTTCAGGCGCAGGTCGTACAATATTAGCAGACCGAAGGCGTAACTCAATCATGCAGGCTGTACTTCGTTACGTGGGAGCAAGGATGCCGTGGCAGCTGCCCTTCGGCTTGAATATGCTGCTAGTAACGCAACCTGCGCACGGATGCCGCTGTACCTGCAGCTTGGACCAATGGCGATCACAATGCTGACGTGCGATTAAGGAGCCATCTGGGACAAGGAGTGAGCGCCGATGTCTGTATGGGGTGAGCTGGACAAGGGCGGATTTGAGCAGTTCATTTGGTGCCGCGACCAGGAAAGTGGACTACGAGCCTTCATTGCCATACACAGCACGAAGCGAGGTCCCGCGCTGGGCGGGTGCCGGCTGTGGCCTTATGCCAGTGAAGAGGACGCCGTGGCGGACGCAATGCGTCTAGCCCGGTCCATGACATATAAAGCGGCCGCTGCCGGTCTGGCCTATGGCGGCGGCAAGGCCGTCGTTATCGGTCGTGCTGACGACCCACGCATGGAGCAGCAGTTCGAAGCGCTTGGACGGTTCATTGAACGGCTGAACGGCAGCTATTGGACCGGCGTCGATGTCGGGACGACAACCGCGCATATGGATGCCGTGGCGCGCTACACCCGCTATGTAACCGATATGAGCGGCACGCTGGGCGGCACCGATGATTGGACGGCGGATATGACCGCCTATGGCCTCTTGCACGGCATGAAAGCAACCGCCAAGCGCCTATACGGCACTGATCGGCTGCGCAATCTGACGATTGCAGTTCAAGGCTTAGGCAAGGTAGGCTGGTCGCTGTGCCGCTACCTGCATCGCGAAGGCGCACAGCTTATCGTTGCCGATCTCAGCATGCGGCTGGTCGAGCAAGCCGTTCGTGAATTTCAGGCGCTGCCTATGGCCGCGGATCGGATTTATGATGCGCCTTGTCATATTTTTGCCCCGTGTGCGCTTGGAGGCATTCTAAACTTGTCTGCGATTGAACGGCTTCAATGCCGCATAGTTGCAGGCTCGGCTAATAATCAACTGGCAGCACCGCAGGCCGTGCATATCGAGGCGCTGAAGCAGAGAGGGATTATGTACGCTCCTGATTATATCGTGAACGCAGGCGGCATTATTGCGACAGCAGCAGAGCTTGACGGCGATGGGCCGCGCCGCATTCGGAGCCGGGTTAAGCGAATTGCACAGACCTTGGAGGACGTGTACCTTGCCGCAGAGACCGAAGGAATGACAACAGCCGCGGCAGCCGATCACCTAGCAGAAGGTGCACTGCGCAAGGCTCAAGCGTAATAACAGCCTCTCGCCGTACGAATTCGAGGAGCAGCCTGCTGTCTAACATTCGCCAGCAAACAAAGAAGCGCCGCGGTCTCATCCGCAGGCGCTTCTGTGCTTATCCGTTCGAGCGCAGTACAAAATCGCCCGAGTCCGTCTTCACGCTAATGAGCGGAGTCCCGCTGCCATACTGCTCCGTAATCAAGCTGCCGAACTGCATATGCTTGTCCCCCCGCTCGATTAAACCTTCGCCGCTGTCCGATTCAAAACGAATTGCCGCATTGATCGGCTCCTGATCGGCCTCATAGTATACATCGCCGCTGTCGGTCGCAATATCGACAGCCCATTCAAGCCGTTGACCTGTCCATGCGATGTCGCCTGAGTCACTCTTCAGAACAAGCGCGCCTTCCGTATTGTTGAGCGCTGTATCCCCGCTGTCCGTATCAATGGCAATCGTCTTGGCAACCATCCCCTCCAGTACGAGATCCCCGGAATCGGTATTCAGCTTCATATCGTCAATCGTCAGACCGTCCAGCGCAATATCTCCGCTACCTGACTTCAAGACCAGCGACTCATAAACCTTAGAAGGAACCTCGACGGTCAAGCTTAATTGATAAACGTTATAACCGATGACGGAATCCGTCGGCTTCATTCGAATATCTAACGTGCCGTCTGCGACCGAGGCGATCACGTTCTGATTGCTCCAGCGCTTCTCCGTAACACGGCCCTGCAAACGGATCTTAACGTCGTCTCCTGCTCCGAGAGCCAATCGGACATTCTCGCTATTTGTTTGCACCGCAATCCGTTTGACCCCTTCAGCTGAGACGATGCTCTGTTCATCCACCTTGATCGTATTCCAGTTATGGCTCCAATTACTCCATGGCGATAGAAACCCCGCGATGCCTATACCAACCAGGACAACGCCAATGCCAATCCATTTGCGCATATTCCTTCTACCCCTCTCTCTAATCGCTTTCCCAACCAATGACTCTATGCCAGACTAGCATTATGATTGAACGCCATCGCGAAGCAGCTTCCGATTCACCTGCAAATAACGCGCTGTCCCGCGGACGAAGCTCTTCGTCGCCTTATGGCCAACAACTAGAATAATAATGCCGAGTCCAATGAGGATGAACGCAGCCGAGAATCCCGTAATCCCATTAAACTGACGGCCGGCCCCGACATTCGGATCACCGAAAGCGCCGAGCCAAGCGGCATACAGCGCACCAGCGAAGAAGGCGAGGTCAACAACCCACATCGCAATCAGCAGCACGGATACAACTAGAAACGGCGCCAGTACAAAAATGAGATTAAACAAGCCCAAGCTGGTTCCGATCAGCATCGCCCGCACTAGACGCACGAAGCTTCCGTCTCGCTTCGCCTGCTCGAACTGATAATTCATCCGCAGTTCTCTTGCAATAACGCGGGGGTCGCCAAGCTCTCTGCAAGTATCGGCCTCCGGCTGTCCGTTCTCATATGCCATGCGAAAATGCTCCGCGTAATCCGCAATCCAATCCCGCCTCAGCGGCTCCGGCACATCCCTAAGCTCCTGCTCGAGCATCTGCAAATAGTCATTCCGCGTATTCAACGCAAGTCCCCCTCCTCAATCCACTCATTAACCGCTCTTGTGAAGGTTCGCCACTCCTCGGCCATTTCGAACAGTCTCCTTCTTCCCTCAGGCGACAGTCGATAATACTTTCGAGGTGGTCCGCCCGGTGATTCCTGCAGATAAGTTGTAAAATAGCCTTCCTGCGTCAGCCGATTCAATATCGGATATACGCTGCCGACTGCAATATCGAACTTACCCGAGATTCTAACAGCCAGCTCGTAGCCGTAGCGGTCTTCCCTAGCTGTCAACGCCAGGACGCATAAGTCCAGCGCGCCTTTCTTAAACTGAATGTTCACTCCGCTCGCCACCTATTCAACATGGGGTACTATTCGTTAATAAATAATAGATGTTGTTACCAATATATACCACGGGTATTCATCTATGCAATATAGTGGAGGTTTAATTTCCTTTTTTTATAAAAATCGTTCTCGAGTCTGAGGAGCGCTAACACAATTGAAGTGGAAGAAGATGCTGCTTATCCCCTCCGACAAATCGGGTAATGGTTCTTATCATAGTCTTCACATCTGCCGAGCGTGAACATATTGTAGAGCATAACAGGACAACATCTAGAATAACGAGCAGAGGAGCTAATCATGAACAAGTTAATCATTCGCGCTGCCGCCATTGATGATGCGGAGCCGGCTGCACGGCTCATCTACGAGGCCATCCACGATATCGCCTATCAACTGACTGGCGAAGCAACAGCAGAGGATGCGATGACAGCGCTGGCGGAGCTGTTCCGCCAAGAAGGGAACCGATTCAGCAGCAAGCAGATCCTCGCAGCGGAGGTGGAAGGGAAAGTAGCCGGTATCATTTTGTGCTACCACGGAAGCGAGGCGGACAAGCTTGATGTGCCAATTGCGGCACGACTTCGCCAGCGGACTGGCAGCCCGAATCCGCCGATTGATAAGGAAGCCGATGAGGACGAGTACTATATCGATTCGATCGCGGTTTTCCCTGAATACCGTGGAAGAGGGATTGCCAAGGCGCTGCTGGCCGCAGCAGAGAAGGCTGGCGCTGCGCTCGGTTATGACCGGATTGCACTGAATGTCGAGTACGGCAATGATGGTGCCGAGCGTCTGTATCGTTCGATCGGCTATGAATCGGACAAAACGATAACGATCAACAACACGCCCTTCTATCACATGATTAAGCCGTTGAAGCAGCCATAATTGCGATCGCAACAATGGACAAACCTTTTATCGTTCATACTGTATGTACAGCTGCAGCTGTTCCAAGCAAGCTAGATCCCTTAGATGGAGGTGGACGTTGATGGCCAAAAAACATCATTCATCCTGGTGGCTTCTGCGCGCGGGACTCGCGCTTCTATTAGCATTCATTATCGGAATAGCAGCCAGCTGTTCCGATCTCGAAAGCGGTAAAGTCACTACCGGCAACAGCCCCCCGCCTGTGACGACACCCGACAAGCCGGCACCAGCTGCTCCCGATGACAATAGAGGCGATTCAGCAGCCTCAGAGCCGATGATCGTTGCGGAGAATGAAGCATTCCGTATCTATGCGCCTGCTCCGAATGCCGTGGTAGGCTCCTCCTTCAAAGTGTCTGGTGAGGCGCGTGTGTTCGAAGCCTCGTTCAACTATTCGTTCGAGGACGGTCACAATGTGCTGGCCGAGGGATATGTCATGGCTGATCAAGGCGCGCCAGCGTGGGGCAAATTCGAGTTCGAGGTTGCCTTCAAGAATCCGACCAGCCCCTACGGCATCCTCAGTATATATGAAAGCAGCGCTGAAGACGGCCGTCCTATTCATCAGCTGGAAATCCCGGTCAAATTCAAGGATGACATCGTCAAGCCGGTTTCAGGAGAGGGATGAAACAGGAGATCTGCCTATAACAGAGACTCGCCGCCAGCGCGGTGAGTCTCTTTCCTTGTCGGCTTCGATTAAGCCGATTGCCCGTAGATCATACTATTGTTAGTTTCCAACAACTAGCAGAGCCTTGTATGCAACCTTTTATCCCCCTGCGCTCGTCTGAAAGCTTAAATGGATCGAAGAAAGGATGAACCTTCATGCGCCGCCATCGTCTTCAGACTTTCCACCGTTTCTTGCATGGCTCGATAGGAGCTGCTATTGTGCTCGCCCTATGCCTGCTCGCAGGCTGCGGCAGTGCCAACGACAACGCAAGCTCTTCCGCACAGACGGATTCGAATACGACGGCAGACTCGTCGCAGACTTCGCCTGCCGCCACCCCTTCAACGGTCGATAAGAGCAACCCTTATGTGACCGCTGGGATCAATGATCCCCAATCGTTCGAGCAGATGTTCACAAGCGTACAGCAAGCTATTGCCGCTAACGATCAGACAGCCGTCGCGAGCTACGGTCTCTACCCTATCCGCGTCAACTACGCGGATGGCACATCGGAGCAAATCGCCGACGCTGAGCAGTTCATCGCCAAGTACGACAAGATCATCTCGCCAGCGGTTGTCACGGCGATGAAGGATCAGGCGATTGCGGAGCTGTTCGTCAACTGGCAGGGCGTTATGGCGGGTGCCGGACAGATCTGGTTCGGCCCCACTACGGATACACCGCAGCGCTACGGTATCATTGCCGTTAATCCGTAAGTAGGCTGTTTGCACCGTTCCGTACACAAAAAAGACTATCCACACAAGCTGCGCTAGCAACAGCGGGCAGCGTATGGATAGTCTTTTTGCATTTTAGACCGAAGCCTCGACCGCCGATGATGCGCCTGCAGCACCCGAACCTGAGCTATGCTTTACAAGCGCGTATTTCTCCCAACGGCGTGACTTCCAGCGGAACGACATAATAATCGCACGCAGCCACTCATCCGAAGCGATCGCAAGCCAGATGCCCGGCAGACCCATGTCGAGCTTAAACACGAACAGGTAGCCGAGCGGCAGGCTGATGCCGACCATCGTCACCATGCCGATCCAGAGCGGATACTTCGCATCGCCTGCAGCACGGAGCGAGTTGACCAGAATAATGTTTACCGTCCTTCCCGTCTCCAGCACAATGCTGTACAGCAGAATATGCGCACCGATGCGGATAATCTCGTTATCAGTAGTGAACATACTGATCAGTGGATGACGGAAAATCATAACAAGCGCGATCACGCAGAGCGAAACGATCGAAGCCGAGCGGGCGCTCAGCCAGACGCGTGTATACGCCTGATCCTTCTTCCCCGCTCCGACAAGCCGGCCAACCAGAATCGAGGTTCCGATACCGACGGCGAAGGCGAACAGGAAGATGAACATCGAAATATTTTGCGCATACTGCCTTGCCGCTAGTGCCTGATCCCCCAAGTAGGTGGCATAGAACAGAAACACCAGCTGACACGCATGGTACATGACCTGCTCAAGGGCGGCTGGAATGCCGATCCGCAGAATCTTGCTGATGTATTCCTTCGTGAGATTCCAGTAATAACGGAATTGAATGCGAGCCTTCATAACGCGGTAGAGCAGCCAGAACAATACGATAACGGCCAATCCCCGGCTAATCACCGACGATACGGCAGCACCTTGAACACCGAGCTCAGGAGCGCCGAGGTTGCCGAAAATCAGCATGTAGTTGCCGATAATGTGAACAACGTTCATACCCAGCGATACGAGCATCGCTTCCTTCGTGAAGCCGTGTACCCGCACGATGGCAGCAATCGAGTTCACAATCGCCTGTAGAAAAATAAAGCCGCCGACGATGCCCAGATAGTCCGATGCGAACGTGAGCGTCTCGCCGTGCAGATTCATCCCGCGCATCATCGCACCGCTGAAGATGAGGAAGAAGCCACTGATTACAATGCCGACCATTAGGTTGAGCGTTATGGATACGGCCGAGATACGCGCCGCGCCTTGATAATTGCGCGCCCCGAGATACTGTGCTACGACGATGGATGCCCCATTGCCGATGACCTCCAGCACGAGCAGCGCGATGGTCAAATATTGGTTGGACGCACCGACGCCGGACACCGCATTGTCCGACAGAGCGCTCAGCATGAACGTGTCGGCGATGCCCATCAGCATAAAGAGGAAAAGCTCTAGAAATATCGGCCAAGTCAGGAGGAACAGATTGTTGTCCCGCGATCTGTCCTTGACCTTCCCTGCCGTTTGCGCACTACTCATGATGTCTATTCTCCTATCTGTAAAATCGTGATCAATAGAGTTCGGTTTTCAGTCATAGTCGGTATCGTAACATAGCCCATAGCCGATTGCACCGTTATTCGAAGTGGTTTTTATATGTAGTTTTGGTGAAAAGGCTGGCTGTTTCCTGATGTAAACGCACACATTGGCAGGGCTGATCGGAAGGTGCTTCTTTCACGCCCCATTATGCTTTACTATAGAAGCAGCGAATGCAGGAACGGACGATGGAAGGGGACGGCGAAGACGATATGGATGTATGGGGACAAAAGGAAGCGCAGCAGCCGCTTGCGCGGAGCGAACGCGACGCTTGGATGGAAGAGGCCGCGGAATCGGGGGAGGTTGCCGGCGGTGCGGGGGTATCGGCGTTCGCCGATGATTATAGAGGCATGCTCATCTTGGACCGCATGAACGAGGGGGAGCCGGATACGGATCCTCTCCACTCGTTCGCGCTCGATGAGCTGCTGTGCCGGCAGGCGGGCGAAGGCGGCCCGCCGATCATCCATCTGTGGCGCCATCCGGGCGCCTTTATTCTTGGGCAGCGCGACAATCGGCTGCCGCATGTGGAGACGGCGCGGCAGCAGCTGGAGGCGCTGCATTATCATACCGCCGTCCGGAACTCCGGCGGCGCAGCGGTGCCGCTTGATCCCGGCATCGTCAACGTCTCGTTGATCGTGCCGATCGGGCATGCGGCGGGCATGCGATTCAACTATGATTTTGAGCGGATGTACGAGCTGATCTCGCTTGCGTTGTCGTTCACCGGCAGCCGCGTAGACAAGGGCGAGGTTGCCGGTGCGTATTGCCCCGGCGACTACGACCTGAGCATCGATGGGCGCAAGTTCTGCGGCATTGCGCAGCGCCGCCAGGCGAAAGCGCTCATCGTGCAGGCGTTCGTCGTCGCCGAAGGCTCCGGCAGCGAACGCGCGGCGCTTGTGCGCGCGTTCTATGACGCGGCGGCGGGGGGCGGCAGCGAGCGTGCGGCGGACGCGGATGCCGGCGGTGGCGGCGGTGGCACGAGCGGCAGTGCTGGTGCAGCGTCGGCGGCTTCGCATCCGATCGTCGTGCCAGACAGCACCGCTAGTCTGGAGGAGCTGACGACGATCGGATCGGATGCGGCGCGGACCTTCGCCGAGCGCGTGAAGGCGGTTATCCGCGCGTGCCAGCAGCCGGACGCGGTCGCCAGCTCCGCGGCGCGGCTCAAGCTGCCGCCAGCGAGCGAGCTTGAGGCGATGATCGCTTCGCTGCACGCGCGGTATAAGCGGTAGCTGCCTGAACCTGCTCTTCAGTGATCATGCGAGGCAAGGCTTATCTCGACAGATCCGACTAATCCCTCGCGCGAGCAGCGGCGCCGTTGCACTTCGTACAACAGAAATTACCCCACATCGGGTTTCGGAACGCTTCTGCTGCATTTTGTGCAACAGAAATAACCATTACACCGTCAATCCGGCATATTTGCCCTGCAGGAGGGTTGGTCCATTGTACAAATTACAACGAACACTTGGCGATGACTCGGTAGAGATGAATCCATTGTATGAAATACAATGGATCGCGGACTAGTCTACCACTATACACCATGGTTCAAACAACAAGGCCGTTCCTAATAAGCAGATTCGTCTGCTCATTAGGAACGGCCTTGTTGTTCATGTATCTTTCGTAATTCGATTGGAAAGCAGCAGCATGATGAACGACAGCAGAATCATCGACCCGGACCACGCCCATGCCATCTTCATGCTTCCTCCATCTGAAGCGACATAGATCGCTGTCGGAATCGTCTGCGTTCGGCCTGGAATATTGCCCGCCACCATAAGCGTCGCACCGAACTCGCCGAGTCCGCGGCAGAAAGCGAGCAAATAGGCAGATGTCAGGGAGCGGCTCGCAAGCGGCATTGTGATGTAGCGAAACACCTGCCACTCGTTCGCCCCATTCGCCCGCGCGGAGTCCTCTAAATTCCGATCGACGCCTTCGAACCCCGTCTTCATCTGACGATAGGCGAGCGGGAATGCTACAACGACTGCAGCAATGGCAGCAGCCCCCCAAGTGAACAAGATCGGCCCGCCCGCAATCGCCTCGTATGCTTTGCCGATCCAGCTGCGGCGGCCGAGCAGAACAAGCAATACTAGCCCCACAACCGTAGGGGGAAGCACAAGCGGCAGCAGTAGAATCGTCTCTAGTATACTTCGACCGAAGAAACGGGCTCTTGCCATCCATCGTGCCGCTGCCAGTGCACAGACGAAAATGATCACGCTGGCGACCAGCGATATTTGTATCGAGAGCCCGATCGGCTCGAAGAAGGTTGACCAGTCCACGCCACCACACCTACCCCATCTAAGATCGGCCAATGATCACGAAGCTTACCAAGAAGCTTACTCGACGTCGAATCTTGAACCGGCCCTCGAACTGCGCTACTCATGTAGGTTTCGCCTACACTCCGTTGCTCCTTCTTCGGTCCGATTCAACCTTCTCGGTGCTGATTGGCCTCTTATCGACCACTGATCACGAAGCT
>Ga0182739_1000377_pt1 | contig 63664 bp, 56 predicted proteins | sample eDN5th30CBELigBY_FD_128873 | JGI IMG/M metagenome (GOLD analysis project Ga0182739, IMG submission 128873) | Enriched backyard soil microbial communities from Emeryville, California, USA - eDNA 5th pass 30_C BE-Lig BY (version 2) (version 2) | ecosystem: Environmental > Terrestrial > Soil >... | reverse complement strand
TAGCTGCTAATTCCTTTTCTGCTTCTTGTTTTTTTGCCATTAATTCATTTTTCTCCTTTTCCCCGATTTTTATCGGGACTGCAAAGGTATGAAAAACTTTTATTTATAGGGAGTTATTGTTTTTTTATTTAAAATAAAGCATCAGATTACAAGCACATTAGTTTGTAATCGTATGTTGACAATCCGTTTCGATTCCGATACATGTCGATATACCGTTTTATACCGGTGCCGGCCGCCTGGCCATTTTTGGCACCATGTTGGCATATATACGGGTAAAAACGTTAAAAACGAAAGGAGAATAGGTTTATGAAACGATTATCGATATACGCGGTGTCGGCTTTGGTGGCTACAGCATTACTCTTGCCCGGCTGCGTGAGCAATAAGAAATACCGTTCGCTGCAAGCAAATTATGACGAGATGCAGCGTAAAGAGCAGGAGTTGAACAAGCGCTACCAGGATGCCCAGCAGCAGCTGTCGTCAGTAAATACCCAAGTGAAAAGCCTGGAAGACCGGATTGCTTCCGAGCGTTCGAACGTGGCGGCGTTGCAAGACGCACTCAACAAGTGCCTCACTTCGTCCAACCAGGGGAATGTGAATATTTCCAAACTTGTTGACGAGATCAACGCATCTAACCGGTACATCCAACATCTGGTGAACACCAAAAATAAGAGTGATTCGCTGAACTTGGTATTGACCAACCGGTTGACACGGTCATTGAGCCGCGAGGAGATGCAGGATGTCGATGTGCAGGTGCTGAAGGGCGTCGTGTATATTTCGCTATCGGATAACATGCTTTACAAATCGGGAAGCTACGAAATATCCGACAGGGCCGGGGAGACGCTCAGCAAGATTGCGAAGATTATTATGGACTACAAAGACTACGACGTGCTTGTGGAAGGTAATACCGACAACGTGCCTATTTCGAAGCCGAACATACGCAACAACTGGGATTTGAGCGCATTGCGAGGTTCCTCAGTGGTTCAGGCCCTACAAGAAAATTACGGGGTAGACCCCAAGCGCCTTACCGCTGCCGGACGTGGTGAATACAATACCATCGCTAGCAATGCGAGCGAAAGCGGCAAAACACGTAACCGACGTACACAGATCATCATCACACCAAAACTCGACCAGTTTATGGAGTTGATCGATAAGGCGCCAGAGAGTGAACCGTCGACTGATACAGCGGTAATGCCAGCGGATACCACCATGGTCCTTCCCATTGAACAACCCTAGGTAGGCACCGAACCGATTTCTGCGGCCCGCAAAATTTTTAATCGCCGTGAATTTTTCGCTTGTCGGATTCCATCGATTTATCGGGGGTTTGGGCCGACTTGAAGGTGTTGAAGGAGCGGGGCCGTACGATCTTGATGCTTTGTTTCGATAGTGCAATGCTCGCGTTCAATTCAAAGCCTACGAGTAGGATAAGGGAATTGAGGTATAGCCAAATCATGATGACGATAAGCGTACCGATCGAGCCATAAAGTTTGTTATAGGCGTTGAAGTTATTGATGTAGAATGCAAATCCCGAAAAGGTCAAGATGGCGAGGATGGTTGCCAACATGGCGCCTGGGCTGAACAATTTCCACTTCCGTGACGAGGCAGGGCCAAATTTATAAAGGATGCTCACGGTAAGAAAATAGATTCCGAAAAGGATGACCCATCGCGCAGCTGCGATGATGAAGCCCCAAAATGCGGCATTGATTTCGATGTTCTTCCGGAGATAGCCCACCACGTAGCCCGCCGCGGTGAAGATGGTCATACCCACCGCCAACGCGATGATGATCATGAGTGTTAACCCAATGGCTACCAACCGTTGTTGGCCCCAACTGCGGCTTTCGATAAGCAGCGACGCCTTGTTAAAAGCCAGCATCAGGGAGCTGACACCGTTGGTGGCGAAAAAGGTTGCCAGGATAAAACCGACGGAGAGCAATCCGCTGTTTTGGTTTTTCACGATGTCTTCCAAGGTCGACTCAACCGTAAGGAACGCATTTTCGGGTATGACCACTTCCATGAAATCCAAAAGTTGTTCCTGGAAGTTATCTATCGGGATGTAGGGGATGAGCGTAAACAGGAAGATGATGCCCGGAAAAATGGCTAGCATAAAATTATAGGCCAGCGAAGACGCTTTGTTGAGGATGGATTCACGTGCGATTTCCTGGAAAAAGAAAGTCGCCACGGTATAAAGGGGCAATGCACCGAACCCGGGCAATACAACGATCTTGGTCCATTCGATGAATTGAAAATAGGGCCGGAATTTCAGTAATGTATTGTGAATCCAGTTCATTGCTTAATCGAAATACGCTGCTAACCGTTCCATGAAATCGCTCGGCGCTACGCATGGTTTGTTGCGTTTCATATCCACGAAAACCAATGTGGTGCTACCCGTGTTGAGCAATTCACCCCGTTGGTTAAACAATTCATATTCAAAGCGGATTTTAATACCGGGTTTTTCTTTCAGGTGTGTGCGTATGGTGATCTCCTCGTCATATCGCGAGGGCTTCAGAAAGCGGGAATGAAGCTCCAATACGGGCATCATTACCCCGCTATCTTCCAGTGCTTTATACGAAAAGCCAAGGCTGCGGAAGAGTTCCACGCGGCCTACCTCGTAGAAAGCGGCGTAATTTCCGTAGTAAACATACCCCATTTGGTCGGTCTCTGCGTAGCGAACCCGTACACTTGTTTCAAACGTATACATCAGCGCTTGATGTTTCGCTCGTTGAGAGCTTGTTGGAATTTGCGTGCGTTGATGTTGTGTTCAGCTTGCGTTACCGCGAAATTATGGTAACCCGAAAAATCATCTTTTGCACACATATAAATATAATCGTGTTGTTTGTAGTTTAATACCGCGTCGATCGCCGCAATGCTTGGCATCATGATGGGGCCCGGCGGCAATCCCCGATAGAGATAGGTGTTGTACGGTGAATCGGTACGCAGGTGCCGGTACAGCACACGCCGTATGGTAAAGTCGTTATTTGCAAAAATAACGGTGGGGTCGGCCTGTAGCAGCATGCCTTTCCGCAGCCGGTTCAGATACAGGCCGGCAATGGTGGGCATTTCGTCGGTATGCAGCGCTTCGCCTTTCACAATGGAAGCAAGGACGGCTACTTCCTGCGGATTGAGGTCGATTGCGTCGGCTTTCTTTCGGCGCTCATCCGTCCAGAATTTCTCGTACTCATTGTGCATGCGTTCGGCAAACTGTTCGGCAGACGTATTCCAATAAAGCTCGTAGGTGTTGGGTACGAACATGCTGAGGAAATTTTCGGCATCGAATCCAAAATGCGCTGCCAGGCTGTCATCGTTCAGCAAGTCGACAAAGGCGATGGAATCAGGCTCTAATTGCTTCGCCAATACGCTAGCCAAGTTTTCCTTGAGCCTTACGTTCTCGAATCGCAGCCTTACCGGCTCCTGGAAACCACCACCAAGCCTGTTTATCAATGTTCGGTTGTTCATGCCCGCTTCCAACTTGTATTTACCCGGTTTCACACGGCCGGGGTAATCCATTTTGGTAGCAGCCCACCTAAATGCGACCGTATCTTTCACAACGTGTAGCTCGCCAATACTTGTCATTACATCCTCGAAATCCCAGTGTGTGTAGATGTAAAGGTGTTCGGCGTCTGCCGTTACACTTGGGGCAAAAAAGGATTTGTAATACTTATAGGCGATAACCCCTCCGATGACGAGCGCTAGAACGGCGACGACGCCCAGTGTAATGAGTGTTCCTTTCTTCTTGTTCATGTGGCTATTTGCAGTTTCACTTGTCTGCCATTCCGTTTTTAACCGCTGGTTCTCTACCAGCGGTCACCTATTGCTGATTTGTTAGCGCAACATTAATGGGTGTCCCGATGCTTACTTTTGGGTCTGTGGGGGTAGGGGTTTGTGACACAACCGTTGCCCTGGCGGTATCGGTTACCAGCCCCATGTAGTTGACGGATCCCAACGTCAATGAATTGCCCTGTAATGCAAATTTCACCTGTTCCAGCGTGAGACCGGTCAGGTCGGGTACCAGTACCTCGTTGTCGCCGCGCCCATCACCCAATACAAGGTCTACGATGGAACCTTTGGGTATGGGGCGCCCCGCATTAAGCCGTTCGTTGCCAAACTTTACGTCGAGCACCACATCCCTGGCAATATCGGGGATATAGGTGGTGTCGCCGAGCTTGAGGCCATAACTATTAAGGACGGCACGTGCTTCCACAAATGTTTTCTCGACCAGATCCGGGAAAGCCACCTCGGGTGCCACGCGGGTAATGATGGTGAGATACAGTGTTCGGTTTTTCTTTACCTTGGTTTCGGGATCTGGGTCCTGTTCGATGACCAGTCCCGGTTTTGCATCTACTTGGTAAACCGAGTCGAGGTCGTATTCAAAACCCTCTGCCTGCAATTTTTTAATGGCTTCGTCAACCGATATTCCCCGAAGGTTGGGTACGACGACCGATTCATTGTGGCGCGTGTAGGTGCGTAGGCCAAATATAATGAGCAGGAAAAAAGCTGTCAGGCCAATAAGCGCACCGATGAGGTGTTTTCTGAAGGTCTCGGTCCGTAAGTATTTTAAAAATTTTACCATCGTTAAGTCTTAGCGTTTTTGCACTGCATGGGAATTCCCACCGGTGCAGAGCAATATTAGCGCCATTGTTTGATCAGTGTAAACGAAATGCCGCGCATATCGCACAAAATTATTCGTTTTTCTGGGCATAGCAAATTATATTTCATCCTTCCGAGGTTTTCCATCTTGTATAAAATCTGTAAGTTAGCTATGTTTGCCCAATCATGGGTATACGCATCGCATTAGTTACCGGTGGTTACACCGCCGAAGCCGAGGTTTCGCTGAAAAGCGCTGATTTTGTTTACCAGCAATTGGATAAGTCATTGTACGATGTTTATCCCATTACGATTACTACCGACAGTTGGTTCCATGTGGGCGACAATGGCGTAAAGTATCCTGTTAACCGCGATAACTTCACGCTTTCGATGGATGAGCGCACCATTCGTTTCGATTTGGCTTTCATCATGTTGCACGGGTCGCCGGGCGAAGATGGGCGTCTCCAGGGTTATTTTGACATGGTGGGGTTGCCCTACACATCGTGCGATGCCCTGACGTCGGCCCTGACGATGAATAAGGCCTATACCAAAGCGGTGTTGGTAGGTATCCCCGATTTACACGTGGCCAACTCCGTCCAATTGTTTGCGTCGCAACGCGAATCGGCGGTGGAGAGGGTACGCGATGCGCTTTCGTTGCCATATTTTGTCAAGCCTAACGCCGGGGGTAGTAGTATCGGTATGACTAAGGTGAAAACAGACGCGGAGCTTACTGAAGCGATTGATAAGGCGTTTAACGCAGCGAACACCGGCAACCAGGTTATCGTGGAGGAGTTTGTGGACGGTCGGGAATTCTCCGTCGGTGTATACCGTAGAAGAGGTGAGATGGTCGTGCTGCCCGTATCGGAGGTGATTACGGAAAGGGAGTTTTTCGATTTCGAGGCGAAATATATCGATGGACAGACCATTGAGATCACTCCTGCTGATTTAACTGTTGAGCAGCGTGACCGTGTGGAGCGTGTTGTCAAGTCCGTTTATACCCGTCTCAATTGCAAAGGTATGGCGCGGGTCGATTTTTTCCTCGAACGGACTACCGACCGGTTTTATTTCATTGAAATCAATACCATTCCTGGGCAGACGGCGCAGAGCTTCATCCCGCAGCAAGTGCGTGCAGCAGGAATGACAGAGACGGTGTTTTACAGCGAACTGATAGACGAAGCTTTGCGCAATTGATTTCTTAAATTGATAATTGATAATTCAATCAATTATCCACTATCTACTATCCACTATCAATTATCAACCACTTCCACCCATTGCCCCGGCGTGGTCGCTTGTATTCGGTTATCATACATGGCCTCTACGCTTACCGCTGGTAAAAAATACCGCCCAATATACGATGCGTTCAACATCACCCGGTAGGTCAGCGTTTCCTGCTGCCTGATGTTAAAATGGGTCAGTACACGATCATCCCTGATGTCTTGGTACGTAGATGGGGATGACTTCACTGCCGACTGCGTATCGTTCAGCCGTGTGTTGATGATTTCCCAGCCCGAAGGGAATATCTGCGCAAGTGCCATGTGTTCGTACGTACCCATGCCACCTGTGTTCTTGAGTGTTACCTCCGCAACGAAGTCCGTACCTTGTGGCAATGCCATGGGGTCTATCGATTGGCCCTCCTGATTCGTATAGCGCACGTTCATGGTGAGCAATTCAGGGTTGTTGCGCATCGGCGGATTTTCTCCCACGGGTAGTTGCCCCTCACGGATTATGCGGATATATAACTTATTCGTGCCTTTGTTCTGGATACCTAACGAATTGTTGGCCTTCTTCAAGTCTACATTGATGCGGTATAGGTACGTGTCGGCGTCTACGCTAGTCGATTCGCCATTCAATGTGTATTCGAAGCTATTTTTTCGCTGCTGGTTTCCTCCAAACTTACCAATGGCAAGCAAGGCGTAAGCGGTGGTCTGCGTACTATACCACTGCTCGTTGTCGAGGCCCGAGGCGACGGAAAGCAAGAGACGTTCGGCGTCCTGTCGACGGCCCATCAGGTCGAGCGTTTCCAGGATCATGGCGCGGTCGCGCAGTGCCGATCCGAATGTGTATCCAGCGTGTTCATAGGGTTTCACATCCATAGTCCGGCCTTTTACCAGCTGGTTGGCCACAATGCTTTGACCGGCAAGTTGGTATGCCGCGGCAAGCCGCCATGCGGCCTCGTCAGATAGATAGGGGAATTCTTTGAGCCGGTTCATTGCCCCGATCTCAGGGGCTTTAGCCAACGCCAGTAGGTAAAGCCGATAAGCCTGCACCAGATCGCCACCACGCCAATTGTATTGGTTGGGTGTCCATCCTTGCGCTGTGCTCCGTTGGAACCTGAGCCAACCGTCGAGGAATCCCGCGGGCAGCGTATACCCTTTGGCCTGTGCTTCCAAGACGAAGTGGCCAGCATAATTCGTGCTCCATTCGTTCGCTTCGGTAGCCCCGGGCCAGTATCCAAGCCCACCATTGGGCAGTTGGTAATTGCGTAGCCGGTTAATTCCGGCCTTGATGTTCCGTTCGACGGCCGTTTTATCTTGTTCCTTCAGTTCGACCAGCCTATCCAACATCAGCTGCGGGAATACGCTTGATGTCACCTGCTCCAGGCATCCATAAGGATAGCGGATCAGGTAATTGAGCCGTCTGGAGAGGTTAATGGGCGGCAGCGACGACACCTCCACCGAGGCGGTATTATTATTGCCCGGGCCAAGAGGTTCGATGGCCCGTTGCCACGATCCATTGCCTGCTATTTCATCTTTATCAACCGACGTGATGAACGGGTTGGGGTTTCGGATGTCGATCTCGATTTCGTACACCGCCGTTTCGGACCCACTTTTTGCCACGGCACGGAGCTTGCCCACACCGGTCTCGTTGCCCACCGTCACGGTAGTATAGGCCATTTGCTCGCCAGGTTTGGCGAAGGCCACCGTTTGTTTTCCGTTTTGCACGGTCAGTCCGCCCGATGCGGTGACATCGAGGCTCACTTGTTTCACCTGCTCTTCCATGGCAAATACGGTGAGCGGCAATTTGAACGTCTCGTTCGGTCCGATTACGCGCGGCAGGGTGGCTAGCAGCATCAGTGGTTTTTTCACGGCTGCGGCTTTTTCGGCAAACCCGTAAGCCCCGTCCTGCCCGGCGATAACCATGGCCCTCACCGAGCCGATGTATTGTGGCAGGGTGAAGTTGTGGGTATTGGTACGGCCCTTGCCCAGTGTGAACGGGCCGAGGAATTTGACCACCGGCTGGAACCTGTTTGCTTTGGCCGGGTTTACGTTGCGGTCGATTTCCCCATCGCCGCCGATACTGAGTATCCGCTCCAGGTCGCCGCCCCAAGCGCCGAGCACTTGGTCGAACAGGTCCCACGAGTTTACGCCCAGTGCTTCGCGGGCGTAGAAACTTGCGTGCGGATCAGGTGTTTTGAAGCGTGTAAGGTCGAGTAGCCCCTCGTCTACGATGGCGATGGTGTAGGTCATGGCCTTGCCACTCGATTCGGATACAGAGATGCGCGATTCGGTTTCCGGCCGTAGCGTCTCGGCAATGCCGATCTGTGGTTTGAGGACCGTTTTTGGATTTTCGATGAGCAACGGTATCACACCATACATGCGTATGGGCAGATCGTTTGCCGTTTGCTGGTGCGGTTGCAGCAGGGTTACATTCACAAACACATTGGGAGACATATCTTCGGTAGCCTCAAAGCTGTGTACGGTCTGCCCCTGTTCGGTATCTATCCACCAGCTTTTCAGTACGCGGCTACCATTTTCGATGCTGATGAGCCCACGTCCACCAGCCGAAGAGGGGATGGTGAGGGTGACCTTCTCGCCGGCGCGGTAAGTCTCCTTGTCGGCCGTGAATGACAGCATGGAAGCCTCGGTGGGGTTATTCTGTTGTTCACGCTGTGCCCAACCCGGCCAGTCGATGTATAGCGTTTTGCCTGTGGCGTGCCCGCTTTCAAGGTCCACCACGCGCACGAGGTAGCGGCCCCAGTCGGGATAATTTACCCGGACGTTCCACTTGCCAGTACCGTTCTCAAGGGCGATGGTCTCTTTTTTGAGCAGCTGGTTGTATTTGTCCTGTGTGAAATTGCCGAGGTATTCGTCCTCTTGGTTCCACCACCAACGCCAGCGTATTTTGTAAAATTCTACCTGTACGCGGCGCTTCCCTGTTAGTTTCTTGCCCGTCGCGTCTACCGCCACAATGTCTACTTCCTGATCTTCGTCGGTGAGCAGTCTTCCCGACAGGCGGTCGCCTTGGGGTGTACGCACGCCGATATAACTCGCATAGGGGCTATATGGCATGTTCACGTTGTCGATACTGAAATTTCCCCCCGGCTCGAATACACGGGTGGTAAAACTGGCGCGGAGCATGCCCGGCGTACCGTTTGTTCCGGTAATATCGGCGGAAAAAGCCGCCGTTCCCGAGCCATCCAACGTGCCATCAAACAGTACTTCGCTTTCCCTGGCAAAGCTGCGTGTCGGGTCGTCAAACGTATATGACCGATAGTCGTCGAAGGTGGTCGTTACCGGGGTCACCACGGCTTCCACACGGGCTTTTAGCCCTTGTACGTCGGCGCCGAATAGCCATTTCGCTGAAAGGTTGACAGGTATGGCGCTCCCTTTACTTAACACGGATTTGCCACCGAAGTCGAGGTCGATTTTTAGCCGGTTGGGCATCACGGTCTCGATTTTCAATGTCTTCTGGAATACGGCGCCGCCCACGCTTACCTTAGCGACCCAGTTGCCCGTGGGGGCGGTGGTTTCCGTTTTCGTCTTGAACGTATAAAAGCCGTTGGTGTGTTTTGATTCCACAAGCCGCTTGTTGAGCTGTCCTTTGGGATTGTACAGCTCGAAGGTGACCGGATGGCCTTCCGGTAGGTTGGCTGATTGGTTTTCCATGATGAAGCCCACGAATAGGGAATCGCCCGGCCGCCATACGCCACGTTCGCCATAGATAAACCCTTTGATGCCTCGCTGCACCACATCACCACCCACGTCAAAGCGACTCAGCGGAAGGGAAGAGCCATCGTCCAGCTTGAGGTAACCACGCTCTTCGTTTTTGGCAGCGACGAGCATGAAGGGTTTGCGCGGCACTTCTACTTTGGCAAATCCGTCGCTGTTTGTGCTGGCGGTTTGGATTACCTGCTGCTGGTAGTCGAGCAGTTTCACCTCTACGCCCGCCATCGGTTGGGCCGTAAGTATGCTGGTGGCGATTACGCTTACGCTATTGTCGTTGCCACGCTTGGCAATGAGCCCAATGTTCGATGCCAGCATGTCGCGGCTGGCCCAGCGCTCGGCAGTGTAGTAAGCACTGTGGCACGGGTTGTCTCGCTCATTCCAATCGTAATCATACGGGTAATAGCTGTCGTAGCGCCCCCAGAATTCATCCTCATCGTCAATTGGATCACCGTAGTAATAGCTGCGTTGCTGCGCCTCGGCCTCGGCGATGGCTTCTGTATCCGCATCGCTACACGGATACACGGAGTAGCTATGGCGGAATCCGATGAGTACGCGGTAGATTGCCCCTGGCTCGGCTTTGAGCAGCTGGTCGATATCAAGCGAGAAGCGGTTTTTGCGGTGCAGGTTTACGCTTTTGTCGGTATCGAGCGCAATGGTTTTCTGTACCACGGGCCTAGCCACACGCCGCAATTCGTATTTGCTGTCATACGTCTGCTGGAAATATTGCGGCACATTGTTTTCGAAAATCTTCACGATGGTTACATCCACGGCCTTCAGGTTTACCGCCTCAAATGGCATGGTGAGTTTGCCCGAGCCCGGTAGGATGGTTCCCTTCCCGGGAATGCTGACGGAAGGCAGCCGGTTTTCAAAGTTGACATTGGCAGCATAAGCAGCTGTTATTTTCTGGCTGTTGATGTTTTCCACGCCTTCGTTCACCGCAATGGCATAGTCGCCCTCCAGGCGGTCGGGTGCATATACCTTCACTTCGCTGCCATCGATGGTATAACGCAGGTCCTGCATATCCGCGATATCGATGAGGCCGCTGAGCTGCTGCGCAACAAGGATGGGGTCGGAGAATTGAACCAGTACGTATTGCTCAGGCTCGTGCACTGCGCGGATATCCAGTACCTTGAATGCGCCTTTGGCTGGTATTTCGATGTTTTTTTTACCGTCTTTTGAAGCCGCGATGGGGTTGCCATCCCAGTTTATGGTCAGGCTGCGTGCTTCATCGCCGCGTGGTATCGAGTCGATTATATAGGTGGACATTCGTGTTTGGCCATTATGCTGCCACTTGATGCCGTACGTTGTGCCATCTTGCGAGGATACCTTCAATATTTTCTCGATATGTTCCGGTTGTTCAACATCGGCAAAAGCGATGCGTCCAGTAAGTTTCATCAGGTCGGTAGCCGTGGTGGTTTGCGACGTCAGCCCGTCTATTTCCACGTTATATGATGGCTCGATGACCTTGAAATTAAAGATGAAATTTTTGAGGTCATCGCGTACGTCCGCAACTTCGTCGAGGTGGAACGTCACATGATACCCGCGGCCAGGTTTCAGTTGCTCGTCGGGCCTGAACTCCACCGTACGCGCGTCTATCCAATAGGTTTTGCCCTTTATGTGCGGGTTGATGGAGAAAAGCTGCCTGCTGTCTTCCTGATTGGTCTGCTGGAAGGTGCTTACCTGCGATGCCAGCCGTACGCGTATGGTACTTTCACGCGATACGACACCCGAGGTATAGGCTTCCACGTATTTGGCGAAAGCGGTATTGTTGGCATTTACCGGGTTAGTCTGGCCGTATTTCCAGAGGAACAGCGCAATGATGATGACAACGATAACTCCTCCCGCGGCAATCAGGGTAGTTTTGCGGGCGGGAATCCAATTGGCCTTGTTCATAGTGACGTATTTTATCAAGGCGAATGTACACAAACTGGGGGTAAATCCTTAAAATCCGCCAGACGAAATTGGAAAATAGCGGTTTTCGGGGACGGTTTGTCTGCATCAATTGATACCTTCCCACCACCGCGTGGAGGCCTGTACCGTGTCTTGCAGGTACACGGGCTGGCCGATCATGGGCGTAAGTAGCGGCAGATTAGCTTTCCCATTGGCCTCGGTAATTTCGATAAGCGGGTCGTCCCACGCGTGCATGGCCAGCGAGAACTTGGAATTATGTACAGGCAATACGCGCTTGGCACCTAAATCTCGTGCAGCGAGAAGTACCTGTTCAGGCAATGTATGGATATGTATCCAATAAGGGTGGTACTGCCCGTTTTCGAGGATGGCGAGGTCGAACGGTCCATATTGCTGGCCGATTTGTGAAAAATGCATCCCGTAGCCACTATCACCACCGATGAATATCCGCTGTGTCGGTGTGTTTAACACAAAAGAGGCCCATAACGTGCCGTTTCGTTTAAAGCCGCGGCCCGAGAAATGGCGTGCGGGTGTGGCACGCAGTGTGAACCCGTCTGCCAGCAAGGTTGATTCATGCCAATCCAACTCCACGATTTTTTCGGGCGGATAGCCCCAGTATTCGAGGTGCGCGCCCACACCCAAAGGGCAGATTACATGGCTGACTTTTGGCTGCAGTCGCTTGACGGTGTTATAATCCAGGTGGTCCCAATGATCATGCGTGATGATGAGGTAGTCGATGTTCGGCATATCCGTTACGTGATAGCCAGTGGTGCCCGGAAAGCTCTTCGTAGTAAACGACACCGGTGAGGCATGGCCGTTAAACACCGGGTCGATCAACAGCCTCTTGCCGTCTACCTGCATGAAATAAGACGAGTGGCCAAACCACACGAGCGCGTCGGTTTGGGTGTCGAGCCGATGGAGATCCGTTTTGACTGAAGGAATACTGTCTACAGGAACCTGCCGGGGTGTTTTCTTAAATAGAAAACTCCACAGTACGGTAAGCATATTAACGCCTTCAGCCAAATCGGGGGTATCTTCAAGATTCTGAAAGCGTCCGTTTTTATAATTCGGCGAGTTTTCGATCCGCTCCAACCGATGTCCTTGTGGAGCCCTGCCAAAAGGAGGCTGCCTGGTAAATACAACAATCCCCGCTGTGATTAGTGCACAGACGATAAACGTGTATAGTAACATGCGTATGATGGTTTTCTTCATGCCGGTGTAACGGGCGAAATACGCCGCAAAGTAACTATCCGACACTTGAAAATGCAATTCACTGCCCGATTTTTACATTGGCTTGACCGCGACGGTTTACCCAACGGGGATACGGTCAAGAAACCCGATCAGCTCCATATTGAAGCGGGTAGCATCTTCCAGGTTGGGTAAGTGGCCGCAATCGGGGATTTCCAGGTACGTTGCGTTGGGTATCTTGGATACCAGTATATCGGACTGCTCGCGTGGGGTGATGCGGTCCTCGGCACCGCGGATAACCAAGGTGGGTGCCGTGATATCTGCCAGGCTATCGGTCGTGTCGGTGCGTGATGCCAGCGCGAGCAAGGTGGCACAGATGCTGCTTTCGGTATTCCGGCGGATGCTACTTTTGATTAAGTCGATGGCTGCTTGATTTTCGGTTAGGGCCTTTTGTCCAAATACGTTATTGACAAACCCGATGGAAAACGCGCGCTTACCATTTTTAAGTACGGATTGAATGCTGTCAAACCGTTTTTGTTTTGCTGCGTTGTCATCGGCAAGGGAGTTTGTATCACACAGCACCAAGCCTGCAAATGTTTCGGGCTGGAGCTGGTATGCGCGGAGCGCAATGTACCCACCCATGGAAATTCCGCATAAGACGACACGGTCAAGTGCTGTTTTCCTCAAGAATACCAATAGGTCTTTGGCAAATACATCTACACTGAAAAAGCCATGGCCGGTGGTACTATTGCCGTGGCCCCGTACGTCCATCGCAATGGCCCTGATCGAAGGGGGTAGTCCCTCCAGTTGCGGTATCCACATGTTTTTGTTGAATGGGAAACCATGTACAAACACCACCGTCTGGTCGGCAGGTTCTGCTTCTTTCAATAAATAACTGATACTAATGTCACCGATGCGGATCCGCCGCCGTTTGATTAGGCTTTTATTGTAGTCCATAGAGGATTTAACATTTAATGCGATGAATATGTTTGCCTTAAAGGTAATAAAATCAGGGAACTAATGCAATACCGATCACGTTACCCGGTATTTTTTCCAAAAATATTTCGCTCGTATCAATCAGATTCCTATCTTTGCAAACCGAATCGGGAATGCGCTTGTAGCTTAACTGGATAGAGCACCTGACTACGGATCAGGAGGTTAGGGGTTCGACTCCCTTCAAGCGCACATGTTTTACCCACATAGCCTAATCAATACACCGGTTAGGCTATTATTTTTTACGGATATATGATGCTAAACCTTGTTTTATTTGGCCCTCCGGGAGCAGGGAAGGGAACCCAATCGCAGAAGCTTATCGAACAGTACCAACTGGTGCACATTTCTACGGGTGACATTTTCAGGGCACACATCAGTAACCAAACGGAATTGGGGCAGCGTGTAAGCAAACTGATTGCCGATGGCGAATTGGTGCCCGATTCCATTACCATTGCTATGCTGGAAGAGGAAATCGACCAAAACCCGGGAGCACAGGGCTTTATTTTCGATGGTTTCCCACGTACGGTGGCCCAAGCAGAGGCCCTCGACCGCTTTCTTGAATCGAAAGGGTCCGCTATTACCGGCGTAATTGCGCTCGATGTCACAGAGGAGGAGTTGACGGAACGTATCGCGAAGCGTAAAGCCATCAGCAACCGTGCAGACGACGATAGCGAGAAACTGAAAAAGCGCATCGAAGAATACTTCAATAAAACCATCCACGTGTTACCCTATTACGAGCAGCAGGGTAAACTCACTAAAGTAGACGGCATCGGCGACATCGAAGCGATTTTCAGCGAGATACGCGAAGTTGTTGATTCGTTGGTTTGATCATTCGGTGATGATTATTAATTGCGTGTTTGCTTTTAACAGAATTAATGAACCCTTCAGGGTTTGATAATATAGATTATCCACTATCAACTATTAATGATCAACTATCAATTGTAAAAGGTGGCACAAGGTTCAAACTTCGTCGATTATGTAAAGATATGCTGCCGCTCCGGCCGGGGCGGGGCAGGGTCTGCGCATTTGCATCGCGATAAGTTTACCTCCAAAGGCGGCCCTGATGGGGGCGATGGCGGCCGTGGCGGCCACATCTTCCTGAAAGGCAATGCACAATTGTGGACACTTTTGCACCTGAAGTACCGCAAGCACGTTATCGCAGAAGATGGTCAGCCCGGTGGAAGCGCATTGAAGCACGGAGCGAATGGTAAGGATGAAGCGTTGGAAGTGCCGTTGGGTACGGTGGCGCGTAATGCCGAAACCAATGAAGTGTTATTTGACATCACCGAAGATGGTGAGGTGAAGGTGCTTACCGCTGCGGGCCGCGGCGGATTGGGTAATTGGCATTTCAAAAGTCCCACGCAGCAGACGCCACGGTATGCGCAACCCGGTGAGCCAGGTAAGGAAGAGTGGATCATTTTGGAACTGAAAGTGTTGGCTGATGTAGGGCTGGTGGGTTTCCCTAACGCCGGAAAGTCCACGTTACTTTCGGTGGTATCGGCTGCAAAGCCCGAAATCGCAGATTACCCGTTTACCACACTGGTACCAAATCTAGGCATCGTTTCTTATCGCGACAATAAATCGTTTGTGATGGCCGATATCCCCGGTATCATCGAAGGGGCATCGGAGGGAAAGGGGCTTGGCCATCGCTTCCTGCGCCATATTGAGCGTAATTCTGTGTTGCTGTTCATGGTGCCTGCAGATACCGACCGAACCATCGCTGAGGAATATGGCATCTTACTGGACGAGTTGATTGCATTCAATCCGGAATTGAAAGACAAGCCGCGCATCCTTGCCATCACTAAATCCGATATGCTCGACGATGAACTGGAAGCAGCAATGAAGGCCGAGGTGCCCTCCGGAATTCCCCACCTGTTTATCTCATCAGTAGCGGGTAAAAATATCCAGTCATTGAAAGACATGATCTGGCAGGCCATCACGGGCTAAGCGTCATCGGCAGGCTCGTTAGCTACCGCCGAATTCCGTACAGATCAACTTGATCAATACTGCTCCTTTTCGTTTGGAAAGGCTGACGACTTCACATCACGGATGTAACTACTTACGGCATTGCCTATTTCGTCATAGAGGTTGGCATACTGGCGGAGAAACCGCGGTTTGAATCCTTTGTTGATACCCAGCATATCGTGCACTACGAGTACCTGTCCGTCGCAGCCGGCCCCAGCACCGATCCCGATGGTGGGGATGCCGACGGATTCCGTTACCTCCGTTGCAAGTGCAGCCGGTATCTTCTCAAGTACCATGGCAAAGCAACCGGCATCTTCCAATATTTTGGCATCGGTTTTAAGCTTGTTGGCCTCGGCATCTTCTTTTGCCCTTACCGTATAAGTCCCGAATTTGTAGATGGATTGTGGCGTGAGGCCCAAGTGGCCCATCACGGGGATGCCCGCGTTGACGATGCGCTGTACAGTTTCCTGGATTTCGATGCCGCCTTCCACTTTCAGTCCATGCGCACCGGTTTCCTTCATTACGCGCACGGCAGCCTTCAAGGCGTCGCTGCTGTCTCCCTGGTAAGAGCCAAAGGGCAAATCTACGATCACCAACGCGCGCTTGGCCGCACGTACTACCGCCGACGCGTGGTACATCATCTCTTCGAGTGTGATGGGTACGGTGGTTTCGTAACCAGCCATCACATTGGCCGCCGAATCACCCACGAGAATGATATCGATGCCCGAATCGTCCAATACCCGAGCCATGGAATAATCATATCCGGTGAGCATCGCAATTTTCTCACTACGATTTTTCATCTCCCGGATCGTATGGGTGGTAATACGCTTTATTTCCTTGTTTACAGACATAACACAAACGTAGTGAAAAAATAATAACTGGTAGATTTTATTTAATCACCAACGCGTTATAAAGTAGTTGCACTATCCATGGCGGATGGTACCACTAAAAAAGGTGCTATTTAAGTTTTAGCACCAACGATCATGCATCATGCTGGTGATAAGGTTCAGCTGATTTTTTTGATGTCCGCCGCTTGCGGGCCACGTTGGCCTTTTACGATGTTGAATTCGATGCGGTCGTCTTCAGCAATGGGTTCGGTCAGGTCGTTGACGTGGAAAAAGATGCGTTCGCCTGTCATCCCGTCGTTGATAAAGCCATACCCTTTAGACTCGTTGTAAAATGCTACGCGGCCGGTACGCATACCGCCAGCGTCTTCGATGTCTTCGAGCTTCGGCGTACTGATCATGATCTCATCGGCCGATACCGGTTTGAGTTTCTTCGGATCCGGCGGAGTAGTCGTGATATTGCCATACTCATCTACATAAGCAAGCATATCGTCCAAGCTTTTGCCTTTGTTAGATGCAGCGGCCTGCCGCTTTTCTTCACGGCGCTGTTCTTTTTCTCTTTTCTTCTGTTGTCGTTTCTTAGCGTTTTCTTTTTTACTGAATGTCTCTTGTGATCTTCCCATTGATGATTTTAAATTAAACATTTCTATCAGGGTCAGTACCGCTTTTCGATGGTTTGCAAGCTGGGGTGGGGAGCAAAACGAAAGGTAATAATATGGCCCTTTATGCAAAGGTACGAAATAGTATCGGATAACCAAAGCGGGAAGCAACCTGTAATTGACGAATTGTTTCTACCTTTGGCGGCTGGCTGTAGGCATAAGGGCGAACGGCCTATAGGGCAATGATAGGTAAAAGAATCATCATCATCGGGGCGACTTCCGGCATAGGGCGGGCACTGGCGGAGGTTTCGGTGGCCGAAGGCCATACAGTGGGCATCACGGGCCGTCGTGAGGTATTGCTGCAGGAAATAGCGGCGGAACGGCCACTGTGTTATCATACTGCGGCATTTGACATAACGGATACGGATACGAGTATTGCCCATTTAGAAGGACTTGCTGAAGCTATGGGCGGCGTAGATGCCATCGTGGTCAGTGCCGGGGGTGGCAATACCAATGCCGCATTGGATTTTGAGATAGAGCAGCACATGATTGATCTCAATGTACGGGCATTTACCCAACTGGTCGATTGGGCGTTTACCTATTTCAAGGCAAAGGGCGGGGGGCACCTGGCAGCTATTACATCCGTGGCGGGGATGCGTGGCAGCCGCCAGGCTCCGGGTTACAGTGCCACCAAAGCCTATCAAATCAACTACTTAGCGGGATTGCGGCAGAAAGCGCGTAAAGAACAGTTGAATATCGTGGTAACGGATATCTGTCCAGGCTTTGTGGATACACCGATGGCCAAATCACCGGTGCGGTTCTGGGTGGCGCCGGTGGACAAAGCGGCGTGGCAGATTTACCGGGGATTGCACAAACAGCGTAATAAGGTGTACATCACACGCCGGTGGAGGCTGGTTGCGTGGCTGTACCGCTGGCTCCCCGATTGGCTGCATGAGCGGATGTAATAACAATTTATTCGAATGAAAAAACTACTTGTAGGAGGCCTCAGCGCTTCCACTTTCCACTTCGCTGCATTGCTCCTCCGACTGGGATTCGGCGGGTTGATGATTCCCACTTATGGATTTGGTAAATTGATGAGTTATGATGCCAAAAAAGGTGATTTCTATGACTTGTTTGGTCTTGGGGGACCGCTATCCATGGGGTTGGCCATTTTTGCGGAGCTGTTTTGCGCAGCACTGCTGATGGTGGGATTATTTACCCGGCTGGCTACCATTCCATTGATCGTCACCATGCTGGTGGTTATATCGATACACGATTGGGACCTGTTCAATAAGCATGAATTGGCGCCTGCATTCCTCACGGGGTACCTGGCAATCTTGCTGCTCGGCCCCGGAAGATATAGCCTGGACGCCTGGATTTTTGGCCGCAAGGCGCGTGGTAAATAGGTCTCCACGTTATCGGGCGGGATACGGCCTTGCATGAGGCTATCTGCCGGCAATGGTTCCTTATGTAAGCTATCGATTGTTAAACTGTCCGTCGTCAAGCTGTCTGTCGCTGTCGTCAAACTGTCCGTCGCTATGCTGTCCCGCTGTTGCACAGGTGGTTCCGTAGGCACAGAATCATCATCATTGTCAATGGGGCGCCCCGCTGCAGGCTGTCCTTCGGTACCGGTCGAGTCGGCCGGTACTTCCAATCCCGCACCCATAGGCGGACGTCTGCGCGCCAACAGGTCCTCTTTAGAAGTGGGGCGGTCGCCTGGTTTCCATACAAAACCATCCAATATTTCCGCTTCTTGTGGAACGAGGTGCATGGGGTACAACTTGCTGTCCATGCGGCGTATGGGGACGAATTCTACAATCTGATTGCTGTCCACGACGATTTTGATACGGCTGCTCCGGCTGTGATACATGTTCGTATAAATCTGCTGTTCTTCGTCGACGTTGTAATAGATGCTTTCGGCGTTTCCGTCTACAAACATCCGATCCAATTCGTTGTTGGCGAAAAATGCGGTAATCCGCCTGCCTTTGATCTGGTTGTACTTGCTCGAATCCAGCTGCGTGTTCACCATGAAAGCGTTGTTCACCAAGATCATATTGTCCAACTGTTCGTTGTGTACCTGCATGAAGATGGTGTCAGCGGTCATTTGCGATCCCTGGGCCCAGATCATGGGCCGGCCGAAAAAGCGCATCATCGAATCCGGGTAGCCGTAGTACACCGAATCTGCTACGGCCTGCAAGTCCGATTTGAACAACCGGACGTTGTAGTAAGCCTTAATAATACGTGTTTTAGCCGTGTCACTGGCCAGTGAGTCGGATGGTATGGTATCCGTTGATGGGTTTGAGAGCGCGGCGATGGCGCCCGCCATCAGGCTATCCACTTCGCCCCCCGTGGGGATAATGGCCTCTCCCCGCAGCACGCTATCAGCCGCAAGGTTCTGCGACAATGCATCGTGGCCCAGCTCGATGCTCAATGGTACGGCTTCTACCCGTTCGATGTGAGTGGCCAGTAACACGGAGTCGGTTAGGACCTGTCCATCGGTAATAACCGTATCTTTTTGAATGGTTGTATCTTCCGATACCTTGGTGAGACTATCGGGCGGCGCACGAAGCGAATCCACTGGCACCGTGCCAACGGTATCTGTCGGCGAGTTCCCAACGGTTTCCGCAGTCGGTGTAGCCGCGATGGCACTGTCCAGTTGAGTGCTGTCTACGAGTGGCGGACGGGCTAATGCATGTGTGCCATCCTCCCCCGGGGGGGCGAGTTCGTCTAAGTCGCCAAAATCACCCGGATCGCCAAACTCGTCGGTAAACTCTCCATCGTCGTATTCATCAAGTTCACCCCCTTCGCGGTCCAGTTCAAAAACCCGTGGCACATAATCTTTCAAAGGTATGAGCCGCGAGAACAGCGTATCGGCAGTGAGGTAGATGGTGTCTACAACCGACGGTTGCGTCGGTGGCATCCGTAGGCTATCTGGGGACGCGAATTGCAGACTTATACGATCCGTATGGAGACTATCTGGTTGGCTCTCAAGACGGGGGGTGTGCAAGGTATCAACGGTGATGCTGTCCGTAGACAGGCTATCCGTCGCCGAACTATCGCTTCGAGTTACGGTCATTACCAGGGGGTTGCGGGTCATGGTGATGGACTCATCGGCCCGGTTGTATACCCCTTCGCCGCCGTAGCTGAAATATTGGTCGGCTGTATCGATGAACACCACGTTATCCACGGCGCGGCCATTGCCGGTTAGGCCGTCGTAATAAATGCTATCTCCACGGAGAAACTTGCTTCCTTCCGTGTATAGGTTATTGTAGTCAAACCACGCCTGTTCGGTCTCGGTGTTGTACTCGCCGCGTTCGGTGTATAAGTTTTCGCCATCGTTGCCCTTAATGTTGGTTGGCCCATAGAAGTACGTCACTTTGGTGCCCGAATTATACCGCATGGTATCGGTATATATTTTCACGTCGGGCGTGCGTACGACGACGTCGTAACGGAAATAGGCATCTTTCGTGTTGTCAAAGTAGTAGGCGTTCTTACTGGTGATCGTATCGGTGGTATTTATAATCCGGCCCCCCCCAGTGTAGGTGCCCATACTACTTTTCATATTATAGGTGAGGTAGTTGGTGGTGAGTACGGAAGAACCATCTACCATGCGTACGTTGTTGGTTAAGGTAGCCAGCTGCGTTTCGGCTACGTAGTGCAACTTATCGGCATAGATTACCGTGCCGTTGGGTTGGGTAATGATGACTTTGCCGAAAGCGTCGAAAAATTGCCGCCCCTCATCATCGTTGTAGATGTAACCACTGTCGGCGGAGAGCGTAGATCCCTGATGCTCATATACCGGTCGGTAATTAATCGTACGGCCTGTAACGGCATTCAGCCGACTATGTGATGACGATAGGAGACGCAGCTCATCCCGCTGTTGGGCAAGTAGCGCCGAACAGCTTAGTGTAGAAACGTATATGAGCAATAGCCATTTTTTCACGGCGGTAAAAATAGCTAAAAAGCGTGGTATTCCTTAAGGTCTGGACAAATTCCAGCAGGGTTAATCCATAGGGGGTTGATCCAAAAACAAGCGGACCTGCATAGACGCTATTCGATACCGCTCCTGTTTCTTCGTCGATAAAGGCTATATAAGCATAGCAGGTACCTCCGAACAGGTTATGCGCCCCGATATCCAAAACATCCTCGCGCTGGGTGGCTAAACTCCCGTATGTTTTATAGCAACAGCTGCGGTTGTTGGGGTTACATACCATCAGTATCGTCCGGGTGGTAAACCGAATATCCTGACTGTCGGGATTCTTCCATGAAAACCGCAAAAGGTTCCCATCCTGCGCTACGGTAGCCTCTAAAGGGCTTGGGAGCGGTCCGCCGCTGAATGCAAATGCTTCGGGGTCGATTTCGTACCGTGCTTCTTCTTTATTGTAGACTACTGTGTGCGTAAGGTTATACGACATGGCTGCATTGTGCCCTGTCTGCGGTAGTGCATACTTGCCAAACCCGACCTTAACCACCCTGAGTAACGGTTTGAGCCATTCCTGCACCACTTTAAACCGTTCCCGCTGGAATGCTTGCAGCGGTGTTGGTTTGCGTTTTTTTCGTGAGGAACGCGGCAATGAACGTGCAATATTCTGCCCATTTGCGGTGTAGAAAACTACACCCCCTACTTTTCCATGGACATGTCCATGAATACCATCTATTAATTTTCCCATCGTGATTTACTTTTGATTTATCCGTTATTTAACCCGAAGTTACTTTTTATTTTCTATTAACCGTAAAATACTCCGTAAATTATTCGGTGATTATTCGCTTTTATCCGAATAAACTCCGTATAAATCCCGGATATACTCCGATTAATTATTAAGCAATAATTAAATGGATGTCGGAGGAAAGGTAATGTTACAACCTTGTCGTTCCGTGGCCAACCTGGTGTGGTTAATAAAATTATCCCTGTGATGGTATTTTTGTATATCCGATATCCCGTACCTTTGGCCGTATGAGCGTGCAGGAACGATTCGCGCAATATCTTGAGGAGGAGATCCACTGCCAACCCGGTGATCGGATACTGCTTGCCGTGAGCGGCGGTAAGGATTCGGTGCTGATGGCCCATCTTTTTGCCCAATCGGCGTACTCCATCGGGGTAGCCCATTGCAATTTCAATTTGCGCGGTGCTGAATCCGATGCCGACGAATTGCTGGTGAACCGGCTCGCGCGACAATTGGATGTGCCGTTTTATACAACGACTTTTGATACGGAAGCCTACGCGGAGGCGCATGGTGTTTCCATCCAGATGGCAGCGCGCGACCTCCGGTACGAATGGTTGGAGACCATCCGTGCTTCGCAAAGCTACGATCACATCGCGGTAGGGCAACATCAAAACGACCACCTCGAAACCTTGCTGCTTCATTTGGTGCGCGGCACGGGCCTTCGTGGCCTCCGCGGCATCCAGTCCAGGCGCGGCCACATCATCCGTCCGTTGCTGTTCCTCACTTCAGACGAGGTAGCGTCTGAAGTGGCAAAGCAGGGCCTGGAATACCGTGACGATGCGTCCAACTTTTCCACCAAATACGTTCGTAATAAAATTCGACTGGAAGTCATTCCCAAGCTGAAGGAACTGAATCCGTCATTGGAGCGGACGATGGCCGCGAATATGGCACATTTTACAGATGCCTATGTGGTATTGCAGCGTTATTTAGCAGCGCTGCGCGATCGGCTGCTGGTGCAGAAACAGGTAAGCGGAGACGAAGAGTGGCACATCCCCATCGCGGAACTGGCAGCGCTCGATCCGCAACGGTTCCTGCTGTATGAACTGTTTAGGCCCTACGGTTTTTCCGAGGCGGTGTTGGATGATTTGGCAGCGGCATTGCCGGGAATATCCGGTAAGCAGTTTTTTTCGCCTTCGCATGTGCTGTATCTCGACCGCCGGGTGGTGATCATGAGGCGGAATGAGGTGCTTACGAACGATGTGGCAACCATCCATAGGGCCGGTGAAGCCGTGTACTGGGGCGGGCGCCGTTTCGAATCCGGTTGGACTGCCGATACCGTGATACGCACCAACCCGAACGTCGCGCAGTTCGATGCCGACCGCCTTGTCTTTCCGCTCCAAATCCGTTCATGGCATACTGCCGACGCTTTCCACCCGCTCGGGATGAACGGCCGAAAGAAGTTGAGCGACTTCTTTGTGTCGTTGAAAGTACCCTTGTATCGCAAGCACCAAGTGCCCGTGGTAGTCAATGGCAACGGCGATATCATCTGGGTGGCCTGCTATCGTATAGACAATCGCTATAAAATTACGGCCGAAACGAAAAAAGTGTTTACATTAGCACGTCTTTAATGCCATGGAGGAAAAACCGATTTACGTAGAAAACCAGTACTTGGGGCGGGATCGTGGATGGCTCAGCGTGCGGCTGGTGCTGGCGCTGTTCTGTTTTACGGCCTACTACATCAACATCGAGCGCGAAAGCGAAAGCCAACTATTCCTCGTGGTGGGGATTGCCATCTTATTTGTATCGATTGTGATGATGTATATGCTGCAATACCGCATTACCGTGGAAGGCAGCTGTGTGAAATTGAGTGGCCTGTGGACGACCCGTCTGGTGAAAATCGACCTCAATAGTATCACCAAGATAGAACGCAAACCTTACAGTAAGTTTTTTATCAATAACCCGGTGTATAATCTTCACCAAAAAGGGCGGATTAAATTTTACGCGGGCGGCAAGGATGCGATATGGCTTACGGACCGTGATGGCTTACAATATATCATCGGTACCCAGCGGCAGGTGGAGCTGGAGCAAGCGATTCTTAAGGCAAAAGCCAAGTTTTAAGCCATTACCAACATGTAGCGAAACGGTATTTGGGGCCGCTACGATCGAAATCTATCCGACGGATATACTGTGGGGGAAACGGGTCAGATTAAGAGTCCATGTTCTGGAGTAACTCGCTAGTGACAAACTTGCATCTAAAACCATTTTTACTTAAGTTTGTATCAATATGGGATTATTGAAATTTTTACTCATCGCAATAGCCGTCCTGTGGTTGGTACGTGTGGTAGCACGGCTCCTTTTCCCATGGGCGATGCGGAAAATGGCAGAAAAGGTCATGGGCAATGCCCAACAACAATACCAGTACAGAAATACGACTTTCCGTGGTGCCAACCCCAATGAGCGGCACCAATCTGACGGAAAGGTGCGTATTGATTATATGCCACCGCAGGACAAACCGAAAAACGGTGCCAAGCATGCGGGGGAATTCGTGGATTTTGAAGAAATCAAATCTTCTGCCGAGTAATATCGAAGCCGGGTCTGCAATCGGAAATCTAAAATCGCAAATACAACCTAAAATCGTAAATCATTTCTACCTTTGACGGTATGTGGTTGAAACGGCTCGCTGTCCTTAATTTTAAGAATTGTGCCGAAGCTACCTTGGATTTTACGCCGGTGGTAAACGCATTTACCGGTGCCAACGGAGCCGGTAAGACTAATCTGCTGGACGCTATCCACTACCTGTCGCTGTGCAAAAGTTTTTTCAACCCGATAGATTCGCAGCAAATTCGGCGGGGCTCGGACTGGTTTATGGTACAAGGCGAATTTGAGAAGAACGGGCAGTTGGATGCGGTGTCATGCAGCCTGAAACGCAACCAAAAGAAGCAGTTTAAAAAGAATAAGAAAGCCTATACGCGGTTGGCCGACCATATCGGCCTGTTTCCGTTGGTGATGGTATCGCCCAACGATTCGGCTATTGTAACCGATGGGAGTGAAGAGCGCCGCCGCTTTATAGACAACGTCATTTCGCAGACTGACCTCGCTTACCTCGATGGTCTGATTGCCTATAACAAGTGCTTGGCTCAGCGCAACAGCTTGCTGAAGCAGGCGGGTAAGGGTGGTGTATTGGACAGCAGCCTGCTTGATGTGCTCGATGTCCAACTGGTGGAATTGGGGGTGCCGATTTTTGAGAAACGCCAAGCGTTTATGGCTGAATTTATCCCCGAGTTTGATAATCATTATCGGTTCCTTACCGAAACGGCCGAAACGGTGTCATTGGTATACGAATCGCAGCTGATGCACGGTTCGTTTTCCACACTGTTAAGCCAATACCTGGAGCGTGACCGCTTATTAGAACGGACTACGGTAGGTATTCATAAAGACGACCTATTATTCTCCATACATGGCGATATGCCGCTCAAAAAATTCGGTTCGCAGGGGCAGCAAAAATCATTTCTGATTGCTTTAAAGCTGGCACAGTATAGCTTCTTGCACCACCGGAAAAATTTCAAGCCGTTGCTGCTGCTGGATGATATCTTCGATAAGTTGGACGACCAGCGGACGCGAAAGCTGATGCAGATGGTCTCGGCCGATGATTTCGGGCAAATATTCCTAACTGATACGGACTCCACGCGGATAAACCGTATATTTGAAGAGATAAACCGGAGCGTGCGTATCTTTGAAATCAATGCGGGTACAGCGCGTCAATTGGAAGAGCATGAGCAGGGGTGATGACATGACCATAAAAGAAGCCATCGAGAAAATGCTCGATGTGTATCGGTTGCGGCGTAAGTTTGACGAGACCGCATTGGTATCCGCTTGGCCGGAGCTGATGGGGAAGGCAATTGCCAACCGTACTAAACAATTGTATATCCGCGATAAGAAATTGTTTGTAAAGGTAGAGTCGTCTGTTATCAAAAGCGAACTGGTGCTCATGCGGTCGCAGATCATCGGCCGCTTGAATGAGCACGTAGGCCAGGTGGTAATCGAAGACCTCGTTTTACTCTGATGGCGGCACAGAGAGGATGAACCCCACTCCATAACTGTTTTCAATCCGGGCTCCCGATGAAGAATGTCGTAACAACTTGCGCAATCGGGATATGAATACGTCGAGGCTACGTCCCATGAAATAATCGTTTTCACCCCAAAACCGGATTAATAAGTCTTCACGCTTCACAATCGTATTCCGGTGCGCGTACAGGTATTCCAGCAGTTCGGCTTCGCGCATGGTTACGGTGGTTTTTACCCGGCCATCTACGGAGAGGCTCAGCGCCTCCTTGTTTAAGGAAATGTTGCCGATTTGGATGATATCGGCGGTAGGCTCCACCTCCTCAACAACCTGCTTGCGGCGGACGATATTCCGAATGCGCAATACTAACTCGTCAATATCAAAAGGTTTCGTAATGTAGTCCATTGCCCCCATGTCCAGTCCCAATAGTCGGTCCTTTTTCTCCTTGCGCGCGGTGAGGAATAAGAAATAGGCGTCTTTATCGTGGGCTACGATTCGCTGTGCCAGATCGAATCCGTTGAAGTCTGGTAGTTGTATATCGATGACGACCAAGCTGAACGCTGCCTCCTGGCGCAGGTATTCCTGGTAGGCACTTTTGCCATCCAAGCACCATGTAACGTCGAAATTCATCGCTTCGAGGTATTGTTTGGTTACGTTGCCCAGGTCTGCTTCATCTTCTACGTATAATAATTTCGGTTTCATGTGCGCGCTAGCTTTTGTAAGGGATGTGGATGGTGAATTGGCTGCCAACGTTTTCTTTGCTTTCCACGGAAAGTGTCCATCCATGGCTTTTGATACATTGGTAAGTATAATAAAGCCCCAGCCCAAGTCCGGAAATATGTTGGGCGCCCTGTTTTTGAAAACGGTAGAATTTTTCGAAAACGTGTTCTATTTCCTTGTCAGGAATACCGGTACCGTTGTCTGATATCCGTAGTTTGATGGTGTATTCGGCTACCGTGGTGTCCACGGTAATCCGCTTATGTTCGCTGCGGTTGTACTTGATGGCGTTGTCAAATAGGTTTAATAACATTGTGGTGAAAAAGAACTTATTGAGTTCCACATCGAGGGGCCTTGAGGCGGCATTCAGGATTACGGCGGTGTTTTGGACGGATAGCTTTACGTTATAATCCGTAATGATTTCGCTAAGCAATTGGTTGAGTTCATAGGATTCTTTTTGTAGGGAGGAATCGTCCATTGTGGTGATGTCCATCACCTGGTCGAAAAGCTTCTGTAGACGAAATGACTGCCGCTCGATGATTTTCGTGAGCGGTTTGATATTTTCCGCATTTGCGAGGATACTATCATTTTGCATATTCTTGTTTGCAACGATGATGGTTGAAAGGGGGGTGTTAAACTCGTGGGTAATGCTGTTGACGAAATCGGATTTCATTTCGGCCAGTTTTTTCTGGCTTAGCCAATTCCGGTAGGTAACGTAATATATGGATACGACACAACCGATGGCGAATAATGCGACCAGGAAAGTGGGCATCATCAGCTTCATAACACGCCATGTACGGTTCCGGTGGTCGGCATGTAAGGAAAAAGTCATCCAATAGTTATAGTCTTCAGCGTTGCTAACCGTGATATTGGCAATTTCGTTTTGCGGCAGCGGAGTGTTAAGCTCGCCACCTATGCGCACACCGACGGGGGTGTTGAGACTATCCGCCAGGAAAGATGGAGGATTGGCGGAGTGATAGGCATTGACGAGCATCATATTGCTGAAAACCAGCTGGATGGCATTGATGGTGAGCAGATACTCAAGGTCTTCATCCAACTCGTATTCTGTTTTAACGGCTGCAAAAAGACTGTCCATAGTGTTGCCTTGGCGGAGGGCAAGAAACATGCTGTCTAATACGAGGTCTCTTTCGTGCGCAAAGACGCCCGGTCCATGCTGGTATGCGGTTTCCAATGCCCGGATGTTATCCATCAAATAGCGATCAATGATGGCTACGCCGCCGGGGAATACCTTGTCATTGCGGATACGTTGGGTATAGCGTTCGTTGATGAGGCTTTTTTCGACCGCTTGGTATTGTTCGTCCGTCAGTTTAAAGGTGTTGAAGGTAAGATAGAACACCACGGAAATCAATAAGACGAGCCCTACTAGCGAAACACCTTTATGTGTCTTCAACGAATACCGCATGTATTTATCTGATTAAGCGCTGCTTTAATATGAGCGAATATAACAATGAAATCAGAAGAATACGTGCCATATGGCCGTCTATTTGAATTTCATTAACATTTCGTTGGGCATTTGTTAACAGGTGCCGAAGGGTGGATGTGTTATTTTTGTTGTGGTAGATGTAATTGTACCCTATTAAAACAAAATATTCCAATTTGCGATGGGCGATTTTTGCGAAGACAAAGATTGCCCATTTCAATTCTAAACAAACATGGTAATGATGCGCTTTTTTGTAGTCAGTCTTCTTCTCGTCGTTTTCCAAAGTGGCTTGATTTCATGCAATGCAGCCAAGCATACGGTTATGGCCAGCCAAAAGGATGGTAGTACCGCGGATACGTTGATCAGGGATGGGTTTGCGCTGGTGTTTGTCCAACAGGATACTAAATTCGACACCACTGTGGCCAGTAGGCTGCAGGAAGTGTTTTTCAACGTATACCCGCCGCTGGTAGCGGCATTTAATCCTGAAGCGGTGCGCCAGGTAACCCTGACGATAGATACGGCGTACGACGGCGTTGCCTATGCGCACGACGGTCGGGTGGTGATCAGTCAAACTTGGTTGGAAAAGAAACCGGGCGATGTGGATGTCGTTACGCACGAAGTTATGCACATCGTGCAGGCCTATCCGTCTGGCAGCGGACCGGGTTGGCTGGTGGAGGGGATTGCGGACTACGTGCGCTACAAATATGGCATCGACAATGCCGGGGCGGGGTGGTCATTGCCTGATGTGCAAAATGACCACCATTATAGCCAGAGCTACCGGATTACCGCGCGCTTCTTGGATTGGATAGAGACCAATCGGAAGCCGGGACTGGTAAAGGTACTCGATACGGCGATGCGCACCCGTGCCTATACCGACGGTATCTGGGAAGCAGAGACCGGCCTTGACCTGGATGGGTTATGGGCAGTTTATACGGCAGATTTTGACTGACGCTGGTGTACGAATTTCTTCCCAATATTTCGGAGGATTACGTATCCGATTATGCCCGAGAGGGCTGAGGCAATGAGGATGGCGAACTTGGCTTCCGTCTGGTGGTAGGCATCATCAAACGACAACAGGGCGATGAATATAGACATCGTGAAGCCGATGCCACCCATTAGCCCCATGGCCAATACCTGGAACCACTTGGTGCCTTTGGGCAGTTCGCTCAATCCAAATTTGACCGAAATCCATGAAAACAACGTTATCCCGATAGGCTTGCCGATAAACAGGCCGGCAATAATACCCATACCCAGCGGACTGGCAAGGCCTTCCATCATCCCACTCTCAAACCGGATGTTGGTATTGGCCAGGGCAAACAGCGGCATGATGATGAAGTTGACGGGTGTAGCGATGGCGTGTTCTACGGTCTGGATGGGGGAGTGCCCCCGCTCCCGGCCTTTGATGGGAATCGTCATGGCGGTGAGCACGCCCGCTATGGTGGCATGGATGCCCGAATGATGGATGAAATACCACATGAATATACCAGGGATCAGGTAAAACCATACCGATTTGATGCCGATGCGGTTCAGGAACATCATCACCACGAATATGCCGAGTGCATACAGCAGGTAGGTGCTGTGGAGCTCCGTGGTATAGAAGATAGCGATGACCAGGATGGCCCCCAGGTCGTCTACTATGGCCAATGCTGTTAAGAATACTTTCAGCGCCACGGGCACCCGTTTGCCTAAGATGGATAAGATGCCGATGGCGAATGCGATATCGGTTGCCATAGGGATGCCCCAGCCATGGGCGGTCTCGGTGCCGGTATTGAACAAGGCGTAAAGGCCTGCGGGGACCAGCATGCCGCCCAAGGCGGCAAATATAGGCAGGGACGCCTTTTTTGCAGATGAAAGCTGGCCATGGGCTAGCTCCTGTTTAATCTCGATGCCCACCATCAGGAAGAAGAGAGCCATCAGTCCGTCATTAATCCAGAGTAGCACGCTGTATTTGAGGTGGATTTGTGGCGTTTCGAAGCCTATTTGCTGTTCAAGCAGGGATTCAAAAGCAGGCCCTAGTGAGGAATTGGCGATAATAAGCGATATAATCAAAAATATCAATAAGGTGATACCGCTTGCGGAATCGGCTTCAAAAAACTGCTTGATCTGTTTGCGCATCTTGGGGAAAATCGTCGTTCGTTAATTAATTGGTTACTGATTACTACATGAAGAGGCCAATATCGCCCTTGCCTTCACGGACGATTTCAAAATCGCCGGAGGTGGTATCCACCACTGTGGAGGCGATATTGCCTCCATACCCTCCATCGATAACGACGTCGACCAGGTCCCCGAATTTTTCATAGATAAGCTCCGGGTCGGTAGCGTATTCCACGATTTCGTCTTCGTCGTGAATGGATGCCGATACGATGGGGTTCCCCAATTCGTGCACGATTTCGCGGGCGATGAGGTTATCGGGTACGCGGATACCTACCATTTTCTTTTTCGAACTCAATAGCTTTGGGACCTGTCCGCTGGCATTGAAGATGAACGTGAATGGACCCGGTAGCGCCTTTTTCAACACCCGGAAGGTTGCTGTATCAAAAGGCTTAGTGTATTGGGATATCGCGGTGAGGTCGTAACATATGAAAGAGAGGTTAGCTTTTTGGGGCTTTATGCCACGCAGTTCACAAACGCGCTCGATAGCCTTGTGGTTGTTGATGTCGCAACCGAGGCCATACACCGTGTCGGTAGGGTAGATAATCAATCCACCGCGTCGCAATATCGCAGCCACCTGCTGGATGGCTTTGGGGTTGGGGTTCTCTTCGTAGATACGTAGTAACATCGTTTTCAATCATTAAGCGCCGGTCGAGCGATATGCATGACCATCAAAACTCCGCGTTGTGCGGTGTACGCGGGAAGGGGATAACATCGCGGATGTTGGTCATCCCGGTAACGAACAGCACCAGTCGTTCAAAGCCCACTCCGAATCCCGAATGGGGTGCCGTGCCGAACCGGCGGGTATCCAGGAACCAGTCCATTTCGGCCACCGGGACGTTCATCTCTTCCATCCGTTGCGTTAACTTGTCCAGCCTCTCCTCGCGTTGCGAACCACCCACCATTTCGCCGATACCGGGGAAGAGGATGTCCATGGCGCGCACTGTACGGCGGCCTTCGGCGTCGGGCTCGTTTTGCCGCATGTAAAATGCTTTGATGTCTGCCGGGTAGTCCGTCAGGATAACCGGTTTCTTAAAATGTTTCTCCACCAGATATCGCTCGTGTTCGGACTGGAGATCGGCACCCCAGCCTTCGATGAGGTATTTGAATTGTTTCTTTTGATTGGGCTTGCTGCGCTGGAGGATATGAATGGCCTCCGTGTAAGTAAGCCGCTCAAAACTGTTGTCCAAGCAGAAATTTAGTTTGGCCACGAGATCCATATCAGACCGTTCCTGCTGCGGTTTGTTTTTTTCCTCGTCAAGCAGCCTATTACGCAAAAACTCGATTTCATCGGGACAATGGTCGAGGGCAAAACGGATCACATATTTGAGTAGTTCTTCGGCCAAATCCATGTTATCGCTGAGCTCATAGAATGCCATTTCGGGTTCGACCATCCAAAACTCGGCCAGGTGCCGGGTGGTGTTCGAGTTCTCGGCGCGGAAGGTGGGGCCGAAGGTGTAAATATTACCCAGGGCCATTGCGGCCAGTTCGCCTTCCAACTGCCCCGATACGGTCAGGTTGGTTGGCTTTCCAAAGAAATCCTCCCGATAATCGACCGATCCATCCGGATTACGTGGTGTGTTGTCGAAATCGAGCGTGGTTACCTGAAACATTTCGCCAGCGCCTTCGGCATCGGACCCTGTAATGATGGGTGTGTGCAGGTAGACGAAGCCGCGCTCATAAAAAAATTGGTGGATTGCAAATGAGAGTGCCGTGCGTACCTTGAAGATTGCATTGAACGTATTGGTTCGGAAACGCAGGTGCGCAATTTCGCGCAAGAACTCGAGGCTGTGCTTTTTGGGTTGTAACGGAAATTTATCTGGATCGCTATCGCCCAAAATTTCAAGCGTCTCTACCTTGATCTCCACGCGTTGCCCTTTGCCCAACGATTCTACCAACGGCCCCGTCACCGCAACAGCCGCGCCTGTAGTGATCCGTTTAAGCAATGATTCGTCGGTGTTTTGAAAATCAACTACGGCTTGGATATTACCCAAAGTAGAACCATCGTTGATGGCGATAAACTGGTTGTTTCGGAATGTCCGCACCCATCCTTTCACGGTGATCCGTTGCCCATATTCGGTGGAATTCAACAAGTCTTTTATACGTGTATGTGTCATTGTTGTTATTTGCTATCTGCTGTTTGCTTTTCTGTTTTTCCAGTTCACTTCGTTTCTTATACGTATACGTCGTTGCGTTTAACAACTACAACGTACGCCTATTGCTTCAAAAACAAAAACCCCCATAATGATTGGAGGTTTTGCTGGGGCATCTAAAATCGTCAACTTACGACTTAAAATCGCCAATAGTAAATCAAGCCAGGACTTTGGTTACCAAATCGGCGGCCTCTTTAAGTTGAATCGCGGAGTAAACCTCCAATCCGGATTCGTCAATCAACCGTTTCGCTTCTTCAGCATTGGTGCCTTGCAGGCGTACGATAATAGGAACGGGGATGTTGCCGATTTCCTTATAGGCATCGATAACGCCCTGTGCCACGCGGTCACAGCGGACAATGCCGCCGAAGATGTTAATCAGGATGGCTTTTACATTCGGATCTTTCAGAATGATATTGAACCCCGCCTTGACGGTTTGTGCATTGGCTGTTCCGCCCACATCGAGGAAGTTGGCCGGCTCCCCACCCGCCAGTTTGATGATGTCCATCGTGGCCATCGCCAAGCCGGCGCCGTTAACCATGCAACCTACATTGCCATCAAGCTTCACATAATTCAAATTAGACTCCCCGGCTTCAACTTCCGTGGGATCTTCTTCGGCTATATCGCGCATGGCGGCATAGTCCGGATGGCGGAACAAGCTGTTTTCATCCAAGTTTACTTTGGCGTCTACGGCCAGTATCTTATCGTCAGCTGTTTTCAGTACAGGGTTAATCTCAAACAATGATGAGTCGGTTGCTTCATATGCTTTGTAAAGCGCGGCGACGAACTTGGTCATGTCTTTTAAAGCGGCTCCACTTAGCCCCAGGTTGAAGGCAATCTTGCGTGCTTGGAAGCCTTGAAGGCCTACCTTCGGATCGACTTCTTCCTTGAAAATGAGGTGTGGTGTTTTTTCGGCTACCTCTTCAATGTCCATGCCTCCTTCCGTAGAATACATGATGATGTTCCTCCCGCGGCCCCTGTCCAGCAGCACGCTCATGTAGAATTCTTTCGTTTCGCTCTCGCCGGGATAATATACATCCTGCGCAACCAATACCTTATTGACCTTTTTGCCTTCGGGCCCGGTCTGTGGGGTAACCAGCTGCATGCCGATGATGTCGGTGGACCGTTGCTTCACTTCATCAAGGTTTTTTGCAAGTTTAACTCCGCCGCCTTTGCCGCGGCCACCGGCGTGGATTTGGGCTTTTACCACTACCCAGTCCGAATTGTAGTCTTCCTTCAACTTCTTGGCTGCTTCTACAGCTTGGTCAGGTGTTTCGGCTACGATACCTTCCTGTACCCGAACGCCAAAACTTTTCAGTATTTGCTTACCTTGATATTCGTGAATGTTCATTTGTGTGAAATTTGGTGTAAAAGTAGGGTTTTAATCGGGAATGGGCAAGCAGTAGACGCGGTATTTTCGTGTATGATTGCTTTCTTAAGGCGATTTTTGTTGAAAAGTCATACCTTCGCATCATGCTACATGCAACGGGGATATACAAATCGTATGGTGCGCTGCCCATCCTGAAGGGGGTAGACCTGCACGTGGGTAAGGGAGAGATCGTTAGTCTTGTCGGAGCGTCCGGTGCTGGCAAGAGCACCTTGCTCCATATCATCGGTACGTTGGATAAACCGGATCGGGGTGTGGTATCCCTCCACGGCACGGATATCAGTAGGCTTACTGCGAAGCAGCTGAGCGCATTCCGCAACGAACATATCGGGTTCGTCTTCCAGTTCCACCACCTGCTGCCGGAATTTACGGCGTTGGAGAATATATGCATTCCCGCGTATATTAAAAAAGTGGGCCCTCAGGAGGCTGAACGGCGGGCATCCGAACTGTTGGAGCTACTTGGGCTGTTGCACCGCAGAAACCACAAACCCAGCGAACTATCCGGAGGTGAGCAGCAACGGGTGGCGGTAGCACGCGCGCTGGTAAATCGGCCGGCGGTTATTCTTGCGGACGAGCCATCCGGTAACCTCGATTCGGAAAGTGCCACCGCATTGCATCAGTTGTTCGTAAGCCTGCGCGATCAGCTCGACCAAACGTTTGTGATTGTAACGCATAATGAGGAACTGGCAGGGATTGCCGACCGTGTGGTGCATATCAAAGATGGTATAATCGTGCCTAATCAGCAATAGGACGGAATGGCGAGGACGGTGTTAGTCACACAGGGTATGCGGCCGTTTGCCCAACGGGTGGGTAAATTGCTGCAAGTCGATTACGCGGTACGGTTTGGCTCGGCGGACGAAATCCCGCACGTGTTATTGCAGCTGGATAGTTATATCCAAATTCCCGGCGTAGACACCGGGGCTTTCGAGCATGAAGTACTCCGGATATGTTTGGATAACCGCATCGATGTGTTGATTCCATTGGGAGAAAAAGAGATCGATTTACTGGACAGGGCACAACAACTATTTGCCGAATATGACATTGCCGTCTGGCTACCTGATGCTACGCATCCCGGAGTGTTAAACCGCGTTAAGAATCCTGAGCGGCGCCTACCGCTGCTGATACTTGATCGTGGTGTTGCTGTGGCAGGCGCAACGGAAAGCAAATACCGTAATACACTGTCGGGTGTGTTTACACAGCCGACGTCTGATGAATTGGCGCTGTGTTGTATCGCTGATTAACTGGGTGAAGCGATCTAAATGATTCCGGTAAAAATGAGTGCTCATTAAACCAATATGATTGTTTTGAATCAAACCGATATATGTTGACATACGCTGATATCGACGTTAGCAAGAAAGCACTGCTCTTTGAAGTGGATGATGTGCTGTTTCCGAAAAAGGACTATTTGCTACAAGTGTATTATCTGTTTGCCCACTTGCTGGAGTACACGGAGGCCGTGCCACCCGCAGGGGAGCTCACCGGATTCATGAAAACCGCGTACGAACACCACGGCGAGGCCGGGCTGTTTGACCGTGCGGTGGAAGCATTCGGTGTAGACACGAAATACCGCGTGCAGTTTGAACGTATGCACAAAACCGCCCGGCTTCCCGCCAAGCTCCTGCTCTACCAAGCGATGCTGGACCTCATGCGCCAGGCTAGTGCACATGGAAAGCAGCTGTTGGTTTTTACGGATGGCGATCCTGCCATGCAATTGAATAAGCTTCGGCATGTGGAATGGAATGGACTGGATCAACTGGTGAAAGTGTATTTCAAGGAGGAGCTTCGAGCAAAAGGCCATGCGCCCCTTGATTACTTATTGGAGGAGAATGGACTGCAGATGAATGAAGTGCTTTACATCCACGCCGGAGATACGGCTGACCTTGCCATCGCGAAAGATGTGGACTGCCTCGCTGCCGGCCGTTTCCTTGAGTCCACTGCCAAATTATCAACCTTTCATACCGACAACGAATGAAAAAGCTTCACTTCGCACGTCTTGTAGTCTTGTTGGCCCTATCGGGTGCAGTTGCTGGTTGTAACCGAGATACCGTGATGCCCGAGTTGGAGCGGCCTGTGCGACTCGATACGGACGAAGATCTATTGAAGGACTCGGTGTACCATTATACTTACGGGTTTTACTTGTGGCAGGCTGATCTGCCGGATTGGTTTGATGACATTCGCGGCCACACCCGGCGGTACAACTCGGCCGATAAAGTGCTGGAAACGTTGAAAGGATATGCACACGATGAAGCAGGAGACCCCTACGATCGGTTTAGTTTTTTGGATCGGTGGGGTACAGTAGATGCTGAAATCCAACAAGGATATGCGGGGAGCTTCGGATTGGACGTGCGGTATAATAACGAGACAGACCTGTATGTGAAAAAGGTGGATGCCGGCTCGCCGGCTTACCAGCGTGGCATACGGCGCGGTTGGCAAATCGTGCAGGTAAATGGAATCAGCGACCTGTCCCTCCCGTCCATGGAGCAGGATAACTTTACCTTCCTCTTCGGCGCATTAGATGCCGGCGAGATCAGCCTTGTGCTCCGTAAGCCGGATGGCGAAGAGGTTGGCGTGGATATGCAGCGGGCTAATTATAGACTGGTGCCGATTACGAATCAGCGCGTTTTCAATGTGGCGAACAAAAAAGTAGGGTATTTTGCGTTTGACATATTTGTGTCTACACTCGATAACCGGGGTAACCCAACCCGTATGAAAGACGAGCTCGATCAATTGATGGCCCAATTCGAAGCAGCGGGTGTGGGGGAGCTGATCGTAGACCTCCGGTATAATGGAGGTGGGGCGGTAGTTACGGCCGAATATCTCTCGAACCTCCTTGTCCCGGCGGCTGTTGGGAACGACCTGATGTATACCAATAAGGTCAATAGCGGGCTCGACGGGTTTCTCCGCAGCTATGGGGTTCAGATTGATTTTTCGGATGTACATTTCCATAAAACCAACACCCTTAATCTCAACCGGATTTACTTCCTGGTTACGGAAGGCACGGCATCGGCCAGTGAACTACTCATCAACAACCTGAAACCTCATATGGATGTGACGTTAATCGGCGAGCATACCACCTACGGCAAACCGGTAGGATTTTTCAATTGGAACATTTTGGGCGTAGACCTGTATGCCGTGTCGTTCCAGACATTCAACTCGGATGGGTATGGTGACTACTTTTCGGGCATATCTGTTGATAAAGTAGCGTTCGACGATCTGACGAAAGATTTTGGTGATGCGCAGGAAGATATGATTGCTGAGGCGTTATACTTTGCCGAAAACGGTAATTTTTCGTCCGAAAACCGGAGCCAGCAATCCAATGGGCGCACGCGCATTTCGGGAAACCGGTCTTATCAAATCAACCGGTCGCTCGATCGGCACGGGCGCAAGGGAATGTTTGCTTTTCCTAATCGCGCGATGCCGTAATAAGAACAACGTACGTGCTTTGGCCATACGTTCCTTCGTCAATAATTCGTATATTGCGCTCTCCAACAATTGTTGGAACTGACCACAAAAAGGGATAGCTGATGAAGGAAGGTAAGCCTGCAACGATTAAGGAAATTGCGAAGCGGTTGAAGATTTCACCGTCTACGGTCTCTAGGGCACTGAATGACCATCCGAGTATTGGTTTGGTAACGACGATGCGTGTAAAAAAGGTGGCTAAGGAACTAAACTATGAACCGAATCAGACAGCCATCTTTTTTAAGCAACGTAAAACATTTACCATCGGCGTTGTGCTACCGAGCTTGTCAGAGCCCTTCTTTTCGGCTGCCATCAGTGAAATCGAGAACGTAGCCAGCGGAAGGAATTACACGGTCATCATGGGGCAATCGCTCGACGACGCCGACCGCGAATTCCGCATCCTGCAAACATTGAAGACACACCGCGTGGATGGTGTACTCATGTCGATTGGTAAAAATACCCGAGATTATCCGTTTGTCGAGTTGTTGGAAAGTGCCGGTATCCCTATTGTCTTTTTTGATTGCGTGCCGGATTTGGAAAATATCAATAAGGTAGTCAGTAATTTGGAAACGGGCATGTTGGAGGCGATTGAGATGTTCGTCTCCTGTGGTCACCATGCCATATCCCTCATTAACGGCCCGCCGCTATTACCCGCCAGTATCGAACGTAAACGGGCATACCTCAAAGGGCTGAAAAAGTCGGATATCCCGTTCCGCGAGGAATATATCGTTAATACCGATCTTACCGCTGAAGGAAATGAAGCAGCAATATCCCAATTATTAGCCCTGCCGGAGCGTCCGTCGGCGGTTGTCTCTTTTAATGATTATGTCGCATTAGACGTAATGAAGGTGGTCCGTGAGCGAGGGGTTACCCTCAATCAAGATATCCACTTTATCAGTTACGCCAATTATCCGCTTTGGACGTATATGGAAAACCCGCCCATGGCATCTATCGAGCAGTTTCCCGGTGAACAGGGGAAAAAGGCGGCGGAGTTGCTTTTTGGTTTGATAGAAGCCGAGGAACGGCCGGCCCCCGTAAAGGTTGTGTTTGAATCAAGGCTGGTCAGCCAAAGTTAGTCTTTAGTCGTTTTTTAGTCGTAAGCCATTCGCACTTTGCAGTTGACTTACGACTAAAGACTTACGACAAAAATAACTATAAATGAATCACTTCACCGTAGGCATCGGCAGCAGCTTCCATGATGGCTTCGCTCATGGTCGGATGCGGATGTACGGTTTTGATGATTTCGTGTCCTGTGGTTTCCAGTTTTCGGGCCACCACCACTTCGGCAATCATCTCCGTTACGTTGGCACCAATCATGTGTGCTCCTAGGAACTCACCGTATTTTGCATCGAAGATAACTTTTACAAATCCGTCTTTCGCACCGGCAGCACTTGCTTTTCCTGATGCTGAAAAAGGAAACTTACCTATTTTTACTTCATAGCCAGCATCTTTGGCACCTTTTTCGGTATAACCCACTGAAGCGATTTCGGGCGTACAATAGGTACAGCCGGGGATGTTGTTGTAGTCGATTGGCGAGACATCCAATCCTTTAATTTTTTCGACACATGTGATGCCCTCGGCTGACGCGACGTGCGCGAGCGCCTGGCCCTTAACGATGTCGCCGATTGCGTAAACGCCATCTACGTTGGTTTTGTAGAAATCGTCCACAATCACACGACCCTTGTCCGTCTTAACCCCAGTCTCTTCCAAGCCGAGGTTTTCAATATTTGGCGTGATGCCAACGGCCGACAGGACCGTTTCTGCTTCGATGGTTTCGGTGCCTTTGGCGGTTTTGATTTGTACTTTACACAGCTTACCAGCGGTATCCACCGATTGCACCTCGGCGCTGGTGAGGATATTGATACCCGCTTTTTTAAGGCTCCGTTCCAATTGTTTGGATATCTCTTCGTCTTCTACAGGCACCACGCGGTCGAGGTATTCTACCACGGTAACTTTCGTGCCGATCGCATTGTAGAAATAGGCGAATTCAACGCCGATAGCCCCGGATCCAACAACAACCAAGGATTCGGGTTGCTTTTCGAGGCTCATCGCCTCCCGATACCCGATGATGCGCTTGCCGTCCTGTTTCAGGTTGGGTAGTTCGCGCGAGCGTGCTCCAGTGGCCAATATCGTGTGCTTTGCGGTATATGTCTTGGTGCCGCCGTCTGAGCCTTTAACGTCCACTTGGCCTCCTTTTTTGATTTTGGCGGCACCCATGATTACGTCGATCTTGTTTTTCTTCATCAAAAACTGGATTCCTTTGCTCATGCCGTCGGCAACACCTCGGCTACGTTTTACAATAGCACCGAAATCGGCTTCGCCGCCATTTACCTTGATGCCATAATCGGCGGCATGGTTGAGGTACTCAAACACCTGTGCGCTTTTGAGTAGTGCTTTTGTAGGGATACAGCCCCAATTAAGGCAGATACCGCCTAAGGATTCCCGTTCTACAATGGCGGTTTTGAATCCGAGTTGGGAAGCCCTAATGGCCGCTACATAACCACCCGGTCCACTTCCGATTACAATGATGTCGTAGTTCATATATCTTCGTTGCTTTCTTGAGATTGATTCACGTTTCTGTTGCTGTTCCGAACACGTACGGTGGCTACAAACTTACGTATTTTTTTTAGGAAATTCCGAATGTGGCTGCCATAGTCAATTGACCCGGCTGGCCGCCGACCATTCGCTTATGGCTTACTACCTACCGTCACATTTCCGTCAAAGGGTGCGGGAGCGACGGGTAGGCCGGGATAAATAGCTATCTTGCGGCCTCAAATTAATGATATGGATACAACGAAGAAGACGCTCACGTATTTTCGGAACATCGCTGTAATTGAAGGTATTTCAACCGTCATTCTGTTTTTTGTGGCTATGCCACTGAAGTATTGGGCTGATATGCCCATGGCCGTCACCTATGTGGGATGGATTCACGGCGTACTTTTTATCGCTTATGCCTATTTACTTGTCATGTGCTGGGATAAATACAAGTGGGCGCTCGGGCGCGTAGTTACCTATTTCTTAGCTTCATTGGTTCCGTTTGCACCGTTTTTCGTAGAGCGGAAATTGCGTGAAGAGACTCAGGTTCGAGCGTAGGTAATTTCCGTTTTACCATGTGGTGTTGGGTTGCCGTATCCATCTAAGTTCACAAACACTAGTTTTTCTATCGTTAGGATACTTTTTCGGGTGATCTTATTGCGTACCTGGCATGTAAGCGTAATGGATGTGCGTCCGAATTCCGTAGCGGTGATTCCCAGTTCGATAATATCTCCTTTGCGTGCCGAGCTTACGAAATTAATTTCGGAAATAAATTTGGTGACCACATTCGGGTTGCCCAGTTGCACGATGGCATAAATGACCGCTTCTTCGTCTATCCATCGGAGCAGTGTGCCGCCAAAGAGTGTTCCATTCGGATTGAGGTCCTCGGGCTTGACCCATTTTCGAGTATGAAAATTCATGAGCGACTGTTTTTCACCGTTTCTAAGGCAAGAAAGTTGGTAGCGATATTATTTACATGTGTATGGCCCGATTGGCTGTCGCGGCAAGCGATGCTTCCCGGAATGCCTCTGTATAGGTCGGGTGAGCGTGGCAGATGCGCGCAATATCTTCAGCCGAGGCACGATATTCCATCGCTACCGTAGCTTCGGCAATCATGTCGGCAGCCCGCGGCCCAATCATATGTACGCCAAGTACTTCATCGGTGTCGATATCTGCCAGCACCTTTACGAAGCCGTCCGTGTCGCCGCTTGCTTTGGCGCGGCCACTGGCTTTGAACGGGAAAGAGCCGGTTTTGTAGGGACGATTTTCAGCTTTCAGCTGCTCTTCGGTTTTACCCACACTGGCAACTTCGGGCCAAGTATACACCACGCCCGGAATCAGGTTATAATCGATGTGGGGTTTCTGACCGGCAATCCGCTCGGCGACATAAACTCCTTCATCTTCCGCCTTATGGGCTAGCATGGCGCCCTTCACCACATCGCCGATGGCATATATACCTGCAACGGGGGTTTCGAGGTGTTCGTTCACGGGGACCTTTTTCCCCCGGTCTTCCAGTGTGATGCCGACATTCTCCAGCCCTAGTGCCTCGGTATAAGCGGTACGCCCCACAGCTACAATACAGTAATCACCCTCCCATTTGACAGCCTCTCCTTTCGCATTTTCCGCGCTGACCGTTACTTTTTTCCCCTTCGCTGTGGCACCGGTTACCTTATGGCCCAGGTAGAACTCCATACCGAGCGATTTCTTCAATACGCGCTGCAATTCTTTGCCCAATCCGCCATCCATGGTGGGTATGATGCTTTTTTCATACTCGACTACCGACACCTTCGCACCCAGCCGGGCATAAACGGAGCCCAGTTCCAATCCGATGACCCCGCCACCGATGATAATCAGGTGGTTGGGTACTTCTTTCAGGGTCAACGCTTCCGTGGATGTGATAATCCGCTTTTTGTCAACCGGTAAAAAGGGTAGGGCGGTGGGCTTGGATCCCGTTGCGATAATGATGTTTTTACCTGTGATCTGCTCCGTCTTCCCTTCCGTACCGGCTATCTTCACCGTATTTTTATCGACAAACGAACCAACACCGACAAAGCTGTCAATTTTGTTCTTTTTAAACAGGAATGCAATGCCCGCTACGTTTTGGCTAATGACGTCATCTTTTCTAGCGATCATCTGCTTCATGTCTACTGCAAGGTTGGTAAGGTTGATTCCGTGCTCGCTGAAGCGGTGGGCAGCATTATGGTAATGTTCGGAGGAGTCCAGTAACGCCTTCGACGGGATGCATCCTACATTCAAGCAGGTTCCACCAAACGTATTGTACTTTTCGATAATGGCTGTTTTTAAACCTAGTTGTGCGCAACGGATGGCGGCCACGTAACCTCCGGGTCCACTACCGATTATAATGACATCGTACTGCATGTATTGAAGTTATTCGATTCGATGGTCAAAGGTACATAATAATTAGGGTTGTACAGAATAAGGAACAAAAAAAGACAGCCTATTGGCTGCCTTCCTTTATATTGTTTATCGCGTAGTTTATTATTCAGCTACGATTTTTCCCTGCATAACGCCATAGTGGCCGGGGAAACTGCAGACGAATGGGTAAACGCCTTTGTCATCCAGCGTGAATTCAATCACATCTGTTTCGCCGGGGCCCAGGAGCTTGGTGTGGGCAACGATGGAAGAAGCGAAAGTTGCTGGGATGTATTCCGAATCAACGGCTTTAATGGCTTCGCCGCCGAAAGCAGGTAAGTCGGTTCCGGGCTGCAGCACAACGACGTTATGTCCCATGGATTCCTTCGGCATCTCGCCAGCATTCTTGAAGGTCAATTTTACGGATTCACCGGCTTTAACACGGAAGAGTGTCTTGTCATACTGCATCAAATCGTTGCCTTCCAGTGCGATTTCGTTGCTTACAGCGACATCTGCGAGGCCGGGGATGTCTGCTGCTGGAGCTTGTTGCTCGGTGGTTGTTTCGGTAGCCTCGGTCGATTCTTCACTTGTTTGGTTGCCTCCGCAAGCTGCGGCTAGCATTGCTCCCGCAACTACGGGGACTAAAAAAAACTGTTTCATTTTGTGTATAAATCTAATGTTCAGATAGTACTTTATCCTTGCTAACAGTACAGCGAGCTGTTTGTTTGCGCCCCAAAGGTAGTTGAATTTGCAATGTAACAAAAGTGTATTTATCACTAAATTGTAATTTTAGCATTACGTATTCAAGCCGGTTTTGGTTTCTGTGAGTGTTTTGATGAGTTGATAAAGTGATACGGGGTCGAACGGTTTTCCTACTACCGCATCGGCTCCCGCCGCATAGGCCGCTTGTTGTTCGCGCTGCAATACAGACGCCGAAATGGAAATAATGGGAATTTGTCGGATGTGCTCCCGATGGTCATTCCTGATGGTCTTGATGGCTTCAAAACCGCTCATTACGGGCATGTGCGCATCCATAAGAATTAAGCTGTACGGGGTGCTTTCCACTTTTTCTAGGGCTTCTTTTCCATTTTTTACCGCATCTACTGTAATCCCCCATGTTTTCAGCATGTGGGTGACCATAAAGCTGTTCAGCTCATTGTCTTCGGCAAGGAGTACATTGACGTCGTTAAGAGCCGGCATGTCTGTGTATTGCTTTTTATCCGATTTGGGCGCCGTATCTGAATCGGCCTCGTCAAACCAGCACTGAAATACGAATTCACTGCCTTTCCCCAATTCGCTGTAAGCGTGTATCTGTCCTTGATGCAGGATTACCAACCGTTTCACGATTGCCAATCCGAGTCCGGTGCCACCGAATCGTTTGGTAATCCCTTCTTCACCCTGTTCGAACGATTGGAAGATTTTATCGATCGCGTTGCTGTTGATGCCAATACCGGTATCTTTCACCGAAAACTGGATATGGAGGCGTTGCTGCGCACGGTTGAGTAGTTTGGTTTCGAGTGTCACGCTGCCCTGCTCCGTGAATTTGATGCCATTCGAAATGAGATTACTCAATATCTGTGTGAGCCGCAGCGAATCGGCTAGGATGTGTTTAGGTAGGTTACTGTCGGTAATGGCGTGGAAGACGATACCTTTTTGTTCGGCCTTGTAACTGAACAGGTTGTTTAGTTCCTCGATAATGCTGGGGAGCGATGTCCGCGAGTAATCGAGTCGCATTTTTCCAGAATCGATTTTCGACAGGTCTAGGATATCGTTGATGATAAGTAACAGCTGTTGCGATGCGTTTTCCAAATAATCCAGCCACTCGGATTGCTGGTCGTTGAGCGGGGAATTGCGTAACATGGTAGTGATACCCGTTATGCCGTTGATAGGCGTACGGATTTCGTGGCTCATATTGGCCAGGAAATTCTCCTTCGAACTGCGCGCCTGATCCGCTTCTTTTTTAGCTTTTACCAGTTCGATGTGTGAGCGTTCGAGTTCTTCATTTTTACGTTTCAGTTCCCGCTGGATATACACCTGTTGCATGAAAGATTTCACTTTCGCTACGGTGATGTCGGGGTTAAGTGGCTTGTAGAGGTAATCTACAGCTCCACTGTGTAGCCCTTTGAGCAAGAATTTATCTTCCTTGGAGATGGCAGTGACCATGATTACCATGATTTGCCAGGTTCTTGGATTACTCTGAAGCAGCGAGACAAACTCAAACCCATTGATTTCGGGCATCTGCACATCTACCATGGCGATGGCAATATCGTTGTTCCAGCAATAACGGAGGGCCTCGTTTGGCGATGTGCTGCCCCAGATTTCGAGGTTATCTATATCCGCCAGCAGCGCTTTTAGACTAACCACGTTCTCTTCTTTGTCGTCTACAATTACTAACTTCAATTTCTCCATAACTAGTTCCTAAAAATATGGTTGTTCAGCTTTTGGCTGAAGGTGATTCGTTCGCAGTGGTTATCTAGCTCAAGCAATTTTTTGATAAATGTTATGTGTTTTACTGATTATCCTGAATTTGTCCTTCACTTTGTCCGGTGCGAGTGTTTCTTTCGCGCCGAGGCAAAGGAAGCCAAATAATGCGAGGCTCGCATAAAGCAAATCAACTACTTGGCGCTGTAAGCCGGTATCAAAATAAATCAATACGTTGCGGCAGGTAATCAATTGGAATTCATTGAAAACACCATCGGATACGAGGTTGTGCGTAGAAAATAAAATGTTCTTGCGTAGTTCGTGATGGAAAACAGCGGCGTCATATTTGGCCGTATAGTATTCGGAAAGGGAATCGCCCGAAGCTGTTTGGAGGTAATTGTCGGAATAGATCTTCATCTTCTTGAGGTCGACAATTCCCTGTTTCGCACGTTCGATGACCTCGGTGTTGATATCAGTTCCGTAGATGAACGCACGGTTATATAGTCCTTTTTTGTTAAGCAGGATAGCGAGCGAGTACACCTCTTCGCCGGTAGCGCATCCGGCACTCCACACCTTGATATGCGGAAACGTAGCAAGATAAGGGGTGATTTCTTCGCGCAGCGCCTTGTAATATGCAGGGTCGCGGAACATCTCCGTGACGGTGACGGTCACCTCCGCGAGAAACTTGTTGAAAAAACCGGGTGAATTCACCAAGTTGTCTTTCAGGACGGTGAAATCGATGTGGTAAACCGTTAGGATCCGCGATACACGCCGTTTGAGCGATGACCGGGAGTAGCCGCCTAAGTTGAAGCCGTAGATGTTGTTGATTAGGGCTATCAGCTCGTCCAGGTTTCCAAATGATACTGCCATTTACCTATCGTTTAACTTAACCAGACCCGTAATAACGAAAGTAACTTATTTACATCAACTGGCTTAGCAATATAATCGCTTGCGCCGACCTCGAGTACGCGTTGCCGATCTCCTTGCATTGCCTTGGCCGTAATCGCTATTACGGGTAACGCCGAAAACTGCTTGTCGGCCCGAATTTTTTCGATCGCTTCATAGCCGTCCATTTCAGGCATCATGATGTCCATCAAAATCAAGTCAATGTCTGGTTTTTTTTGCAGCATATCCAGTGCTTCTCGGCCATTGTTAGCTGTATCGATGGTTAGCTTATATGGAGCAAATACGGTGCTCAATGCGAAAATATTCCGCATGTCATCGTCAACGAGTAAGATATGCTTTCCGGTCAGGATATCATCCATGTGGATCGTTTCCGATTCTGGACTGGCGGATTGAAGCCGACTCGAAATCAGTTTATCGCTATTGAGCCGATTTATGAATAGGCGAACCTCATCGAGAATACGGCTGTTGGACTTTTCTGACTTCAATACCATGGTTTTAGCATGTTGCAAAATGCGGCTAGCCATTTCTGTGGTAAGCTCCATGGCCGTGTTGATGATCACCGGTATATCTACGTATAATGGGATACACTTGATTTCATCCAGCAGATCAACCCCCGATATATCGGGCAAATCGATATCCAGTACGATGCAGTCGTAGTATTCGCCTGCCGTTAGACAGGCCATCGCTTCAGCGCCCGTAAATGCCTGTTTCACATCTATACCACCATCTCCGAGGAATGATTTAAGATTATTGCTTTGAATTTCATGGTCCTCGATGACCAATACTTTCTTCAGCGGAGAAGCGATTGTTTTATGTAAGTGGCTAAACACTTCGTCTAGTGATTTTTTGTTGGCCGGTTTCATCAGGAAACCGACCGTTTTGTCTTCAATATCGCGTTTCTCAGGTTGGTTTGCGGACATCAAATGCACGGGGATGTTCCGAGTAACAGGGGTGCTTTTCAGTTTTTTAAGGACCGTCCACCCATCCATTACGGGCAGCACGATATCGAGGATAATCGCGTCGGGTAACGAATCGATAGCTAGCTGTAGGCCGGTATCCCCTTGCTGTGCGACGAGCGTTTCAAAGCCTTGCTCCTTGGCATATGCTTCGAGGATATCCGCAAAGTACGGATCATCTTCTACGATCAACAGCCGTTTGGGTACGTTCACCTTCGATATATCCTTGTGTACCTGTATTGGTTGCTCTTTTTGGGTGTCGGGATGATTCGATCGGACTCCTGTATCTTCCCTGGAGGCTTCCGTTACCTTTCCGGATCCTTTGCGCAGTGGAAGAAACAAGGTGAACGTGCTCCCCTTACCCACTTCACTGGTTACATGGATCTTGCCTCCTAGCAGCGTAGCGAGCTCTCGGCAAATGGATAGCCCTAAACCCGTGCCACCGAATTGGCGGCTGGTAGACCCATCTGCCTGTTTGAAAGCCTCGAAAATGAGTTGCTGTTTTTCTTCGGCAATGCCCACACCTGTGTCTATCACGGCGATTGCGATGGTCTGATTTGCTGTTATTTCGTCCAGCATTCCCGGTTGCCAGCCGGGCAATTCGTTTGCCGACGCAAACTGCAGCGCTACACGGCCGTTTTCTTTGGTGAACTTGAATGCATTGGAGAGGAGATTCTTAAGTATTTGCTTTAACCGTTGTTCGTCTGTCGTGATCCCTGTTGGCAACCCTTCGTTTACCGTGATACGGAAGTCGGTATTTTTACTTTCTGCAACACCGTTGAACAGGTCGAGCATGTCGTCTGCGATAGACGACAGAGTGACATCTTCCAATACTAATTCGACATTACCCGATTCGATCTTGGATAGGTCAAGGATATTATTGATAAGATCGAGTAAGTCCGAGCCTGCACCGTGGATGACGGAAGCATATTTCACTTGTTCGGGTAAGAGATTGCCTGTTTTGTTGTCTTCCAACAACTTGGCGAGGATGAGGATGCTGTTGAGTGGTGTGCGTAGTTCGTGGCTCATATTAGCCATGAATTCCGATTTGTATTTGCCCGATTGCTCCAGCTCGTCTACCTTCATTGCGATGGATTGGCGCGCCAGCTCAATGGAAATGTTGCGCTCTTCTAGCAGGCGGGCCTTTTCTTCGAGCGCTAGGTTGGCGTGTTTGAGTTCTTCTTGCTGTACCCGTAATTCTTCCTGTTGTGCTTCCAGTTCTTCCGCTTGTTGCTGTGTTTCTTCATAAAGATGGGTGAGCGTAGTGTGGGTCTGCGCTACTTTGCTTGCCACAGCCAACGAGGTCCCCGCCCGTTGAAGGAATTGAAGCGTTTCCTTATCGATTTCGCGGAAAAAGCCAATTTCCATTATGCCAAGCACTTCATCTTCGTAAATCAGGGGTTGAATAACGATATTTTTTGGTTCCGTGTGGCCCAGTGATGACGTTACCGTGAGGTAATTTTCGGGTATATCGGAGAGCACGAGTTGTTTCTTAGCGATGACGCTTTCGCCCACTATGCCCTGGTTATTCATCATCTTCGGTGGCATGACTCGCGTTTCAACGGCATATGACCCGGCATGGATAAAAACATCTTCGCGGGAAGTGCTTCTGAGGTAGATTGTGCCTACTTTCGCCTGTACATGCTGGCAGGTTATTCGAATGGCATTTGCGGCAATTTCACGTTCGCTGCGACCGCCGCGTGTATGATTATCCAGGGCAGCCAACCCGCTCAGTATCCAGTTGTCGATCTCTTTCTCCCTCGACAGCCTACTTAGATCGCGGTTGGATTTGCGGATTCTGTAGGCTATTTTTTTGTAATGTTCGAATGATTTCGTGATGTAAATCAGCAACCACACAATGAGTACGAATGCCACTACAGTGGTTGTGATGAGAATGGTCCGGATACCTATAAACCTGGTGTCGGCCATGTCAACTTGCCCGAACAGTGAGATGAGGTAGAATAAGCTAACGAGCAGGATTGCAATCAAGAGCGAGAAGCCCAAATAGATATGCGCACTGAACGTTAGTCTTTTCATCGGTTCTTTTTAATTTCAGTTGTCAGACGGAGCCTTTGATGATTAATTCGTCAATTGGCGGAGCCCAGTGTGCTTCCCGCCAGCTGGCGGATTAATTATGCCGGGTTCATAATCAATTTGCTTCCCTTGTGTGTGGCAAAAGTACGAAAAGTCACGATAGGAAACGATACGGTCGCTCCGGTCTGGCATTATACCTTTTTTAAAGTATAGGGTGCCTTTCAAACGGCTTGGTTCGGTCAAATAGATAGCGATAAGTGTGGTGTGTTTTGTAAATCGTTCCGCCGATATACCGAGCTACGTTCATCATTTTTGGGTTGAAATCACCGATCCAATTCATTTGTATGTCCTCATACCGAACTTGCGAGGGGTCCTGTACGACTTTTGTTGCGGCTACGATAAGTGCGGCCTCCACGCCTTTGCGCTGGTGGTCGGGCGCAACACCAAATACAATACCGAACATGGTTTTGCACTGCTTCCGCCATCGGTTCCAGGCGAAGCGCAGTTTGCCCCATGTGGTCAGTTTACCATCCATGTATTTCACGATGAGTTGGTTTACATCGGGTATGTTCACCCAAAATGCAACCGGCGTACCGCGGTAGTAAGCAAACCAAATAATCTTTGGATCAATGATGGGTTTCATACTTTGCATGAGCTTACGGGCACTTTCCAGACTCATGGGGCCCACACCTTCATGCCTCGCCCAAGCTTCGTTATATACTGTACAGAAGTCTTCTGCCGCTTTATCGAGCTTATTTCTCTGTATATGGCTGAACGTATACCCGGCGTCCTGTAGCGTATTCATTGCTTTCTCACCTACTTTGCTTGATAGCTTGGTTGCGATTTCCCGGCGGTACGTGAATTGCCTGAAATACAATTGAAAGCCATACTGCTCAAAAAGTCGTTGATAATAAGGTGGGTTGTAATTGCAGCAATAACATGGCGGATGGAAGCCGTTGACAAGCAGACCCCACCAGCGTTCGCGATTGCCAAAATTGATTGGTCCATCCATGGCCAGTATCCCTTTTTCCTGCAGCCATTCTTTTGCGGTATCAAAAAGCAAATTGGCAGCCTGTTTGTTGTCGATGCATTCGAAAAAACCGCAACCACCTACAGGAAACTCGTCCCGCTCGAAGGTCTGGTTACTGTAAAATGCGGCGATGCGACCGATGTAACGGCCTGTGTCGTCGCGGAGCAACCACCTAGCACAACCGCCGGTGTGATGGCGGGGATTGGCGGAGGGATTGAATACCTGGTGCACGTCGCTATCGAAAGGCCGGATGTAATGTGGATCATCCGTGTATAAAGCGGGTGCCATCGTTACAAACGACTGGGCTAATTCTTCTCCTATGACGGGTATGATATCCATAATTGCTGTAGAATCGATTCTGTCGGTGCTAAAAATAGCGGTTTGTTCCCGCTTCTCCAAGCGTTGTAGCGCACCACGCGGAAAAAAGCGCCTCTCGGTTTGCAACGAATTGCCGTTTTATGCGTCTAATAGGAAAATAAAGATCATGAATACGAGATTATCATCACTGGGTTGGCTGGTATTATTGCTGCCATTTTTTTGTGTAGGTTTGGCACACGCGGCCCTGTCTTCTCCGCGCGCTGATGAAACGCGCAACGTGACGGGCTTCCATGCCATTGCCAACAGCGGGCACATCGTGGTTGAGGTACGTTTGGGCGATAGCGAGTCGGTCCGGCTTGAAGGGGATGACGCGGCCATTCGGCAAATCGAAACCGTAGTAGAGCGGGGTACGCTGAAAATCAGGTTTAAACGGCAGTCCCAACGGATGAATTGGGGAAAGGTGACCGCTTACGTGTCGGCAAGGCAACTTGATGAGTTAACACAGTCCGGCTCTGGGAGTATCTCTGTTTTAGACCCCATTGTCGGCAAAGAGCTCAACATGTCGCTTAGCGGCTCAGGGAAAATAACGTTTGAATCGGCGGCCGATGTGGTTAACGCATCGATAAGCGGTTCGGGTAGCGTATCAGCCGATGGGCGGGCTGGGCAATGCAATGCATCCATAAGTGGGTCGGGGCGTTTCGATGGTGCAGACCTGAAGACCCAGGTGGCCAACCTCAGGGTATCGGGATCGGGCAATATGAGCATCCATGTTGACCGGCAATTGGATGTTTCTATCAGTGGCTCTGGAAACATCGTTTACACAGGCGATGCACAGACGAATATACAGACATCCGGTTCGGGGAAGGTAAGGAAGCGTTGAGCAAATACGACGCAGTTGGGGTGCCAGTCGGTGGAAAGGTTATTTTTTTTGTCGTTTACTCGCAAAAAACCGTATCTTTAGGAGCATTAAACGCACTTAATAAAACGTATTGAACCTTATGGATCCGAGTTTCACCCCCATTCTGATTATTGTAGGAGCTATCGTAGCCTTTTTTGTATTGCTGTACCTCCTCCCCGTAAACCTTTGGTTTACCGCCCAATTGTCGGGCGTCCGCATCAACTTGCTTAATCTACTGTTGATGCGGTTGCGTAAAGTTCCGCCGGCGCTGGTTACCAATGCCATGATTACTTCCACTAAAGCTGGATTAGATATCACATCAAATGAAATCGAAACTCATTTTTTGGCCGGTGGGAATGCCAACAACGTCATTAAGGCATTAATATCTGCCGATAAAGCAAATATTCCGTTGGACTTCAAATTGGCAACGGCGATTGATTTGGCAGGCCGGGATGTATTCGACGCTGTACAGTTATCGGTAAACCCGCGAGTTATCAATACGCCCCCCGTGGCGGCGGTAGCAAAGGATGGTATCCAGCTTATCGCCAAAGCACGGGTAACGGTAAGGGCCAATATCAACCAATTGGTAGGTGGAGCCGGAGAAGAAACCGTCCTTGCCCGGGTAGGGGAGGGAATCGTCACGACTATTGGCTCGGCTGCTGACCACAAAGAAGTGTTAGAGAATCCCGATCGCATTTCAAAGACCGTTCTAGCCAAGGGATTGGACAGTGGTACGGCTTTCGAAATCCTATCGATAGATATCGCCGATATTGACATCGGTGAAAACATCGGGGCGAAATTGCAGACCGATCAGGCTGAGGCCGATTTGAAAGTGGCTAATGCGCGCGCGGAAGAGCGCCGGGCGATGGCTGTAGCGTCTGAACAGGAGATGCGCGCCAAGGCCCAGGAAGCCCGCGCCAAGGTGATTGAAGCTGAAGCACAGGTACCTCTAGCAATGGCCGAAGCGTTCCGCAGCGGTAATTTAGGTGTTATGGACTATTACCGGATGCAAAATATCCAGGCAGATACCGATATGCGTGGGTCTATCGCCAAGCCGGGTGCTGATTCGGGCAAAGGCGGAGGTAGCGGAACTGGTAAGCAGGGTTAATCGAATAATTTGTAATAACCAACCATTTGCAGATGGTTGGTTTTTTTATGACATAATCAAAAACAAAACCCCGGTGATGGGCACCGGGGCTTGTTACTAACCAATTATAAACCTAAATTATGAAAAGACAACTTAAATTCCCGGAACTGAACCGGGTTAAAATATTTGTGCAAAAATAGGGAGTTTCTTTATTCAATCCAATTTTGTTTTGTCGATAAACTGTCAAAAGAACGCCTATTTTTTTCTCGCTCATCGACAAACAATCGCACGTTCAAACAATATTTATCAAACTGTATGCCAATTGCCGTCCTAGCCGCTTTGTCATATAAGGAGCATTGCTTAATGTCATTTCGTCACTTGGGATGGATTCGTACATGTCGTCAAATCGTACGGGATGTTTGGATTGGCCAACAGGATGTTTTTTGGATTGTACACTTTTAGGTTGCGGATTTTGTTTTAAGTTTGGCTTATAATAAATGATATGATGCTATTTGATCAGTGCAAGCAAGTAAAAGCATTCGTCTTTGCGATTGACGGCGTGTGTACGGACGGTAAAGTTTGGCTATCGGAACGAGGCGATCGGTGGATGGGGTTTCATAGCCGCGATCGGTATGCGCTGCGATTGGCGGCGCAATACTATCCGATAGCACTCGTTGGAAACGATCCTTTAGTGATGGGCTGGGTTAACGACTTGGGTATAACTGACCTATTTCATTATGGGGGCAGCGGAATTTCGTTATTTCGCGATTGGATAGCAGCTAACGGGCTAGCTACTTCCCACGTATTATATATGGGTGGAGATGTGGGAGACCTGGATTTCATGGCATCGGGTGGGTTCAGCACATGCCCGGCTGATGCCACTGATGATGTCAAAGCCGCGGCGGCCTATATCTCGCACTGTAATGGTGGTGCCGGGGCGGTACGGGATATCATTGAAAAGGTAATGAAACTCCAAGGGACATGGAATCGGACGGATGTTAAAACTTCGCCCATATGAAGGTCATCCTCGCTTCTCAGTCGCCGCGTCGTCGGGAATTATTATCACATATGGGGGTGTCTTTTGACGTTATTGTACGTGGGGTCGACGAGTATTTCCCAAAGCAACTGGCCCCAGTTGATGCCGTACGATATATTGCCGAAAATAAGGCAGCGGTTTTCAAAACGGAAATCACTGATGAGCTTGTTATAGCGGCAGATACAATTGTGGTGATCGAAGGTCAAATTCTCGGCAAGCCGAAAGATCGGGTTGATGCCGTAGAAATGCTGACGCGCCTGTCGGGTAAAAAACATGAAGTGATCACTGCCGTGGCCTTACTCCACAAAGGAAGTGTTCACACTTTCCATGAGGTTACCGAGGTTTATTTCCGTAAATTGACCGAAGGAGAGATGGGTTATTACGTTGATCATTACCGGCCTTATGATAAGGCGGGTGGGTATGGTATTCAGGAATGGGTAGGGATGGTGGCCATTGAGAAAATTGTAGGCTCATATACGAATGTGGTAGGACTACCAACCCAACAGCTCTACCATATCCTGAAAACAACCTACCCCGGCGCGTTGGTAAGCACCGACGATTATAAGGGATAGCATTTTAGGCAAAGGGAGAAATCCGGTATCGATGAATGCTTAATCGGTAGTCAAAAGGTACAGGGATAAAAGGCAAGGCTCCTTTCATCCCTATACCTTGCTTTGTTAATTGATGCTAAACCTTACCCCTGCATAAAACATCCTGCCGGTTAAAGGCCCCCATAACATGGATGTGTCGAAAAACTCGCTGAATGGCTGGTCAGCGGCTAATATCGGATGCTGTTGGAAGAAGTTAGTCAGGTTTTCACCCCCGATATAAACGTCGACGGGCCGTACCTTGCCGATCGTTTTGCTCACTTGTGCATTCATCGTGATATACGCTTTTGAATAGTCGGACATCCGGTATTCAACAGGATTGGCGGCTGTGGATGGCAACCGTTTTTGGCCGGTAATATTTAACGTATAGTCGAAATGCCATCCACCGCTATGGGTGTTGTAAGCCAGATTTGCGAAACCCCTGTGACGTGCTACAAGTGGTTTCTGTAATAGTTCTTCCCCATAGGTTGCCTTCACATCGAAGAAGCGATAGGCCAACCGGGTTTCAAAGTGGGGAAGTGGCATAAACCTAAACTCCGTTTGCAGGCTATTCGAATACGACCGGCCATCGAGGTTATAAAAGGCTAGCTCCCGCGGGTTTTCATAGTCGACCACCACCTGATTGGTAAAGTCGTTACGGAAAAACTCGGTACTGAAGGAAGCTTCTCTATGGAACATGCGGAATGACTGGTCGAAGCTGATGCCCGTGTTCCAGGCGACCTCCGGTTTAAGACCATATGCATTTTCGGCCGTGTTGGCTGCAATGATGCGAATGATCCGCGCACTGGCTAATGCTGCCGTGTTTTCGGCAAAGATATTCGCCGTGCGTTGCCCCCGCCCACCGCTTAAGCGGAAGGTAGTTCCCATTACAGGTTGGTAGCGCAGGTGTACACGGGGCGTGGTGAACCAACCGTAGAGGCTATTGTAATCCCCACGGATACCCGCTACCGCGTCGAATTTGTCTGATGGGCTGTAGGTGTATTCAAAGAAAGCGCCGGGTACTACCTCGGTGCGGCCGAATTGATCAGCCATGTATTGTTCATCATAACGGTCGTATTGCATGCTTAGCCCCGTGCGGTACTTATGCACAACCGTGCCGATAACATCTTGGTAAATGAGGTTGGCATAGGCATTCTGTTGTTTAGCGTCGTAGGTGCGTATACCGAAATAAGACCGCTGGTTATAGGAAGTGCCTGAGAGCTGCAGCCCGATGCTGCGTTGTGTATGTTGCGGGAAAACATAGCCGATTTTGGCAAATGCTTCATAGCGGTCAATATCGAAGGCGAGCCCGTACCTGTCCTGGGTTAATTTGTCGGTAGCGGGATTGAAGTCAATTTCGCCACCTGTGCGGTCGTCGCTGAGGAATTTAACACCGAATTGTAGGATGAAGCCTTTGCCATCTTCATATTTCCAACGGGTCACCCCCGAGAATAGATTACCCACAGGCGCATCGCGGAAACCGTTATTGCTGAAATTCATGTGCTTATTATACATGAAATTATCGTGCAGCAATAGACTTCCCGCCCAGCGCTCGTTGAAACTGTGAGAAAGATTGAGGTTGACATCGGTACGCCCCATATTGTTGCCATAAGCGTTGAAAAATAGTTTTTCAGATGTACCTGGTTTCTTGAGCTCCACATTGATCTGCCCAGCGATGTTTTCGAAGCCGTTTACCACGGAACCGATACCTTTGCCGATCTGGATGGATTCAATCCATGTCCCGGCGATGCTATTAAGCCCCAAAGGGGTGGCTAAGCCACGAGGCCCGGGCAGGTTTTCCACCGTAAGCTGTGTGTAGTTTCCACTGAGTCCCAACATCTGAATCTGTTTGCTACCGGTCACGGCATCGCTGTTCACCACATCTACTGAAGCATTGGTTTCGAAACTTTCGCTGAGGTCGCAACAGGCAGCTTTGAAGAGCTCTTGCCCCGTTAGCACTTCAAGTCGCGTGGGGCTGAGCGCCGCTATGTAGTTTGAGCGGCGCCGTGCTGATACGGTTACCTCCGCCAATACGTGGTCTTTAGCGGTTACCACCACCACTTCGTGGGGATCTGTTACCACCACCGTATCAGATTGGAGCCCTGCATGAGCAATGACGAGCTGCTTATAGGTTGCTTTATGCGCAATCCGGAACACTCCCGATTCGTCGGAACGGGCATTTACCGATGCGTCTTCCAGCCAATGTACGTTTGCATTCACGATGGGACTAAGCTCGCCGCGGTTGGTTTCCTGCATGATTACACCGGTTACAGTGTGGTCGTCATGATCATTATGGCCGTCATGGCCACTGACTTTATGGACATTTTTTTCGTCGTGGTACTGGCAGCAAGCCGGTAGTTGCTCATAAGCTGCTTGCGAGGCCGCAAGATTGTCCACATCATGTCCCGCCGCCAGGATACGCTGCCTAGCCGCTTCCACATCGTAAGTGGCATTATGGTGAAGGGTGAGTAGCTGTGTGTTTGCGTCCCATTTTGCGTTTGTCAATCCGCTGCCATCCGCAGCTTTCTCAATCCGTGCTTTGCACATGCCGCAAACACCGGCAACGGTAAAGGACGTGCTGTCCTGGGCTGTGGCAGACCAAGTGGTCGCTATCAGCAGCAACCCTAAGATGATATTCGTTTTAATAAAATGAGTCATTATTGTAAGTGATTTTAATCCTTAAACATCTGTAAAGAAATATCGTGCGAAATGGCACGATGGCGTGAGGAACAAGGCATTTAAGCCGATTCCTTGGTCACGGATGCGTGGATTGAATCAGATACGATAGGTGCAGTGCCGGATGAAGAGGGGAGTGGTGGCGACACGTGGTGGGGCATTGGCTGTTTCCGCTTGGATATAACTATCGAAGGGTAGGTTCGCCATGTGTACCAGCGTAAAGAACAGCAGTTCCAACGACTGTATTTTCAGTAGATTCTTATCGCTGCTGGGTAGGTGATCACCTGTTGTTTTTTGAGCGTCTACCTGAACGTCTTGGCAATGGTCGTGCGATTGCACATCGGTGGTACAATGTTGGCTGCTATCGCAATTTGGATGTTCCTTGCTTTCATGATGGTTCAGGCAAAGCGTGCAGTCGTTTTCATCGAGTGTATGCTCCTTATCCATAGTCATGTGCTGGAGTTTTCCGCAGCAATAATGGAGATGCACAGTTGCTCCTGTTGCCGAGAAGGCATATATCAGGATAAGCCATATGGTGAGCACTTTTACCATGGTTAGGTACAAAGATAAGAAAAAAACCCCGTAGGTTTCAATTGCCTACGGGGTTTTGTGTCGTTACACTTCTTCGGCATCCTGGACATCGCTTCCCGGCCCGTCATCTTTACGCTTTCTGCCGTTTGCAGCACCGGGAGCTTTCTGTGTGTTTTTAGCCTCGCCGAGGTAGTTGGGCAGCTCCATGCCTGCCATATCGAAGATGTCTTTCAGTGGTGGCACAGATTTGTATAATCCCGACACGAAATTGGCGGTCGAGGTCTTTCCGTCTTCGTTAGCACCGTTTCCACCATCCCAAACGGTTACTTTATCGATCTTGATGTTCTTGATGGCTTCCGTCTGCAGTTTCACGAGTTCGGGGAGTTTGTCGGTGATCAGCAGCAATACCGCATCTTTCGGGTTATTCCCGGCAGATTTAACAATCTCATTAAGCCCTTCCGCCTGTTTGGTAAGCATTTCGTATACCCCCCTTGCTTCGGCTTCCAGCTTGGCGAAGATGGCATCAGCTTCACCGCGCGCTTTTTCGCGCAATTGTTCGGCTTCGGCCTGTGCTTCAATGATGGCTTTTTGCTTCTGGATTTCGGCTGCAACCACAATGGTCGCATTTTGGGCGGCCCTGTCACGCTCCGCACGGGCTTCTTCGGCCTGTTGTTCGGCTTTATATGCTTCTTCCAGCGCTTTCGCCTGTTGTACTTTCTCGGCAGCAACGGCTTTTTTCAGCGCTTCTGCTTCCCGCTCACGACGCTGGGCCTCGGAATCGGCGATCTGTATTTTGGATAGGTTTTCGCCCTGCACAGCGATGGCATTGGCGTCGGCCACTTTTACGCGAGTATCCCGCTCGGCTTCGGCTTTACCGATATTTTCATCCCTTCCAGCACCCGCGATACTTACTTCCCTGTCCTTCTCGGCTATAGCCACCTCGATATCTCGGTCGCGTTGCATTTCGGCCACCTTGATGTCGCGTTCTTTTTCGGCTTCGGTTTTCCCGACATCGCCGAATCGCTCCTGTTCGGCCACCCGGATTTTGGCCTCATTGATGGCCTTCGCGGCAGCCTCTTTGCCCAAGGCATCGATATAGCCGCTCTCATCCTTGATGTCAGTGACGTTTACGTTGATCATCTTTAGCCCGATTTTATTGAGCTCAGCTTCCACATTAGTGCCGATGTTGTGCAGGAACTTGTCGCGGTTGTTGTTGATTTCCTCGATGTCCATCATCGCAACTACGAGACGCATCTGCCCAAGGATGATATCTTTCGCAAGCTCATGGATTTCGGGGCGTTGCATGCCCAGCAGGCGCTCGGCGGCGTTCATCATTACCGCCGGCTCGGTAGAAATACCCACCGTATAGCGCGAGGGGACATCTACCCGAATATTTTGCTTACTGAGTGCGCTGGTGAGGTTAACCTCAATCGAAATGGGGGTGAGGTCGAGAAAAGCATAGTCTTGGATGACCGGCCAGATGAACGCGGCCCCTCCGTGTATGCATCTGGCCGCACGGGTGAGGTCAGCCGCATTTTTGCCTACTTTACCGTAAACGACCAGGATGCGGTCTGACGGGCACCGTTTGTAACGCTTAAACAGTGAAACGATAAATACAAAGATAATGATGATGCCAACGGCAATCGCTATTAACATAAATTCCATACGGCTTTCAGTGTTAGTGGTGTAAATATATATGTTCGTAAATAATTTTAATTACCTGTTTTCAGTTATCAGCTCATTAAGTGCTTTTTACTTTCCGCCTTTTGCGCTTTGCTTTTCTGCTTTTTGCTGTGGGTCAATTATTAAATCATCAAATCATCACATCATCAACCCTTTCCGGTTACTAGTAATACACTCTCGTTTACGATTCCTACCACTGTTACTGGTTTCCCGGTTGGAATATCATCGTCGTCGTCTGTGAGTGCCCGTAGTTCTCTGAGGGAACCCTGTACGCGGATATGTACCTTGCCATAGCCGCTGCGAACAGCCGGTATCCGGAGGTAGGTTTCCGCTTGTTTATGTAATGCATTCTGAATCCGTAATGTGCCGCTCGATCGAAGTTTTGCCATCCGTGAAAAGAGGTAGAACATAATCAACACGATGCCGACGCCCGATAAGGTGGACCAGAGGATGACCTGTCCTAAAGGAAGATTCCCTTTTAGGCAGCCTAGTCCCACCCAACCGAAAACGGTGAAGAACGTAATGAAGTTCTTAATGGTGAAAAACTGATAGTCAATGCCGCCGTCGCCATCGATATATTCATCGGAGTCGCCAAACGCGCCATCATCATCGCCTCCTCCGATAAATGCAAGGATGGTTTGTACGATAAACATGAAGGAGAATAATAAGGCAATTGCCCAAAAGAATTTCTCGACGCCTCCGAGGGCTTGCCACCAATTGGTTATAGCGAGTGTTGTGTTCATTTGTTGCTTAGATTAAGCGATTTAACAATGGTTGCGCGCAGGCCGCTCACGGTGTCCTTACGCGGTGTGTTTGTTTATTTGATGTCAAATTTGGGAAGATGTTACAACATTTCCTAATTTCCAAAGTTTTTCCTGTTTTAGACACTTTTTTTGTGGGTGAAACAAAAAAGTAACATCATGAAAAAATTACTGTTTGGCTTATGTGTGTTGTCGCTGGCGTGTTTGTCTGTCAGCGCACAGGATGTGCAGCGGCGCGGTGTGCCTGCGGTGGTATTGAACGCGTTCCAACAGCAATTCCCCAAAGCACGGCAAGTGGAGTGGGAGAAGAAGCGCGACGGAAACTATGAAGTAGAATTTGACAACGGTCTGTTCAGTCGGGACCACCAGGCGATTATCAGTCCCGAGGGGAAAGTATTACGCCATGAGGAGGAATTGGCGTCTTATTCGTTGCCCGATGCGGTTAAGCAACAAATCAAAGCAACGTTTGTTGGGTACCGCGTGGGGGATGTGAAGAAAATTGATGCCGGGGGCACCATCACCTACAAGGTGGAATTGGATAGTCGGCAGGGTGATTTAGAGGTCGTTTTCAATGCAGACGGCAAGGTTTTAAAGGAGCGGATGGACTAAGGTCCATCCTTCATTTTTTCAATTGCCGGATAAACGGCGTTATTTTCGTGCGATAATCAGTGTCGCCCAGTAGCTTCACGAACGCACTTCCTATAATGGCGCCGTCGGCGTGGTCGGTAGCATGCACAAACGTGCGGCGATCCGAGATACCGAATCCGATGACTGTTGGGTTTTCGAGGCCCATGGCACGGATACGGGAGAAATAGCTTTCCGTGTTTTCCGAAACCGCCAGATTTTTGCCGGTAGTGGCTGAAGAAGACAGCAGGTAAATGAAACCAGTTGATAGGCTGTCAATTTTCCGGATGCGTTCTTCCGATGTTTGCGGCGTTACCAGGAAAATGTTGCTCAGCCCGTGCGCATCGAATACCGATTGGTAATGTGCCTCGTACTCGTACATGGGCAAATCGGGTACGATTGCGCCATCCACACCGACCTCCGCACACGCTTTGCAGAACTTTTCTACTCCATATTGAAGCACCGGGTTCACGTATCCCATCAGCAGTACCGGTATCTTCACCCGTTTGCGTAAATCTTTCAACTGGTCGAAGAGTACATCCAGGGTCATACCATTGCGCAAGGCTACTTCCGAGCTGTGCTGGATGACCGGCCCATCGGCTACCGGGTCGGAGTAGGGGAAGCCGATTTCAAGGAAATCGGCACCAGCACTTTCCAACGCTTCGGCGATGTCCAGCGTACTGTCGATAGTCGGATAACCGGCAGTATAATAGATGGATAGGATACGTTTATCGCCTTTGTTGGTAAATAAATTCTTGATACGGTTCATCGTCTAAAATCCAAAATATTTCATGTAATTGTCCAAATCTTTGTCGCCGCGGCCGGACAGGCATACAACCACGTTTTCATTGGCTTTAAAGGTCATTTTCTCCAATTGGGCGAGTGCGTGGGCGCTTTCGATGGCGGGAATGATGCCTTCCAGTCGGGTAAGCAGTAAACCAGCCTGCATGGCCTCGTCGTCCGTGGCATTGGCATAAGTTGCCCGGCCTGCTTTATGCAACCAGGCATGTTGCGGTCCGATGCCTGGGTAATCGAGGCCTGCCGAGATGGAGTACGGTTCCACTACCTGGCCGTCATCGGTTTGCATGAGGATCGATCGGCTCCCATGCAATACGCCTTCGCGGCCGAGCACGGTGGTTGCCGCTGATTCGCCGGAATCGACACCTTTTCCGGCTGCCTCCACCGCTACGAGTTTCACCTGCGGGTCGTCTAAGAAATGATAGAACATACCGGCAGCATTGCTGCCGCCGCCTACGCAGGCGATGGCATAATCCGGTGTTTCGCTGCCGGTTTTCTCGAGCAGCTGTTTCCGTGTTTCAGCAGAAATGACCGACTGGAAGCGGGCAACCATGTCTGGGTAGGGGTGGGGCCCTACCACCGATCCGATGATGTAGTGGGTATCCACGGGATTGTTTATCCAGTCGCGCAGCGCCTCATTTGTAGCGTCTTTAAGCGTCTTGCTGCCCGATGTTGCCGCTATGACCTCGGCACCCATCATTTTCATCCGGGCCACGTTGGGGGCCTGCCGTTCGATATCGATGGCCCCCATGTACACCACGCATTTGAGGCCTTTGAGTGCACACACCGTGGCGGTAGCCACACCATGTTGGCCTGCCCCGGTTTCGGCGATGATTCGTTTTTTGCCCAGCCGTTCGGCAAGCAGGATCTGGCCAATGGTGTTGTTGATCTTGTGGGCACCGGTGTGGTTGAGGTCCTCCCGTTTCAGGAAGATGTTGGCACCGTACCGATCTGAAAGCCGCTGCGCAAGGTACAGTGGCGACGGGCGTCCTACATAATCGCGTAGCAGTTGGTCAAATTCCTGCCGAAAGTCAGTGCTTTGGATAATAGCCACATATTGTTGCCGCAGCTCTTCCACATTAGGGAACAGCATTTCGGGGATATAGGCCCCGCCGAAATTGCCGTAATAACCGTTGTCGTTTACTTGATATTTACTCATCGTTGATGGTCTGTAACGTATTTCTTAATAATGCAATGTCTTTGACGCCCGGTGCGGTTTCAAACCGCGAGTTCAGGTCCAGCGCGTAAAGGCGACTGTCGCCAAGCCGTAATGCGTCTACTATATTTTCTGCGCCGATGCCACCACTCAGGAAAAAAGGCTTGCTGCCCATGTAGTTCTCAAGCAGTGTCCAATCAAAACGCTCACCCGTGCCACCGTGTTGGCTACTTTTGGTATCAAAAAGATAATAATCCACGACTGTTTCATACTTCGCTATCATCGCCCAGTCGAACCGCTCACCGATACCGAAAGCCTTGATGATTTCCACACCGTTGCCCATTAATTCCGCGCAGTATGCCGGTGTTTCTGCCCCATGCAGCTGCACCGCTTGGAACCCGTATTGTAGGATAGCCGATTTTACGTCATGGATAACCGCATCTACAAAAACACCTGTTTTTTTGACGCCGTGTAACCCAGTTACCCAATTTGCATCGAGTTGGCCCACGAAGCGCTTGGAGCCGGGGTAGCAGATAAAACCGATATAATCGGGGTCCAAAGCCACCACGTCCCGGATGTTATCGGGATGTTTTAAACCACATATTTTTATTTTCGGGTTCATCCCTATCCTATCAATTTTTTAAAACTTGCCAATGCTTTCTTGCCGATAAGCGATGCTTCAGCCTCGTAGTAGCAGTCGGCGAAGCGCTTTTGCGGATGGAAGGTCTGGATGGCAACGGCGGCGTTGGCCAGTACCACGTTATTCTGTTCCATGGTGCCTTCACCATTGAGGACAGTCGCGAAAATCTTGGCCGCTTCTTCCACCGTTTCGCCGCCATGGATCTGCTCCGCCGATATCGGTGTAAAGCCCAGCTGGTCAATGCTATGGAGGTGCTCTCCCTGGTTGCTGATGGTCTTGAAATCGCCCGTCAGGGAAACCTCGTCGTAACCATCCAACGCATGGAGGATGGTGTACTGCTTGTCCGTTTGTTGGTACAGATAGCCGTATAGCCGGGCCAGTTCCAAGCTGAATACCCCTACGGATTGGTAGTGAGGGTTGGTGGGGTTAACCAGGGGCCCAATCATGTTGAAAAATGTCTTGACGCCCAGTTCGCGGCGGATGGGGGCCACGGTCTTCATGGCCGGATGGAAAAGGGGCGCGTGGAGGAAACAGATGTTGGCCTGTTCCAGCTGGCGACTGATGACATCTTTATCATTGGTGAATTGATAACCGAGGTACTCCATCACATTGGATGATCCGCAGCCTGATGATACCCCGTAGTTGCCGTGCTTGGCCACGTGATAGCCTGCACCTGCTACCACGAAGGAGGCTAGGGTGGAAATGTTGAACGTGTTTTTGCCATCGCCCCCCGTGCCACAGAGATCGATGAGTTTGTAGCCCGGAAAGTCCAATTGCAGGCACAGGTCGTACATGGCATCGCGGAAACCTTCCAGTTCTTCCACGCGGATGCTCCGCATGCCGTAGGCTGTCATGAATGCTGCTATTTGGGAATTATTGTATTTCCCGGAGGCGATGTTGGTCAATATTTCATAAGCTTCACGCCGCGTGAAGGTTTTGTATTCGAAAAGGTGCGCCAGTATTTTTTTCATCTGGTTATTTTTTATTTTCAGTTGTCAGATGGAGCCTTTTGATGATTAATCCATAAAAAAAGGCCTGCCGATGATGGGCAAGCCGCTATACAGTTCAGTAACTATTACTTACAATAGGAGGTTGCCACAGCGTTAATTGCTATGCCACCACCAAGTAATATGTCCTCTCGTAACGTTCATTTCCGTTGTGAGGCAAATATGGGTTTTTGTTTTGAAAGATGCAAGACGCGGCGTTGTATTTTATGGGACTTGTTTAACAAAACCGCCCCGTACTCATCGTGCGGGGCGGCTATTTCTTAATATTCATCTTCGTTGAAGAAAAAATCATCTTTGGTGGGGTAATCCGGCCAGATCTCTTCTATATTTTCATAGGGCTCACCATCATCCTCCAGGGCTTGCAGATTCTCAATTACTTCCACGGGGGCTCCTGAGCGTATACCATAGTCGATAAGCTCGTCTTTTGTGGCCGGCCACGGTGCGTCTTCCAAATGTGAGGCTAACTCTAATGTCCAGTACATAACCTTTCAATTTAAGCTTTTCAATTTTGCGCAAAAATATAATATTTATAGTATGATTTTTAAATTTTTTG
>Ga0182739_1000376_pt1 | contig 63972 bp, 54 predicted proteins | sample eDN5th30CBELigBY_FD_128873 | JGI IMG/M metagenome (GOLD analysis project Ga0182739, IMG submission 128873) | Enriched backyard soil microbial communities from Emeryville, California, USA - eDNA 5th pass 30_C BE-Lig BY (version 2) (version 2) | ecosystem: Environmental > Terrestrial > Soil >... | reverse complement strand
CTGCATTTTGTGCGTGGCGGCGGTTGGTGGCGGATGTGCTGCATTTTGTGCGTGGCGGCGGTTGGTGGTATATGTGCTGTAGTTGCACATAACTTTGGGTACAAACAGCAAGAGCCCCTGCGGGCTATGGCTTTGCAGGGGCTTCTTGCGCGGCGGCGATGTCCATCACGCCGCGAAACAGCTTTGTCGCCTGGTGAGGGCTGCCAGGCGATCGATTGGACGCGAGTACGACAACAGCGTACCGCGGCGACTTTATAGGGCCGTAGCCCGCAAACCACTGGTGGTTGCGGACAGCGCCGGCCCTGACGGTCTGGGCAGTGCCGGATTTCCCGGCCACTGCCCACGCCCCTTGGCGGATCGATCGACCCGTGCCGTGGTCGACGACCGCCTCCATGCCGCGCAGCAGCGCAGAGGCAGTGGACGGCCGAATCCGGCCGCCCAGCCCTTGCGCCCGCTGCGCGGGCAGCGCTGCCATCCGCTTGCCATCGGCATAGCGGATCTCGCTTACGACGCGCGGCTCCCACGCGCGTCCGCCATGCAGCAGCGTTACAATCAGATTCGCCGCCTGAAGCGGCGTAATCCTCACATCACGCTGCCCAATGCCGCTTTGCGCGAGCACGCCGCCGTCTACAGCGGCGAGCATCGCCTCGCGCCCGCCTCCATACGGCGCGGGCGCGAACACCCTCCCTGCTTCCTCCTCCGGAAGCAGGCGAAGCGGTGCGCGAAACGGGCCAACGCCCTTTTCGCTGTACCAGCCTGCTTGGCGCCCGATCCCGAGCGCCTCCGCCGTATTAAGCAGCTGCGCTGCACTCAATCGCTCCGCAATAGTCGCGAACACAATATTGCAGGATTGCGCCAATCCCTCCTCCAGCGAAACAACGCCATGCCCGCCCTCCTTCCAGCAGGACAGTCCGTATCGCTCATATTCACCGTTGCATACAAAGCGTTCCTGCGTGCGGGAAACATGATGCTCCAATGCGGCAGCCTCTGTTACAAGCTTAAAAATCGAGCCCGGCTCGACCGCCTTAAGTGCATGATTTTCCCATTCCGAACCGTCCGAGGACTGAAACTTCCCTATATTCAGCTTGGGTCTGGACACCATCGCAACGATATCTGCATTGTTCGCGTCGAGCACAACGACTGCGCCTTCCGTTAGACGCTGCTCATCGACATAAGCTTCAATCGCATTTTGCAGCTCTAGATCAAGCGTCGTAATAATTTTTAACGGATAGTAAGGATTACGCTCCCTCTCCATCCGGACATCCAGCCCCTGAAGCGCTCCGCCTCGCCCATCCATATATAAATCTACACTCGTCCTCTTTACGCCGTGAAGAATAGAGTCAAGCGATCTCTCCAGACCAGATGCGCCAACCTGCTCATTAAGCTTCCGCTTGCCGGACTGCAGCTCTGCCGCATATTCCTTCCGCACCAGTTCCGGGTGCTCGCTTGTAAAGCCAATCACATGCTTTGCGGCAAACTGCGATAGATAACGATTCCGATAAGGAAGCACACGTATCCCTTCAACCCGCAGCGAAGCAATCTGATCTGCTTTCTCTTGCGTCAATCGAATGGGAAGCCGCTCCCCGTCCATCCGCCAAAACCGCGCTTCTTTCATGCCGTTCCACGTTTCCAGCAGCTCATTCTTGTCTACGCCAAGCAGCTCAGCCAGCTTACTCAGCTCGGACTCCTTTCCGCGCGAATCCGCTCTTACAGGAAACATGACTGCAGACAAATAGGTTTCACCCGTGATGGGACGCTCGAGGCGATCATAGAAATCGCCTCTTCCTTCGTCCAGTACAATCGTTCGTTTCCGCTGAAACACCGCATAGTCGTCCCACCCTCCGCGTCCATGCCCGGATGAGCTTCGCAGTGCAGCGGAAGAGCTTGCCGGAAGCAGCTGAATCCAGGCCAGCCTGCCGATATAAACTGCAAAACATACACTTATGATGAAAGCTGTCGCCAACAAGCGCTTATTCATCCACGCACCTGCTTCCTTATCCTGATGCTACCATTATTCCCTCACCATTGTTCTTTAAAAACAAAAAAGCGGCAATACAGGGATAAACTATCCCTGATCGCCGCTCGACACTCTATTCTATTCTACTCTATTCTATTCTAAAACGGGATAAAGAAGCTTTAAGCTCCTGCGATACCGCATCCAATCGCTCGGATAGCTGCACTAGATTATCGCTGATGTTAAGCTGCTCGCTGCTGAGAGACGCAACCTCCTCCGAAGTTGCCGAGGACTCCTCCGCTACCGCGCTCACATTCGTCATTGCTTCTGACAGCACCGCCTGCGACTGATCCAATTGTCCGATTGATTGCGTAACTTGATCAAGTGATTGGACAAAATTCGTCATTTCGCCCTGAACCGTCAAGAAAATTTGATTTGCTTCTTTAACGGAGCCAATCTGCTCCTGGAACAACGGATACGCCTTTGATAGCACATTCACTGTCTCTTCTATTTCAGCTTGAATTTTACCTGTAATCTGACCAACAATATCGATTGATTGCCGCGATTGTTCAGCAAGCTTGCGAATTTCATCTGCAACAACCATAAAGCCTTTACCCGCTGCCCCGGCACGCGCAGCTTCAATCGTAGCGTTCAGCGACAAAATATTCGTTTGCTTCGTTACATTATTTAGCACTTCTAATATTTTCACAATAGAACCAGTGCTTTCCTTCAGCGCGTCAACCTTTTCAACCATTGAACGCGTCATATCTTCCGTCTGGCCTGTCTTTTCCATGAGCATGCTCATATAGTTTGTGCCTTCTCCGCTAACCTGCTGCACTTCTGCCGCAGAATTGATCATCAGCTTGTTCGCTTCAATCACTGTCTGCATTTGTGTATTAATATTTAACGACAGGTCGCTTCCTTTCTCCGCTTCAACAGCAAGAGACGAAGCGCCGTGCGCAATCTCCTCAGTTGCGATAGATATTTCCTTCGCTGATACCGCGGTCTTCCGGGAGGAATCCGTCAACTCGCTTGCTGTATGCAGCACCTCTTCCGCCGATCTTGTCGTCTGTACAGCAAGCTCGCCGATTTGCGTCATCATCTCATTAAAGCTTACTCCCAGCATGCCAATCTCATCTTTTCGCTTCGTTATTTTCGAGCGAACAGTGAGATTGCCTTCAGCGCCTTTAGCCATTAATTGCTGAAGCTCAATAAGCGGCTGGCCAATCGTTCTGATAATAAAATAGCCGATGATGACAGCTAAAATAATAGCGATGATAACCATAACAATTGTAAAGTTGGATATCGCTTTTGCATCCTTTACAAGCTCATCGATAGGTATCGTTGCTGCAAGCTTCCAATCAACAGAATCAAGCGGCGCAGAAATAGCCAATACAGGCTCTCCAGAAATTGTTTTAGTTCTCTCAGAATTTTTATCTGGTGTAAGTGTTACATGTGCAGCTTGTCCAATCTGGAATTGATCTTCAGCCGCTACATAGTTTCCAGCAGAATCAATAATGGAAATTTGACTGTTCTCGCCTAAATCGATGTCGCTGTAACGCTCCGTAACGCTCGAGAGCATGATCTCCATAACGAGGACATAGTTTGCGCTTCCCAAATAAGGATCTTTTATTAATCTAGCCAGCCCTATCGTTTGAATACCTGATTGCTCGCCAATCCGCGGTTCTAACCACTGCATCATGCCATCCTTTTCAAGAACCTCCTGATACCAAGCGCTTTCCTTCATTTGCGCAGCCTTATCTAAAGACGAATTCCCGACAACCATCGCATCGAGTTTATCATTTACAGGAAGCAAATAGGCTCCGAATATGGTTGGATTAATGAGCACATAATTGCGAAGCTTATCGCTGAGCGAGCTTGTATATCTAAATTTCGAAACGACATCTGTCGCATCTTTAACCGAATTTGTTAAGGAGTGAAACTCTTTATCCGTCATGATTTGCAAGGTTGTATTTTCATAAGACGCCATCACATCATCTAAATTATCGCCTAATTGCTTCAATGTTTGCAACGAAGCTTCCGATACCTTCTTTTCAATAATTGATTTTGAGGTTGTCGAAGCTAATGTACCAACTGCCACTACACATAACACGATACTGAGAAAAATAATGATAAACAGCTTAAAACCAACCGAATGCAGTTTCATTCCTTTAAATGAAGAACGATAATTTGTTAATCCGTTCCTTACTGCTGAAGTTGCTTGACTCAACTTGCTGTTGCTTGAACCTGATCCTTTGTTGTGATCTGACTGCTCTGATGACTGTTTTTTTGACTTTACCATAATAGTGTAAGGACCTTCTTTCATGCTGATTATTGTTGAACGGTTATGTACTTGCCTAATTCCACTAATTATAAACTTGTATCATTAATATATCGGCAATTTATCACATAAATTTTAGTAGGATAGGTTAATAAACCTTCCAATAAAATGAATTCATCTAATTATACATATTAAAAAGTCTGTTAGATCAAGTGATCTAACAGACTTTTTAATCTAATAATTATATTTTAAAATGCGCTAAAGACGACTTTAATTCTTGTGAAACCGTATCGAGACGTTCTGACAGGCTCACCAGATTATCGCTAATGCTAAGCTGTTCACTGCTTAATGAAGCGACCTCTTCAGATGTGGCCGATGATTGCTCAGCAACTGCGCTTACATTAGTCATCGCTTCCGTCAAGACCGATTGTGATTGATCCAGCTCACTAATCGATTGGGTAACATGATCGAGGGATTGAACAAATTGCTCCATCTGCTCTTGTACGGTAAGGAATATTTGATTCGCTTCCTTAACAGACCCGATCTGTTCCTTGAATAATGGATACGCGTTAGACAGTACGCTGACCGTTTCCTCAATCTCGCCCTGAATTTTATCTGTTATTTGTCCCACTATATCGATAGAATGACGTGATTGCTCAGCTAGCTTGCGAATTTCATCTGCTACGACCATAAACCCTTTGCCTGCGGCGCCAGCGCGTGCAGCTTCTATCGTTGCGTTAAGGGACAAAATATTCGTTTGCTTCGTTATACTGTTCAGAACATCCAATATTTTGACGATTGATCCGGTGCTGTCCTTTAAGGAATCTACCTTTTCCACCATAGAACGGGTCATTTCCTCGGTTAAGCCTGTTTTCTCCATCAGCACGCCCATATACCTAGTGCCCTCACCGCTTGCTTGCTGTACTTCTACGGCGGAGTCAACCATCAGCTTGTTCGCTTCCATAACCTTGCCCATCTGCGTATTGATATTAAGGGACAAGTCACTTCCCTTTTCCGCTTCAACAGCTAGACTAGACGCTCCGTTTGCAATTTCTTCTGTTGCAATGGATATCTCTTTTGCGGACAACGCTGTTTTTCTCGAAGAATCTGTAAGCTCCCCTGCTGTAGTCAACACCTCAGTTGCCGAGTGGGTTGTTCGCACAGCAAGCGCAGCGATTTGTGTCATCATTTCATTAAAGCTGGTACCTAATTGACCAATTTCATCTCTGCGGGTAGCTTTGATCGTGGATCGTACAGTTAAGTTGCCTCCCGCTCCTTCCTTCATAAGCGTCTGGAGCTGTATTAGCGGAGCGCCAATCGTTACGATGACAATCAAGCCGATTATAATTGCAATGATAGCAGCGCAGACGACCATCCATACCGTAAATTCAGAAATAACCTTAGCATCCTTTACCAGCTCATTAACTGGAATAGTAGCTACTAAGCTCCAATTGGCGTTAGGCAATGGGCTATGTACGACAAGCACTTCTTGTCCGTTAACCGCTGTCGTGTTGCTCTCGGCTGAAAGTACAACAGGCGATGGAGTGCCGATTAACGACGTATCCGCAGACGATATATAATTACCATCACTATTCATAATGGTTATCGCGCTGTCTTCGCCTAAGTTCACTTTACTATAACGATCTGTAAGCGCACTCAATTTAATATCTAAAACAATAACGTAAAATGCATCACCGGAGTTTGTATTCTTGATCACTCTTGACAAGGCAAATGACGGGATATTCTGAGTGCTTAGAATGCTGGATTGCTGTGCATCAATCCATTGTACCCTGCCGTTAGCCTCGATCACTTTCTCATACCACAAGCTCTTCTGAAGCTCTTCAGCATAGCTAGTTGTCGCACTGCCGATAACAATTGGCGAGAGCGTGTTCTTAAGAGGCAGCAGCGTTATGCCAGTAATATTGTCATTTCCCATAATATAAGACTGCAGCTTGTCCGATAATCCTCGCTGAGCCTCGAATTTCGCGAAATCATCTGTATTATATACAATGTCTGTAATATAATTTTGAAATTCTTTATCGACCAATATTTGCATGGTTATATCTTCATAGGTTTTCATATGATCGTTCAAATTCGTACTCAACTGATTAATCGTCTGCAAGGAGGCATTCGCAACCTTATCCTCGACAACTGTCTTCGCTGTCGTATAAGATATAATTCCGACGGTCAGCACACAGGCGATTATACTAAAAAAGATAAGAGCAAAAAGCTTCATTCCAACTGACCGCAGCCGAACGGTCATTAACGTTTTTTTCATCCATGCCCCCAGGGCTGGCATCTGATCATTTTTTTTCTTCAACGGTTTGTTCATATGTCGTTCATACACCGCCTTGGATTTCATTTTTAGAAAAACTCGTTTTTTGCCAAACATACTCATAAACAGGTTTAGTTTGGTGAAAGATGAAGATTTGTGTAAGCCAAGTATATAACTTTCTAACTAAACATACTAGTATAAATTATCCAAAAGCACACTTTTTTCAAAGCGCTTTCATACAAAATCTAAATTTGTGTATACAAAAAGGACTAGTCCTCTTATCAAGGATTAGTCCTTTTTTCATATATACTGCCTTTTACAAATCCAGATTAGGCTCTGACAAGCTTTTTACGCATCATATCCATCGGCTTAACCGGTTTTAATGTCAATATGCGAACATGCTGCAGAGGATGGCGGGCTACGTCCATACTATTTCCGTCCAAATCAGTCAACTCAGTAATCGTCTGCTTAAAGAATGTGCCGTTCGGACCGACAAATTCCACCTCTTGACCAGGTTTAAAATGATTGCGCTGCTCCACGACAGCAAAACCAGTCATTTCGTCGTAATCAAGCACAATGCCGGCAAAATCATACGGTACGGCCTTCTCTTCCGGCCCATAGATATGATCCTCAGCGCCAGGCTCATCCAAGAAAAAGCCTGTATTCAATGGGCGATTAGCCGCTTTATTTATCTCTTCAACCCACTCCGCCTTAATTTCAAAATGCTCAGGGTCCGCAAAATAAGCATCGATAGCTTGCCGATAAACATTTACGACTGTTGCAACGTAATGAATGCTCTTCATCCGCCCCTCGATTTTAAAGCTGTCTACGCCAACCTCAATTAGCTCCGGCAAATGCTCAATCATGCACAAATCCTTGGAACCCATCGTAAACTTATCATCTTCCTCCTCATACATCGGCGCATCATCTAGAAACAAATCGTATTTCCAGCGGCAAGATTGGCAGCAGCCGCCTCGATTGGAATCACGATCGGTAAAATGATTGGAGAGCACGCAGCGTCCTGAATATGAGGAGCACATTGCGCCATGGATGAAAGCTTCTATCTCAATATCGACATGCTTCTTTATCTCTTCAATTTCCTCAAAGCTCGTCTCACGAGCCAGTACGACGCGCGGCAAGCCTTCATCCTTCCAGAACTTTACCGCTTGCCAGTTCAAGGTAGACTGCTGCGTGCTCAGATGCACCTCAAGCTTTGGCGCAACACGCTGAGCCGTCTCAATAATGGTAGGATCAGCGGCGATGATTGCAGCGATGCCAGCCTCTTCGAGCTGCATCAAATAGTGCTCCAAGCCTTCGATATCCTCATTATGAGCATAAATATTCGTTGCTACAAATACTTTTGCGCCATATTTGCTTGCGAACGCTACCCCTTCCTTCATTTCCTCGAAGCTGAAGTTGTCAGCGTTGGAACGAAGTCCATACTTCTGTCCGCCAATATATACGGCATCAGCGCCATAATGCACTGCGAACTTAAGTTTTTCCAAATTACCTGCCGGTGCTAGCAGCTCTGGACGTTCAAGGCGGTTACGCTTGCCTGAATAGCGGCGCTTCATCTCACTTGTCGTCATCATTGTTCCATCTCCAATCAATAAACCTGCTCTTTATAGAAAAATCCAAAGGTCAATTCCCGTTTAGGGTCCTGCAGCTCCTTTATTTCATCGAGCCACTCCTCCTGGAAGCTGTATCCATCTGGATCTGCCATATACGAATCAATTGCTTTCCGATAGGCTTTAACAACAGCCTCATTATATTCCAAAGGCTTCATTATGCCTTCAATTTTCAAGCTCTCAACTCCCGCTTCGAGGAGCTCATGTATATTTTCCAGCATGCACAAGTCACCCGAGCTCATAATATGCGTCCCATTCGCATCCTCATAAATAGGAAAACGCTCATCTGGCCGATCTGCTTCCATCAAATACATGCCGCGCTCTTTACTGGAGTCCGTAAGCCGCTCAGGCTCCTCTTGGTGGACCATATAGCTCTGTACAAGCGAGCGTTTGGAATGATAAATATTCGTCATGCCGTGCACCTGAACTTCAATCTCCATCTTTGACTGCTGCTTCGTTTCCACAATTTGTTCCATATTAAGCTCGCGTGCAAGGACGTAACGGCTCGCTCCTCTGCGTCCCCAATATTCCGCAGTCACATAGTTGGTTGACGTCATCTCCGCATTCCAATGCAAAGCAAGCGATGGCGCATGCTCACGAGCAGCAACCAGCACGGCTGGATCGCCGAATACGATTCCGTCTGCTCCTGCCTTCGCCAGCCCCAACACATAATCCTCAAGCAAAGGAACCATAGCGTTGTCGATGAGATTGTTCATTGATACATATATTTTCACATTATGCGGCTTAGCCTGCTTAACAGCTTCTGCGATCATTTCAAGCGAAAAGCTTCCAGCAAGCCGCATGCCAAATGGCGGCTCTCCTATAACGAATGCATCAGCACCCGCTTTTATTAATCTCTCAAGCTCCTCAAGCGAAGAAGCTGTCGCTAGCAATTCTGGTTTATATCCCACTGCTTTCACCCCTTGAACCTTAAGGCGGAATAGGTTATTCCGCCAATAAACTAGTCATTGTATTGTTGAATGTTATTTTGTCGTTTTAGTGCTTTTATCAATGTTTTTCAGATGTTCATTATATGTCTTCGCGAATAAATGCGTATTGGTACCGTCTTTTTTCGTTACATAGTAGAAATAGTCGGTTTCATCCGGATACAGCACGGCTTTAATGGAGTCTAGACTTGGACTTGCTATCGGACCTGGAGGCAGCCCATTAACTTTATAAGTGTTATAAGGACTGTCTACTTCCAAATCAGCATGCAGCAGCCTTTCCTTTGGCTTATCAAGCAAGTATTGAACGGTAGCATCGATCTGCAGCGCCATTCCTTTTTTAATTCGGTTAAAAATAACGCTGGCGACCATCGGCCGCTCTTCATCAACAATGACCTCGCGTTCTACTAGAGAAGCGATGGTAAGCATCTCATGAATCGTTAATCCCCTCTGCTCCAGCACATCCATCCAGTCTTCAGGCAGCGTGCTCAGCTTCCGATCCAGCTCCGAGGTCATACGCTTAATAATATCCTCTTCTGTGCTTTCTTTAACCATCTCATACGTCTCAGGGAATAAATAGCCTTCCAGTCGTTTATGCAGCTTGTCATTGTCAGGAACCGAGCGAACAGCTTCATTATCGCCCCATGTCCTTTTCTCATCGATCAGCGCTAGAAACTTCTCTTTGTTCACGATGCCTTCCGATGACAGCTTGTCTGCAATTTGTATAATGGTATAGCCCTCTGGAATCGTAAACCGAATAACTTCCGCTTCAACCGTATCCCCGGCGTTCAGCTTTGCGATGAGCGCTTCCTTCTCCATCCCGGGATTAAGCTCATATATTCCCGCTTGGAAACGTGAGCCTTCTTTTTTCAACATGAGATAATATTTAAAAACGAGAGCATTTTTAATAATGCCTTTCTGCTCCAGCAAGTCAGTTACGCGGTTCGCACTCATACCCTTTGGAATCTCTACCTCAATCGCTTCGCCGGATGAGGTCGGCTGCAGGCTGCTCCATACATACAGACCGACGCCTCCAACAACTAAAAGCATTAAAGTCAATAGACTTATAATAACCCACATCGTTATCAGCGTTTTATTTGGCTTCTTGCGAATATCTTGCTCCCATTCCTCTGGATGCTGTCCAGACGTTTCCAATATATTTATCCCCTTTCTCACATCTGTTATATGTTATTAATCGTGAAAAAGAGCGGCTAGAGACCGCTCTTTTTCACCTTGCATATCAGTAAGCAGCCGTTATGGTCGCTCGCTGTCTCCAAACAATCTATCGTCATAAGCTTCTGACGCGGCTTCCCATTCTTCGTCATCTTCAATCGATTCGAGCTGCGGCTCTCCTTGATCATAAATAACGCGGAATAATTCAACCTCATCCTCTTTACGCATATCAGCTGATTGCAGCGCCGCATAGACGGTATCACCCAGCTTGAACTGAGACTTAATGGAGAATACCAATGCTGTGCCATCCTCTGCTATCAACTCAATTTCGTCGCCATAGACTTCAGACAAAGACTTCAGAAGCTCTGAGTCACTAGAGTGCTCATGCGTCATTAGTCCTGATCCTCCATTTCGCCGATTAGCGTATTAAAGGTTTCCTCAACGATACTCCACTCTTCTTCATCCTCAATCGTGTAGAGCTTCAGATCATCTCCGTCTTCCTCGTAACGGAACGCGTAGACCTCGTCTTCCTCTTCACTCTCGCTGATTAAAGGAACGACCATCATATATTTGTCATCAGAGCCGTCAACCTCGAATTTCATGATGACTTCGAATTCTTCCTCGTTGCCATCCTCATCCGGAATATAAATAATTTCCGGCTCTTCAAATTCCATATTTTCCTTTGTCATCGCAACCCTCACCTTTTCGTTTTAGAATCGAGATAATTTTGCAAAATGAGCGTAGCCGCCATTTTGTCTATGACTTGCTTGCGCTTCTTGCGGCTGACATCTGCTTCGATTAGCGTACGTTCGGCAGATACAGTAGTCAGCCGTTCATCCCAAAGGTGAACAGGTAGATCAAGCTTTTCCTTAAGCTCCTCGGCAAAAGCAATGCTAATCTCTCCGCGGGGTCCGAGCGTGCCGTTCATATTCTTCGGCAGCCCGACAACCAGCTCACTTACCTCGTGCTCCTTTACAAGCTCGGCAATTCGGTCTGCATGACCGCCGTCTCGCCTGCGCTCAACAGTACATAACCCTTGCGCTGTCCAGCGAAAAGCATCGCTTATGGCTACACCGATGTTGCGATCACCATAATCTAATCCCATTACTCGCATTGCCTGTCCTGCTCCTTACTTTATCTTATTGTTTCTTGTGACTCAAGTAAAAGCGGACAAGCTCTTCAATCAACTCATCTCGTTCCTTCTTGCGAATCAAACTTCTGGCGTTGTTATGCCGCGGTATATACGCGGGGTCTCCGGACAGCAAATACCCAACGATCTGATTGATTGGATTGTAATCCTTCTCGAGCAACGCTTCATGCACCTGCAATAAAATGTCCTGAGAAGACTCCTCACCTTCAGCCTTCACGCTAAATTTCATCGTATTGTCCATAGAACTCATCGCCAGCACCTCGCTTTCCAAAAAAAAGCATTTCCATGAGATATTCAACTACATCATATCACATTTGCATTGCCTAGAACCAGTTCTTCCGCAAGTTTCAATGCTGCATCTAATTTTGCAGCGTCCTTGCCCCCGGCTTGGGCCATATCTGGGCGTCCGCCGCCGCCGCCGCCGCATATTGCCGCTGCTTCCTTAATGATTTTACCAGCGTGCAGACCTTTCTTAACAAGATCCTGCGATACCGCCGCCGCCAAATTAACTTTATCCTCTTGGACAGCGCCCAGTATAATTACGCTCGAAGGAAGCTTCGTTTTCAACTCATCTACTATTCCGCGCAGCGCATCCATTGTTGGAGCGTTAACTTTAGCGCTCAGTACCGTGATGCCGTTAACCGTTTTGGCCTTTTGCTCCAGCGAGCCTGCCTCAATATGGCTTATCTTCGCTTGCAGCGACTCATTGTCGCGGCCCAACTCCTTCACTTGGGAGAACAAAGCTTCAATTCGTTTAGGCATATCAGCTGTATTCGATTTGAGAAGCGCCGCTGATTGCTTCAGAACATCAAGCTGTCCATCCATATACGTATAAGCATGCTTCCCGGTTACAGCCTCGATCCTGCGCACTCCTGAACCGATGCCGCTCTCGCCCAGCAGCTTGAACAGCCCGATTTGCGCTGTATTCTCTACATGGCAGCCGCCGCAAAGCTCCAAGCTGTAATCGCCTACTTTTACTACACGAACAACATCGCCGTACTTTTCGCCGAACAGCGCCATCGCGCCCATCGCTTTCGCATCGGCAAGTGATTCATTCGTAATCATGACAGGCGTGCCTGCCCATATCTGCTCGTTGACGCGGCGTTCGATCGCAACAAGCTCTTCTTGAGTAATACTGCCAAAGTGTGAAAAGTCAAAACGCAGACGCTCAGCCTCAACGAGTGAGCCCGCTTGATTGACATGCTCGCCAAGCGTTTCTTTCAGCGCTTTATGCAGCAAATGCGTTGCCGTATGATTTTTTATAATATTTTCACGGGATTCGCGAAGCACGGTTGATTCGACAGCCTCTCCAGTGTGAACGATGCCCGCGGCAACCTTTGCTTTATGAACATTTTGACCGTGAGGCGCCTTCGTAACGTCCTCTACATGCAGTGTAAAACCTTCTCCGACAATTGCTCCTCGGTCGCCGATTTGACCGCCGCTCTCCGCATAGAAAGGCGTGCGATCCAATAGCACCAGCACCTCAGTACCTTCTATCGCCTGCTCGACCAGCGCATCTCCTTGCACAATCGCGATAATCTTACCCTTAGCTGTCAGCTCACTGTAGCCGACAAATTCGCTTTTTTCAACGATTTCGCTAAGCGGACCGCCTTGAATCTTCATGCTGCCAGTGTCTTGGCGAGCCGCTCGGGCACGCTCCCGCTGTGCCTCCATTGCCGCATCAAAGCCTTCGCGGTCAACCGTCATACTATGCTCAGCAGCGAAATCCTCTGTCAAATCCAGCGGAAAACCATAAGTATCGTACAGACGGAAAGCGTCCTCGCCCGTAATCTGCTTATTGCCCGCTTGTTCAGCGCCGGCTACAAGATCAGAAAGCATCGCAAGTCCGTCGGACAGCGTCTCATGAAATCGTTCCTCTTCGGTGCGAATAACTTTCTCGATAAATTCTCTCTTATCGACAACCTCTGGATAGTATACACCCATTATGTCCCCGACAATCGGAGTCAGCTCATACAGAAATGGACGGTCAACGCCCAGCGTCTTGCCGTAACGGACCGCTCTGCGAAGGAGACGGCGAATAATATAACCGCGGCCTTCATTGGACGGCATAACGCCGTCAGCAACTGAGAATGCAACCGTACGAATATGGTCAGCGATAACCTTTAACGCTACGTCATGGTCTTCATTCGATTTGTACGTAACCTTAGCAATCTCGCATGTACGGTCGATGATCGGACGGAACAGATCTGTATCAAAATTAGAATCTACATCCTGCAAAATCGAAGCGAAGCGCTCCAGTCCTGCGCCTGTATCAATATTTTTATTAGGCAGCGGCGTGTAGCTGCCATCTTTATTATGATTAAACTGCGAAAATACGAGATTCCATACTTCCAGGAAACGCTCATTTTCCCCGCCTGGCCAGCACTCTGGATCGGAAAGATCGCCGTATTTGTCACCGCGGTCATAGAAAATTTCCGTACATGGCCCGCAAGGTCCCTCGCCGATATCCCAAAAGTTATCTTTGCCGAGCTTGTAGATGCGCTCTTCTGGTATGCCTATCTTTTCATTCCACAGCCGGAATGCTTCCTCGTCCTCTTCATATACCGTTACCGATAAGCGGCTTGGATCAAATCCGATCCATTCCTTGCCCGTTAGAAACTCCCAAGCCCAAGTAATCGTCTCTTCCTTGAAATAATCGCCTATGGAGAAGTTGCCAAGCATCTCGAAAAAGGTATGGTGACGACGGGTCTTGCCGACGTTCTCAATATCATTCGTACGAATGCATTTTTGCGAGTTGGCGATACGCGGGTTCTCGGGAACAACCCGTCCATCAAAATATTGCTTTAACGGCGCCATACCGGCATTGATCCAAAGCAAGGACGGATCGTTATGCGGGACAAGCGAAGCGCTTGGTTCGATTTTATGGCCTTTGCTTTCAAAGAATGCAAGCCATTTTGCACGTATTTCACTAGCTTTCATCAGTTTGGCCTCCTATATGCAGCTAAAATTTAATAAATAAAAAACGCCCCTGTCAATGACAGGGACGAAATCATTCGCGGTACCACCCTGGTTATTGCACTGCCTCATAGCAGCCGCAATCGCCTTAAAAGGACGATAACGAGTCCAACCGATGGAGTTCATCCATACTCGGAAATTAGCTTTCAGTCATTCTTCGTTATGCAGGCTTTCTCAACCATCGCTGTATCGCTATAATAACCAGCGAAGAAGCCTGCTCTCTGGCTAACGGGCTATGACTTACTTCATTTCGTCAACGTTTTGCGCTTTTGCACATTATTTTTAAGTATATCGATTGGCGAAATGTCTGTCAAATAATTTTTCTCCTCACGTAATAGGCGAACACATGCTGAATAATGACCTTACATGTCGCGAATATCGGTATAGCTAGAATCATGCCGATCACCCCTGCCAGCTCTCCCCCCACAAGCACCGCAAATATGATCATTAACGGATGCATATGCAAGGATCGGCCTACAACCTGCGGAGAAATCACATTGCCCTCAAGCATTTGACAGGCTGTATTTACGACAGCGACCAGCAGCATCATTTTCCAAGATACGGTCGCGGCCATCAGCAAAGCAGGCGCAGCCCCGAAGAAGGGACCAAGATATGGAATGATATTCGTTACAGCTACAATGCCAGCAAACAACAGCGCATAAGGCATTCCAATTAGCAAGTAGCCACTATAAGCAAGTGCGCCAACAATGACACAGACGATAAGCTGTCCCCGAATATAGCTTCCCAATGCCAGATCGATATCCTTAACCATCCGAACAACATTTCTCCGATGCGCTTTTGGAACATAAGTAATAACGGTCCGCTCAAAAACGTCAAAGTCCTTTAATATGTAGAAAGCCAGAAATGGAATGATAAAGCCAATAAATACAGCATTCAGCATCGATCCGATATTGTTGACTACACTAAGCAGAGCAGAAGAAAATCGTTTTTCCATATGGACGAGCCAATTATCGATACCGCTTCGCAAGCTGTCAGGCAGCAGCGAGGAATTACTGACGTCGTTCACAATGTTTTGCGCACGCATTGTAATTTCGGGAACATGCTCGTTTAACTCCTGCACCTGATTGACAAACATCGGTATAATATTAATAAGAATAACCGAAATAACGGTGCAGAATGCTGCATATATAAGCAGCACCGCAATAGTGCGCGGCACTTTCCTCTCATGCAGCATGGAGACGATTGGGTTAAGTACATAAGATATGATCATAGCTATGATGAAAGGCGCCAATACCGCTCTAACAAAGTAATAAATATTGATGATGAGAGGCTTCATTTGCATGAGCAGGACAGCAGCAATGAGTCCAAGTATCAAATAGATCAGCCACACGAACAATCGATTTTTGGTGAATCGCTCCATTCCCCCGCCCCCCGCTCGTCCACAAAGTATAGTGTAGTATATGTGACTGCTGGCTGATTCATCCATTGGATTGTATAAAGCGGAAAGACCGTCAGGTCAAAATCCTGACGGTCTCATTCGCATATATTTATTACACTTCGTTCTTTGCAATTCCTTTCAGCATATCCCGGTACATGCCGGGCGTTATGCCTTCCATCTTCTTGAATGTACGAATGAACGTATTGCTGCTGTAGAAGCCGACTTGCTCGGCGATTTCCTTGATCGTAAGCTCATCCTCAGAGAGCAGCGATATGGCAGCCCGCAGTCTTGTCTTGTTGATCGCATCAAGCAGGGTATCTCCTGTATTCTCTTTGTACACGCGAGTCAGATAGACCGGATTCATTCCGAAATGTTCAGCTATTACGGCTACTCCCAAGTTGGCATCCTGATAATGCGCCTGAATGTAAGCCGCCAGATCAACCGCCAAACCGGAAGGCCGGCTTTTTTTCTGTTTAAGCTCGTTTGCGATTTGCTCTACGATTTCGGATAATCCGCGTTTAATATCGGTTACGTTCACGCACTCTAGTAATTTCCAAAGATCTTTCTGATGGGTGTTCATCGAAATCCGAGTATAATCCGCCTCATACAAAGCTTTCATGACTGTCCCGGCCATGTCGAAGAGGAAGCATCGAACCATCTCTATAGGCAGAAGACCTTGGGATCGCATCGCATCGAATACCTCGTCGAGAATGGAAAGAGCAAGATCCGTTTCGCCCGCTTTAATCGCCGTTATTAACCGCTGCTCCTTCTCCCAAGTGTACCAATATTCATGTTCATGGCTTTGCAACTGCTCATATTGAATAATCTCGGTGCTGCCGAGCAACAATTTGTACTCCATTGCCTTCAAAGCTTCCTGATAAGCGGCAGGAATACCGCTGGTCGACTTATGGACTCGGCTTAGAGAAGTCGTAAAATGGATGTTGAACTTGCTTTGGATTAATTGTCTAGCTTCCCCAATTAACCGGTAAAGCCCCCCTTGCACCTCTTCATCAGTACCATCCTGAACGTTGACCAGACACGCCAGAACATCGTTCAACTCTGCAATATAGGCAAGATGTCTCTGTCTGCACATTTCTTCTACAATATTGCCTACGATCATTTGGACGAACTTCCGCTGCTGCTCCACATCGCCGTTATTATGCTTGAACAATTCCGCATAATCTTCAATATGGATTAGGATTACGACATAACGGTCCGAGGTAAAAGAAATGCCATAGGACTCCAACGCCTCGGTAAGCGGGAAATTCGCTTCCAGCCTCCCCTTCATCAACCGCTCAAACAATAAGTTGCGCAGCACCTTGTTTTGCTGGCCAAGCGCGTGAAAAATAAGGGAATATTCATTTTTAATTTCAGCGAGTGAAAACTGAGCTTGGCTGGACAACGAGCGAACTAGATTATGAACCGGATGATAATTACGCTTTGCCAATAAATAGGCAGCAACGGCGCCCAGCAAAAGCGAGATCAGCAGTGCAGCGATCAGCAGGTTTCGAATATAGGACGATTTTTCCATGAACACCTTAACGGGAAGGACGGATACATATTTCAGATTTGCGCTATCCGAGGAAATATACGATACCGCCATCTTTTTTCCATTCCAGGTTTCATAGATCATTCCGCTCTCGCCGGACAAACGATCATAGGTGATCGATTCGGGCAAAGCAGTCTCTATCGTGGATGCCAACACCTGGTTGCTATCGTTCAAAATAAGGACAGAGCCTTGATTGATCCAATTCACCTTTTGAATGGGAGCCTGGAAGCGCTCCAGCTCGAGCACGATGACGCTCGTCGCCAGCGGCTCCCCGCGGTTCTCGACCGGAAGAGATCGCATGTACAGAATCGCTTGCTTGGTCGTGCCGGTATCGGTCGTGTAAGGATAAACGATCCAATCTCCCATATATTTCTCGCTAAGCATCGAATACCATTCTTGTTTCGTATGCCCGCTCCCCTCATGATGAACCTTAAAATAATCATCGGGATCATAAAAAGCGCTCTGCGACAACAGAAAGTCTCCTCTATTAAAATAGACGTAGGAGTCGGTAACCATTTCATGCGCCATCTTCAAGCTTTTGAATTCTTTAAGCGCCAGAGTTACTGAATAACGATCCCGCTCGGTAAGCGGCTGATTCGCGTAGAGCAGTCCCCTAACCTGAGGAAGGAAGGCCATCTGCACGCTCATTCGGTTCACGCTGTCGATTTGCCCGTCTAATACCTGTTGGACCTGTTGAAGGAGAGCCGCATTGGCTCGGTTGATTTCCGTCTCAACCAGTTCGCGAACCTGCAAGTATACAAACAGCCCGATCATAATCGGAATCAAGAGGATGAGAGAATGGGAGAGAAACCATGACCACAAAATGCTCCACCGCTGAAATTTAAAAATTCTCTTCATGCAATCATCGCCGCTCCTTGTTTCAATATCTGCTGTTTTTCTTCCTGTCGGCTGCGATATCGCTATCGCTTCTCGAATCGTTCCACAGCCGCTTGCTGCAGCCGGATAGCTTGCTCGATATTCATCTTCTTCAGTTGATCGACGAACAGGTCGAAATTCTCAATCGGCTCTTCTCCTAAAATAAACTTTGTATACATTTCATCGCTGAATGTTCTCACTTCCGCCATGATTTTGGCCAGCATCTCTGATTCAACCTGCGTTGCGCTGACAAGCGGCATCTTAACTCTCTCCGCATTGCTTTCAAATTCCCCCCATATATCAATCGCATCCTTTTGCTGCTCCAGCTCATAAAACTGTTCCAAATAACGATCGTCATTCACGAAGCCCGGGGATGGGTAGTTCGCTCTCGTATACCGGGTCATGGCCATTGATACGGCCAGCTTATCCGGATTATTCATGATCAAGTCGGAATATTTCGGAAAACCGTTCACCATCGTGTAGCTCACATCTTCGATGCCGAAATTTTTTAGCAAATGCCCCTCTTCGCTGAATAAGTAATCGAGCCATTTCACCGCTTCTTCCGGGTTCTTGTTCGCAGCCGTTATCGCCACGCTGCCAGCAGACCTGTATTTCTCCATCCTATTGATAAACAACGGCTCGTCCCCTTTGACCAGGACTGGGTATTGCACCGCTACCAATTCGTAATCGGCGTCCTTTTTCAACCCGCTTTCCATATAAACTCCGATGCTGCTGCCGGCGAAGCCATAAGCAGCTCCTGATTTGCCCGAAATCATCTTGGCATCGATCGTTTTTCGATCGTTGGCTCCAAAATCGGGGTCGATCAAGCCCTCCTCGTACCAGCCGCGCAGGAAGCTCAAATAGTCCTTGAAACCAGACTCCATTGGACCGTATTTCACTTCGCCGCCGCTCAAATAGAAATCTCTCCCTATGCCGAAAGCGCCTACAATAAAGTCAAAGAGCTTGTTCGGATCCGCAATGTCGATATACGTCGTATATGGCGCTGCAATTCCTTTCTTTTCCTTGAATGCACGCATGACGATCGTCCAGTCATCCAGCGTCTCCGGGACATCTAGCCCCAATTCGTCGAGCCAATCTTTGCGAATGACGGGTCCGCTAAATGTATTTACTTTGCCGATTCCAATGGAAGGGATGACATACATCGTTCCGTTATCCGTCATCACTTGCTTGGCAATTTCCGGATTCTCGTTCAAATACTTTTTCAAATTTGGCGCATGCCGATCAATGAGTTCATTCAATTTTAAAATGATTCCGTCTTGTATAGCCTGTTCAGGCCCTCCAGGATAGGTTAACCAGTCGTATTCGATCAGGTCCGGCAAATCCCTTGACGCGATGAGCAGATTAAATTGTTCCTTCTCGTTCCCTTGCGATGGATGGGAAAACTCAACATGAACCCCAGTCCTCTTCTCCATCTCCTTATACATCTCCACCTCGCCCAAATGCTGAACGACGGATACGGCACTCGGATTAAGCGGTGACCAGTAAGTAAATTTGATCTGTTTAGAATTATCGTTAGCAGAGGGCGACCCTTCATGCGAATTCGAATTTTTGCATCCAGCAGCCAAACCGAATGCCAAGATACAGGCTAGGAGCAAACTTGCCAATGATTTCGTTCCTGATGCCGGTTGCATTCGTTTTCTCATATGACACTCCCCCCTTTTCCTAGTACCTTGCGACAATCATTTCTCTGCATTTCATTATCTTCTATACTCTAGGGGCGAATGAGCGCCGTTGTCAATCAATCATGCATAATCATGCAGGAAAATCGCAAATGGATGATCAATATCGGATTTTGCTTATCCCTTATGTTGCGTTCAGATGATGGTCATCTCATATGGAGGATATCCCTTTACCGGCAAGCTTTATATGCTTAATCATGCAGTCCAATAACAACATTCAAAGGGAGGACAACATCATCATGCTAACACGCATAAAGAAAAAAGGTTCATCTGCAACAAGCAAAGCTAGTCGAGTATTACTGGCGCTAACTTTGGCCGGCAGCCTCTTAGCCGCCTGCTCCAAGGAAGCTCCTGCAACTTCTTCAAATGCAGGAGCCAACAGCAAGGGCAATGAAGTCCAACAAACGAGCAGCTTCTCTTACTGGTCGATCTTGGATGCCAATGCCTCTTCCTCCGTAACTCAGCTTGGTCACGTTGAGTTTTACAAACAATTAGAAACAAAAACCGGTGTAAAAATAAACTTCTCCCATCCGCCAGTCGGCAGCGAGGATGAGCAATTCAATCTGACTATCGCTTCCAGAGATTTGCCTGACATAATGGAATACGGCTGGCTCATGTATCCCGGCGGTCCCGAAAAGGCAATCCAAGACAATGTGATTATCGAGCTCAATGATTTGATCGACCAGCATGCGCCTAATATTAAGAAATACCTTGACGAAAACCCTGAAATCGCCAAACAAGTAAAAACGGATAACGGCGTTCTGTATGTCGTGCCATCCATCGGGATCGGTACCGTCAACACGTTCAGCGGCCCGCTAGTCCGCAAGGATTGGCTTGAAGATCTTGGATTGCCAGTTCCTGAAACGATCGATGAGTGGACGACTATGCTTCGAGCCTTTAAAGAGAAAAAAGGGGCATCCGCACCATTTACGATGCTTATCAACCATAGCCAAAAGCCAAACGATATCATTGTTGGAGCATTCGGCGTAGGCAGAGAATTCTATCTGGACAATGGACAAGTGAAATTCGGTCCGATGGAGCCTGGCTTCAAAGATTACCTGACCTTAATGCGCGATTGGTATAAAGAAGGATTGCTTGATCCGGATATTGGCGCAAACGACAAGAAAACGCTAGATGCCAAAATGTCCTCGGGCAAATCAGGCGCCGTGTTCGGTTTTGCCGGCAGCAGTATTGGTGTTTACTTGAATGCCAACAAGGATAAAAATCCGGAATACGATCTAACGGCTGCACAATATCCGGTTCTTAACAAAGGCGACGAGCCGAAATTCATCAACAGAGCCGACAGCTATCGCCCGCAAGGAAGCGCAGCAATTACGACTTCCAATCCCGATCCTGTATCTGCGATCAAATGGCTTGATTATTACTTTACCGAGGAAGGCCATATGCTGAAAAACTTTGGCGTCGAAGGCTTGACCTATACGCTTGACAACGGCTTTCCAAAATATACGGACTTGATCATGAAAAATCCGGATAAGCTATCGATCGCACAGGCGATGGGCAAATATTTAAGAGCCAACTATCCGTCGCCTGGCTTCGTTAACGATGATCGTTATTTAGAGCAATACTATGAGCTTCCTCAGCAGAAAGAGTCCATTAAAGTTTGGGGCAAATACGAGAACAATTCGATAGGCGTAAAAATGCCGCTCGTCAGCGCAACCCCGGAGGAGTCTCAAAAGCTCGCAAAAATCATGTCCGACATCAACACTTATGCGGATGAAATGTACATTCGATTTATTATGGGCGAGGAATCCCTTGATAACTTCGACAAATATGTAGCACAGATTAAAAAAATGAACATTGAAGAAGCCATCCAATTGCAGCAAGCCGCTGTGGATCGCTTCAACAAGAGATAACAGCGAGAGAGGTGAACATCATGCCGCAGTTGTCGACCAAGACGGCTGCGGCAGAAGTTAAACCGATCGGGGTAGCCCCGAACCTTAACTTCTGCCGCAAACTTGCAAGAGATCTTGTCCGAAATAAAGCCATCTATATAATGTTGATTCCTGTCATATTATATTATGCGATTTTTCACTATGGCCCGATGTACGGTGCTATTATAGCATTCAAGCAATTCAACGTAGCCTTAGGGATAGGGGACAGCCCCTGGGTAGGCCTTCAAAATTTCAAAGATTTTTTTGAAAGCTACTATTTCTGGAGGGTACTGCGCAATACCGTTCTGATTAGTGTGTATCAATTGATATTCGCATTTCCGGCACCCATCATTCTTGCGCTATTACTAAATGAAATCACTAAAAATTGGTTCAAAAAGCTCGTTCAAACGATTTCCTATATGCCGCATTTTATATCCTTAGTCGTAGTCGGCGGCATGATTACACAATTTCTAGCGCGTGATGGCTTTATTACGGATATTATCGTTTGGTTTGGCGGCGAGAGAACCGCACTGCTCGCGCATGCCGAAAATTTCCGAACAATCTTCGTTACCTCCGGTATATGGCAGCAAATAGGCTGGGGTTCCATTATCTATCTTGCCGCTTTGTCCGGCATCAATCCGGAACAATACGAAGCAGCAACCGTCGATGGCGCGGGCAGATTAAGAAAACTGTGGAACATCACATTGCCAGGTATTATGCCAGTGATCGTCATCCTGTTTATTATGCAAGTCGGCCATATGATGGATGTCGGCTTCGAAAAGGTCATTTTGCTCTATAACCCAAATACCTATGAAACAGCCGATGTCATTAACTCTTTTGTTTACCGCAAAGGTTTAGGAGGCAGCTTCGAATACAGCTTTACGACCGCGGTCGGCTTATTCCAATCTCTGATCAACTTTACGCTGCTCATTAGCGCGAATTACATCAGCCGCAAAGTCAATGAAACAAGTTTATGGTAGCGTACAGAAAAATAGGCGGGAGGAAACTTTGTGCATAAAAAGTCATTAGGCTCCTTGCTGTTCGATATGGTTAACGTCATTCTCATGTGCTTACTCATTATCACGACAGCATATCCATTTGTTTATGTTATTTTTGCTTCATTAAGCGACTCCAATATGCTGGTTAGTCACACTGGTTTACTATTCCAACCGCTCGGTTTGCAGATGGATGCTTATAATATGGTATTTTCGAATCCAAATATCTTATCCGGATATGGAAACACGCTGTTAATCGTTGTCGGCGGGACCTTGATCAACCTGTTATTTACATCGCTAGGCGCATACGGCCTTTCGCGCAAAGGGCTTATGCTTATCCGGCCATTGACGATCGGGATCGTGTTTACGATGTTCTTCTCTGGCGGCTTAATTCCAGTATATTTGCTTGTCTACAACGGACTGCACCTGGGCAACTCATTGTGGGCGCTCGTCCTGCCGACGGCTATCTCTACCTTTAACCTTATCGTAATGCGCACATCCTTTGCCGCAGTTCCCGAAAGTCTGATCGAGTCAGGCAGAATAGACGGCGCCGGCGAATTTAAAATATTGTTCAGAATTGTAATCCCTCTTTCTATGCCAGTCATCGCTGTAATGATCTTGTATTACGGAGTAGCGCACTGGAACTCATGGTTCTCAGCTATGATTTATTTGCGTGATCGCGAATTATATCCGCTGCAGCTTATTTTGCGTGAGATTCTCATTCAAAACAGCGTTGATTCCATGACAAGCGCGGCCGGCGGATCCGATGACAAATATTCCATCGGTGAGAGCATTAAATATGCCACCATTGTTATTGCGACGTTGCCGATCCTGCTCGTTTATCCGTTTTTGCAGAAGTATTTTGCTAAAGGCGTTATGATCGGCGCGATTAAAGAATAAGGGGAAAGGAATGAACGAATATGCCTATGTGTCATGCGAATTTTTATGGCGTATGGGATGAAGCGTTAAGCGGCTGGTCTACGGAAGGTAAGTTAAAGTACACCGATTTTCCTGATTTATCCTCTGTAGAGTCCTATGCGAAGCAAGGAGATTACGAGAATGCCGGAATCGAACTGCTGCAATACTTCAAGCGAAGGATGACCAGATCCGCTCAGCCTTATGAATTCAACGAGGCAAACGCCAAGCTGGCTCCATTGCTTGCGGATCAAATCATACCCGTACTCAAAGAGACTTATATAGAGACGTTCTATATCACCAAAAAGCCCTCCGTCTTTTCATTGGAACTGCTCGCCAGTGTCAAGGCAGCGGTGAACGCCGATAAAGTAATCAGTTTTATGCTGATGGGCCGCCATAAAGGAGACGAGCCCGCGTATATTTACAGCAGCCAGCATGACGGGACCTCCCCCGTTCTATACGTTGAATATACAGATCATCAAGGGACGCATTCCGTCCCTCTTGCTCCGATCATGGATACGTATATACGTGGCTATGACCATACCGACCATAGCCGCGAGCCGCTGCTTGAGGTACTTGAATCCGGCGCCCCTTATGATGATCAAACAAGGAAAGCCTATCTGAAATTCGATTTATCCCCGATTAACGGCGAAGTGAAGTCGGCTACGCTGTGCTTATCGGGTTACACCCGTTCAGAGGAGCCAGTAGGCGTTATGATATTCCATACAGGAGACAGCGCCTGGGATGAACATACGTTAACTTACGATACGCATAACGGCAAAACGTTCTCTTGGCAAGGCTTGCCCGAAGGCACAGATTGGATTGGCCCTCCAGCCACGATCTCCGATAATCAGTATCCGATGCAAATCGGCAACTTTACTTGGCTGAATCCGCTCATAGCCGAATATGCCGCAAGTAATTATGAACCTTATGCAGCCAAATATATCGATTATATGATCGACTTTATCCGAGATGCTGAGCAATACACGACTCCTGGCGCAATAAGCATGGGATCGGGTACATTCCCGAAATGCTTCCATGCTTCACACCGGGCTGCAAACTGGATAAGAGCCTATCATCTGTTAAAAGACAGCCCGTCTATGTACGCAGGAGACCATACGATGATTTTGAAATCGATATGGAAAATAGCTGCAGCATTATCAACAGACGCTGGTTACGACCCTCGCAACAACCATGGCATCTATGAGACATACGGGTTGTATATAGCAGCCGTTTATTTCCCGGAATTTGCTGATTCATCCGGCTGGTTTGAATTGGCTAATAAGCGGCTAAACGCATTAATGACATCTTTAAATTTTAGCGACGGTTCCTATTCCGAATCAAGCTCAAGCTATACGATTGGCGCAGCGAATGCAAGCTTGGCCATTAAATCGTTAGGCCATATGAACGGGCAAAGCTTCAGCGAGACCTTTGATACTTGCCTGAGGAAGATGGGCTATTATATTGCCGATCTCTCGTTTCCGGACGGGTATCTCCCCCTCTTCGGCGATGGCAGCAGCCTGAACAGCAGAGCTATTGTCCAAAAATTAGGGGAGCTCTACGAAGATGAGGTGTTGCTGTACTTAGGAACGGGCGGAGTAAAAGGAACGCCGCCCCCTCATACTTCTTCGATCTATCCGGTCAGCAAATCCGCTACGATGCGCAGCGGCTGGGGACCGGATGCCCGTTATTTATTCATGAATGTAAAGCAAGAGCGCTCCCATAGGCATTCGGATGACAACAGTATCATTTACTATGCCCATGGCAGACAGCTGCTCGTCGATCCCGGCACTTATTCGTATAGTGATGAGCCGATTTCAAACTGGTTGCGGTTTTCAACAGAAGCGCATAACACCGTCGAAATTAATCGGCAATCGCAAGACTTAACCGAAGGAATATTCCGCCACTGGGCTGATAATGAAATCTTCAATTTTTTGGAGGGCGTCATTTATAATGTACCGGGTTTTACCTATTCACGTGACGTTCTCTTCTTAAAGTCTTCGTATACGATCGTTTCAGACTATATACGCGCGCCGGAAGGCAGGCATCAGTATCGCCAGCATTGGCACTTTCTCCCAATCGCAAGTCCTATATTGGATCCGATTACGAAGCAGGCGCGAACCCGCTTCGATGACCATCTTGGCAATATAACGATCATACCAGCCGACCCGGAGCAATTATCCGAAGCCGTCATGAAAGATGGATATTATTCCAATGCCTTCTATACCGTGTCAAACTCCAAATACACTGCCTATACGAAAGAACATGCGATCGGCGATATAACGTTCGATTGCATACTCTATCCGACAGCTGCCGGGGAAACCTGCCAAGTCGAGGTGCAGCGGCTCGTGCTCGAGCCAGCCGTACCGACGACAACCGTCAGCGCGCTGAAGATTCGCAATTTGGGAGAAAGCGGCCGCACGGGTTTTTATCATCTGTCGCATGAAGAAGAGCCCGGGACCATGCGCCGATTCGATTCTTTTGCATTTGACGGAAAACTGGCTTATGCCGAGAAAGGCAACAATGACGTTGTCCTGTCAGCGTTAATCAAGTCCGGCCGCACGCTCATGCATGATTCGATGCCTTTAATCTCGTCCAGCCGGATCATTCATGACATTGCCGTTGAATGGAACGGCTCGACCCTAGTACTTACAGGCACTAATATCGCTATTGCGGACGAAACGGAAGCGGCTTCGGCTATCGCAATCTATGCGCCTGCGATACAGATGATCAATATAAACGGGGAATGCATATCCGATTTTAGAACACACGACGAATATATATATGTATCTAGCTAGGAGATGATGTGTGCATGAACAATGAAATGAAGCCGCATGTTGTGATCATTATGGCGGATCAATTGCGCGCCGACATGATCACGCCCGATTTCACGCCTCATATATACAGCTTGTCACAGGAAGGCTTCCAGTTTAACCGGGCTTATTGCGCCTCTCCATTATGTGTTCCCGCGCGCGGATCCTTCTTCACCGGACGGTATCCGAACGAGACTGGATGTCTTATCAATCCATGGGAAAAGCGAGATGCCGCACACGGCTACGTAAGAGAAGGCATTCCTAATCTTTATCAGCTTTTGGAAGGCGAGTGGGACAGCTGGCATACGGGGAAACAGCATCTATTGACCGAAAATCGATTCGATCGTTACGAAAGCACGCTCACCCACTGGCTTCCGCTCGAAGGAAGATATGACCGTCATCTCACAGAGCAGAGAAAACGCAAACCTGGAGGCACTGCCTTTCAAGGAATCGTTCCGGAAATGGCGGGCGGAACAACAACTCGCGCTGCGGGGTACTCCATCCCGGCGACTGGCTGTTATGAGGAAGGCTTTGACGCTTTCTTCGACGGATTTATTCTGAACGATACGCTCAGCGCTTTGCATGAGCGGGATCGTAGCAAGCCTATGTTCTTGAGCTCCATGTTCCTCGCCCCCCACCCGCCATTAGATATTCCTGAGCCATGGTATTCCATGTATGCGCAGGAGGACATATCACTTCCTGAAAATGTAGGCGTATGGGCAGCGAATCAGTCGCCTCTTCAGCTGTACAACCTGACTGGCGCAATCGGCACCCGCTACTCTAGGGAAGAATGGCATCGGGTATGGGCGGTATATGCTGGGCTCGTCCGGCTGCTGGACGACTGCGTAGGCCGAATCATCGAGGAATTAAAGGCGCAAGGCATCTATGACAACACGCTTCTGATCTTTACGAGTGACCATGGTGAAATGCTTGGCTCCCATCAGCTATGGCAAAAAATGTGCATGTACGAGGAGTCAACAAAAACGCCGTTGATCATAAAGTTTCCAGCCAGCTTCCATTGCGAAGCGAAAGAAACGAATGCTCTTGTCAGCGCGATCGATATCATGCCGACTCTTTGCGATTTCTTAGACATTCCGATTCCCGAAGGAGTTGCAGGATCGTCGCTAATGCCTCTTGTCTTAGGTGAACGATTGAACCGCGAACGACTATTTATTCAATTCGACGGCAATGGCGCTAGAGGCAACTTCCAGCGCTGCGTCATCGAAGGGAATGACAAGCTGATCGTGGACATTTTCAAGGACGAGTTATTCCTTGAGCTCTACGACATAGCGGCCGATCCTCAGGAGCTCGTCAATCTCGCTTTTGAAGATGCTAGCCGGGTTCGGATCGCCGAGCTCCTTGAATATTTAAATCAACATATGTTGTCTACCGGTGACTTGCTGACATTACAAGACGACGCATATGCCGCATTCATCGACAAATATTCCCATTTTCATAAATCTTAAGCGGGAAACCTTCATTTTAAATAAACTATTATGGATAGGAGCGGAATCATGATCACTTTACAGGAGCAGGATCGCATTTGGTTAGAGGAAGTCATTGGAAAAATAGCAGAAAAGATGAGCTGGGTAAGTGAAAAATCTAAAAACAAAATTCCTTACACCACCATCGACGGCACGCATGACAATCGTATCGTCGACAATCCGAGAGACACCATAACGGACGGAATCAACTGGTGGACGAACGGATTTTGGGGCGGCATGATGTGGCTCATGCATCACGAGACCGGCGATGATCGATATAAGGATATCGCTGTTTTCTCTGAGGAAGCGCTGGATGTATGCTTCCACCAATATTACGGTCTACATCATGACGTCGGATTTATGTGGCTCCCGACTAGCGTTGCCAATTATAAAGTGACCGGAAATCCAGAATCGCGCAAAAGAGCGTTGCACGCAGCCAACTTGCTTGCTGGGCGGTTTAATTTGGCAGGCGAGTTTATCCGCGCTTGGAACGATAACGAAGCAGGGGATACGCGGGGCTGGGCAATCGTGGATTGCTTGATGAATCTCCCTCTCTTGTATTGGGCGACCGAAGAAACCGGCGATCCGCGATTTATGCAAATCGCCATGAAGCATGCGGACACTGCACGCGAGGCTTTTGTCAGACCAGACGGCTCCGTTCATCATATCGTGGAGTTCGATCCTTTCCAAGGCGGTGTCGTCAAAACGTACGGCGGTCAAGGCTACGAAGATGGTTCTTCATGGACGCGGGGACAGACTTGGGCTTTGTACGGCTTTATGATGAGTTATTTGCATACGGGAAAGGAACAATATTTGAACACTGCCAAGCAAATCGCTCATTATTTTATGGCCAATATTCCGGATAACGGCATCATTCCAATCGACTTCCGGCAACCGAAGGAGCCGGCCTATGAAGATTCCACGGCAGCGGCTGTCGCAGCATGCGGGCTTATTGAAATAGCTAAAGTCGTCGGCCCTTATGAACAGGAAGTTTATTGGAACGCAGCGCTTAAGCTGCTGAAATCGCTGGACAGTTCCCGCTGCGACTGGACGGCCAGCTCCGACGCCATATTGATCAATGGCTCATCTGCTTATCACAATAACGATAAACATTCATCGATCATATATGGGGATTATTATTTCATGGAAGCGGTATTCAAGCTAAAGGGCAATGATCTGTACTTCTGGTAGTCTCTCATAAGACCAAATTAAATTCATACGCAAAAGGCTGCTCAGCCTAAGCCAAGCAGCCTTTTCACTAATTAAAATGGATTTCAGTAGGTACTTCTTCTTCGAAGAACAGGTCGTCCAGCGAGCTAAGCGTTCCGTCCTCTTCAACTTGATAGACAGACATCTTCTCGCCATTTACTGTCAGCTCTATGAAGCAGCCCCAGCAATAAAATTGATGGGAACCTATCTTACCAATGTCCTTCGAGTTGCAATTCGGGCATCTCATCATCCTTCATTTCTCCCTATTCTTAAGAATTGGCAGCTGCGACAGGCTCCAATTCAGTTTCGCTGACAGCTGGAACTATTATCGCGTCTTCCCCAAGCAATACGGCTCCAGGCTCGCTCGGCGCTTTCAGCCACTTGCGCCCTTCCATCAAATCGGATACGAAACCGTCCGTAAGCTCATAGCCTACTATTTGTGTACCCTCATTTGGGTAAAAATAAACATCCGATACTCGTCCAAGCTGTACTCCTTGCACGGTTGTAACCGGTAAATCCTTAAGCCTGCTGACACCGCTGTAAAAAGCACGAAGCACTTCGCTGGGCTTCAGCTTCTGAAGTACATCCTCGCTTGAGATAATGACGGTATCCGGACCGCATGCCAGCACATTTGACCAGCCAACCACCTTAACGGAGGAGCTGAACCATTTGGCGAAATCAAGAACAAGCCCATTAACAAGCCAATGCTCGTCAAACCATGCATCCTTCACAGTACCGACCTGTTTGCCGGAATGTATGATGATTACGGGAAGACCTATCAGCAATTGAAGTTTAATCATACTTCAGCAGGCTCCTCCTACAGACTATTTCGGATACGGCTGGCTATTAAAGCAATCCTCTCAGCCGCGTGTTCTAATTCCTCTATAGTATTGCCCAAACCGAAGCTAAATCTTACCGCTGACTGCATTCTATCCTCTGATATGCCCATAGCGCGAAGCACATGCGAACGTTCAAGCGCGCCGGATGTACATGCCGAGCCGCTTGCTGCTGCTATGCCTTCCATATCTAAGTTCATTAGCATTGTTTCTGTATCAATGCCGATAAAGCTTACATTGACTATGTGCGGCAAATAATGCTTGTCGCTGCCATTATATATAATTGGCACTGCTGTCACTGTCTCTTTCAGCATTGCTAACCATTTAATACGAAGCTCGTCCATAAAAAGTTGCTTTTTTTCTCGTTCCTTGACGGATATTTCTACTGCGGCAGCAAAACCCGCAATTCCGGCAATATTTTCGGTTCCTGCACGGCGTTTCCGTTCCTGAGATCCTCCTTGAGACAGCGGCTCGATCGGCGTCCCTTGTGCGATATATAAGGCGCCTACGCCTTGAGGTCCATTGATTTTATGAGCGGAGAAGCTCATGAGGTCAACGGGAAGATTGCTTAGCTTGATAGGAACCATACCGAAGGATTGCACGGCATCGACATGAAAAAGAGCATTGCCTTCCTTAACGATATTGCCGATCTCTTCAATCGGGGATAGCGTGCCTACCTCATTATTGCCATGGATAATGCTCACAAGCGCTGTGTGCGGAGTCATTGACGCTGCAATCTGCTCTGGAGAAACGGCGCCTGTCTCGTCCACCGGAATAATCGAAAGCTCAAAGCCTTCTTTATCCGCTAACCACTGGCAGGCATGCAGCACTGCATGATGCTCAGCGGCTGAAGTGATGATATGATTCTTTCCGTTCTTTAATTGTGCTCTGGCTGCTCCAATAATGGCTATATTATCGCTCTCTGTACCGCCGGAGGTAAACATAATTTCGCCTGGACGGCAATGCAAAGCAGCTGAGATAGTATCGCGCGATTGATTCAACTGCGCCTTAGCCGCTCTGCCATAACTATGCATGCTCGATGCGTTGCCGCCAGGTCCTTGCATTAGCTTCAGCATGACGTCGGCTACATCCTGGTGCATTGGCGTCGTTGCTGCGTGATCAAAGTAAACCTTTTTCATTTCTCAACATCCTTTAAATGTAGAACATATAGCTGTCTTTATGCTCGTTATCCTCGTACGAAATAAGATCAGCAAGCGTTGTTGAATCCAAAACCTCCGCAATGCTGTCGCGAATTTTTAACCAAAGATTACGCTTGGCCGGATCATCCTCTTCCGTGAAATCTACTGGCGAGATAGGTCCCTCCAATATACGGATGATGTCTCCGGAGGTAATCTGGTCAGGTTCTCTGGAAAGTATATATCCGCCGTAAGCGCCTCTTACACTTTTAACTAGTCCAGCATTGCGAAGCGGAGCAACCAGCTGCTCCAAATAATGCTCAGACAGATTATTTCGTTCAGCGATGCTCTTCAGCGACAACGGTCCTTCACCAAATCTTGCCGCAAGCTCCATCATAATAGTTAGTCCATAACGTCCTTTTGTTGAGATTTTCAATGTGACACCTCTCCTGGTTCATACTTGGGTTAACGTACGTATGTAAAGGTCTTAACCTCTTAATTCTCTGTATTCCCATATAACCTCTATGTTAACATATTATATAGACATCGTCTTTAATAAAGCGTGACATTATCATGAAAAAGATTACCCTATATGATACAATAGAGTAGTTTGAATCAACAAGGTGGTGGAACAGATGACTAAATCAATATCTGAGACAAGAGTTGTTGTCGGAATGTCCGGCGGGGTAGACTCGTCAGTTACGGCTCTGCTGCTCAAACAGCAAGGCTATGACGTGATCGGCATTTTCATGAAAAACTGGGATGATACCGATGAGTTCGGACATTGCACAGCGGAAGAGGATTCTGAGGATGTCCGCCGTGTATGCGAGCAAATCGGGATTCCTTATTATACAGTCAATTTCGAGCGACAATATTTCGACAAGGTGTTTACTTATTTTCTTGATGAGTACAAACGCGGGCGCACTCCTAATCCTGACGTCATGTGCAATCGCGAAATTAAATTCGGAGAATTTCTGCAACGGGCTACAGAGCTTGGTGCGGACTATCTGGCTACTGGTCATTACGCTAGAGTCGAACGGACAGAGGATGGCGAGACTAAGCTGCTGCGCGGCGTAGATTCGAATAAGGATCAAACCTATTTCCTTTGCGCCCTTAATCAACAGCAGCTTGCAAAGGCAATGTTCCCTATCGGTCATTTGCCTAAGCCTGAGGTTCGGCGCATTGCCGAAGAAGCCGGACTCTATACGGCTAAGAAAAAAGACAGCACCGGCGTTTGCTTTATTGGCGAGCGAAATTTTAAAACCTTCTTGAGCGGTTATCTGCCTGCCCAGCCAGGCGATATGATCGATATTCGCTCCGGAGAGAAGAAAGGCAGACATGACGGCCTCATGTATTATACGCTTGGACAGCGTCAAGGGCTTGGCATAGGCGGTTCAGGCAATGGCGAGCCTTGGTTTGTCGCGGATAAGGATTTGGAGCGCAACATTCTTTATGTCGTGCAAGGCGAGCAGCATCCTAGCCTTTATTCTGCTTCTTTAACCGCGAGCGGCATCAACTGGATCTCGCCTGAACGGCCAGCAGGACCGATTCGGTGTACCGCAAAATTCCGCTACCGTCAGCCTGATCAAGCGGTTACGGTTACTCTGCAGGAAGACGGCACGGCTGAAATCGTATTCGATCAGCCGCAAAAAGCAATTACGCCTGGACAGGCGGTCGTGCTTTATAACGGAGACATATGTCTGGGCGGCGGCACAATCGATTTTGTTCACAAGATTGACGCTAACAAAGCAATGACGAAATGTTAGACATAGTATAATAAGGGTTGGCTGAAACAATAGTTTCTGCCAACCTTTATTTCTAACCGGAATGGTTAGTATCAACTATATTAGGAGGTAAATGAAATGAACATGAAACGTACATTATTGCTGGGATTGCTCCTGTTGCTCCTTATGCCATCAGCTGTTTTCGCGCATTCCAAGCTTGACAGCGCTGTCCCCGCTCCGGATGCATCTATTGCGGCGTCGCCGGAACTTATTTCTTTAACCTTCAACACAAAGATCGAGAACTTAAGCAAATTCACACTCACGAACAGCGCTGATGAGGAAATAACGATCGAACCTGTCACGGTCGACAACGACACGATGAGCAGTAATCCCTCAACTCCTTTGCCTAACGATACATATGCGGTCAACTGGACCATTATTGGTGCTGACGGACATATGGTGCAAGGCAAATACTCTTTTACTGTAGCTGCTCCGACTGAGACAGCCGCACCAACTGAGGAGCCCGTTGCTCCAACCGCATCGCCATCCGAATCGCCGACTGCTGAACCGGCTCCTGAAGAACAGCAGCAAGCGCAGCCAAGCGCATCGCCAGCAGCTCCTGCCGATACGGATAATAAAGAGAGCAATAGCAGCACGCCGCTGTATGTGATTGGTGCTATCATCATTGTTGCCGCTGTCATCATTCTGTTTGCACGGAGGCGCAAATCATGATTTATATAAGTGAAGGCTTACTTTACATTGCCTTTGCTATTTTGACCGGAGCATTAGTTCTACAAAATATACCAGTGACGAGAAGGCCGGCTGCTTCCATTCCGAATGAGCTGCTGCTCTTCTGTGTCATTTTAATTCCTGTCCTGTCCTTCATCCCGCTTAATGAGATGACGAATTTGTATGCGGAAGCATTTGAAATGTCCTATGGCGCTATGCTGAAGAGCATGCTTCTGGAAATGAGCGTTGGCAAAGCTTGGCTATGGACATTAATTGGCGCTATAGGCCTATACCTGCTGCTTGGCTTGAAAGCGTTCAAAAACGACAAGCATACGCCAAAGGTAGCTCTGTTCGTGACACTGCTGCTTATTCTGTGGTTAGGTTACGCGAGCCATGCCTCGTCCCTTTATACATTTAAAGGGCTGATGACGCATACGGTTCACTTTATGGCGATTTGCATATGGCTCGGCATCCTATTCGTCGTCGCTTGGTTCGCCAAGGATTATACGAACTGGCATCCCTTTCTGCGTTGGTTCTCGCCGCTGGCCGTTATTTCAGTTGTCGTTGCACTAACAGCGGGCTTGCTGCTTATGTCCTTCACAACGCCTGAATATTTTAATGCCTTAATTTTGCCTTACGGCCAAGCGCTGCTTATGAAGCATTTGCTCATTATTCCTTTGCTGCTGTTCGGCTTTACGAATGGCTATCTGTACAAGAAAATGGCTGCTGAGAAGACTGGCTTTAATCCGCGTAACTGGCTTCGAGCCGAGAGCATCGTTGGATTGCTTGTGCTTGGGGCAACTGCTTTTATGGGGCAGCAAGCGCCTCCGCATACAGTAAAGGAGACGCTGCAAAGCGTCTCCCCATCACCTTTATTCAACATGATTTATAATGCGCCGTTCAGCCCTGATATTGCGCTTCGCTTCCAGCTTCACCTGGATGGCATTCTAATGTTCGCGGCTGCAGCTGTCATGGCAATAGGCTTACTGCAAATGTATCGAATGAACAAACCGCTTATTTCCTTTATAATGGGTCTACTTACCGCGATATTCGGCTACTTCGGCGTTATGTTTTCGATTGCTTAGCGCGCCTGCGCTGTTGGTTTTGTCTTATTTTATCTTCCATTCCTTGCTCTGTAGCTTGGTAGAAGCTCGCACCGTTAAGTATATCGGGCAAATATTGCTGATTCACATAGTGGTTCGGATAATCATGCGGGTATTTATAGCCCTCATGACCGAGCTGCTGTGCACCTCGGTAGTGCGTATCCCGCAGATGAAGCGGCACCTCCGCATTGCCAGTACGTTCAATGGCCGCAGTTGCATTAGCTATAGCAATTGCGGTCGCATTCGATTTGGGACTCTCTACCGCAAATAATATCGCCTGTGAAATATTGTACTTCGCTTCCGGCCAGCCGATTTTATGATAAGCGTCCATAGCCGTAACCGCTTGAACCATGGCCTGCGGGTTCGCAAGGCCGATATCCTCGCTGCAAGCTACGATTAATCTCCGAATAAAGGTCATCGGATCCATCCCAAGCTTCTCTACCGCATACAAGAACCAATACAATGCCGCATCACTTGAGCCTCGCACACTTTTGTGAAATGCTGACAATACATCATATTGCGTCGATTGATCTGCACGTATTGTAGGCTTCCTAACCGACTCCTGGGCGACCTCCATCGTTATCCGCACGGAGCCGTCCGACTCAGAAGGCGTCGTCACTGCCGCGAGCTCCAGCGCGTTAAGCGCTCTGCGGATATCACCACCTGCCATTGCCGCTATATGTCTAAGCGCATCCTCCTCAGCGTGAAGCGTCATAAACCCTAAGCCGCGCTCTCGATCGCCCATAGCTCTGCGCATCGCTTCGTAAGCATGCTCCTCATTAAGCGCTTCAAGCTGAAACAACGTCGAGCGTGACAATAACGCTCCATTCACATGGTGGAATGGATTTTCCGTCGTTGCTCCTATAAAAATAATAATGCCCTGCTCTACTGCGGGCAGCAGCGCATCCTGCCGAGAAGTGTTGAAGCGATGCACCTCATCGAGAAACAAAATCGTTTTTTTATTATAAAGCTGTTTATTCGCCTTTGCCTGGTCGATCACTTCACGTACATCCTTCACTGACGCATCGACAGCGTTAAGCTTCACGAAGTTTCCTTCGGTCCGCTGCGAAATAATATTAGCGAGTGTCGTCTTGCCGCAGCCAGGCGGACCGTACAGCAAAATTGAAGTCACCTGATCGCTCTCTATCGCGCGGCGCAGCAGCTTTCCTTCCCCAACAATATGCTCTTGTCCAATATAGTCATCCAATGTCTGCGGCCGCATGCGGTCTGCCAACAGCCGCGCACGCGGAGTCTCTGCTTCCTGGTATGAGAATAAATCCATGCTATACACAACCTATTCGAGTAATAAGCTCTATTATAGCATAAACGTACATTTGTTCTATGTTGTCACGTTGAATAAGAACGGCTCGGTATAGCCAAATTATAAACTAGATTCCACATGGAGGACAAAAAAGGAGGCTGTAAAACTTGTTTAAGTTTCAAAGTGTTATGTTAACTGTTTTACTGTTTTTTATAGCTATATTTTCAGCACAAACTGCGCTGGCATCGGATGCCAAGACGTATCATTTCGGATTCAAAAAGGCCAAAAATGGTGAACTGGCTTCCATCGACCAAGAAGGATTTAAGCCCATTCTGCAAAAACATAAAGCCATTTTCATGGGGGATACGAGCAACAAGGAATTGTACCTGACATTCGATAATGGTTACGAAAACGGCTATACGGCAAAAATATTGGACGTACTGAAGGAAAAGGGAATTCCCGCAGCATTTTTTATTACTGGGCATTACATACAGGATCAACCCGAATTAGTAAAACGTATGGTTAATGAAGGGCATTTGATTGGCAACCATTCCTGGAATCACCCCGATATGACGCGGATTTCAAAAGAAAAAATGCAGCAAGAATTGGATCAAGTAAAAACGGCTGTAACCAAAATAACTGGACAACAGAGTATGGTATATTTACGCCCTCCCAGAGGAGTATTTAACGAGCAGGTACTAACTAATTGTTTGGAATTCGGTTATACGAATGTATTTTGGTCCATTGCTTATAAAGACTGGGATGTGAATTCCCAAAAGGGAGCGCAATACGCCCGTCAACAAGTGGTTAGCCAGTTGCATCCAGGAGCAGTTATCTTGCTTCATACGGTCTCCAAAGATAACGCAGATTCCATAGCAAGTATTATTGACGATGCTCGCGGACAAGGGTATGTCTTTAAAAGTCTGGATGAGATGTTAGTTAAAACCTACTAAATAAAGCCGAGTGGCTAGCCCAAAACCAAGCTTGTCCCCATTCTCCCATTTCAGTATGAGTGAGTAAACGTAAGCCCCCGGTGAGGGGCTTTTATCGTTTGCTTTACGCTAAAGAGCTGCCTCAACATGCTAGGAAATCTGATAAATTCCATTACCAGCTCTTCAATTATTTACTTGGCTTGTCCGCAGCGATTAACAAAAACATTGGCCGCCTTTGGGCATCTTGCCAATCCGGATGAACAAGCTGTTCTTGCACCGGTTTTAATTCAGACAGCTCACGGATTTGGAAGCCGGATTGAATTAACGCATTCACCTGCGTAGCCATATTTCGATGATATTTAATCACATCATTATCAAGAAATCTCGCATTTCGAGCACCTTCCTTATGATAATCATCGAGTGGCCAATGCAGCTTCTCCCCTTCTTGTCCATAATACCAATCTTGCGCAGCCAGCGCCGTGAACACAGGATGCTCCACCGATAGGACGAAAGATCCTCCATCCGATAGATACTCATACACTTTCTTACAGACTCCCTCAAAATCCTCTACATAATGAAGGGCAAGCGAGCTAATCACCACATCAAACTCTTTTTCAGTAAAATCTATGTCCTCTATAGCGGTCCGCACATACTTGATTTGTGCATCATCGGTCATTAATCTGGCACGTTCCAGCATATTCTCCGAAAGATCTACTCCAACGACAGAGTGTGCATGCTGTTCTCTTGCATATCGGCAGTGCCAGCCAAAACCACAGCCCAAATCAAGCACCTTTTTACCTTGTAACTTAGGAAACATTGTACGAAAAGCAGCCCACTCTCCTGCAGCGTCCAAGCCATGGGTAGAACGGGGCATCTGGCTGTAATTCGTAAAAAAGCCCAGATCATCATATTTGTTTTGCTTCATTGGAATCTCTCCTCTTGTCGTCTATCAGATTAGCTGCAGATAAATAATACTATTTGCATATTTTTTTCACAAGGATATGGACATAGACATAATGGACTAAGCTGCCATGACCTTTGTATGAATTTGGCAAATTATATAGATTTTCGACGAATTTTCTATCATAATGAAGGAATAAAATTCCTTTAATTGAAGCAGAATCATACTTTGGAGGAGTGGGGAGCTTGTTTAAGCCTGTACAAAATAACCTCGAATTAAAAATATTCAATCATATTTGGACTACGGTATGGAAAGAAAAAGGCTACGAGCTGGAATATTCAGATCAAGTATTCGCAAGATATTTAATTATAACTTCAGAAGGACGTGCTGTCGGCACTACCGAGATTAAGCCTTTTATTCCAAGCATAAGTCCCATCCTAAAGCTTGTTGAGCACTCCGCCGATTTCCTGGAGCTTGCCAATACAGGCCATGTCGGCGAAATCGACAAAGTTGCGCTGCTTCCCAATTATCGCGGCAGATATACATCCGATTTGCTCTCATCCCTGATCCATTATTTCACGAATCATCATCAGCGCTATTTCGTGTCGTTGCTTGAACCGATATTCTCGCGCGCTTTACGCATAAGCTACCATATACCGATGGAGCAAATAGGCCCGAAGACCTACTATAAAGGAGATGATGTTATTCCCTTTCTATTTGATTCCAAACAAATCGCTAACGCTATGAACGAATTTAATTGGCTCAAAATGCCCAGCTAGCAACAAAAAGTGATGGTACAGAACTAATTCTGCACCATCACTTTTTTCATTGCGATACTCTGTTTTTATATCTACTTAACGGTCTCTATACCGTCAACCAAATCCTTCACCACTACGCTTACCATAATAAGACCCGCTACCGGAGGCACATAGGCATTGCTCGCCGGCGGCTGCTGAGCTTTACGAATTTCCGGCGCGTTATCGGGCACTATCCTCTGTGTTACATCTTCACGCGGCTTGATCGGCGTCTCATCGGAGAAGACTACCTTGACGCCTTTCTTGATACCTTCTTTGCGCAGCTTTGTGCGAACAACGCGCGCAACGGGGTCCGTATGCGTCTTCGAAATATCAACAACCTGGAATTTTGTCGGATCCATCTTATTTGCAGCGCCCATGCTTGAAATAATTGGAATGCCGCGCTCCAGACATTGCTTTATAAGATGAACCTTATAAATGATCGTATCCGAAGCGTCAACGAAGTAATCGATGCCGTACTGAAATACCTGTTCATAGGTTTCTTCCGTATAAAACATCCGCAGCGCTACAGCCTCGCAATCCGGATTGATAAGCTTAATCCGCTCTCGCATCAGTTCTGCCTTCGGCTGTCCTACTGTCGTCGTCAAGGCATGTACCTGACGATTCACATTCGTGATGTCTACAACATCTTTATCGATTAAAATGATGCGGCCGACACCCGATCTTGCCAATGCTTCTGCTGCGATGCCGCCGACACCGCCGATGCCCAGCACTGCCACTGTGCTGCCCTTCAGCTTCTCCAGCCCTTCCGGACCAATGGCCAGCTCCGTGCGCGAAAATTGATGCAGCATTTGCGTCTCTCCTTTTCAGCTCTGGATTGCTTACTCTTTGCTCTCAGCAGCGCCTGCTGCAGCAGCTGCCGGTTGTTTAGGCTTAACAACTGTACGAATATGAAGCTGCTCAAGCTGCGACAATTCGACAGTTGATGGCGCGTCGCATAACAGATCAGTCGCGCTTGCCGTTTTAGGGAACGCGATTGTCTCACGCAAGTTCGTGCGGCCAGTAAGCAGCATCACGAGACGGTCGAAGCCAAATGCGATTCCGCCGTGCGGAGGCGTGCCATAGTCGAATGCATCAAGAAAGAATCCGAATTTTTCGCGAGCTTCTTCCATAGTGAAGCCGAGCGCTTGGAACATTTTTTCTTGAACCTCGCGTTTATATATACGCATCGAACCGCCGCCAACTTCATAGCCGTTCAGAACAAGGTCATACGCTTGCGCGCGAATTTGTCCTGGATCGGTATCGAAGAAATGAAGATCATCATCATTTGGACGTGTGAACGGATGATGCTCAGCTACATAACGCTTAGCTTCTTCATCCCAGCCAAGCAGCGGGAAGTCTACTACCCAAGCGAACTTAAATTTAGAATCGTCAATCAAGCCAAGATCACGGCCAAGCTTCGAGCGCAGGTTGCCCAGCACGTCAGCTACGACCTTTTTCTTATCAGCGGAGAAGGTTAACAAATCGCCGTCCTCTACGCCTAGACGTTCCGTAAGCGCAGCGATCTCTTCCGGCTTCAAGAACTTCACGATTGGTCCGCGCCATTCGCCATCCTTCACTGTAATCCAAGCGAGACCTTTACCGCCATAGCGTGCGGCGAACGGCTGAAGGTCATCCAGCTCTTTACGGCTCCAGCTTGCGCAGCCCTTAGCATTCAGAGCTTTTACAACGCCGCCGCCAGCCGCTACGCTTGCGAATACCTTTACCTCGCTGCCTGCAACGATATCTGTAATATCTTCAATTTCTAATCCAAAACGCAGATCCGGCTTATCCGAGCCGTACTTGTTCATCGCGTCCGCATAAGTAATTCGTTGGAATGGCAGCTCCAGCTCTACGCCGACTGTCTCGCGAAGAAGCTTAGCAGTCAGCTGCTCCATCATTCCCAGCAATTGATCCTGGGACAGGAAGGAAGTTTCGATGTCGACTTGCGTAAATTCAGGCTGACGGTCAGCGCGAAGATCCTCGTCGCGGAAGCAGCGGGCGATTTGGTAATAGCGCTCGATGCCGCCTACCATAAGCAGCTGTTTGAAAATTTGCGGCGATTGCGGCAACGCGAAAAACTCGCCTTCATGCACACGGCTAGGCACCAAGTAATCGCGCGCGCCTTCCGGTGTTGATTTTGTAAGAATCGGCGTTTCAACATCAATGAAGCCTTCTCCGTCAAGGAAATCGCGGAACACTTTAGCCGCTTTCGAACGAAGCATAAGCGTACGCTGCATTTCAGGACGACGCAGATCTAAATAACGATATTTCAAGCGAAGCGATTCATCTACCTCTACTCCGTCTTCAATCGGGAAAGGAGGTGTTTTCGCAGCGTTCATCACTTCGATTTCTGTAACACGCACTTCGATTTCACCGGTTGCGAGATTTGCGTTTACCGTTTCAGCGTCACGCTCTACCACTGTTCCTTTAACAGCAAGAACGTATTCATTGCGAGCACGGTCAGCAATAGCGAGGGCATCGCCGGAGAAATCAGGGTTAAATACGATTTGCACAATGCCGGAACGGTCGCGCAAATCGATGAACAATACTCCGCCAAGGTCGCGACGGCGTTGTACCCAGCCGTTTAAGGTTACCGTTTGGCCAATATCCGCCTTGGATAGCAGGCCACATTGATGTGTCTTCAGCATCATAATTTTCAAGCTCCTCATCTTCTATTTATTTAGTAAAGGTTACTGTTAACGTATCTCATCAGCCAAATTAGCTATCGCAACGAGTCGCTGCTCACCGTTCGCCATGTCCTTCAGCGTTATTTCGCCGCGGACAAGCTCGTCATCTCCTAATATTGCCGTATAACGCGCCTCCAGCCTTGCAGCGGATTTCATTTGCGCCTTCATTTTTCGACTGAGATAATCCCGTTCGGCCCGAATGCCGCGTTCTCTTAGTTGATACACCAGCTTCGTAACCTCGCGGTCTGCTTCATCGCCAAGTGCAATCAAATACACATCAAGCTCATTTAGCTTAGGCACCTCAGTCTCCTGATGCTCAAGAAGCATAACTGTTCTCTCAAGCCCTAGGCCTAGGCCGACACCCGGCTGGTCCGGACCGCCGATTTCGCCTACAAGACCGTTATAGCGGCCGCCTGCTCCGATTGTATCGATCGTGCCAATGCCTTCAGCTTTGTATTCGAACACAGTATGCGTATAATAGTCAAGTCCGCGGACAAGACGATGATCCACTTCATATGGAATAGCCATATCATCCAGATACATTTTCACCTTGTCAAAATGGTGCTGGCATTCCTCATCCAATGAATCTAAGATGGACGGCGCATCCGTAAACTTAGCTTGATCCACTTTGCAGTCAAGTACGCGCAGCGGATTGCGCTCCATTCGCGACTGACAATCCTTGCACAGCGTATCGCGCATAGGCGCGAGATAAGCGAGCAGCTGATCGCGGAACAACGCGCGGACAGCTGGCGTGCCGACTGTATTGATGTCGACGCGAACACCTTTTAACCCTACCTCTGTATAAAAGCTGTAACCTAAAGCGATCATCTCCGCGTCGATAGCGGGATCAAGCGAGCCGAACGCCTCCACGCCAAATTGGTGAAATTGACGGTAGCGGCCAGCTTGCTGCCGTTCATAGCGGAACATCGGACCAATATAATAAAGCTTCGTCACGTCCGGTTCTCCGTAAAGCTTATTTTCGACATAGGAGCGAACGACGCCCGCTGTTCCTTCAGGCCGCAGCGTGATGCTGCGATCGCCTCGGTCGATGAAAGTATACATCTCCTTCTCGACAATATCGGTCGTCTCGCCGACACCGCGCTTGAATAGATCCGTCGATTCAAAAATCGGCGTTCGTATTTCGCGAACATTGTATCTGCGGCACAAATCTCGAGCCTTTTGCTCAACGTATTGCCATTTCTCCACTGTTCCTGGCAGTATATCCTGTGTGCCTGGAGCTTTTTGAAAAGCCATCGCAAGTCCCCCATTTCCTGGAATTTTATAACAAAAAAACTCCCGCCCCTAACGGCGAAAGCCGAAAGGGACGAGAGTTTGTATTAATCTCCCGTGGTACCACCCACATTCCGAGCATAGACTTATGAATGCTATACTCGCTCCAAACGGTTAACGTCCGTCAGCCGCAGCAAGCTACTTGATCGTCAGACAAGCTTTCGCCTGCACATGACTCGTTCGCCAGCTGTTCTCCGGGAGGTCTTTTCATTTATCCGTTATAAGGACGCTTGCAGCCAAAGTGGCGTCCATCTCTGTGTATACGCAATAAATTACTTTGTCCCATCATAGAATCACTTTACTTTTGTACTATAAGCACTAATTTTATACTGCCATCCTGACAAAGTCAAGACGACACCATTCTTAATTTTGAACGGAAAAAACGACAGAAAAAAACCTACAAAAAAATCTGTAGGTCCAAGAGTAATTTATATTTTAAAAAAGGGGGTCAAGGCTTATTTTAGAGCAAATATATTAACTGAAAGTTAGATTTAGATTACATTCCGATTACAAAATCGTAAGCGCTTTAAATGCAATATGAAATAGAGAAGGAGCCGTCCGCTTCCGACAGCTCCTTCTCTAGTGCTATAGTCGTCCAGATGGCTTGCTTCTGCAATGCTTCGGCATGCCCTCCCACTCTTCAGCAGCTTCTGAATCGATGTCCTGAGCAGCCATCATAACGGCCTCTCCTCGTTCCGCCAGCAGAAGCTTTCGAGCAGAGCGCTCATAGCCTTGTTCCTTCCGGGATTGGTGCATATGCGGGTAATCCTCCAGCTTCATTCTGAGCAGTATTCGCGCTTGTTAAGCGATTGCCCCTATGCCTATTGATTCCCATCCCAGTCGTTTTCTAAGCACCGCTTTCCAAAATCAATGTAACGGGTCCCCAGTTGACAAGCTGTACATCCATCATCGCTCCGAATTTTCCAGTCTCAACGATCAAGCCTTGCTCACGCAAAGCTTCATTCAGTGCATCATACAGTACCTCAGCCTGCTCCGGACGAGCCGCCGCCATAAAGTTCGGCCGTCGACCCTTTCGGCAGTCTCCGTAAAGAGTAAATTGAGAGATCGATAGCAACTGACCGCCAATGTCCTTCACGGAATGATTCATCTTTCCTTCTTCGTCCTCAAATATGCGCAGACCGGCTATTTTCTCAGCCATCCACTTCACATCGGAGAGCTTGTCCTCATGCGTGATGCCGACCAGCAGTACAAGACCTTGCCGAATCTCGCCTACTGTCCGCTCATCCACCGTAACCTTTGCTTCCTTGCTTCGCTGCACAACAACCTTCACTGCTCTTCATGCCTCCACTTATTGCATAATCCGCTGCACGGAATAAATATCCTTTACTCGTTTAATTTTCTCTACAACGCCAGACAAATGCTCCGTATTGCGAATGAGGATCGTCATATGGATAAGCGCCATTTTATTTTTGACAGTGCGTCCGGTAACCGCTGAAATATTCGTTTTTGTCTCAGATACCGCCTGCAGCACCTCATTCAGAAGTCCGCGCCGATCGCTGCCGGTAATCTCAATATCAACGCTGTAATTCGCTTCGATCGAGGTTTCCCACTCGACCTCGATAACGCGATCTGCTTCCTCATTATCCGCTCCGAACGGTATGTTCTGACAGTCCATCCGATGGACGGAAACACCGCGGCCGCGTGTTATATAACCGATAATCATATCACCCGGCACTGGATTGCAACAACGGGCAAAACGAATAAGCAGATTGTCTATACCTTTAACCGTTACGCCATAATTCGGTCTCGGCTTCTTCGACACGGTCCCTTTTAGCTCTTTAGGCGCGTTGGACAGCTCTAGCAAACTTGCTTCCTCCGCCTCACGGCGCAGCTTCTCAGTCAGCTTTGTGCATATTTGAGCGGCCGTGATGCCGCCAAAACCAATCGCGGACATCATATCCTCAATGTCATTGAAGGAAAACTTCGATGCGGCCTCCTGAAGCTTATCGTCCTGCATCCATGCGGACGGCTCAAGACCTAACCGCTTTAGCTCACGTTCAATAAGCTCGCGTCCCTTTGCAACGTTTTCCTCTCGTTTCTCCTTCTTGAACCATTGACGAATTTTGCTTCTCGCATGTGAAGACTGAGCAATTTTAACCCAATCCTGACTCGGGCCATAGGAATGCTTAGATGTTAAAATTTCGACAATATCTCCCGTTTTGAGCTTATGATCCAGCGGAACAATACGTCCGTTAACCTTCGCTCCGATCGTTCGATTGCCTACTTCTGTGTGGATACGATAAGCGAAGTCCAGCGGAACAGAGCCTTTTGGCAGCTCAATGACCTCGCCGCTTGGCGTAAAGACAAAGACAAGATCTGAGAAGAAATCCATCTTAAGCGACTCCATAAACTCTGCCGCATCATTGGTTTCATTTTGCAGCTCCAAAATTTCTCTGAACCAAGTCATCTTATCTTCAAAGCTGCCGCTCGGCACGACTGTGCCTTCCTTATACGCCCAGTGCGCAGCTATCCCGTATTCAGCAGTACGATGCATTTCATTGGTACGAATCTGCACCTCAGTCGGCTCGCCGTTCGGCCCTATTACTGTTGTATGAAGCGATTGATACATATTCGTCTTCGGCATTGCGATATAATCTTTAAACCGCCCTGGCATTGGCTTCCACAGCGTGTGAATAATGCCAAGCGTTGCATAACAATCCTTGATATTATCAACAAGAATTCGGATTGCCATCAGATCATAAATTTCACTGAATTGCTTATTGCGCTCTGTCATCTTCTTGTAGATGCTGTATATATGCTTGGGACGACCTATAATTTCGCCCTCAATCCCCATCTCATCCAGCTTCTCTTGAATGCGGGAAATGACATCCTCGATAAATTGCTCACGCTCAGCGCGCTTCTTCTTCATCAAATTGGCGATACGGTAATATTGCTGAGGATTTAAATAACGGAGAGCGATATCTTCCATTTCCCATTTAATTGCCGATATGCCAAGTCGGTGAGCAATAGGGCAAAAGATTTCCAGCGTCTCGTAGGCGATCCGCCGCTGCGCTTCCTCTGATTGAAACTTAAGCGTCCTCATATTGTGAAGACGATCGGCAAGCTTAATTAGAATGACGCGGATATCCTGCGCCATAGCCACGAACATTTTTCGATAATTTTCGTTCTGCTGCTCTTCTTTCGAACGAAATTGAATTTTCTCCAGCTTGGTAAGGCCATCTACCAGCATGGCGCATGTCTCGCCAAATTTCGCGCGTACGGTCTGCAGATCTACCGTCGTATCCTCAACGACATCATGAAGCAGAGCCGCAATAATAGAAAGCACGTCCATACCCATGTCTACTATTATTTCAGCCACTGCGACAGGGTGCAAAATATATGGCTCGCCCGACTTTCTCACTTGCCCGTGATGGGCCTGATCAGCAAAATCATAGGCATCTTGGATGCGCTGCAGGTCTTGCTCTTTCATATAGACAGATGCCTTCTGAATTAATTGCTCTATGCCCATGAAACGTCCCTTTCTGAAACAATGCTGGCAAAGTCTCGCTTTTTTTTGTTTCCCGAGTTTTTCTAATATTATGCCTGTTGTAACCGCTTTGCGTCAACCATGCAGCATAGATTTCAATAAACCCGTCTTTCTATACTAATGCAGCATAGCAAGACGGGTTATGATCACAGACTATTCAATCTAATACGTAACTAACGAAAATACATCAATGCCATCAAGCTTCTGACGACCGGTTAAGTAGCTCAATTCAATTAGAAAAGCTGCGCCGACAACTTCGCCTCCAAGCTGCCTTACGAGATTGATTGAGGTTGCGATTGTACCGCCTGTTGCAAGCAGATCGTCAGCGATCAGAACGCGTTGTCCAGGCGAAATAGCATCCTTGTGCATAGCGAGCACGTCCTTGCCATACTCCAAATCATATTTCGCTTCTATTGTTTCACCGGGCAGCTTGCCGCTTTTACGAATCGGCGCAAAGCCTACACCTAGTTCCAAGGCTAGAGGAGCGCCAATAACGAAACCGCGCGCTTCTGGGCCCGCGATAACATCAATTTGCAAATGCTCAACTGCTTTGCGCATTTCCTCGATAGCTTGACGATATGCAGCTCCATCCTTAAGCAGCGTAGTTATATCTTTAAAACGAATTCCCGGAGATGGAAAATCTGGAATAACGCGAATATAATCTTTGAAGTTCAAGTTCATTTCTGACTTTGACATTTAAGGTCAATCCTCTCTTTATACAGTTGCCTATTCGTTAGTTAGCGCAGACGCGCTTTGCTCAAATTGAAGCTTCATTTCTTGATAACATATTGAGCTGCTCAAATCACGTTTAGCAGGTGACGAGGCAGCGATCATCCGACCGCCTTGCAGAGTGATAAATTGCAACTCCTCAAATACTTCCAGCATAAAAGCAGCTGTTTCGCTATCGCAGCAGCAGCTATGTGACAGCTCAGCTGGAAGATCTTGCAGAGCGGCGGAGCCAAAGCGTCTCAACTGCTGGTAAACGAGACCGAACTGCTCCCGCTCCGGGAACTTGGTTAGACGCATAGGCATAGCATGAATATCATGCAGTTGGAGCTGCGGCTTGCGCATGCCATTCCATTCATTAATGGACAGCTCGCCCACAACTCCTATCCGCGAACCTATCCTCAAACTGTCCGCATAGACACCCATTCCGAAACCGATTGCATCCAGCTGCCCGCGTCTAGGTCCTAATGACAGCTTCAAATGCTTGCTATCCTTGCCAAGCGCACGTTTATCCGCAAGCCCAATTTTGTCAAATAAAACCCGCGGTGACGGATTGCCAGCACCGAACGGCTCCAACTGAGCCAGCTCTGAGATAGTTGCAAGCGATGCATCCTCCAAGGTGCATACCATATCAATCATCGTCTTCGGAATCCAATCTTCATCGTTCAGCCACTGATCGGCAAGCTCGCACAACCGCTGTTCAAAGGCTTCCAACTGATTGCGGTGCAGGCTCATCCCCGCGGCAGCCTGGTGCCCGCCGTAGTGTTCGAGAAACTCCTCGCATTTGGTTAAAGCTGCATGAAGATCATAGCCTTCGATGGAACGCGCTGACCCCTTGCACATCCCTGTCGTCTCATCTATGCCAAGTACAATCACCGGCTTATAATGCCGCTCCAGCAGCTTTGAAGCTACAATACCTATTACGCCGACATTCCAGCCTTCGCCGGCGATTACAATAACTGATGGAGCATTCTTATTTTGCTTCTCAGCCTCCGCGCACTTGCTCAGCCAATTAAGCTCCGCCGCTGCGGTCATCGATTCAACTATTCGCTGTCTTTCTTTATTTAAACTGTCTAGAGCAATTGCCGCAAGAATAGCTGTGTCATAATCATCTGTGATAAGCAGCTCTACCGCGCGTTTGGCATGATCTAATCTTCCGGCAGCATTGATTCTCGGAGCCATCCCGAAAGCGATCCCTGTTGACGTTATGGCTGAAAGCTCAATGCCCGCCGCTTCTGCTAACGCTCGGAATCCGATTCCTGCAGCATGCTGCAAACGTTCTACGCCTGCGCGGACGAGTATGCGATTCTCGTCGACAAGCGGCATAAGGTCAGCCACTGTGCCTAGGCTTACAATATTGCTCCACTCCATTGGCGCTCTGCCCAGCAAAGCTGTTGCCAGCTTAAAGGCAACGCCAACGCCCGCAAGTCCCTTAAAAGGATAGGCACAATGCGCTTGCTTCGGATTTACAACCGCACATGCTTGCGGCAGCACCTCTGGCGGCTCATGGTGATCGGTTACAACAACGTCAATTCCTAATTCCTTCGCGTACTCAACCTCGTCAAACGCGCTAATTCCAGTATCTACTGTAACGATCAGGTTAATTCCATCGTCTGCAGCCTGCTTAATCGCATTGCGATTCAGGCCATAGCCCTCTAAAGCTCGATGCGGTATATAATAATCAAAATGATAGCCGAGCTCACGGAACAAGTAAACGAGCAGCGTCGTGCTCGACACGCCGTCTGCGTCATAATCACCGTATATACGTATTCTTTCCCCGCAATCGCCTGCCTGCCGGATTCGATCTACAGCCTCTTTCATTCCGGCCAGTAAATACGGATCATGCAGCCCTTCCTCCCCGCCGTACAAAAAGGAATGCGCGGTGTGAACATCCTTGTATCCTCGTTGTACGAGCAGCTTGCTTATTAGCGGAGACAGCTTGAGCGAAGCGCGCAGCTCCGCAGCCTGCTCCTCCTCCGATTGGCTCCAAGGCGCTACGGTCCAGCGGGTTTTCCGCTCGATCATCCAGCTCCCTCCTCTGCTGATTGATTTCCTTATTGCAGCAGTGTAGGCATCTGCTCTTGATTCGGATCATGATTAGATTTATAAGGCAAGCCTGCGTCATAAGGCTCTACATAAATATGCGCGTCGCTGACATGACCAAATCGCTTCATTAACAGGAGCTTGACTCGCTTCGCTATTTCATTGCCCTCTTGAATCGATATGCGAGGATTTACCTTGATCACAGCTTCAGCCAGCACATAATGTCCATGCTCTCTAGCACGCAATGAGGACACCGCGATGACCCCTTCAATTCGCTGAACGAACTTCAATAGCTCACTAGCCTCTTCCTCTGCCTGCCCTGCTATTTGTCCCTTCTGGACAGCTTCAGCTAAGCTGCGATAACCGAGATTCATAACAATGACGGCAATTACGATTGCTGCAGCAGGATCGAAATAGTATAGCTCAGGCAGATCGAGCCTGCTTCCTGCGATCGCCGCCCCTGCACCTAATAACGATATAAGCGAGCAGTAAAGACCGCTGATGCCTTCATTCGTTCTCAGAAAAAGCACTCTTAACGCCGTACCTACCGCAATGGCTGCCAACGCATACCATTTCGGGGCTGCAGTCACTCCGTTCACTATATCATGTGCAGCGGAAATACCGATTTCAAGACCGACCATGAGCAGCCCGACGGATACAAGCAAGGAGGCTCTAGCCTCTTGATTCGCTTCATCCTCAGCCTTCTTCTTACTGCTATCTTTGCTGCGATTGGCAAGACGTCCCCGAAGCATTGGCGCAATATGGAAAGCCGCGTCCGCAACTGAACGAAAAGCATCTGCTGCGAGCGCCTTGCTTCCTGTAAGCCAGCCGAAGACGCCTTTAAACAAGGCCAGCAGCAAATTCCCCCATAGTCGGGTACGCTGATTCAAGCTTTCGCTTGAATGTTGCCCTGCGCTGGACATGTTTCTCTCTCCTTTATCCTTATGAAGCGGAAGTTGTAGGTTTTACTGCGCTTTTACGTTTTTCCTTGCTTTTAAGCACGTACCAAAGCGGACTCGTAATACAGATGGAGGAATAAGCGCCGCTAATTAGGCCAATTAGCATAGCTAGCGAGAACAGTCTAATCGATTCGCTGCCCAGCACAAGCAAGGCTACTGCTATGATGACGACAGCCAATACCGTATATATATTTCTTGCCATCGTCTGCCATACGCTTTGATTAACTAGAGAAGCTAATTGCTCGTTATTTTTGTATTGTCCAAAACGGAGGTTTTCACGAATCCGGTCTAAAATAACGATTTTATCATTAATCGAGTAACCGATTGTCGTCAATACGGCCGCAATAAACGTTAAGTCTACTTCTAACCGGAAAATAGAAAATATAGCTATTACAACAAATGCATCGTATAAAATAGCTACATTAGCCGCTACAGCTGAACGCCAATCAAACCGGATAATAACATAAAGCATCATTGCAACACTCGCTATCAACACCGCGTATATTGAATTAATGCCCATTTCCTTCGCCATATCAGGCGTCACAACGTTTACTTCAGTCGATACATCGTCGCCATACTTTTCTTTAAATGCATTTTGAATTGAAGTGATCTGGTTTTGCGCCAGCACATCATTAAACCTCGCAGAGACGCGATCTCCTGCTCCGCCAATCGTTGTTGTAGCGCTAGAAATGCCAACACTTTCGAATATTTGGTTCGCTTCCTGCTGCGACAACTGCTTGCCAACAGCGATGTCCATATTCGTCCCGGCCTTAAAATCAACGCCGAAGTTCATGCTCATCAGCAGCAGTGAAATGATTCCAACTAATGTCAATGCAATGGAACCGATAAAAAACTTTTTGCGATTATTTACAAAATCAAATCTAATCTTCGTATCAAAGCGCACGAATCTCATCCTCCTTCACGCCATAGTAGCTAGGTTTGGTGAACATGTTGCTCTTAATAATGAGCATGATCAAGAAGCGAGAGAAGAAAATATTCGTCACGATACTGAGAAGAATACTGAAAATCATCATTAGCGCAAAGCCGCGCACTGCGCCTTGACCAATATAGTACAACACGATCATCGACAAAATACTCGTTATGTTCGCATCCATAATGGTACGCATCGAGTTTTTAGAGCCAGCTTTTAAGGAAGACATCAAGCTCTTGCCGCTCCTAATCTCTTCTTTAATCCGTTCATACATAATAATATTGGCGTCAACAGCCATACCAATCCCGAGCGCGAAAGCCGCTATACCCGGCAGCGTCAGTGTCGCATTCATCAGATTGAACACTACGAGCAGCAACCAAGTATAAGTAATTAATGTAATGGAAGCGACCACACCTGGTATGCGAAATAGAGCAATCAAGGCGATCAAAATAATAACAGTGCCAATAGCACCGGCTGTAATGGTCCTCTCTAAGGAATCCATGCCCAGCTTAGCGCCAACACTCTGCGTGTACTTCTCATTCAATTTAAGCGGCAAAGCGCCAAGATTAATCGTATCTCTAAGGCTTTTGGCCTCTTCAACTGTATAGTCGCCGGTAATTTGAGCAGATCCGCCAGGAATTGCATAATTGACCCCAGGACTTGACAACAAATCCTCATCCAAGTAAATGGATAACGATTGTCCGATAAGTCTCGTTGTAATCTCTTCAAATTTCTTAGCATTATTAAGCTCAATCGTAACAAACGGATTACCTAAATTATCATATCCGACGCCTGCTCCGTTTTGCTTAAAATCAGAGCCGTCCAGCTCGATCTTGCCGTCAGGACCGCGGAAGGTTAAGTTAACAGGCTTGCCCAGCTTTTCTTTAATTTCTTCCTCATTCTCCGCGCCTGCGAGCTTAACGCGAATGCGGTTCGAGCCCTCTGTTGTAATTTCAGGCTCTTCAACCCCAAGCTTATCAATTCGAGTTTCCAGATTTCTAGCTGTTTCCTTTAAGGATTCTTTAGTTACCGCTTCTCCGCCTTCTAATGGCTCGGCTTCATACAGCACTTCAAATCCGCCCTTTAAATCCAGCCCCAGCTTGACATCCTTAACAATCGTCGGGCTTGTCCATGCGACAACGCCAAATAATACAATGACGATCGTAAGAAATGCGACTATTCTCTTTTTAAGCATACGAGCAAATCCTCCTCTAAGATCTCAATATTCCTATTATACAGACGCAGTAAAAATGAGTCAAAAAAAAGAGCCCTTCTAGTGTTAGAACGCGGCTCCCTTTAAAGCGCTGATTGTCATATAGTTCATAAACTGCGCTGTCTTCAGAGAAAATATGTCATTAACGATTTGATGCAGGGCAGGCTGTCCTTTTTTAGCATATTTTGAGCTTACGCAAGCCCAAATTTCCTCGCCTGTCACATGCTCATAGCCAAGAAGCTGGAATTCCTCGGCTTTGCTGTTGCACAATTGCTCTACTACTTCATTCAGCTCAACATCTGTCATTGTGCACACTCCCTCGAATATGTTCTCTTCATTATTCTCCATTCGATTACTGTATTCCTGCAACTGATAACGATTAGGAAAAATTGACTGACATGGAATGGGACATGCCGCGCATAAAGATGATAGTAATTATTCTTTCGAGATGAGGTCCAGCGATTATGACGAAGCAAACGAAGCAAACCTTTATTAAGGGCGCAATGATCCTGCTAGTTGCCGGCATTTTAACGAGGGTGCTCGGGTTTATTCCGCGGATTGCGCTCCCGCGAATCATTGGCGCGGAAGGGGTAGGACTATATCAGCTAAGTTATCCTTTTCTGTCCGTTTTGCTGACGGTCATTACAGGAGGCATTCCGCTTGCTGTTTCTAAGTGGATCGCAGAAGCAGAGTCACAGGGCAATCATCGACGCGTCAAGCAAATTTTTGGAACAGCTATGTCACTAGTCATTATACTTGCGCTAATCATGACCTGCGCTTTATTATTATTAGCTCCTTGGATTACTAAGCATATACTCCCAGACTCCCGCGTCTACTACAGCTTCCTTTCAATGGCGCCGGTGCTCCTGATTATAGGCGTCTCCTCGGTATATCGAGGTTATTTCCAAGGCAAGCAAAATATGATACCTGGAGCGCTTTCACAAGTCATTGAAACGATTATCCGTATCATCGCCTCTATCGCCTTTTCCTTCATGCTCCTTCCCTATGGATTAGCCTGGGCTGCAGCAGGAGCTATGATTGGCGTTGTTGCCGGCGAGATTGGCGGACTCGCTGTTTTATTTTGGAAAGCAAAGCAACAAAGAAGACATGATAAACAAATGCACCAGCAAGCAGAGAAAGCTGCCGATCGTAAAGAGCCCGTGCTGCGCAGGCTGCTTGGCCTTTCGATTCCGGTAACCGCCCATCGGATGGTAGGTTCCTTATCTTATTTGCTGGAATCTATACTTACAGCCCGGAGTCTCGCTGCGGCAGGCATTGCAACGGGAATAGCGACCTCGCAGTATGGCGCGCTGCAAGGAATGATTGTTCCGCTCCTGCTTCTGCCTACAGCATTGACTTATTCGCTCGCTGTCTCACTCGTGCCTTCGTTATCAGAAGCCGCGGCTCGCAATGATCGCCCTCTTATCCACAAGCGTCTGCATCAATCCATGCGAATTTCTCTTGTGGCCGGCGCCCCTTTTGTCGTTGTGATGACACTTTTCGCCGAGCCGTTGTGCAGATTGCTTTACAATCATGCTGAGATCGCGCCTATGCTCAAGCTCATGGCCCCAATTGGCCTATTTATCTATTTACAGGCTCCGCTGCAAGCATCGCTCCAAGCATTAGACAAGCCTGGAGCTGCCTTAACCAATACGTTAATCGGAGCAATCGTCAAGCTCGTGCTTATCATTAACTTGGCTTCTCAGCCAAGCCTAGGCATTTATGGGGCTTTAATCGCCATAAATGTCAATATCGTTCTTGTGACCGTACTTCATGCCATAAGCGTATTGCGCTACCTCGGGTTCCGAATGAAGGGACTTGATTTTATTAAAGTTGGGGCGGCTATGATTATTATGGGAGGGGCTGCGAGCTGGATAATGAATCAGCGCTTGCTTACCTTCGAGTGGATAAATATGCTTCTGGCCTGCTTCATCAGTATTATTATCTACTTGCTGCTTATGATTGTGATGAAAATAATTGATCGGCATGATGTGGCCCGAATACCTTTATTGGGTCAATGGTTTAAATAACATCGAAAAGGAGCTAGCATCATTATAGTGAAGCTAGCCCCTTACTTTATGGTCATAAACATCGATAAATAACTTACCTTTATGATCAATCGTACAGAAGAATACTTCTTTGAAATCATATACCTTATGCTCTTGAAGCACATTTTTGAGCCAAAACCTTGTTTTTTCAAGCTTTGTTAAATTTTCATCTTGAACCTTGCCATCCATAATTAATGGAATCGGCAACACCTCGTAGCGATACTTGGGAGGTATGACCTTTTCTTGCTTGATTTGATCCTCGATTGCCTGATTCATCGACGTCGCCTCTGATTGATGCAGACCAGATTCAACAAGCTCCCCATCATCGTCATCCTTCTTAATAACCGACAGCTTGCCGCTGGTTTCCAATATAGCGAATTCAACATCAGTAATCGAGCTGATCTGATTCTCACGCAGCTGGAGCATAAGGTCATCCAAGCTATAGCGCTGCTTGCGCATCACGTCGGCATTCAGCTTGCCGTTTGCAATAATAACGCTCGGTTTCCCATCAAAAAACAATCTAAGCTTGCGGTTTTTCATGGATATTACTGCAGTTACAATTTGAATCACCATAAGCACAAGCATAGGCACGATGCCCTTCCACATTGAAGTCTCGGTGTCTTCAATAACTATAACTGCAATCTCTGCAATCATGAAGGAAATGACAAGATCCAGCACGGATAATTTGCCAATCTCCCGCTTTCCCATGAAGCGCATCACAATAAAAACAATAGCATAAATAAGCACCGTTCTGACTAACAGGATCCAAATCTCCACCGGATATCGCCTCCTAATTACAGTCGATACACTCATGCGCTGCTAAAGCTATTCTGACCTTTGCATGCTGCAGTCATGCGCAATTTTACATAGCGAATTAATGGGAACGATAGTTGTACTAATCCTGAAGGCTTGACCATATGGTTAATTATGAGAACTTAACTGTGGAGGGATATCTATGAATGCAACGAAGCAAACGGACAAAAGACCGCTAATTTCCTCGCCTCTGTTAGCAGGTGCAGCTTACTCCATTATTTGGCTCGCACTTGGCGCTCTTATCTTGTCCATTCTGCTCCATTTTACTTCAATGAAGGAAACGCAATTACATAACTCAACACTAATTGTCCACGGGTTTGCAGCGCTTTGCGGCGGCTTTGCGGCAGGAAGGCGCTCGGAGCGGCGCGGCTGGTATTCCGGCGTCATGCTCGGCGTAATTTACACATTAATTATTATTTTAGTAAGCTTTCTAGCCTCTAATATCGCCCTTAGCGGAAGATCTGCCATGCTGCTAGGCACAGCATTGCTTGCAGGGGCATTCGGCGGCATGATTGGCGTTAATCTAAGACGTTAATATGAACACAAAAATAGGACGTGACTGCCAATATGGCGTCATCGTCCTATTTGATTTCATTATTCAGTCGCTGCTGATGGAGCCTCGCTAACAATTGTACTAATAGCGCTTCTTTCGAACGTCATCTTCGTTGTATCGTTAACACGAATAACAACGGTATCGTCCGTCAATTCAACTACAGTGCCGTGCAAGCCGCCAATTGTAGTGATCTTGTCACCCTTCTTAATCTGGTTAAGCATAGCGGTACGCTGCTTCTGTTTCTTTTGTTGCGGGCGAATAAGTAAGAAATAAAAGACTGCGAACATCAGGACGAACGGCCAAATCATGCCAACAATGTCAAGTCCGCCGCCGGCTCCCGCTGCATCTGTTGCCTGCCACATGGTAATCCCCCCTTTCAAAATCCTTTCTCATTATCGAACAGTCCGTAGCTCTCGAAGAAAGAATCTCGGAAATCTAGAAGCCGATCTTCCATAATCGCTTGGCGAACGTCCCGCATGAGTTGCAATAGGAAATGTAAATTGTGATACGTTGTCAACCGTAGGCCGAACGTTTCGTCCGCTTTAATAAGATGACGAATATACGCTCTGGAATAATTCTTACAGGTATAGCAATCACACTTCGGATCTAGCGGACCGAAATCCTCCGCATACTTCGCATTGCGTACGACCAGACGTCCTTCGCTTGTCATGGTTGTCCCATTACGCGCTATTCGTGTAGGCAATACGCAGTCGAACATGTCTACGCCTCGGATCGCTCCTTCTATCAATGCATCCGGAGAGCCAACTCCCATTAAATACCTCGGTTTGTTACTCGGCAATAAAGGAACCGTATAATCGAGCACCTCATACATAAGATGCTTCGGCTCGCCAACACTCAGTCCACCAATAGCATAACCCGGGAAATCCATGGAAGTCAAATCGGCAGCGCTCTGCTTGCGCAGGTCCTCATACATGCCGCCTTGAACAATAGCGAACAGCCCTTGATCCTGAGGTCTGGCATGGGATTTCAGGCAGCGTTCAGCCCATCGAGAAGTACGCTCCAGCGACTGCTTTACATAATCATACTCAGCCGGATACGGCGCGCATTCATCAAATGCCATCATTATATCCGAACCAAGGGCGTTTTGAATTTCCATCGCTACCTCTGGCGACAGAAACAGCTTATCCCCATTAAGATGTGAGCGGAAGTGAACGCCTTCCTCTGAAATCTTTCTCATATCACTAAGGCTGAACACTTGGAAACCGCCGCTGTCAGTCAGAATAGGACGATCCCAATTCATAAACTTATGAAGTCCGCCCGCCCGTTTTATAATGTCATGCCCGGGACGAAGAAATAAATGATAAGTATTGCTCAATATAATGTGAGCATCCATCGCCTTTAATTCTTCCGGACTCATCGTCTTGACCGTAGCTTGCGTGCCAACCGGCATAAATGTCGGTGTTTCAATAATGCCGTGCGGCGTATGAACTCTGCCCAATCTTGCTCCTGACTGCTTGCACTGCTTAATAAACTCATATCTAATAGCTGTCATAAACACGCTTCCTATTCTTTAATTTAATAGATAAACATCGCATCGCCAAAGCTGAAGAAGCGATATTCCTTCTCTACTGCCTCTGCGTAGGCATGGAGCACATGCTCGCGGCCTGCAAGCGCGCTGACAAGCATAACGAGCGTTGATTTTGGCAAATGGAAATTCGTAATCAAAGCTTGTACAAGCTTAAACGCATAACCAGGATATATGAAAATAGAGGTCCAGCCGCTGCAGGCCAATATCGGATCGGTATTAAATCGCTCGGCAACCGTTTCTAATGTTCGAGCAGATGTTGTCCCAACTGCAATAATACGTGCTCCATTTGATTTTGCTTCATTCAGCATCGCAGCGTTTTGTTCATCCAGCTCATAATATTCCGCATGCATCTCATGCTCTTCGATCTTGCCAACCGACATCGGCCTAAAGGTTCCTAATCCGACATGCAGCGTAATAAAGACAAGCTTAACGCCTTTGTCCTGCAGTTTCCTTAAATAATCCTCCGTAAAATGCAATCCGGCGGTTGGAGCAGCTGCAGAGCCCTCATGCCGCGAGTAAACGGTCTGATAGCGCTCCTTCTCGTCTAATCTTTCTTTTATATAAGGCGGCAAAGGCATCTCTCCAAGCTGATCCAGCAATTCATTAAAAATGCCGTCATAGCTGAACTGCAAAGTCCGCCCTCCCATATCTCCTTCTTCCACCACAACAGCCTTTAACAGCGGATTACCTTGTCCGTCCTCGCCAAATAGCAGCTCTGTACCGACCTTCGCACGTTTTGCAGGCTTGGCAAGTACTTCCCATCGATTGTCGTCAAGCTGCTTCAGCAGCAAAATCTCAATCTTAGCGCCTGTATCACTCTTCATTCCCATAAGCCTTGCAGGAATGACTCTAGTATTGTTAAGCACGAGCACATCGCCTGCTTGCAGCATCTGCTCGAGCTCCGTAAATTCCCGGTGCTGAATCGCGCCTGATTGCTTATTAAGCGCAAGCAATCTTGAAGCCGTACGTTCTTGCAAAGGTGTTTGAGCGATTAAACGCTCTGGCAGCTCAAAATCAAATAAATCTACATCCATAATAAAATAATCATTCCTTAGCTATAGTAATATCCTTATAATAGTATTTCAAAATATAGGCATAGTCATACCCTTGCTGAGCCAATCCTAACGCTCCATACTGAGAAAGCCCTACGCCATGACCATTTCCTGTCCCGATAAAGGAATATGTCGCTTCCTTTGTCGTTGGCCTAATGGCACCTGCCGCGTCCATCACATAAAGATAGGCATCCTTCGCTTCCTTGACAGCTCCGCCAGCCCCTATTGTATACAGTGTTTCTCCACCCTGTTTTGTTGCGGAAGCACCGTTCGACCCTTGCACCACTACATTTGCTGATTGCTCGATATCGAACAACGTACTTGGCAATGAGCCTTCAATTCCAAGCGTTGAACGAAAAGCGTCCGGATAGCTGACTGAGATCGGCTCGCCGTTAACGCTTATTTCGATTGCGCGCCCTGAAGGGCCTTGCTTCGTTATTTCCAAAGACTGTATAGGTCCTGTCACCGGCGTCTTTGCGCGAGAATTGATGATGCTTAATAGTTGGTCCGAGGTGTACGGACCGCGTATCCAACTCATTGTATTCGTTTGTTTTACTTCCTCAAGCATAACTACTGCTGTTCCAGCTTTCAACTGATCTACTAAAGCGATGGAATCTTGGATGAGCGGATACCGCCGCACCTTTGTTCCGTCTGTGTTGACTTCCATTATGGCTGCGCCTGATTCTGTTTTGAATCCCGTCTCATTAAGCAAATCCATACGTATAAAACCAATTGAGCCGCTTGGCAGCACAACCCGGAACCAATCGTACAAGCCAGCCTCTGCAACTTGGTCCGGGCTTGGAACTGCCTTTAAATAATCAACAGCATTATTCCATATTTCAGAGGCGTCCGCTGTCATACCCCCGGCGTTTGATGAGAACAAAGTTTCTATTAACTGGCCATTGTATAAAGCTACCTCGCCTGCAGTAGCGTCAACGGCAGCTATGGTTGAGGCTCTTTCGGCTCCGACCCCTTGATAGACTTGACTTAGCGTTGTATCCACAACGTGCGCAATTTGAAAGCCGAAGCCTTTGTACAGCGCATAAGTACGAGCAGCGACCGCTTGGGCTTTTAACGCCTCTGCAGGCCATGATGAGATCATTTCTGCACCTACAACAGAATATAAATAATGCTCGAATGGAAGCTCATTGACGACCGCCAATCGCTCATTGTAAATGCTTAACTCAAACTGCCCTCTATAAGTACGTCCGCTGCGCTCTTTGAACGTTATCGGAGCATCTGTAAGGGGAGAAATCCAAAGCTTCATGCCATTCGTTGGAAAATAATATAGCTCAACAGCTGAATCTGCTTTCCCACTAATCGAATGATCATTGCGAATAAGCAAATATGGGCTTCGCGTATCCGCTTGCTTCAAGCTAGCTGCACTAGAAGCTTTCGAAGCAGCAGCTTGTACAATCGTAAGCTCCGCTTCACTTGCTGTACCGCCCACCATTACCGAATAGCTAAGTTCTCCGCCTGCAGATCTGCGCATCGCAACATAAGCGTCTAATCCTAAGCTGCCATACTCATTGACAGCGGCGAGCGCTTCATTCTTCTGACCAAATACGCCCGTCTCTAAATAAAATGGTCCTTGTACAGTGGGCGTGTAGCCTGAGGCCGCGGTATTAACCGACGAATCAGAGCTCCAGCGCTTCAATGCCGTATTCGCTTCGGGGGCTGATCTGTATGCGCCTTCCGTCACTTGATACACGATTATGCCTTTCTTGGTAGCTGAGTGTAGAAACGCTGTACCCTTTGCTGCAAGAACTTTCTGATATACAGCCAGCGCATCGCCGAAACTGCTGGATTCATACAGCTTAACCTTGAATTCATCCGTTGTAAATCGTATGGTTGCATTGTCGCTTACCGTGAACCAATTATGTATTTGATCCGGTTCTCTGACGCCAATCTGCAGCCCTCCTGAGGAGGAAAAGGTCGCAGCCGCTGTCGTCTCGGTGTATTTCCCAGGCAATTGCAAAAACATGGCTACACGAATCGTATCCAGCTTTGGCACCGCTGCCTCAGACGGCATTGCCGTCCATACAGACAAGGTAAGTATTCCCGCTAACGCAAGAGACAACATTCGTTTCAAATTTGTTTTCGTCAACATTTCAACTCTCTTCTCCCCTCTAGATATCGTCTGCGCATTATTGTGGATAGGGAAGCCCTAAATGGCGATATGCAGCTTCAGTAGCTATCCTTCCACGGGGCGTGCGCTGCAGAAACCCGATTTGCATTAAGTATGGCTCATACACATCCTCAATGGTCTGACCTTCCTCGCCAATCGTTGCCGCTATCGTATCTAATCCAACCGGTCTGCCGGCAAAAATTGTCATCATCGCCTGCAGCATTTTGTGATCGATGCTGTCTAGCCCCATTGGATCGACCTGAAGCAGCTCCAAAGCAGAGCGCGCTATGTCATGCGTAATAACGCCGTCGCCTCTCACTTGAGCAAAATCGCGCACCCGCTTCAGCAACCGATTGGCAATCCGCGGCGTACCGCGCGAACGCAGTGCAATTTCCATCGAAGCTTCGCCTACGATAGACACATTCAATATTTCAGCTGCTCGAGAGACAATGAAAGCCAGTTCATCTACGGTATAGAACTCCAGTCTGCTTACTACTCCGAATCGATCGCGAAGCGGCGCAGACAATAGACCGGCTCTTGTCGTTGCTCCGATTAAAGTGAACGGCGGCAGGTCAAGTCGCACCGATCTTGCGCTCGGGCCTTTTCCAATCATAATGTCCAGAGCAAAGTCTTCCATTGCCGGGTACAACACTTCTTCTACTGTTCGGTGCAGACGATGGATCTCATCGATGAAGAGCACATCGCCCTCTTGCAAATTTGTAAGCAGAGCAGCAAGATCTCCCGGCCGCTCTATTGCTGGCCCTGAAGTTGTGCGCAGATTGACACCGAGCTCATTGGCGATAATATTAGACAACGTCGTTTTCCCAAGCCCCGGCGGACCGTACAGCAGCACATGGTCTAGCGCTTCATTTCTAAGCTTGGCTGCTTCAATATATATTTTCAAGTTTTCCTTTACGGCACCCTGTCCGATATATTCTGCCAAATAACGCGGCCTAAGACTTAGCTCCACCGCTTGCTCATCCATCATCAGGTTGGCGGAAATAATTCTTTCATCCATTCAAGTCAATCTCCCTTCCGTTACCCTTTGAACAGCTGCTGCAAAGCTCTCTTCATTAACGAATCAACCGTTTCCTCCGGTGTCACCGAATGCTGCAAGCCGTTCCATGCCTTATCAAGCTCAGCAGCTGTATAACCAAGCGCAGAGAGCGCTTCTCGCGCTTCTCCCCAGGCTGTGCCCGCGCCTTGTCCGCGAGCAGCGCCTGCTCCGCCAAGTGTATCAGCCAAGCCAACAGTCGCGAATAGACCCGCATCCAATGAAGTGCCGGCCAGTTTGTCCTTCAAATCAAGAATCATTCGCTGCGCCGTCTTCTTGCCGATGCCAGGCAGCTTCGTCAAGAAAGCAATATTCTCCTGCTGTATAGCAGCTACTACCGCTTCTGGCTGTCCCCCGCTCAGAATGCCAAGAGCTACACGCGGACCAATGCCCGACACATCAAGCAGCTTGCGGAACAGCATCTGCTCATCCCTCGTCTCAAATCCAAAGAGCAGCATCGCATCCTCACGTACGTGATGGTGAATAAATATCGTTATCGCTTCTTCCTTCGCCGCAAAAGCATACGGATTAGGCGTATAAATCTGATAACCAATATCCCGCACATCCAGTACGACATATTCGGACTCTAAGTGAACCACTTGTCCGCGCATCCGATCAATCATTGTTACCGCACCTCATTCATTTTATTTGTCATTACTGCAGAATGGGCATGGCATATCGCAACCGCCAGCGCATCCGCCACATCATCGGGCTTGGGCACGGCAGACAGCTTTAAGAACATTTTCACCATTTCCTGCACCTGACGCTTCTCCGCCTTGCCATAACCGACAACTGCTTGCTTCACCTGCAATGGCGTATATTCTCCAATAGGAAGCTTGCGCTGAGCCGCTGCAATAATAATAGCTCCTCTTGCCTGCGCAACATCAAAAGCGGTCGTTACGTTGCGATTAAAAAACAGCTTCTCGATAGCGACCGCATCCGGTTTATATGTATCCATTAATTCGCACGCCGCTTCAAAAACCTGCAGCAGCCGCTGTTCAGCAGGCGTGCCTGCCTTCGTCTGAATCGAGCCGTACTGAACAGGCGTCAGCTTATGACCCGCTTTATCTATAAATCCAAAACCTACAATAGCAATTCCGGGGTCAATCCCAAGTATGCGCAAGCCGCCAGCTCCTTCTAAATCCTTTCAACTGCATAAGCAACTTCTATTATAGCAAAACATAACGGCTATGAGAACGAATGTTTGATAAGAAATACGTCTGACGGCGTCTTTTCGTCTTTACAGGACAAATACATTTGTGAAAACGAAAAAAGCTTGGTCTCGCATTAGCGAAATCAAGCTTCCAGGACTTCAATATTAGTTTTCATTATTTTCTGCTTCCTGCATATTTCTCAGCACATTTTTATTATCCGTTATAGCATAATCGCTAAATGTTGACAGCACACTGTTATACTCATCCAAATCCGTTATCCGAATACCGCGCGCCAGTTCATCCAGCCTTTCTTTTGGGAGGCTGCTTTCCAAATAATGCATATCCATTTGAAAGAAGGTTTGCAGCACTTTCTCATTGCTCGGCATCCCGTCAAATAATGAGAAGTACCCGTTTCTGTCAATTCCCATATAGGCATTATGCTTGCAATGCTCTGATAAATCTTCAACGCTATGCTTCAGAACAATTGATTTTTTATCGGCATCCAATAATGCAGTCCAATCTGACTCCCGCTCCAGTATGGCGGCAATATCTTTTGGAGACATAATTCCAAGCTGCTTAACCTCTTCACCGCATACGTAGACGCTTCGCTGCTTAACAGACAGTGTTCCATCCATTAGACCAAGCCGCCTTATTATGGTTTCCCTAGCCCCCTCATCACCCGATGCAAATACATGCAGTGGATACAGTAATGTTGACGAACTCGCTGCAAACAGGCAAACAAAACTGCCCAACACCCACAATGTCCGTCTCTTGCGGCGCAACCTCTTCTTTAGCTGTTTGATTAAATTAAGCTCTATCATAAGGGCTGACCCCCCTTTACTATTCATCATTCGAGGATAGTGTGCGCTTCTATTGCATATTTATTCAAAAATGGTAAATAAGCCTCCAATTGTACCTATTAGGTACACTTGGAGGCTTATTAATCTATTTAATACAAGTCGCAGATCCAACCATTAATACTTTTAGCGATTAATCCAAGGCTTGCTGCTGCGTTTGCCGCTGTTGCTCGAACGAGAAACGACTGTCTTGACTGACGTCTTCTTCTTAGGCTTTGCTTTTACTTTTACTTCTTTTTTTGGGGGAGATATATATCCATCACTATAGCTTTCTTCTTGAAAAGCTTCTCCGCGACTTCCGCAGCCACAATCATCTTTAACTGGAGCCGCATTCGTTCCAAGCACTGCGTTGTTATTTCCGCCGTATCCATATTGCTGCTGCATCGCGCTTAAATTCGCGACTGGATAACCATATGGGCTGCCCTGTCCTTGGTAAGGATCAACAGCCATTGGGGATACCATTCCCTGCTGACCATATCCGTAGTGGCTATAGTCTGGCTGCATTCCCGCTGGGGATAGCATCCCCTGCTGCTGACCATATCCGTAGTGGCTATAGTCTGGCTGCATTCCCGCTGGGGATACCATTTCTTGTTGCTGACCGTACCCATAGTGGCTGTAGTCTGGCTGCATTCCCGCTGGGGATACCATTCCTTGCTGCTGGCCGTAGCCATAGTGGCTGTAGTCTGGCTGCATTCCCGCTGGGGATACCATTCCCTGCTGCTGGCCGTAGCCATAGTGGCTGTAGTCTGGCTGCATTCCCGCTGGGGATACCATT
>Ga0182739_1000375_pt1 | contig 64022 bp, 49 predicted proteins | sample eDN5th30CBELigBY_FD_128873 | JGI IMG/M metagenome (GOLD analysis project Ga0182739, IMG submission 128873) | Enriched backyard soil microbial communities from Emeryville, California, USA - eDNA 5th pass 30_C BE-Lig BY (version 2) (version 2) | ecosystem: Environmental > Terrestrial > Soil >... | reverse complement strand
TCGGCGACGCGCAGGCGCTCGAACAGCGCGAGGATGATGAGCGAGGCCAGCCCCTGGGTCGGCGGCGGCATGTTGTAGAGCGTGCCGGCATTGATGCGCACGGACAGCGGATCACGCAGCACCGCACGATAGGCTTCAAGATCGGCGCGCGTCACCGGGCTGCCGATGCGGTCGAGATCTGCGGCGATCTCGCGCCCGACATCGCCGCGGTAAAAATCGTCAAAGCCGACATGCGCAAGCTGTTCGAGCGTCGCGGCGAACGCCGTCTGCTTCAGGGTCGCGCCCTGCTCCGGCGGCTTGCCGTCCGGCAGGAACGCCGCCGCGAAGCCCGGCACGTCCTTGAGTTCGGCGAGCTTGTCCCGCGTCAGCGCCGCCTGGCTGCGGGCGACGGTATAGCCCTCGCGCGCGTGGCGGATCGCCGCGCCGAGCAGCACGTCGCGCGGCAGTTTTCCGCCGGCGGCGCGCGCGGCTTCGAGCGCCAGGTTCCAGCCGCCGATCGCGCCGGGCACGGTGAGCGCCGCCAGCGGTCCGCGCGCGGGAATGGTCTCGTAGTCGCGGTAGAGTTCGCGCCGGGCATGCGCGCCGGCCGGCCCGCAGGCCTCGATCGCGCGCACGCGGCCGGAGCGTTCGCGGATCAGCCAGAAGCCGTCGCCGCCGATATGGTTCATATGCGGATAGACGGCGGCGACGGTCGCCGCCATCGCGACCATGGCCTCGATGGCGTTACCGCCTTCGGCGAGCACGGCCCGGCCGGCTTCGTTGGCGGCGTGATGAGGTGCTGCGACGGCGCCGCCGCGATGTCCGGCTGTGTGAATGTCCATGATTGCCGTGATCGGCGAGAAACTGACCGGGGTCAAGCCGAGGCGCGCCCCAGTGCTTCACGGCAAGTGCCCCTCACCCCGACCCTCTCCCCGCGGGACACCCCGCGAGCTGACGCTCGCGGGGACCCCGTCAGCGGGGAGAGGGAGCGCCAGCGCCGTGCCCGCCTAAGTCAGAGCGCGAGCGACACTTTCACACTGACGCACCACCCACGCCCAGCCCGCGCTTTGCGAGCACCGCATCGACCTTCGGCATCGCGCCGCGGAACAGGCGGTAGGCTTCTGCCGGGTCGCGCTTGTTGCCCGCCGCATAGACATAGTCGTGCAGACGCTGCGCGACCGCCGGATCAAAAATGTCGCCGGTCTCCTTGAAAGCCGCGAAACTGTCGGCGTCGAGCATCTCCGACCACATGTAGCTGTAATAGGCCGCGGCATAGCCGCCGCCGGTGAAAATGTGCAGGAAATGCGGGCTGCGGTGCCGCATGATGATCTCGCTCGGCATGCCGATGCGCTCCAGCGCCGCGCGCTCGAAGGCGGCGACGTCCCCCACCTCGTCCGGCCGGGTGTGGAAATCGAGATCGACGATCGCCGACGACAGATATTCGACGGTCGCAAAGCCCTGATCGAAGTTGCGCGCGGCCAGCAGCTTGTCGAGCAGGTCGCGCGGCATCGGCGCGCCGGTGCGGTGGTGAACGGCGAACTGCGCCAGCACCTCCGGCTGCTCCAGCCAGTGCTCGTAAAGCTGCGACGGCAGTTCGACGAAATCGGTCGCGACGCGCGTGCCCGAAAGCAGCGGATAGGTCACGTCCGAGAGCAGGCCGTGCAGTGCATGGCCGAACTCATGGAACAGCGTGCGCGCATCGTCGAAGCTCAGCAGCGCGGGCGCGCCCGCCTCCGCCTTCGAGAAGTTCATCACATTGATGATGATCGGCGCGATCTCGCCGCCGAGGCGCTCCTGATTGCGCAGCGAGGTCATCCAGGCGCCGCTGCGCTTTGACGGCCTTGCGAAATAGTCGCCGAGGAACAGGCCGACATGGCGGCCGTCGCGGCCGCGCACTTCCCACACGCGCACGTCCGGATGCCAGACCGGCGCATCCGCGACCGGATGGAAGGTGACGCCGAACAGCCGGCCGGCGACGTCGAAGGCCGCCGCGATCATGCGGTCGAGTTGGAAATACGGCTTGATCTCCGACTCGTCGATCGCGTAGCGCGCCTTGCGCAGCTTCTCGGCATAGAAGCGCCAGTCCCACGGCGCGAGCGCGATGTTCATGCCCTCCTCGCGCGCGATCTCCTGCAAGGCGTCGCGCTCCGCGAGCGCGCTGGCCCGCGCCGGTCCCCAGACCGCATCGAGCATCGCGCGCGCGGCCTCCGGCGTCTTCGCCATCGCGTCGTCGAGGCGGAAATGCGCATGGGTGGCGAAGCCGAGCAGGCGCGCCCGCTCCTGCCGCAGCGCGACCATCTCGGCGATCAGCGCCTTGTTGTCGGTCCTGCCATTGCCGTCGCCGCGCGCCGCCCAGGCGCGGAACGCCTGCTCGCGCAGATCGCGCCGCGTCGAGAAGCGCAGGAACGGTTCGATGCTGGAGCGCGACAGCGTGATGACGTGCTTGCCGGGAAGCCCGCGCTCCTCCGCCTCGGCGCGCGCGGCGCTGCGCACGAAGTCCGGCAGGCCGGCGAGGTCGTCCTCGCTGTCGAGCACCAGGGCATAGGCCTTCTCGTCGGCCAGCACGTGCTGCCCGAACTGCGTGCCGATGAGCGCCAGCCGCTCGCCGATCGCCGCCAGCCGCGCCCGCGCTTTCGGAGCGAGCGCCGCGCCCGCGCGCACAAACGCCTTGTGATAGCGCTCGAGCACCCGCGCCTGTTCGGCATCGAGCCCGAGCGATGCGCCGGCCTCGGCCAGCGCCGCGACGCGGCGGAACAGGCCCTCGTGCTGATAGACATCGCTGTAATGGCGCGCGAGCAGCGGCGCGATTTCGAGATCGACCGCCTCCAGCGCGTCATTGGTGTGCGCGCCGGTGAGGACATGGAACACCGACGACACCCGCGAGAGATCCGTCCAGCTGCGCTCCAACGCCGCGATCGTGTTCTCGAAGTCCGGCGGCGCGGGGTCATCCGCAATACCGTCGATTGTCGCCTTGTGTGCGGCGAGCACGCGGTCGAACGCCGGGCGGAAATGCTCCGGGCGGATGGCGTCGAAGGGCGGCAGGCCGAACGGCGTCGTCCATTCGGCCGCGAACGGCCCGTCGGTCGCGGTCTGCGCTGCAATGTCACTCATTCGCCATTCCCCTCTTCGCCATTCCCTTGTTCGCTTCGCCACCGGCCCTCACGGGTCCCTGGGTCGGGCGTGAGCGACGGCGCGGGACATTCTGACGGCCTTCCGCGGCATCAATCTGGCGATGCTTACGGCTCCCGTCCGCGAACCGCAAAAGTGCGCGCCGAAAGCGGCCTGTATCGGCGCAATCCGGCGATCCCTGGCGCAAATTTACCTGTTGTTTACCAACCAGGCGGACCCTTGGACCAATTGGCGCCACCGGCCGCCGGCACTCAACCGCCGGTCCTTAGCGGGATAGCCAAAGGCCGGACTTTCCTTCTCTGCCTTGATCCTGCCGCGCGTTTCGGGGTAAGTGCCGGTGAACGCAGGCGCGGCCCGACACTGCAGGCCGCCGCCGATGCACCGCAGGACCCTGCATGACGGAATCGTCGAAGCCGACCGGCCGCCGGATCAACTGGCCCAACCTCACCACGGTCGTGAGCGCCGGCATCCTCATCGGCGCAGAAGTTTTCGGCGCCGCCTTCGCCTGTGGCTGGGCGCTCGCCATCCTGTTCAATCTCGGTGAGTACGGCGTCTATATCCTGCAGGCGATCTTCTTCGTGCTCGGCATCTTCACGATGATCGCGTTCATGCGCGGCGCCATGGTCGTTGAGCCCTTCACCGAATAGCGTTCGCGCCGGAGCCTAGCGCTCGCGCCGCTCACGCGGCGTCATCCGGCGGAATCTGCACGCACACGCGGCACGCCGCTTTGCTGCGCACAAAAAAACTTCACAACATTCCGCAGCCGGCCTGCGGAATCTCTTGCACTGCCAGAACAAATCACCTATTTCCCCGCTTGCCCTATTTCGCACGTGCCTGTGGCCGTGTGTCGGTCGGTGGGCATCCGGACAAGAGGCCGGACAGCCGCCAAGGAGGAATCTACCTCCTTACACCCGCGACCGGCAGCCGGAGGCGAAAACCGGCGCACCCCGCGCTCAACGGGGGACGCGGCTTAAAGCAACGACGGAGCGGGCTTTTTTGGTCTCGTTGGCTTTCCACAGGTCAACACCGAAGAGGCTTGTCCATCTTTGCCGCGCGTGCGGTTCGGGTTCTCCCGTTCCAAACCAAGGCAGCATCTCGGGTGAAGAACCCTCCGCGCTGCTCGTGTCTCCATCGCACGACCTCGTGGATGTTTCTGCTCCCGCTGACGCCGGACGGCGACGCGCTGGCTGCGCTGACCGTCTGAATTTCAATCTGGGCCGGTTTGCCGCCCGTTGAACCTTTGGTGGGGAGAGCGCCATGACCTCGCGCATCCGTGAGTTCCTTGACAACCGCCGCGCCGTCGGCGCCGACAGCGAGCCGTGCCTCGTGGTCGATCTCGACGTCGTGCGCGAGAACTACAACACCTTCGCCCGGACGCTGCCGGACACCCGCGTCTTCTACGCGGTCAAGGCAAACCCGGCGCCGGAAGTGCTGTCGCTGCTGGCCTCGCTCGGCTCCTGCTTCGACACCGCTTCGGTCGCCGAGATCCAGATGGCGCTCGCCGCCGGCGCATCGCCGGACCGTGTCTCCTTCGGCAACACGATCAAGAAGGAGCGCGATATCGCGCGCGCCTACGAGCTCGGCATCCGGCTGTTCGCCGTCGACTCCACCGCCGAGGTGGAGAAGATCGCGCGCGCCGCGCCCGGCTCCAAGGTGTTCTGCCGCTTCCTCTACGACTGCGCCGGCGCCGAGTGGCCTCTGTCGCGCAAGTTCGGTTGCGACCCGGAGATGGCGGTGGAGGTGCTGGAGCATGCGCACCGGCTCGGTCTGGAAGCGCACGGCGTGTCGTTCCACGTCGGCTCGCAGCAGCGCAACGTGCGCTCGTGGGACCGTGCGCTCGCCTCGGCGGCGACGATCTTCCGTGCCTGCGCCGATCGCGGGATTTCGCTCGCGATGGTCAACCTCGGCGGCGGCTTCCCGACCAAGTACCTGAAGAACGTGCCGACGGTGAAGACCTACGGCATGGCGATCTTCCGCGCCCTGAGCAAGCATTTCGGCAACCGCATCCCGGAGACGATCATCGAGCCGGGCCGCGGCATGGTCGGCAATGCCGGCGTGATCGAGGCCGAGGTCGTGCTGGTGTCGAAGAAGGGCGAGAACGACGACAAGCGTTGGGTGTATCTGGACATCGGCAAGTTCGGCGGTCTCGCCGAGACGATGGACGAGTCGATCCGCTACCCGATCCGCACCCCGCGCGACGGAGCGGAACTGGCCCCTTGCGTGCTCGCCGGCCCGACCTGCGACTCGGCTGACGTGCTGTACGAGAAGGACCCGTACCTGCTGCCGATCAGTCTCGAGATCGGCGACAAGGTGCTGATCGAAGGCACGGGCGCCTATACCTCGACCTACTCGGCAGTCGCCTTCAACGGCTTCCCGCCGCTGCGGACCTATCACATCTGACCTGCCCTCCTTCCCCGGCTACGAGGAAGGAGAACGACGAGGGCCCAGCCGGAGCGGCGCATGACGCGCCGACCCGGGGTCGGCGCTTTGACGGCCGCGACGCCATGCCGCGCATGGCCTCCTCTTCCGAGAAGCGGGAGAGCCAAGAATGCGGGAGGCGCTCGTCGCCTCCCTTCCTCACGACACCCGGTCTTTTTGCGAACGCACGGCGCTCATGTCCGCGCGGGGAAGGAGTTGCCTCATGATCACCATTCGCCTCGAACGCTCGACCGACATCGCCGCGCGCGAAGCGCTGCTCGATGCGGCACTCGGCCCGGCGCGCCGCAACAAGACTTCCGAGCGGCTTCGCGAGGATCGCATGCCGGCGGACGGCCTCTCCTTCGTGGCGGTCGAGCGCGGCCGCGTGGTCGGAACGGTGCGGCTGTGGAACATCTCGGCCGGGCTGCGCCAGCCCGCGCTGCTGCTCGGGCCGCTCGCGGTCGCCGCGGACGCCCGCGGTCATGGCGTCGGCGCCAAGCTGATGCGGCGGGCGCTGCGCGAAGCGCGGCGGCTCGGGCATCCGGCCGTGTTGCTGGTCGGCGATGCGCCCTATTACGGCCGCGTCGGCTTCTCGGCCGAGAAGACCGCCGATCTGCGCCTGCCCGGCCCTTACGAGCGCGAGCGCCTGCTGGCAATCGAACTCGTTGCCGGGTCCCTGGACGGCGCGCACGGCCTCGTGCGTGCGACCGGCCACCGCCTGCCGCAGGACCTGCCCGCCTTCGTGATCGATCCGCCCTATGCGCGGACCGCACGCGGCGCGCAGCCGCTGGCCCAGGCCGCCTGACCTTTATCTCCTGCCCCCCGGGCAGGTTGCCGACCCGGATCGCGGCGCTTGCGCGCCGCGATCTCTTTTTGCATTGAGATCAGAGCCTGCAAAGGAGTGCTCACATGACCGACTGGCCCGTATACGCCCACATTGACGGCCCGATCGTCATGATCGGCTTCGGCTCGATCGGGCGCGGCACCCTGCCGCTGATCGAGCGTCACTTCACCTTCGACAAGTCGCGGCTGTCGGTCATCGACCCGGACACCACGAACAAGTGGATCCTGGACGAGCGCGGCATTCCGCTGATCCAGCAGCACGTCACGAAGGAGAACTACGTCGAACTGCTGACCCCGCTGCTGACGAAGGGCAGCGGCCAGGGCTTCTGCGTGAACCTCTCGGTCGACACCAGTTCGGTCGCGATCATGGAACTGTGCCGTTCGCTCGGCGTGCTCTACATCGACACTGTGAACGAGCCGTGGCTCGGCTTCTACTTCGACAAGAACCGCGGGCCCGCCGAACGCTCGAATTATGCTCTGCGCCAGATGACGCTCGATGCGCGCCGCCGCAATCCCGGCGGCACGACCGCGGTGTCCACCTGCGGCGCCAATCCCGGCATGGTGTCGTTCCTGATGAAGCAGGCGACGCTCAACCTCGCGCGCGACCTCAATCTCAATGTCCCCGACCCGACCAGCCGCGACGAATGGGCCGCGCTGCTGCGCCAGACGGGCGTCAAGGGCGTCCATATCGCCGAGCGCGACACCCAGCGTACGCGCTCCCCGAAGCCGCCCAACGTGTTCCTCAACACCTGGTCGGTCGAGGGCTTCATCTCGGAAGGTCTGCAACCGTCCGAACTCGGCTGGGGCACGCACGAGAAGTGGATGCCGGACTACGCGGAACGCTTCGCCGACCCCGATGCGCCGGCGATCTATCTGATGCGGCCAGGCGCCGACACGCGCGTGCGTACCTGGTGCCCGACACTCGGCCCGCAACATGGCTTCCTCGTCACGCACAACGAGTCGATCTCGATCACGGACTATTTTACGGTGTTCGAAGACGGCAAGCCGGTGTACCGGCCGACCTGCCACTACGCCTATCACCCGGCCAACGACGCGGTGCTGTCGTGGCACGAACTCTGGGGCACGGGGAAGACGCAGGACAAGCTGCACGTGCTCGACGAGGACGAACTCGTCGACGGCATCGACGAACTCGGCGTGCTGCTCTACGGCCACGGCAAGAACGCCTACTGGTTCGGCTCGCAACTCTCGCTCGAGGAGACGCGCCAGCTTGCGCCCTACCAGAGCGCCACCGGCCTGCAGGTCACGTCGGCGGTGCTCGCCGGGATGGTGTGGGCGCTGGAGAATCCGAACGAGGGCATCGTCGAGGCCGACGAGATGGACTTCGCGCGCTGCCTCGAAATCCAGCGGCCCTATCTCGGTCCCGTGAAGGGTTACTACACCGACTGGACGCCGCTGACCGGCCGCCCCGGCCTGTTCCCCGAGGACATCGACACCAGCGATCCCTGGCAGTTCAGGAACGTGCTGGTGCGGTGAGGCTGAGGCTACTTCGGTGGTCTCGTCACATTCTGCCGCTCGTCCCCGCGGGCAAGACCTCTTCGAACTACTCAGTCGTCATTCCGGGGCGGCGCGCAAGCGCCGAACCCGGAATCCATAACCACTGTCTGTCCGCAAAACTCGGCAGGGAGTATGGATTCCGGCCCTCGCTTCGCTCGGCCGGAATGACGGCCGAGGGCTTTGCCGAAACCTCGCTTCCGCAGGAATGAGCGGAGGATACGGGCGAGCCGATGGCCGTCTTCCGCTGTTACAGCGTCAGCACGCCGGCCGCGCCGCCTTCGGTGCCGAATGCAAACGCTTCGCCGCGCGCACTGAATGCCAGGGCGCTCACCTCGCCGTCCCCCGGCGAGCGCACCAGAATCTCCGCGCCGTCCGTGATGCGCACCAGCAGCACCATGCCATCGGCATAGCCGACGCCCGCCACCGGCTGCGCGGGATGGCACGCGACGGCGGTGACCCGCTGGTCGCGCGGCGCCAGCGCCTTCGGCTGCTTGCCGAGCGGGCCGTCCTTGCCCGCAAACGGCCAGAGGATGAGTTGATCGGCGCCCGAGGTCGCGAGCCATTCGCCATCGGCGGACCACGCCATCGCGCGCACTTTCGTGGCGTAGCCGGACATGCGCATGTGCTTGCTGTCCGCAAGTCGCCAGCCATGCAGCATCGGCTCCTGCATCGTGGTGACGATGAACTTGCCATCCGGGCTGAAGGTGACGCCGAGGTGCGAGCCCTTCCATTCCAGGCTCTCGGGCGCGGCACTGGCATTGGGGAACCAGAGCGACACGCCGGAATAGCGCGCGATCGCGAGACGAAAGCCCTTCGGCGCAAAGGCGAGCCCGCCCGCGCTCGACGGCAATTCGAGCGTCCGCTCCTCGCCCTTCTCCGGGCGCACGAACACACTCTTGCCGGCGCTAAAGGCGATCGCGCCATTCGGCGCAACGGCGATCTGGTCGATCCAGCGCTGTTTGGGATCGCTCCCCACGATGCGCGTTTCGCCGGCGGCATCGGTCAGCATGACCTTGCCGTCGTCGCCGCCGGTCACGATCCGCTCACCGGCCGGCGCGGCGGCGAGGATGCCGCCGTCATGCACGCCGATGCGGCGCGATACGCCGTCGGAACCCGCAAGCAGGATCGCTTCCTCGGCCAGCACGAATGCCGCGGCATCGCGCAGGAAATGCACGGCGACGACGGAAGCGCCTGCCTTCACCGGCCGCACGCGATCGACGATGGAAACGGGACGGTCAGGCTCCGGCATTTGCGCTTCCCTCATCGCAGCGCGACCGCCTTACGCCCGCGCGCGCTCCGCAATCTCAGTGTCGAAACGCAGAAACCGCACCGGCACCCGCGGGTCAAGCCTCATGCTTGTCCTGCGCGCGCATCACGCTGCCGCCTTGGCTTTCTCCGGCGCGAAGCGGCCATAGAAGGTCTCGCCCTTCGCGGCCATCTCGATGAGCAGCTTCGGCGGCTTGAAGCGCGGCCCGTGCTTCTTCTCGAGCTTCTTGCAGAGTTCGACGAAGCGTTTCGTCCCCATCATGTCGATGTAGGACAGCGTGCCGCCGGTGAACGGCGCGAAGCCGAAGCCGAGGATCGAGCCGACATCGGCCTCCCGCACGTCGGTGATGACGCCGTCCTCGACCGTGCGCGCCGCCTCCACCGCCTGCACCACCAGGACACGCTGCTTGAGTTCGGTGACGAAGGCCTCGCCCGCGGCGTCGATCTCTTCGGCGGTCATCGTCTTCGGCTGCAATTCGGCGAGGCCGGGCCAAAGCTTCTTCGGCGCCTTGTCCGGATAGTCGTAGAAGCCCTTGCCGTTCTTGCGGCCAAGGCGGTTGCGCTTGTCGACCAGTTCCTCCAGCAGTTCCTTGTGGCGCGGATCGATGGCCTTCGGCCCGAGATCGGCCTCGGTCGCGCGCGTGATCTTGAGCGCGAGATCGACCGCCACCTCGTCGGTGAGCGAGAGCGGACCGACCGGCATACCGGCCATGCGCGCGGTGTTCTCGATCATCGCCGCGGGGATGCCCTCGATCAGCATCTGGTGGCCTTCGGACAGATAGCGCAGCACGCAGCGGTTGGCGTAGAAGCCGCGCGAGTCGTTGACGACGATCGGCGTCTTCCTGATCGCGCGCACATAGTCCATCGCGGTGGCGAGCGCCTCGTCGCTGGTCTGCTTGCCCAGGATGATCTCGACCAGCATCATCTTCTCGACCGGCGAGAAGAAATGGATGCCGATGAAATTCTTCGGCTTCTTATAGTCCTTCGCGAGCGAGGTGATCGGCAGCGTCGAGGTATTGGAGGCGAAGATCATCCCGTCGGCGACCGCCGGCGCGGCCTTGGCGAACGCCTCCGCCTTCACCTTGCGGTCCTCGAACACCGCCTCGATCACGAGGTCGCAGCCCTTGAGCGCCTCATAATCAGCGGTGGGGTGGATGCGCGCGAGCAGCGCGTCGCGGTCGGCTGCCTTGGCGCGGCCGCGATTAATCTGCCCCGAGATCAGCTTGTCGGAATGGGCCTTGCCCTTGTCGGCGCTCTCCTGATCGCGGTCGATCAGCACGACCTCGATGCCCGCCTGCGCGGTGACATAGCCGATGCTCGCGCCCATGAAGCCGGCGCCGATGATGCCGACCTTCTTAAAGGTCTTCGGCGGAATGTTCGGTGGCCGGCGCGCGCCCTTGTTCAGGTCCTGCATGGAGACGAACAGGCTGCGGATCATCGCCGCGGCTTCGGGCGTGCGCACGACATGCGTGAAGTAGCGCGACTCGATGCGCTGCGCCGTATCGAACGAGACCAGCAGGCCCTCATAAACCGACTGCATGACTGCGCGCGCCGCCGGATAATTGTCATAGGTCTCGCGGCGGTAGATCGCATTCGCCGCCGGGAAGGTCATCATGCCGGCCTTCGAATAGACCGGCCCGCCGGGCAGGCGGAATCCCTTCTCGTCCCACGGCGCAACCGCCTTGCCGCCGTTCTTGATCCAGGCTTTCGCCGTGCCGATCAGTTCCTCCGGCGCAACGACGTTGTCGACGAGCTTCATGCCCTTCGCGCGCTCGGGCCGCACCTGCTCGCCCTTGAGCAGGAACTGCAAGGCATCGGCGGGCATCAGCATGCGCGCAATGCGCTGCGTGCCGCCGGCGCCGGGGAACAGGCCGACCTTGATCTCTGGCAGGCCGATCTGCGTTTTGGGGTTCTGCGCCGCGACGCGGTGATGGCAGGCGAGACACAGCTCGAAGCCGCCGCCGAGCGCGGTGCCGTTGATCGCAGCGACCCACGGCTTACCGCCGGTTTCCAGCTTCCGATAGATCAGCGGCAGGCGCTGACACCATTCGAACAGTTTGGCGATCGCCGCCTCTTCGCCTTCCGCTTGCGCGATCTGCATGAACTCGGTGCGGAAACCGTCCAGCATCGTAAGGTCGGCGCCGGCGCTGAACGTCTCTTTACTCGAGGTGATGACCGCGCCCTTGATCGCCTCGTCCGTCGATACGCGCGCGACGATCTGCTCAAGCTCGTCCATCACCTTCATGTCGATGACATTCATCGAGCGGCCCGGACTGTTCCAGGTAACGAGGGCGATCCCGTCACCATCGACATCAAGCGTGAAATGCTGAAAGGCCATGAGCAATCTCCGATCGAATTCTTCTTCTGCCGCTGCGGTTATCAACGTCGTCCATCCTTCCAGACGCCCTCGCATCGCTCGGGCTTCTCAGGATGAGACGGAGAGAGCAGCTACACCCGCTCGATGATCGTCGCCGTGCCCATGCCGCCGCCGATGCACAGCGTCACCAGCGCGGTGTTGAGGTCGCGGCGTTCGAGTTCGTCGAGCACGGTGCCGAGGATCATGGCGCCGGTCGCACCGAGCGGATGGCCCATCGCGATCGCGCCGCCATTGACGTTGATCTTCTTGTGATCGATGTCGAAGGCCTGCATGTAGCGCAGCACCACCGAGGCGAAAGCCTCGTTGAGTTCGAACAGGTCGATGTCGTCGAGCGTCATCTTCGCGCGCTTGAGCACTTTGCGCGTTACGTCGATCGGGCCGGTCAGCATCATCGCCGGCTCGGAGCCGATGGTCGCGAACGCTTTGATGCGCGCGCGCGGCGTGAGACCCGCGGCCTTGCCGGCCTTCTTCGAACCGACCAGCACCGCCGCCGCGCCGTCGACGATACCCGAGGAGTTGCCGGCATGGTGGACGTGGTTCACAGCCTCGACGTCGGGATGCGACTGCACCGCCACCGCGTCGAAGCCGCCGAGTTCGCCCATCTGCACGAAGGAGGGGCTGAGCTGCGCCAGCGACTGCATGGTGGTCGACGGCCGCAGGTGCTCGTCCTTCGCGAGGATGGTGAGGCCGTTGACGTCCTTTACCGCCATCACCGACTTGTTGAAGCGCCCGTCCTCCCACGCCTCGGCGGCGCGCTTCTGGCTTTCGACGGCATAGGCGTCGACATCGTCGCGCGAGAAACCGTAACGCGTGGCGATCAGGTCGGCGCAGATGCCCTGCGGCATGAAGTAGGATTTGAGCGCGATCTCAGGGTCCACCGGCCAGGCGCCGCCCGCAGCGCCCATGCCGACACGGCTCATGGATTCCACGCCGCCGCCGATGGTCAGTTCGTGCTGGCCGGACATGACTTCCGCCGCCGCGAAGTTTACCGCATCGAGGCCCGATGCGCAGAAGCGCTGGATCTGTACACCGGGCGTCTGGTTGCCATAGTCGGCGTTGAGCGCCGCGAAGCGCGCAATGTCGCCGCCCGCCTCGCCGACGGGATCGACGCAGCCGAGCACCACGTCCTCGACCAGCGTGGTATCGAGTTCGTTGCGATCGCGCAGCGCTTCGAGCGTCTGGGTCGCAAGTTGCAGCGCCGTGACTTCGTGCAGCGAACCGTCCGGCTTGCCGCGCCCGCGCGGCGTACGCACGTGATCGTAAATGAATGCGTCGGGCATCGGCGTCTCCCTAGAGGCTCCTCGCGATCACCACCTTCATGATCTCGTTGGTGCCGGCATAGATGCGCTGCACGCGCGAGTCGCGATACATGCGCGAGATCGGATATTCATCCATATAGCCATAGCCGCCGAACAATTGCAGGCAGCGGTCGACGATTTTGTTCTGAAGGTCGGTCAGCCAATATTTCGCCATGGATGCGGTGACCGTATCGAGCGCACCGGAAATGTGCCGTTCGACGCAGTTGTCGTGGAACACGCGGCCGATGGTCGCCTCGGTCTTGCATTCGGCGAGTTCGAACTGCGTGTTCTGGAACTCGATGATCGCCTTGCCGAAGGCCTTGCGTTCCTTGACGTAGTCGATCGTCAGCCGCAGTGCACGCTCGATCACGCCGATTGCCGCCGTGGCGACGATCAGCCGCTCCTGCGGCAGTTCGCTCATCAGCTGGATGAATCCCTGCCCTTCTTCGGGACCAAGCAGGCTTTCGGCCGGAAGCTGAACATCCTCGAAAAACAGTTCCGATGTATCGGCCCAATCCATGCCGAGCTTCTTGAGCTTGCGGCCACGGCGGAACCCTGACACCTCGTCGGTCTCGACCACCATCAGCGAGATGCCCTTGTGGCCGGCGTCGGGATCGGTCCTTGCTACGACGACAATCAGGTTGGCATGCTGGCCATTGGTGATGAAGATCTTCGAGCCGTTGAGCACATAGCCGTTGCCGGACTTTTTCGCGCTCGTGCGCACGCCCTGCAGATCGGAGCCTGCGCCCGGCTCGGTCATGGCGATGGCGCCGACGAGTTCGCCCGTCGCCATGCGCGGCAGCCAGCGCTTCTTCTGCTCCTCGGTGCCGTATTTGAGAATGTAGGGCGCAACGATGCCGGAATGCAGCGGCGCGCCGATCTGGTCGAAACCGTTGAGCGCAAAGGCGCGGTTGATGACCGTCTCATGCGCGAAGGTGCCGCCCGCGCCGCCGTATTCTTCCGGGATTGCCGCGCAGAGCAGGCCGGCCTCTCCGAGCCTGTTCCAGACCGTGCGGTCCATCATGCCTTCTTCGTGCCAGCGCTCGAGATGCGGAACCAGTTCGGCATCGAGGAAGCGGCCGGCCTGTTCTTCCAGAAGGACCAGATCCTCCGTCATCCAGGACGGGCGCGGAACAGAGAGGGCGTCGGTCACAGTCATGCAAATTCCGTATCGGGACGCTGATGGCCTCGTGCCATCGACGCTGGCATCCTATCCGCATGGCAGGGGCCTGCACATAGCCGACCTGCACATAGGAGAGATGCCGTCATCTTCCGCCGTCGCGGACGTGCGACCATGGACGCAGTTCTGATTCAGAACGCCTCGGCCGGCAGTTCCATCACCGTATCGGCCCCCGCTTCGATGCGGGCGAGCTGCGCGGCTGTTTCGGGCAGGATCCGCTGCATGAAGAAGCGGCCGGTGACGAGCTTGGTCTTGAGCCAGTCGGCCGAATCGTCGGCTCCGTTTTCAAGTCGCATCTGCGCCACCTTGGCGATCCGCGCCCACATGTAGCCGAGCGCGACGAGACCGAACATGTGCATGTAGTCGGTCGCGCCCGCGCCGGCATTGTCGGGCTTCTTGATCGCATTGTTCATGAACCACATGGTGGCCTGCTGAAGGCGGCCGAGCGCCTGGCCGAGCGGCGCGACATAGGGCTTCATGGCTTCGTCGCCGCCGTGCTGCTGCACGTAGGCGCCGACCTCGTTGAAGAACGCCATCACGGCGCGGCCGCCGTCGCGCGGCAGCTTGCGGCCGACGAGATCGAGCGCCTGGATGGCGTTCGCGCCCTCGTAGATCATGGCGATGCGGGCATCGCGGACGAACTGCTCCATGCCCTGTTCGGCGATGTAGCCGTGGCCGCCGAACATCTGCTGCGCCAGCACCGTATTGGCGAAGCCCTGATCGGTCAGCACGCCTTTGATCACCGGCGTCATCAGGCCCATATGGTCGTCGGCGCTCTGGCGGCTCGCCTCATCGTCGGAGACGCGGGCGACGTCCCCCTGCAACGCGGTCCACACCACCAGCGCACGCGCGGCCTCGTTGAAGGCGCGGATCGTCAAAAGGGTGCGGCGCACGTCCGGCTGCACGATCAGCGGGTCGGCCGGCTGGTCCGGAAATTTCGGCCCGGTCAGCGCGCGCCCCTGCAATCGCTCCTTCGCGTAGGCCGCCGCGTTCTGGTAGGCGACTTCCGACAGCGCGAGCCCTTGCACGCCGACGCCGAGCCGCGCTTCGTTCATCATCACGAACATCGCGTTGAGCCCGCGATGCTCCTCGCCGACGAGCCAGCCGGTCGCGCCGTCATAATTCATCGTGCAGGTGGCGTTGGCGTGAATGCCCATCTTGTGTTCGATGGAGCCGCAGGAGACGCCGTTGCGCGCGCCCTGTGCCCCATCCGCGTTGATAAGAAACTTCGGCACCACGAACAGCGAGATGCCGCGCGTGCCTTCGGGGGCGCCCTCGATGCGCGCGAGCACCAGATGGATGATGTTGTCGGCAAGGTCGTGCTCGCCGGCGGAGATGAAAATCTTGGTGCCGGTGATCTTGTAGCTGCCGTCCGGCTGCGGCGCCGCCTTGCTGCGCAGCAGGCCGAGGTCGGTGCCGCAATGCGGTTCGGTGAGGTTCATGGTGCCGGTCCATTCGCCGGCGATCATCTTCGGCAGGAACTGCTGCTTCTGCTCCGGAGAGCCGTGCACCAGCAGCGCGGCGATCGCGCCCTGGGTCAAACCCGGATACATGGCGAAGGCCATGTTGGCGGAGCAGAGGAGTTCGTTGACCAGCGTGGTGAAGGTCATCGGCATGCCCTGGCCGCCGTATTCGGCCGGGGCGGAAATGCCGATCCATCCACCCTCGCGCAGTTGCGCGTAAGCTTGCTTGAAGCCGGCGGGCGTCGCGACGCTGCCGTCCTCGTGCCGGGTGCAGCCTTCCACGTCGCCGCTATGGTTGAGCGGCTGCAGCACCTCTTCGGCGAGCTTCGCGGCTTCGCGCAGGATCGCTTCGCTCACGTCCGGCGTGGCGTCGGCAAATCCGGGCAGGTTGCTGTAGCGGTCGACCTGGAACACGTCGTTGAGCAGGAACAGGATGTCCTGCACCGGCGCGGCATATGACGGCATAGAGCTGGCTCCTGGCGGTGCGATGCCAAATCGAACGCACCCATCGAATTGGCGTCACACCGCGAGAAACGTCACCTGCTCGCAGCCTGAGCGTTGGGTCTGGGACCTGAACTGACACTTAATGCGATAAAGGCCAAAAATGTCCCAAAAGAGCGACTAATCGAGAAGAAGGACTAATCTGTGCCCGCTTCAGCCATCCGCCCGTTACCGCGGGCGCGGACGGCCAGCGCACCCTCGATATTGCGCGCCGCATGGCTGAGTTCGGCCACCACCCGGTCGATCCCGGCCTTCTGCCGCTCCAGCGCCCCGATCCGGTCGGTCACCCGGGCCAGCGCGTCCTTCAACTGGGCCGTGCCGCGTTCGCCGGGCGCGAACAGGTCGAGCATCTCCTTGATCTCGTCGAGGGAGAAGCCGACCTCCCGCCCCATGAGGACATATTGCAGCCGGGCGCGGTCGCGCCGGCTGTAGATGCGCTCCTGCCCGGCGCGGCGGGGATTCAGCAGCCCCTTCTCCTCGTAGAAGCGCAGCGTGCGGGACGAGACGCCGAACTCGCGCCGGAGCGCGCGGATGCCGAAACCTTCCGTCCGCTCCGCCGTGGCGGGGGCGCTGCGGCGCGCGCTTGCGAATTCGCCGGCGAGGGTCATGGCTCGTACCTCCGAGGACTATGGCCGAAGATCGGCGTGACGATAGGGCCTTTCGTTTACGCAAGCGTAAAGGCCGCCCCTCCCCTCGATACCGCCACACCCGGGCGCAGGCTCGACAGCCGGCCGACATTAACCGGGTGTTTACCCTAACCGGGGGAAGTTGGGTGGAGAGGATCACGAACAGCGCCCTCGAATTTTTACATGGTGCTGGCGGACCCATCGATCCGCCTCGCCGCGGGCTTGCTCCTCCGAACGACGCGGACTTGCACGGATGGCATCGGATCAATCGTGGACCCCCAAGGGGCTGAAGCCGGAAACGCTGGCCGCGCTGCGCGAGGCCGCGCGGCGGCAGGGCACGTCGGTCGGCCAGTGGCTGGACGCGGCTCTGAGCGAACTGGCGACACAGGATACGGCGCCCACCAGCGCAGCCTCCGGCTCGCGGCGGCGTAAGGCGGCACCGGCAGCGTCGGGGGAGACCCGCGGCAAGTCGGGTACGGCCTCGCGCGACCGTCTGGACGAACTGGCGTGGCAACTCGATCAGGCAGCCCATGCGCCCGCGCCTCCACATGCGCCCGCGCCGGCGAAGCGGAGTTCACGCGCGGCGCCCCCGGCCGACGACCTGTCCGCGACCCTGCGCGCCATCGAAAAGAGGCTGGCGGCGCTTGGCGGCGAGGATGCGGCGCGCCCGAAGCATCGCCATCCCGTGGCGCCCGTCGAGCGGGCGCGAGGCCCGCTGCGGTCCCGGATCGAACATCGCCCGGTCCGTCCCGTGGCGGCGGACAATCTCCCTCCCCACCGGCAGGTCGAGCCGGACGATACGGATGTCGGCTTCGAAGAGCCGGATCACCATGACGCGCCACCGTCGTGGCTCGATACCCCACCCGTGAAGGCCGCGCCCGCGCCCGCGATCGACACAGCCGCGCTACAGGCGCAGTTGCAGACGCTGACCGACGAACTGCGCCAGATGCGGGATCGCAACAGCGTCGAGCACATCCTCGACGTGCTTCGCGAGGAACTGACCGGCATCAGCCACAAGCTCGACGAGGCCGCGCCGCGACGCGACCTGCAGGCGCTGCAGGCCGAGGTCCGGGCGCTGGCGGACCGCATCGAAGATAGCCACCAGCCCGGACTGGACGCGCCGGACGGCGCGGAACTGCGCACGGCGCTGGCCGGCATCCGGGAAACGCTGCAGCAGTTCACGCCGGCCGAAATGCTGGCCGAGTTCCGGCATGAAGTGCGCACGCTCGATCGCAAGATCGACAGCCTCGCGACAGGCGCCGGCGATCCCCGGACGCAGACGGTGGCGCTCGATTCGCTGGCCGGTTCGATCGCGGAACTGCGCGAGATTACAGCGCACGCGGCCACCGGCGACGCGCTGGTTGCGCTGGCCGAGGAGATCCAGGTCATCCGCGAGCGGGTGGACGGCCTGACCGCATCCTCCGGCACCGCAAACACGCATTTCACCGACCTCATCGACAGCCGCTTCCGCGAGCTCGAAGAGCGTCTGGCGGCGCACGGACAGGGCATCGAGGCAGTCCCCGGCCATATCGCCAAGATAGTCGATCAACTCGCGCAGCGGCTGGATGACGTGAATGTCCGGCAGGACTCCTCGCCGCTGCTCGATTCGATTGCCGGTCAGGTCTCGCAACTCACCGATCAGATTGCAGCGACCCATTCGCGCATGGATTCGCTCAACCAGTTCGAACGCGGATTCCGCGAATTGCTGGGCGGCATGGCGGAACTGCGTGCGAGCACGCTGGACGCGGCCCAGCAGGTCGCGCGCGACGCCGCCACGGAAGCCATCGGCGAGGCCCAGTCGACCGATATGCTCGGTCTCACCGGCGACCTCGACGCGCTGCGCCGCAATCAGGAGACCAGCGACCGCCGCACGCAGGATACGCTCGAGGCCGTGCACGACACGCTGGAACGCCTCGTGGACCGGCTTGCGCTCGTCGAGACCCGTACGCACCGTCCCGCGGGCGTCCGGGAGGCCCAGCAGCCACAGCCGCCGGCCAGCGTGGACGAACCGGTATTCGTCCCCGCGAGCCCCGTGTCAGCCGCGCCGCCGCTGCAGCCGTCGCCGGAGCCCGCTCCCCGGCCGGCCGTCGCCGAGGCGCCTTTGGTTCGCCCGCCCGCGCCCGCGGAGCGCCAGCCGATCGACCCGACACTGCCGGCCGACCATCCGCTCGAGCCCGGGGCCGTAGCGGCCCGGACCAAGCCTGCCGCCTCTGCCGCCGAACGCATCGCCGCCTCGGAAGCCGCGCTTGGCTCTGCCGCCCCGCCGCTGCCGGAAGCGAACGCGAAGGCAAATTTCATCGCCGCGGCCCGCCGCGCCGCGCAAGCCGCCGCCAACATGGCTCCGCCCGTGACCGAACCGGCCGCCAGCGAGGAGAAGCGCGGAACGTCGACGTTCAGCGCCCTCGCCCAGCGGTTCACCGGCCGCCGTTCGCTGATGCTCGCCCTTCTGCTTCTGGTGAGTGGCGGCGCCATGCACATGCTGCTCAGCAATTCGGAGCCGCGCCGCGCGGCGACGCCTGCCCCGACCGTCAATGCCAGCCGTCCGGCACCCGCTCCGGTGGCAGCGCCAGCCGTCGCCAACGTGTTCACGCCGCAGCCGATGACATCGCCTGCGCCGCTGCAGCCGCGATCGACGCCGGCGGCATCCGCGGCAGCGCCGCACCCGCTGCCGGTACCCGAGCCCTCCCGGCCCACTGCTGCCGCACCTGAACACGCCGATGCTGGCGCGCGGCGCGAGGAAACCGCGGCTGCGCCCGTCAATCCGCTCAGCAGCTTTGCCTCGATGCAGATTCCGGGGAGAGATTTCACGGCCTCGGTCAGCCCGGCAAGCGGCGCGGCGCCGCATACCGGCTACCGGCCACCGTCGGCAGACGATACTTCAGCGCTTCCGGCGAGCTTCAGCGCGCGCCTGCGCGACGCGGCGCAGGCCGGAGACCCGACCGCCGAATACGAAGTGGCGATCCGCTTTGCCGAGGGACGCGGCGTTCCCCTGAACTACGAGTCCGCCATCCGATGGTTCGAGCGTGCGGCCAATCGCAAGCTCGCTCCCGCGCAGTACCGGCTGGGAAGCCTGTACGAAAAGGGGCACGGCACCCGCAAGAACCTCGACCAGGCCCGCCGCCTCTATCAGGCGGCAGCCGAACAGGGCAACGGCAAGGCGATGCACAACCTCGCCGTCCTCTATGCCGAGGGCATCGACGGCAAGCCCGATCTCAAGGTGGCCGCCGACTGGTTCCGCCAGGCCGCGATCCGCGGCATCGGCGACAGCCAGTACAATCTGGGCATCCTCTATGCGCGCGGTCTCGGGGTCGAGCAGAACCTCGCCGAGTCCTTCAAGTGGTTTGCCCTTGCGGCCAAGCAGGGCGACGACGACGCCGGCAAGAAGCGCGACGACATCGTCGGTCGCCTCGATCGCCAGGCGCTGGTTGCGGCCCGTCTCGCGGTCCAGACTTTCGCTCCCGAGCCTCAGCCCGAGGAAGCGGTCACGGTCCGCACGCCCCCCGGCGGATGGGACAATGCGACGGCGGCGGCGCCCGAGGAGAAGCCGAAAGCGCGATCACGCGCACCGCGTCGTAACACGCCGTCGTCCTAAGCGCAGCGGATCAGCAGATTCGCAACACGAAGGCGCCGACGCGCATTTCGCGTCGCTGCCGGGCGATTCTGCCTTGCGTCCGCCGCACGCCGATGAAACTCTGCCCGGGACTAGCGCGCACCGCGCGCGAAACTGCCCACGCCAAGCCCAAAGCGGCCGGCTTGATGGAATGAATAACCGCGCCCAATCCCTGTGGCGCGGATGAACGTGTTTTGAATTGCAGGGCTGCATCTGGCGGCCCTGCGGGTAGCGGCTGTGCAGATTTACCTCCCAATCGCCGACATGCCGGTCAACATGTTCCTGATCTTCGGGATCGGACTGGCCGTCGGATTCCTGTCGGGCATGTTCGGCATCGGCGGCGGCTTTCTGCTGACTCCGATGCTGATCTTTCTCGGCATTCCTCCGGTGGTGGCCGTGGCGACGGTGTCCACCCACATCTCGGCCTCGATGTTCTCGGGCAGCGTCGCCTACTGGCGGCGCAAGGCGCTCGACCCGGCGCTGGCCGCAATGCTGATAGGCGGCGGCATTCTCGGGACTTTCGGCGGTGTCTGGCTGATCTCCGTGTTGCGATCGATCGGGCAGATCGATCTCGTGCTCGGCATCGCCTATTTCAGCCTGCTCGGCATCGTCGGCGGCCTGATGGTCGTCGAAAGCGCGCGCGCGATCACGCGTTCTCGCCAGGGCGGCCCGGCCGACCTGCGGCGGCCCGGCAGCCACGCATGGTTCCACGGCCTGCCCTTCAAGGTGCGCTTCAAGCAATCGCGCATCTACGTCTCGGTGATACCGATCTGGGTGCTGGGGTTCATCACCGGCCTGCTCGGCGCCATGATGGGCGTGGGCGGCGGCTTCATGCTGGTGCCTGCGCTGATCTACCTGTTCCGTGTTCCGACCAGCGTGGTCATCGGCACCGCCATGATGATCCAACTGGTGACCATGTCGATGGCGACGGTGATGCACGCATTCACCAACCACTCCGTCGATGTCGTGCTGGCGCTGCTGCTGATGGTCGGCGGCGTCACCGGCGCCCAGTTCGGCGCCCGCGCCGGGCAGCGCATCCGCAGCGAGCAGTTGCGCCTGCTGCTCGGGCTTCTCGTTCTGCTGGTCGGCCTGCGCTTCGCACTCGTTCTGGTGATCGAGCCGGCGAACCTCTATTCCCTGCAGATCTCCGAGGCCGGGCCATGACCCGCCGGACTTCGTCCATAGCCATCATCGCCGGCGCCGCGCTGCTGGCCTGCACGGCGACCGCATCGGCCGAACGGCTGGTCGTCTCCCTCTCGACGCATCGCGTCGTCATCGCCTCCAACTTCGCCGGAGCCGATCTCACGCTTTTCGGTGCGATCGAGCAGGATGCCGCATCGGTCGGACGGGCGGGCGGCGGCCACAATGTCGTGGTCACGATCATAGGCCCGCGCCAGACGACCGTGACATGGCGCAAGGACCGCGTGTTCGGCCTCTGGGTGAACGCCTCGTCCCGCACCTTCGTCGACGTGCCGAGCTACCTCGCAGTACTGTCCAACCGCCCGCTCTCGGCGATCGCTTCGGCGGATTCCCGGCAGCATCTGCGGCTCGGGCTGCAGGACTATCCGCTCGCGCAGCGCAGGGGAGGTAAGGTCGTCACGAGCAAGTTCGACGATCCCTACCGGCAGGCATTCGTGCAGTTGAAGACCGAACAGCAGCTCTTTCACGAGCAGGCCAACGCCGTGACCTTCATAACGCCGATGCTGTTCCGCGCCAGCATCCCTCTCCCGGCCAATGTCGCGGTCGGCGTCTATGAGGTCGAGGCGAGACTGTTCGCGGACGGCGTCGTCGTCGCACGCGAGAACACCGCGTTCGAAATCGTGAAGTCGGGCGCTGCGCAGTTCATCGCCGAGGCCGCGCGCGATCACAGTCTGCTGTACGGCTTCGCGGCCATGCTGCTGGCGTTTTTCACCGGCTGGCTCGGCTCGGTGGTGTTCCGCCGGGACTGAACGTATCCGAACCCCGCGCGGCGCGCCGTTACCACCGCGCGAGGCACGTTCAAACGATCCCGCTCGCAATCACATCTTGCGATAGCTGTCGACGATCGTCTTGCCGTTGGCGCCGGACTTCTTGAGCCAGTCAGCGGTGAGCGTCTCGCCGATCTTCTGCAGGCCGGACTTGAGTTCCGGGCTCGGCGGCAGCACTTTCATGCCGTTCTTCTTGAGTTGTTCGAGGTACCAGGTCGCCTTTTCCTCGGCGAGCTTCCAGCCGGCGACCTCGGCCTCGGCGGCAGCCTTCAGGACGGCCTCTTGCGTCGCCTTGTCGAGCCGGTCGAATGCCGCCTTGTTCACGAAGGTGATGTTCTTCGGGATCCAGGCCTGCGTATCGTAGTAGTGCGACATCGTCTCCCAGGCCTTGCTGTCATAGCCGGTGGAGCCGGAGGTCATGAAGGCGTTGACCACGCCGGTCGCCAGCGCCTGCGGCAGTTCGGCGGCCTGGATCGTCACCGGCTGCGCGCCGACCAGTTCGGCGATACGCGCGGTGCCGACATTATAGGCGCGCCACTTGAGGCCCTTCATGTCCGCGACGGTGTTGATGTCCTTCTTGGCATAGATGCCCTGCGGTCCCCACGGCACCGCGAACAGCAGCATCATGCCTTGCGACGCCAGCTTGCTGGCCATTGCCGGCTTCGACGCCTCGTACAGTTTCTTCGCCTCCGGGTAGCTGGTGGCGAGGAACGGCACCACGTCGGCGCCGAAGATCGCGTCCTCGTTCTCGTGCAGGGAGACCAGCACCTCGCCGATCTGCGCCTGCCCGGTCTGCACCGCGCGCTTGATCTCCGGGGCCTTGAACAGCGACGCCGCCGGATGGACGGTGATGGTGAGCTTGCCGCCGGTCCCCTGCTCGACCGCCTTGGCGAAAGCAACAAGGTTGGTGGTGTGCGGATTGTCGGCCGGATAGGCCGCCGGCAGGTTCCACTTGGTCTGCGCGTGCGCAGGAGCAGCCAGCGCAAGTGCGACAGCCGCCGTGGCTGCGACGGGTTTGAGCAGGTTCAGCAACGCCATCTGACTTACCAACACCATGTGACTTACCCTCCGTTCGTAGTGATTGCCCTTTCGGGGAGCACGCTTCAGGTCGGGAACGCCATCCGCGGCAGCCACATCACGATGTCCGGAAACACGGTGATGATGGCAACCGCCGCCACCAACAGGAAGAAGAATGGCAGAGCCGCGATCGCGACGGTATTGGAATCTTTGCCGCTCATGGTCTGCAGGACGAAGAGGTTGAAGCCGACCGGCGGCGTCACTTCCGCCATCTCGACTAGCAGCACCAGGAAGATGCCGAACCAGACCGGGTCGAAACCCGCCTGCGTCACCATCGGGATCACGATCACCGTGGTCAAAACGATCATCGAGATGCCGTCGAGCGCGGTGCCGAGCACGATGTACATGATCGTGAGCGCGGCGATCAGCGTGTAGGGCGAGAGATTGAGGCTGTCGACCCAGGCCGCCAGTTCGCGCGGAATGCCGATATAGCCCATAGAGGTCGAGATGTAGGACGCGCCGAACAGGATCAGCATGATCATGCAGTTGACACGCATCGCCCCCATCACGCTGTCGCGGAAGGAGGCCCAAGTCAGCGCGCGGTGCCACCAGGCAATGCCGAGCGAACCGAGCACGCCCCAGGCCGCGCATTCGGTAGCGGTGGCCCAGCCCGCGAGCAGCGACACGAAGACGAAGGCGATGAGCGCGAGCAACGGCAACAGTTGCGCCGACTCCCGGAGCTTCTCGCGGAAGCTCATCTGCGGCTCGGGCGGCGGCGAGCGCTCCGGATGCGCGACCGACCAGACGGCGATGTAGCCGGAATAGAGCAGCATCACCAGCAGTCCGGGAAGAAAGCCGGCGAGGAATATCTGGATGATCGAGACGTTGGCGGCGACCGCGTAGACCACCATGGTGATCGACGGCGGGATCAGGATGCCCAGCGTCCCTGCCCCAGCCAGCGAGCCGAGGCTGATCATGTCGTCATAGCCGCGCTTCTTGAGTTCCGGCAGCGCGATCTTGGCGACCGTGGCGCAGGTCGCGGCTGACGATCCCGACACCGAACCGAAGACGCCGCAGGCGAGCACGTTGACGTGCAGGAGGCGGCCGGGCACCCAGTTGAGCCACGGCGCGAGGCCGCGGAACATCTCGTCCGAGAGCTTTGTGCGAAACAGGATTTCGCCCATCCAGATGAACAGCGGCAGGGCGGCGAGTTCCCAGCTTGCCGCATTGCCCCAGATCTTGGTCGCAAGCACCGGCCCGGCGGGAATGGCGTCGCCCGCGAACTGCATGCCGACATAGCCGGTGGCCATCAGCGCAATGCCGATCCACACCCCGCCGGCGAGCAGCGCCGCCAGCAGGAGCAGCAGCAGCGCGGCGATTTCGAGCAACCCCATCCCCCGTTCCCCGCCTATGCCCCGCTCTGCACCGCACGCTCGATCACTTCCTCGGCCGTCTTCGGCTTCGGCTTCTCGTAGCGCGGTGCATTGCCGCCGAGGACGTGAACGAGTTCGTCGACGAAGGCGATGAAGAGGATGATGAGCCCGCCGGCATAGCCGAGTTGCGGGATCCACAGAGGCACCGCCAGCACGCCCTGCGCCATGTCGTTGAAGCGCCAGGAATCATAGGTCATCCAGACCGCGTGCCAGGTGAAGAACCCGATGAACCCGCAGCCGATCAACAGCGCCACGATCTCGATGATGTGGCGCTTGCGGCCCTCGATGCGGTCGATCAGCAGGCCGACACGGATCATCTCGCCATGCTTGAAGGTATGCGCGAGGCCGAGGAACGCCGTCGCCGCCATGCACCAGGAGATCAGATCGTCCCCCGCCGGCACATAGATGCCGAGCGGCCGGCCGGCCGACAGCAGCAGCATCAGCAGGAAGATGGCGACGATGAAGGCGGCGGCGAGATAGCCGGATGCGAGGTAGAGGCCGTCCAGAAACTTGCGGATCATGCAGCGGATGCCGATAAGTTAAGGTGGACCGGGACAGTGGTGTCACTATCCTTTCTTGACTGGGCCCTCGGGTCAATCGCAGGAGTTGCCTCTTATGCGTACTGCCGGTGCCGGTAGCTTGGGCATGTGGGACTTCTGGATCGACCGCGGCGGCACCTTCACCGACATCGTCGCGCGCCGGCCCGATGGCACGCTGGCGACCCACAAGCTGCTGTCCGAGAACCCGGAGGTTTATCGCGACGCCGCCGTGCAGGGCATTCGCGACCTGATCGGCCTCACGAGCGGCGAGCCGATCCCGCCCGGCGCGATCGGTGCGATCAAGATGGGCACCACGGTCGCCACCAATGCGCTGCTGGAGCGCAAGGGCGAACGCACGCTGCTGCTGATCACGCGCGGTTTCCGTGACGCGCCGCGCATCGGATACCAGGCGCGGCCCAACATCTTCGCACGCCAGATCATCAAGCCGGAGATGCTGTTCGAGCGCGTCGCCGAGGTCGACGAGCGCGTGCGCGCGGACGGCACGGTCGAGCGCGCGCCTGATCTCGCCGCCGTTCGCACCGAGCTCGAAACGGCGCAGCGCGATGGCATCAAAGCGGTCGCGATCGTGTTCATGCACGCCTATCGCTATCCCGAGCACGAGGCGCAAGCGGCCGCGCTGGCGCGCGAAATGGGCTTTCCGCAGGTCTCGGTGAGCCACGAGGTCTCGCCGCTCATCAAACTGGTCGGCCGCGGCGACACCACGGTCGTCGACGCCTATCTCTCGCCGATCCTGCGCCGCTATGTCGCGCAGGTGGCGGAGGCTTTGGGGGCTGGGGCGCTGGGACCCGCAGACACGGAGACAGCGCCTCTAGCGTCCCCTCCCCCCTTGAGGGGGAGGGACAGGGAGGGGGGTAAGCTGCAATCGACCGTGCAAGTTTCTACCCCCCTCCCCACCCCTCCCCCTCAAGGGGGGAGGGAGCAGGCTGCGGCGAGCGGCACGGACGAAGACAATGCGCCGCGAGCAGAAAGAGGCGATCCCCGCCTCATGTTCATGATGTCGTCGGGCGGTCTCACAGCGGCGGAACTGTTCCAGGGCAAGGACGCGATCCTGTCCGGTCCGGCCGGCGGCGTGGTGGCGATGGCGGAGACCGGGCGCGAGGCCGGCTTCTCGCACCTGATCGGCTTCGACATGGGCGGCACCTCCACCGACGTCTCGCATTTCGACGGCGAATATGAGCGCGCTTTCGAAACCGAGGTTGCCGGCGTGCGGATGCGCGCGCCGATGATGCTGATTCACACCGTCGCTGCCGGCGGCGGGTCGATCCTGCATTTCGACGGCGCGCGGTTCCGCGTCGGTCCTGACTCCGCGGGAGCCAATCCGGGTCCGAAATGCTACCGGCGCGGCGGCCCGCTCGCCGTCACCGACGCCAATGTGATGGTCGGCAAGCTGATCGGCGACCTGTTCCCGAAGATCTTCGGCCCGCAGCAGGACCAGCCGATCGATGCCGAAGCGGTGCGCACGGCCTTCGCCGCACTCGCGCAGGAGATCGGCGACCGCAGCGCGGAGGAGGTCGCGGACGGCTTCATCCGCATCGCCGTCGAGAACATGGCGAACGCGATCAAGAAGATTTCCGTGCAGCGGGGCTACGACGTGACCCGCTATGCGCTCAACTGCTTCGGCGGCGCGGGCGGCCAGCACGCCTGTCTCGTCGCCGACGCGCTCGGCATGACGACGGTGCTGATCCATCCCTATTCGTCGCTGCTTTCGGCCTATGGCATGGGCCTCGCCGATATCCGCGCGACGCGCCAGCAGGCAATCGAGGAACCGTTCGGCGACGTGGCCTTGCGCGCGCTCGAAGAGACCGGCTGTCGGCTCGCGGAGGATGCGCGCGGCGAGGTCGCCGGCCAGGGCGTTCCGGATGACGACATCACCGTGCATGTGCGCGCCCACATCCGCTACGCCGGGACGGACACCGCACTGGTGGTGAATGCGTTCACGCTCGGCGCTCGGCCCAATGGCGCGAGCCAGAATCACGAGCGAGCAAAAGGAGCCGAGGAAGCGCCGCTTGCGTCCCCTCCCCCCTTGAGGGGGAGGGACAGGGAGGGGGGTAACGGCCAAGTTCCCAAGACATCTAACCCCACCCCTAACCCCTCCCCACAAGGGGGAGGGGAACAGGCCGTGCCGAGCGGCGAGAGACTAGCCTCGCTCTCTGCCATGAAGGCCGCCTTCGAGACCGCACACAAAGCGCGGTTCGGATTCGTCGACGAAACCAAGGAACTGGTCATCGAGGCGGTGTCGGTAGAGGCGGTCGGCGGCGGCGCAAAATTCTCCGAGCAGGAAGAGAGCGCGTCAGACCAGCCATTGCCCGAGCCGTCGCTCCGCACGCGCTTCTATTCCGGCGGTGCGTGGCACGACGCGGCCGTTTTCGTTCGCGCGCAGCTTGCGCGCGGGCAGCGCGTCGACGGACCCGCCATCGTCATCGAGCCGCATCAGACAGTCGTGGTCGAGCCTGGCTGGCAGGCCGAGATCACGGCCAAGGATCACCTCGTTCTCACCCGCGCGGTGCCGCTCGAGCGCCAGCACGCGATCGGCACCGAGGCCGATCCGGTGATGCTCGAAGTGTTCAACAACCTGTTCATGTCGATCGCCGAGCAGATGGGCGTCGCGCTGCAGAACACCGCCTATTCGGTCAACATCAAGGAGCGGCTCGACTTCTCCTGCGCGGTGTTCGCCGCCGACGGCACGCTGGTCGCCAACGCGCCGCACATGCCGGTGCATCTCGGCTCCATGGACCGCTCGGTGGAAACGGTGATCCGCGACAATGCGGGAAAGATCGCGCCGGGCGACGTCTATGCGATCAATGCGCCTTACAATGGCGGCACGCACCTGCCCGACATCACCGTCTGCACGCCGGTGTTCGATGAAGCCGACAAGGACATTCTGTTCTGGGTCGCCTCGCGCGGACATCATGCCGATGTCGGTGGCATCTCGCCGGGCTCGATGTCGCCGAACGCGACGACGATCGAAGAAGAAGGCGTCTATCTCGACAACTTCAAGCTGGTCGATCGCGGTCACTTCCGCGAGCGCGAACTCTATGACGCGCTTACCGGCGCGAAATATCCCGCACGCAATCCGCTGCAGAACGTCAACGACCTCAAAGCGCAGATCGCCGCTAACGAAAAGGGCGTGCAGGAACTGCACAAGATGGTGGCGCAGTTCGGCCTTCCCGTCGTGCAGGCCTATATGCAGCACGTACAGGACAACGCGGCCGAAAGCGTGCGGCGCGTGATCGACCGCCTGCACGATTCCGAGTTCAGCTACGAGATGGACCAGGGCACGGCGATCAAGGTCAGGATCACCGTCGACAAGGAGAAGCGCGAAGCGACGGTCGATTTCACCGGCACCTCGCCGCAGCAGCCGACCAACTTCAACGCGCCGGAACCGGTGACGCGCGCGGCGGTGCTCTACGTGTTCCGCGTGATGGTCGACGACGACATCCCGATGAATGCCGGCTGCCTGCGGCCGATCAACATCGTCATCCCGAAGCGGTCGATGCTGTCGCCGGAATATCCAGCCGCCGTGGTCGCCGGCAATGTCGAGATCTCGCAGGCGGTGACCGACACGCTGTTCGGCGCGCTTGGTGCGCTTTGCGCCGCGCAGGGCACCATGAACAACCTCAACTTCGGCAATGCGAAGTATCAGTATTACGAGACCATCTGCTCCGGCTCGCCGGCCGGGCCCGGCTTCGACGGCACCGACGCGGTGCATACGCACATGACCAATACGCGGCTGACCGACCCGGAGGTGCTGGAATTCCGTTACCCGGTCGTGCTGGAGGACTTCCACATCCGCAAGGATTCCGGCGGCAGGGGCACGTGGAAGGCCGGCGACGGCATCCGCCGCACCATCCGCTTTCTCGAAGAAATGGAATGCACGATCCTTTCGGGCCACCGCCGCGTGCGGCCGTTCGGGCTCGACGGCGGCGAAGCGGGTCAGACCGGCGAGAACGCCGTGCGCCGCAAGGACGGACGCATCGAGCGCTTGCAAGGATGTGACGCAACAGCTATCGGCCCGGGCGAAGCCGTCATTATCCAGACACCGACCGCCGGCGGTTACGGCGACCCCAAGGAGCGAAAATGATGCGTCGTAAGGGATGGCTGCCGACCGCCTGCGCGCTGGTTCTGACAGCCGCCATGCCCGTTGCCGCCGCCGAGATTGGCGAATGCAACAATCTCGACAGCGTGAGCTGGCTCGTCGGCCAGACCAAATCATTCTCGCAGGGCAAGGTGAAGATCGCCCATATCGATACCGACGGCGAACCGGTCTGCTGCAGTTCGCACCTGCTTGTCATCATTCCTGCGCCGGAACTTGGCAGCCAGTGCTTCGCGCTGAGCCAGAAGGCGGCGTCAAAAGAGGACGAAACGGCGCTCGGCTTCGCCAATATCGGCTTCGACAAGATCACCACGGCCTATGACGCGGCACGCGGCCTGCTGCTGACGGTGCCCTATACGCTCTACGATTCCGAAGGCGGGAAGGGAAAGCCAGGCTCGGCGCGCGTCCGCATCGATTTGCGCGGCGACGGCTCGGTGAAGATCGAACCGTAGCGGACAGCCAGCCCTCAAGCCGACGAAGCAGCCTACGGCGCGGTGCCGATCGTGCTCGTGATGAGCTGGCCCAGCGCCGCGAAATCGGCCTTGCGCGGCGAGGTGCGCCGCCAGGCCAGCCCGATCGTCCGCACAGGCTCGGGCGCGGCGAAGCGCAGCAGCGCCACCCGGTCGTCGCGAACCTCGACCTCCGCCGCTATTCGGGGAATGAGCGTGATGCCGTGGCCATTGGCGACCATCTGCATCACGGTCGCGAGGCTGGTCGCGCCAAGTCCGATCGCGCTGTCCTGCCGGACCGCCGAGCAGTAGGACAGCGCCTGATCGCGCAGGCAGTGCCCCTCCTCCAGCAGGATCAGCCGCTGCGGATCGATGTCCTCGGCCCGCGCGCGGCGGGCGCCGAGCCGCGGGTCGCCTGCCGGCAAGGCCAGCAGGAACGGATCGTCGAACAGGCGCAGCGTCTCGATCTCGGCATCTGCGATGGGCAAGGCCACCATGATCACGTCGAGCTGGCCGCGCAGCAGTTCGTCGACCAGCGGCATGGTCAGCGTCTCGCGCAACTCGACCCGCAACGCGGGATAATGTTTCTGGAGCGCCGGCAGCACCTTGGGCAGCACATAGGGCGCGAGCGAGGGGATGACGCCGAGGCGGATGCGGCCGATCAGCGGCTGGCTATGGTGACGCCCGGCCTCCATCAGGTCGCGCACCGCCGCCAGGATGCCGTCGCCGCGCCGCACCACCTCGCTGCCGACCTCGGTCAGCACGATCTCGTTCGGCCGGCGTTCGACAAGTTCCGCCCCGAGGATTCTCTCCAGTTCGCGGATCTGCATCGAAAGCGCCGGCTGGGTCACGGCGCAGGCCTCCGCGGCGCGGCCGAAATGCCGGTGCTCGGCGAGCGCCGCCAGATAGCGCAACTGTCGCAGGGTGATCATCGCGATAAATTAAACTGATCGACCAGGCTAGGCAATACGATTAGACCTGATGTAAACTATGTGCTTGATGGCCGAGCAGGGTCCGGTCGCGCGATCCGATGGATCGGCCCATCGTGCAGGTCTTGGCGCCGTTCTTGGCCGGCCGCCTGGATCGTTGCACGGGCGCCGGGCGCCTCAATTAAGGCTGCCGTGCCGCATTGCGCCGAGCGCCAACCAGAGACGGCCGGGATCGGCCCGCTAACAACGCCCGGACGTCATAGCCATTTCATACGAAACCTCGAATACAGCGTAACGAACGGAGACAACCATGGACGCAAAGACCGACGATAAAGGCCCGGGCAAGTGCCCGTTTTCCGGTGGCGCGCGCGAGCGCAGCAACCGCGATTGGTGGCCGGACCAGCTTGATATCTCGATCCTCCACCAGCACTCCGCCCTGTCCAATCCGATGGGCGAGGCGTTCGACTACGCCAAGGAATTCGAGAAGCTCGACTACGAGGCGCTGAAGAACGACCTGCGCAAGCTGATGACCGACTCGCAGGATTGGTGGCCGGCCGACTTCGGCCATTACGGTCCGCAGTTCGTCCGCATGGCCTGGCACGCCGCCGGCACCTACCGCCTGAGCGACGGACGCGGCGGCGGCGGACGCGGCCAACAGCGTTTCGCGCCCCTCAACTCCTGGCCGGACAACGTCAATATCGACAAGTCGCGCCGCCTGCTGTGGCCGATCAAGCAGAAGTACGGGAAGAAGATTTCCTGGGCCGACCTGATGATCCTCTGCGGCAACGTGGCGCTGGAGACCATGGGGTTCCGCACATTCGGTTTCGCCGCCGGCCGGGCGGACACCTGGGAGCCCGATCAGGACGTGAACTGGGGTTCTGAGACCGCGTGGCTGGAGCACCGGTCGCTCGAGCAATTCGATGACCCGTTCAGCGCCACCGAGATGGGCCTGATCTACGTCAACCCGGAAGGTCCTAACGCCAACGGCGATCCCATTTCCGCGGCCTTGTTCATCCGCGAAACCTTCAAGCGCATGGCGATGGACGACGAGGAAACCGTCGCGCTGATCGCCGGCGGCCACACCTTCGGCAAGACCCACGGCGCCGCGCCGGAGTCGCACAAGGGGCCGGACCCCGAAGCGGCCGGCCTGGAAGCACAGGGCCTTGGCTGGGCGAGCAACTACGGCACCGGGCATGGCGCCGACGCGGTCGGCAGCGGCATCGAAGTCACCTGGACGCAGACGCCGGCGCAGTGGAGCAACTTCTTCTTCGAGAACCTGTTCAAGTACGAATGGGTGCAGACCCGCAGCCCCGGCGGCGCCATCCAGTGGGAGGCCAAGGACGCAGAGGACGTCATCCCGGACGCGCACGATCCGTCGAAGAAGCGCAAGCCGACCATGCTGACCACCGACCTGTCGCTGCGTCTCGACCCGATCTACGAGAAAATCTCGCGCCGCTTCCTGCAGAACCCGCAAGCTTTCGCCGAAGCCTTCGCCCGCGCCTGGTTCAAGCTGACGCATCGGGACCTTGGCCCGCGCTCGCGCTATCTCGGCCCTGAGGTGCCCAAGGAAGAGCTGGTCTGGCAGGATCCGATGCCGGACGTGGATCATCCGCTGATCGACGAGTCCGACATCGCCGCGCTCAAGGCCAAGGTGCTGGCCTCGGACCTGACGGTGCCCGAACTGGTCAGCACGGCTTGGGCGTCGGCGTCCACCTTCCGTGGCGGTGACAAGCGCGGCGGCGCCAACGGCGCGCGCATCCGTCTCAGCCCCCAGAAGGACTGGGAGGTCAACCAGCCGGCCCAACTGGCGCAGGTGCTGCAGAAGCTTCAGTCGATCCAGAAGGAGTTCAACGCCACGACCGACGGCGACAAGAAGGTGTCGCTCGCCGACGTGATCGTGCTCGCCGGCAACGTCGCGGTCGAGAAGGCCGCGAAGGATGCCGGCATCGAGGTGACGGTGCCCTTCGCGCCGGGCCGCACCGATGCGTCGCAGAAGCAGACCGACGTCGAGGCATTCGAGCCGATGGAGCCGCGCGCCGACGGCTTCCGCAACTACGTCAACGCGAAGAAGCCGCAGTTCATGAGGCCCGAGCGGGCGCTGGTGGACCGGGCGCAACTGCTCACCCTGACGGGGCCCGAGATGACGGCGCTCGTCGGCGGCCTGCGCGTCCTTGGGGCGAATACTGGCGGCTCCAAGCACGGTGTCTTCACCGACAAGCCGGGCACGCTGACGAACGACTTCTTCGTCAATCTGCTCGACATGAGCACGGCGTGGCAGGCACCGAACGCCGACGGCGTTTACGAAGGCCGCGACCGCAAGACCGGCGAGGTCAAGTGGACGGGCACGCGTGTCGATCTGGTCTTCGGTTCGCACGCGCAGCTCCGCGCGTTCGCGGAGGTCTATGCTTCCGCCGACGCCAAGGAGAAGTTCGCAAACGACTTCGTGGCGGCGTGGACCAAGGTGATGAACGCCGACCGCTTCGACCTCGCCTGATCCTGCGCGAACCTTCGCGGAAGGTAGCGAAGCAACGACAACAACCTGGCGGCCCCAGCACCGTCAGATCAGACGAAACAAGAAAGGCCCGCGAGGTTTCACGCCTCGCGGGCCTTTTACTTATCGGGTGACTGCGCCGTCGCTGCGCAGCTGCGGCTACGACGGCTCCTTCTCCGCGGCGGCCTGCGCCTCGTCCACCGTCTTGAGCGCTTCCGGATGCGGCATCGAAATGATGTTGTAGCCGGAATCGACGTAGTGGATTTCGCCGGTGACGGCGGAAGAGAGATCGGAGAGCAGGTAGAGCGCAGAACCGCCGATCTCGTCGATCGTCACGGTACGGCGCAGCGGCGCGTGCCGCTTCTGGAAATTGAACATTAGCCGCGCGTCGCCGATTCCGGCGCCGGCCAGCGTGCGTACCGGCCCGGCCGAGATCGCGTTGACCCGGATGCCGCGCGGCCCGTAATCGGAGGCGAGGTAGCGCACCGACGCTTCCAGCGCCGCCTTCGCCACGCCCATCACGTTGTAGTTCGGCATCACGCGCATGGAGCCGCCGAAGGTCAGCGTGATGATCGACCCGCCATCCGACATCAGGGCCGCCGCGCGCTTGGCAACTTCCGTGAACGAGAAGCATGAGATCACCATCGTGCGCACGAAGTTCTCGCGCGTGGTGTCGGCGTAATCGCCCTTGAGTTCATTGCGGTCGGAGAAGGCGACGGCATGGACGACGAAGTCGAGCGAGCCCCATTCCGCCTGGAGCGTGGAAAACACCTTGTCGACGGTGTCGAGATCCTCGACGTCGCAGGGCAGCGTCAGCGAGGAGCCGACCGACTCGGCGAGCGGCTTGACCCGGCGGCCGAGCGCTTCGCCCTGATAGGTGAAGGCGAGCGTCGCGCCCTGCGCGGCCAGCGTCTTTGCAATGCCCCAGGCGATCGAGTGGTCGTTGGCGACCCCCATAATCAGCCCGCGTTTGCCCTGCATCAATTGTGTCATGCTCTTGGCTGTCTGTGAGATGAAACGTGGGAGCTTGGGGCCCGATCATTCGGCCGCGCCGGCTGAACCACCCGTGAACGTAACGCCCTTGGGATCGCCGCCCGCCATGCGCCGCCGGATAGGGCGCGGATTGGCGGACGAACGTCCTGGTCACGCATCAATGTGCTTGAGCACGATCGAGGCATTGGTGCCGCCGAAGCCGAACGAGTTCGAGAGGACGCAACCGATATTCACATTGTCGCGCCGCTCGCGCAGGATCGGCATATCGGCGAAGGCAGGGTCGAGATTCTCGATATTGGCGCTCTCGCAGATGAAGCCGTTATTCATCATCAGCATCGAGTAGATCGCTTCCTGCACGCCGGCCGCGCCGAGCGAATGCCCCGACAGCGACTTCGTCGCCGCGATCGGCGGGCACTTCTCGCCCGCGCCGAAGACCTTGCGGATCGCCTCGATCTCCGGCGCATCGCCGGCCGGGGTCGAGGTCGCGTGCGGGTTGATGTAGTCGATCGGCGCCTTCACGGTCGAGAGCGCCATGCGCATGCAGCGTTCCGCGCCTTCGCCCGACGGGGCGACCATGTCGTAGCCGTCCGAGGTCGCGCCGTAGCCGACCACTTCGGCATAGATGCGCGCGCCGCGCGCCTTGGCGTGCTCCAGTTCCTCGAGAACCAGAACGCCCGCCCCGCCGGCGATCACGAAGCCGTCGCGATCCGCGTCATAGGCGCGCGAAGCCTTGTGCGGCGTGGCGTTGTACTTCGACGACATCGCGCCCATGGCGTCGAACAGCACCGACAGCGTCCAGTCCAGTTCCTCGCAGCCGCCTGCGAAAACGATGTCCTGCTTGCCGAGCTGGATGGTCTCGGCCGCATTGCCGATGCAGTGGTTCGACGTCGCGCAGGCCGACGAGATCGAATAGTTCACGCCCTTGATCTTGAACCAGGTCGCGAGCGTCGCCGATGCGCCCGAGCACATCGCCTTCGGCACCGCGAACGGCCCCACCCGCTTCGGGCCTTTCTCGCGCGCAATGTCGGCGGATTCCACGATGTTGCGCGTGGAAGGCCCGCCCGACCCCATGATGATGCCGGTGCGCTCGTTCGAGACCTCGCCCGCCTCGAGGCCGGCGTCGCGGATCGCCTGTTCCATGGCGACGTGGTTCCAGGCGGTGCCGCCGCCGTGGAACCGCATGGCGCGGCGGTCGACCGCTTCCGCGGCATCCAGCGTCGGCGCGCCATGCACCTGGCAACGGAAGCCAAGTTCCGCATAACGGTCGGCGCGGACAATTCCCGATTTTGCCTCCCGCAACGACGCCAGCACCTCCTGGGTGTTGTTGCCGATGGATGAGACGATGCCCATGCCCGTAACCGCAACCCGTCTCATGTCCGCCTCATCCGGAATTTTCTGTATCGCTAATGCGCCATCCCGACGCCGGGTCCCCGAGCCCTGAAAATGGCCGGGATATCAGGCGCCGGCCGTGGAGGTGGCCGCCGCCTCCTGGCGGAACAGGCCCACCTTGAGATCGCTCGCGCGGTAAATCACGGTACCGTCCGCCGACAGCCAGCCGTCGGCGATGCCGAGAACGAGCTTGGAACGCATAACGCGTTTGATTTCGATACCATAAACCACCTTACGGGTGGTGGGCTCGACCTGGCCGGAGAATTTCAGTTCGCCCAGACCCAGCGCGCGGCCGCGCCCCGGCGCGCCGAGCCAGCCGAGGAAAAAGCCGACCATCTGCCAGAGGGCGTCGAGGCCGAGGCAGCCGGGCATCACCGGATCGCCCTTGAAGTGGCAGGGGAAAAACCAGAGGTCCGGCTTCACTTCCAGTTCGGCGCGCACAAGGCCTTTGCCGTACTCGCCGCCCTGTTCGGAAATCTCCGTGATCCGATCGAACATCAGCATCGGCGGCAACGGCAGCTGCGCATTGCCTTCGCCGAAGAGTTCACCCCGGCCGCAGGCGAGCAATTCTTCGTAGTCGTAGCTCGACTGACGGTTCTGCATAATTTCCGACTCTGCCCCTGTGCGTTCTGGGCGGCGTTCCTAACATAGGCAGCACGGCTGGCGCAAAGCCAGGTCTGGCGTCCGGAGCCCAAAAACTTCATTTGCCAGCAATTTACCGGTTACCTGCGAGCCAATTGCATGTTAGTTGCATCTAGGAAGATCGCTTTCTATCTTATGCGTACCGGATCAATCAGCCGAAGCCCCCTGCAGCCACGGTTGAGCGCACTGGCGGGAGTAAAATGACGCAGTCTCGCGCATTCGTTGCAAAGACGCTGGAGATCCTTGCGGATCGGCGGCCGGAACCGCCGTCGCGGGCCAGCCTGAACGGGTGCCCCTGGCACGACGTCAAGGCCATGCTGCGCGAGGTAGGACTGCGGCCGACCCGCCAGCGCATGGCGCTGGGCTGGATCCTGTTCGCCAAGGGCGACCGGCACCTTACCGCCGAAATGCTCTATGAGGAGGCGACCCGGGCGAAAGTTCCGGTCTCGCTCGCCACCGTTTACAACACCCTCCATCAGTTCACGGATGTCGGGCTGCTGCGGCAGGTCGCCGTCGACGGCTCCAAGACCTATTTCGACACCAACGCCTCCGATCACCATCACTTCTTCGTGGAGGGTGAGGAGGATGCGCTCGTCGATATTCCCGAAGCGGAAGTGCTGGTCGAGAAGTCCCCCCGGGCGCCGGAGGGCTACGAGATCGCCCGCGTCGACGTGATCGTGCGCCTGAAGCGCAAGGACGGCTGACGGCCAAATACGCGGCTTGGTACGCGGTCAAGTCCGCGCCGATCCGATCAATATCACAGAGAACTGCCAAACGGCCCCCGAGCGGGGCCGTTCTGCTGTCATCCGCCTGTCATCGCCGATCCGCAAACACCGGACGCCGCCCCGCGCGCTGCGCCGCAGCATGCCGGATGCTTGCACAGCGCGCACCGGCAATGCCAACGTGTCGATAATTTGACACGGGACCGCGCGCCGCGGCCCGCCGACAATGCCGACCGACGACCCTTTTTCAGGAGATTTCGATGCAGCGACCGTTATTGTCCCGCCGCGCCGCCGTGGCGGCAGCACTCTTGTTTGCGGCCGCAACGCCGCTTGCCGCGCAAGGGCTCGAGGACAAGGTGGTGATCGTCACCTCGTTCCCGAAGGACCTGACCTCGCCGCTGGCGCAGGCATTCGAAAAGAAGCATCCGGGCACCAAGGTCGAGGTCCAGAACCGCAACACCGCGGCCGCCGTCGCCTTCATCCGTGAAACCCGTTCGAGCCCGCCCGACATCATGTGGGCTTCCGCGCCCGACGCCTTCGAGGTTCTGAAGAAAGAGAACCTGCTTCAGAAGTACAAGCCGAAAGCGGAAGGGATCGCCGAGAAGGTCGGCTCCTATCCGGTGAACGACCCCGACGGCTTCTATATCGGCTTCGCCGCCTCCGGCTACGGCATCATGTACAACACGCGCTATCTGCGCGCGAACAGCCTGCCGGCCCCGAAGGAATGGGACGACCTGAAGAAGCCGATCTATCACGGCCATGTCGGCATCTCGGCGCCGTCGCGCTCCGGCACCACGCATCTCACCGTCGAAACCATCCTGCAGGGCGAAGGCTGGGACAAGGGCTGGGCCACGCTGCTGGAAGTCGGCGGCAATCTCGCCCAGGTGTCCGACCGCTCGTTCGGCGTGCCCGATGCGGTCAACAGCGGCCAGTACGGCCTCGGAATCGTGATCGACTTCTTCGGCCTGTCCGCGAAGGCGTCGGGCTTCCCGGTCGAGTTCGTCTACCCGACCGTGACCACGCTGGTGCCGGCCAATATCGGCATCATCACCAATGCAAAGAACCAGAAGGCCGCCGAGGCCTTCGTCGAGTTCCTGCTGTCTGACGAAGGCCAGCAGATCCTGCTCGACCCCAAGATCCAGCGGCTGCCGGTGCGCGCCTCGACCTATGCCAAGGCGCCGGCCGGCTACCCGAACCCGTTCAAGGACGCCTCGCTCGGCGCGCGCGTGAAGTTCGATGCCGACGTTTCGGAGACGCGCTACGAACTGCTGAACTCGCTCTATGACCGGCTCGTCACCTTCCGCCTCAAGGACCTCAACGCGGCCTGGAAGGCGATCCAGACCGCCGAGGCCAAGGTCGGGACCGGCGGCAGCGCCGAGGCCAAGAAGCTGATCGCCGAAGCGCGCCGGCTCGCCACCGCCGTGCCGGTGACCGAGAAGGAAGCCTCCGACCCGTCGATCGCTGGCGCCTTCCGCAGGCTCAAGAAGGGCGAGACGCCGGCAGGCCGGCAGGCCGAGTTCGAGAGCAAGTGGGACGACTTCGCCAAGAAGAACTATGCCGAGGCCAAGGCGCTGGCCGAGAAGGCGCTGACGGTCAAGTAAGGCAGCAAGACGGGACGATAACGGACGTTATCAACACCGTGCGGCAATAAGGGCGTGGCGGCAAACCGCCACGCCCTTGATCTATGACCCTCACAATGTTGCTGTAGCCTGCCATGACTGACACCACACTCAGCGTCCCCGCGCGCACGCCCCTTTCCGCCCGCCTCGGCGGTTCGCCGGCGCAGGTCGCGGCGCTCGGCTTCGTGGTGCTGTTCCTGGTCCTGTTCCTTGTCATCCCGATCCTGCGCGTGATCCAGGTCGCGTTCACCGGAGCGGATGGCGGCTTCACCCTGGTGCATTTCCAGGACTTCTACCGCACCGCGCTGCTGCGCGAGGCGTTCTGGAACTCGCTCTACGTCGCCAGCATGACGGTGGTGGTCGCGAGCCTGATCGCAGTGCCGCTCGCCACCATTCTCGCGCGCTACCGCTTCCGCGGCGCGGCGCTGATCCATACGCTCGGCGTGATCCCGCTGGTGATGCCGCCCTTCGTCGGCGCGGTGGCGATGCAACTCATCTACGGCCGCAACGGCAGCATCAATCTGCTGCTGATGGACTGGTTCGGCTTCCGCATCCCGTTCATGGAGGGGCTGAACGGCGTCATCTTCGTCGAGGCGCTGCACTACTTCCCGTTCATCCTGCTCAACCTCTCCGCGGCGCTCGCTAACATCGATTCCGCGATGGAGGAATCGGCGCAGAATCTCGGCGCCTATGGCCTCACGCTGTTCTCCAAGATCGTGTTTCCGCTGGCGCTGCCGGGCTACGTCGCCGGCGCCGGGCTCGTATTCGTCAAAGTGTTCGACGATCTCGCGACGCCCCTGCTGCTCAACGTCAACAACATGCTGGCGCCGCAGGCCTACCTGAAGATCACGTCGGTCGGCATCACCGATCCGATGGGCTACGTGATCTCGGTCATCATGATCATCTGCTCGGTCGGCGGTCTCTGGCTCTCCACCTTGTTCCTGCGCGGACGTGACTTCGCGACCGTGCAGCGTGGTGGCGGCGGACTGTCGCGCCGCTCGCTCGGCCGCGGGTCGACCGTGCTCGCGACCGTCTTCGTGGCGTTTGCGATGCTGCTGGCGCTGTCACCGCACATCGGCATCTTCCTGCTGTCGATCGCCACCGTATGGTCCTATGCAGTGCTGCCGGATGCGTTCACATTCCAGCACTACGCCACCGTCTATCGCGAAGCCCTGCCGATGATCGGCAACACGGTGCTCTATTGCGGGCTCGCCGCGCTGATCGACGTCATCCTCGGCGCGATCATCGCCTACATCGTGCTGCGCACGAAAATCCCCGGCCGGCAGTTCGTCGAGCAGGTGGCGATGGCGGCGGTGGCGATCCCCGGCCTGGTGCTCGGCATCGGGCTCCTGCGCACCTATTACGACGTGCAACTGCCGCTCTCCGGCGAGTCGCTCGCGACCTTCTGGGGCATGCTGGTGATCGCCTATGCGGTGCGCCGCCTGCCCTATGCGCTCGTCGCCGCCAAGGCCGCGCTGCAGCAGCTTCACATCAGTCTCGAAGAGGCGGCCGAAAGCCTCGGCGCCGGCAAGATGACGACGCTCTCGCGCATCGTCGTGCCGCTGATGACCGGCGGCCTGTTTGCAGGCTTCGTGACCAGCTTCGCGACCGCCGCGGTCGAGCTTTCCGCGACGCTGATCCTGGTCGCGCGCACCGGCGACGCACCGATCGCCTACGGCATCTATGTCTACATGCAGTCAGCCGCCGGACGCGGACCGGGCGCGGCGCTCGGGGTGATCGCGGTGGTCGTCGTCGCCATCGCTACCTTCGCCTCCTACCGCTTCGCCGAGCGCGAACGCAGCCTCAAGAGCCGCGAGGCGACGTTCTGATGGTGTGGCATGAAATGCAGTTGATGCCTCGTGATTGTCATTCCGGGGCGCCGCTAACGCGGCGCCCCGGAATGACCGGAAATCAATAAATCAAGTGCCGCCGGGGAGCGTTTGAATGGCCAAGGGAGTTTCGATCGAGCATGTGAGCTTCGGCTACGGCGCAACGCGTGTGCTCGACGATGTCAGCCTCGAGGTCGCGCCCGGCGAGTTCTTCGCCTTTCTCGGCCCCTCGGGCTCAGGCAAGACCACGCTGTTGCGTCTGGTCGCCGGCTTCGGAACGCCGGACCAGGGTCGCATCCTGATCGGCGGACGCGATGTGACGCGGCTGCCGCCGTGGAGCCGCAATGTCGGCATGGTGTTCCAGAGCTACGCGCTGTGGCCGCACATGACGGTGGCGAAGAACGTCGCATTCGGCCTGGAGCGTCGCCGCCTGCCGCGCGCCGAGGTCACGCGCAAGGTCGGCGAGGCGCTGTCGCTCGTCGGTCTCGCGGGCCTTGCCGATCGCCGGCCGGCGCAACTGTCAGGCGGACAGCAGCAGCGCGTCGCGCTCGCCCGCACACTGGTGATCGAGCCGGAAGTGCTGCTGCTCGACGAGCCTTTGTCCAACCTCGACGCCAAGCTGCGACATGAGATGCGGGCAGAGATCCGCGCGCTGCAGCGCAAGCTCGGACTGACCGCGATCTACGTCACCCATGACCAGGAAGAGGCGAACGCGATCGCCGACCGCATGGCGGTGCTCGACGGCGGCAAGATCCAGCAGGTCGGCGCGCCGCTCGATCTCTACGACAACCCGGCAAACCGTTTCGTCGCGACCTTCCTCGGCACCGCCAATCTGGTCGAGGGCCGCATCGAGCAGGATCGACGCTTCATCGCCGGCAGCAATTTCGTATTGCCAGGGGTGGGCGGCGATCCCGGACCGGCCTGCCTTTCGGTGCGGCCGCAGACGATCACGCTTTCCGCCAAGCATGGCGGCAACGGTGCTATCAATGCCACTGTCGCCGAACGCGAATTCCTCGGCGGCATCGTGCGCTACCGCGTGCAGGCCGACGACCAGACGCTGACCGTCGACGTGCCACATCGACGCGGCGGTGAAGTCTATGAGATCGGCGCGCCGGTCGGCCTGGCGATCGACGCCCGCCAGGCCTCCGTGCTGCGTTGATCGCTGCGCCTACTTCTTGGTCGTGATGTTGAGTTCCTTGACGGCGCGCCCGTATCGCTGGTGAGCCTCTGCATATTGCTTGGCGAGGGTGTCGGCCGGACCGCCGACCGGTTCGGTCGCCGAGCGGTGCAGCTTGGAGCGGACGCCCTCGTCGGCCATCGCCTTGTCGAACGCGGTGTTGAGGCTCGCAATCACCGCCGGCGGGGTGCCGGTAGGCACGAAGGCCCCGTACCAGGACTCGACCACGACGTCCTTGTAGCCGAGTTCCGCCAGCGTCGGCACGTCGGGGAGGCTCGGGGAACGCTTGGCGCCCGACTGCGCCACGATCTTCAGCGCCCCGGCCTTCACATGCGGCATCAGCGCGGCGGGTCCGAGGCAGCCGATCTTGACGTGACCTCCGACCAGATCGCCGATCGCCTGCCCGGCGCCGCGATACGGCACGTGCGTGAACCTCACGTCCGCCGCCTTCATGAAGGTCTCCAGCAGCACGTGCTGGTTGGAGCCGACGCCCGACGTCGCGCAGCCCTGTCCGGGCTGCTCTTTGCCCAGCTTGATCAGTTCCACCATCGAATTGACGCCGAGCGAGGGATGTACGGCAAAGGCATGCGGCTGGCGACCCAGCAGGCTCACCGCCACCAGGTCCTTGGTGAAGTCGGCGGGCAGTTGCTGGACGTGCGGCGCACTCGCCACGTTGTCGTTGGAGATGAGGATGCTGTAGCCGTCCGGCGCGCTCTTGATGGCGGCCTCGATGCCGATCGTCCCGCCAGCGCCGGTCCGGTTATCGACCACCACCTGCTGACCGAGATCGCGCGTCACCGCTTCGGCTACCAGCCGCGCGATGAAGTCCAGACCGCCGCCGGCCGCCAGCGGCACGATGAAACGGATCGGCTTGTTCGGGAAATTGCTCGCCCCCTGCGCCAGCGCAGCGACAGGGCGCAACGCCTGGGCGCTTGCAGCCAATGCCGCACCGCCCAACAGGAAAGTTCTTCGCTTGATAGTATCCATGTTTCCTCCAGTTGTATTTTTTGTCTGCGCTGGCCAGCCGACACGACTTCGAGACCGCACATGTTCACGCGAGGCAACGACAGCCTCGTTGCAAGACAATGATACAGGCCGGCATTGCTGCGCAAGCGCGCCCCTGCAACCGCAACGCCGGCCGGTAACGCCGCTACTTCGCGGTGATGCCGAGTTCCTTCACCAGCCGCGCATATTTCGCGGCATCGGTGAGGTAGAGCTTCTCGAGGTCCGCCGGCGTGCCACCCGCCGCCGCCGTCGCGGTGCCGAACAGCCGCTCGCGCACGTTCTTGTCGGCCGTCGCCTTGTTGAGCCCGGCATTGAGCTTGGTGATGACCGCTTCCGGCGTCTTCAGAGGCGCGAAGGCCGCGTACCAGGATTCGATGATCACGTCCTTGATTCCCAGTTCGACCAGCGTGGGAATGTCAGGCAGCGCGGGATTGCGCTTGGCGCCCGACTGCGCGAGCACGCGCAGCTTGCCGGCCTTGAAATGCGGCATGATGGCCGTCGGCCCGAGACAGGCGATCTTGATCTGCCCGCCCACGAGGTCGCCGATGGCCTGCCCGGCGCCACGATAGGGAACATGCGTCATCTTCAAGCCGGTAGTCTGCAGGAACCACGCCAGCAGCACGTGCTGGTTGGAACCGACGCCGGACGTGGCGCAGCTCTGGTCCGGGTTTGCTTTGATGTACTTCATGAGCCCATCCATCGTCTCGATGTTGAGCGAGGGATGTACGGCGAAGACCTGCGGCTGCAGACCGAGCAGGCACACAGGCATGAGCTGCTTGGTAAAGTCGTTCGGCAACTGCTGGACGTGCGGCGCGCTCGCCAGGTTGTCGTTGATGACGAGCATCGTGTAGCCGTCCGGCGGCGACTGCACGACCGCCTCGATGCTGATGACGCCGCCGGCGCCAGTGCGGTTCTCGATCACGATCTGCTGGCCTATCGCCTTGGTGGCGACGTCGGCAGTCAGGCGGGCGATGAAGTCGAGCCCGCCACCCGGCGCGAGCCCCACGACGAAGCGCACCGGCTTGCTCGGCCACGCATCCTGCGCGAAGGCGCTTCCGGGAGTCTGGGCGTACGCTCCACCCGCCAGCGCCGCCGCGCCCGTAAGAAACGTCCTCCGTCCAATCTTGTACATGTTTCCTCCGATATTTTTGGTTTGGTGCCATGATTCAATCTGGCCCGGGCATATTGCCTGAGCGTGCCGGCAGCGCAAAGGTTGCGTGTGTCGCAGGTTGCGCGCGACCACGCGTATTCGCGAGGAAGTTCGGGAGGGGGGAGCGCTTGCGGTTGGAGCGCACTTCTAGCGAAAGCCTGCCCCGGACCTGGTCCGGGGTGGATACTGGTTCGCTCTACCGCACCTTCTCGTTCGGATAGACGCCGAACAGACGCACCTGCTCGATCCAGCCGTCAAAGCCGGACCCGGAGAACCGGCACCAGGTCCCGGTGCACTGCCGCACAGTGCCAACGACGCCGGGCTCCAGCCGTGCGACGATTGGCGTTGCAGCATCCGCGCTGCGGTGCAGGGGGAGCAGTGCGTCGCGGTCTTTGCCGAGCGGCATCGCCATGGCCGTGCGACGGCCGGACAGCAGCGAATGGTAGACCCAGCCTTCCGCCCCCTCCCAGTCGCGAACGCGGCGCCAGTTGTCGAATTCCGCCGTTATCTCGACCGGCAGCCCGGAGCGGGTGAAGATCCACGCCACGTCGTGGTCCTTGGTCGGACCGCCACGCACGTTGACCCGGTCGGCCTTGAGGCTGACGAAACGCGGGAGAGGCAGTCCGCTCGAATTCCCGGTCGCGACTTCCGCTGCCATCCCCGGCTTCGCAGCGCCGGCCGCCACCGCCAGCGCGCAGGCGGCGAGACACCAAAGAAGCATCCGATGCGGTCGGAGGTGCCGGGAACGCAAGCGGTTGGGGGAAACAGGTGCCATGCCGGAACGGACCACGCGGAAGCTTTGTGTTCGAGGGGCCATCTGTTAGACAAAGGTCGCCTTTGCGACGTTGCCCGAGGCGGTGACTCTCCATCGCCAGTCATGAAGGCACAGGGTTAATTCCGCCTGAACGGACGACGGATTTCGAGGCCCAGGCGAGGGGAAGTCGAGAGGCAATGGCGCAACGCAGGAAGCCGCTCGTGGTGGTGACACGCAGGCTGCCCGACAGCGTGGAAACGCGCATGCGGGAGTTGTTCGACGCCGAACTCAACCTGAACGATGCACCGATGAGCCGGGACGCGCTGGCGGACGCCTTCAGGCGCGCCGAGGTGCTGGTTCCGACCGTGACCGACCGGATCGACGCCGATCTGATCGCCAGCGCGGGCGAGCAGTTCAAGCTCATCGCCAATTTCGGCAACGGGGTCGACAATATCGACGTGGTGGCCGCGGCCAAAGCCGGCCTCACCGTCACCAACACCCCGCGGGTGCTGACGGAAGATACCGCGGACATGACGATGGCCCTGCTCCTCGCGGTGCCGCGGCGGCTTGCCGAAGGTGCGGCGGTGCTGACCGCGGATCAGGAGTGGAAAGGCTGGTCGCCGACCTGGATGCTCGGCCACCGCATCTGGGGAAAGCGGCTGGGGATCATCGGCATGGGCCGGATCGGCCAGGCGGTAGCACGGCGCGCCCGCGCGTTCGGCCTGCAGATCCATTACCACAACCGCCGCCGCGTCCCCGCCGCCGTCGAGGAAGAACTGGAGGCGACCTATTGGGAGAGCCTCGACCAGATGCTCGCCCGCATGGACATCATCTCGGTGAACTGCCCGCACACGCCGGCGACCTACCACCTGCTGTCCGCACGGCGCCTCAAGCTGATGCGGCCGGTGTCCTACATCGTCAACACCGCGCGCGGCGAAGTGATCGACGAGAATGCGCTCGGCCGTCTGATCGAGACCGGCGCCATCGCAGGCGCGGGCCTCGACGTGTTCGAGCACGAGCCGGCCGTCAATCCGCGGCTGGTGAAGCTCGCCCGCGCCGGCAAGGTGGTGCTGCTGCCGCATATGGGCTCGGCTACCGTCGAAGGCCGGATCGAGATGGGCGACAAGGTCATCATCAACATCCGCACCTTCATGGACGGCCACAAGCCGCCAGACCGCGTATTGCCTTCCATGCTGTGAGGCCCGATGGGAACCCCGCGACTGTTTTTCGCTGTGTGCGCGATGGCGCTGCTGGTTGCGGGCTTGGCTGTGCCGGCCGCCGCGCAAACATCCGAGCCGCCGCCTGCAGCCTCCTCCTCGCCTGCCGAACCGGCGCCCTCCGCTCCACCGCCCGTGCAGTCGCTTGAATCCGACTCGCCCGCGCCGTCGCAGCCTCCGGCCGCCGAAGCGCCCGCGAAAGCCGATACCCCCGCGACATCCGCAACGCTGAGCCCGGAGCAGTTCCGCGAGCAGCTGGTCGGGGTGCCGCTGTGCGGCGTGCCGCCCACCGGACCGCTCGCCGGCAAGGTGCTCTGCACCGTGCATCTGCCGGACGGCATTGCGGTGGTGGCAGGCTCCGGCGTCCTGGTGCGCGGATTGTGGGAGATCAGCGACGGCCAGGTCTGCCGCCGCAGCAAGGACGATCCGCTGGAACGCCGGCGCTGCGTGACTTACGAGCGCGTCTCGGACGACCGCTACAAGAACAGCGACGGCGTCGAAGTCTGCCGCGGCCCTTGCGGGCAGTAGCGGTGATCGTTCGCAGTGCGTTTTCGCTGCGATCAAGAACCACAAGAAGCGAAATCAACGGGAGGGAACCACCATGTCCGACCAGCTCACGTTTCTGAACCCGGACACGCTGTTCAAGCCGCCGGGCTACACCCAGGTTGTCGAGGCCAATACGCCCGGCCGTGTGGTCTTCATCGCGGGCCAGTTGGGACAGAACACGGACGGCAAACTGGCCGGCGACTTCCGGGCACAGGCCGAGCAGGCCATGGTGAACCTGGAGGCGGCGCTGGCCGCAGTCGGCGGAAGCATCGAGCACGTGGTGAAGATCACCAACTACCTCGTCGACATCAAACACCTGCCGCTGTTCCGCGAGGTACGCGACGCGCATTTCAGGAGCCCGCCACCGGCCAGCACGACCATGGCGATCTCGGCTCTCGCCCGCGAGGGGGCCCTGTTCGAGATCGAAGCGATCGCCGTGCTGCCGCCGCGCTGAATCTCGAGTATCGGCATCGCATTGTCGGCGCGGATGCCCCCACGAAATGGTGAAGGTGGACTGCTGGTCAGCGACCGGCAGGATAGACTATGGCCCTGCCAACGAACCTGCCCATCGAATGGCGGGTCGCCCAAAAAGACGTGACGGAGGAACCTCAATGACGAAACTCACCCGAAGAACCATTCTGGCCGGCATCGCCGCTGCCCCGCTCGCCGCTCCCGCAGTGGCGCGTTCGCAGTCGGCCCCGGTCATGCGCTTTGTCGTGCCTTTCCCGCCCGGCGGCACGGTCGATCCGATCGCGCGCCTGTCCCAGCCCGGCATGCAAGAGAAGCTCGGCGCCACCATCGTGGTGGACAACCGCCCCGGCGCATCGGGGAGCATCGGCTCCGCACAGGTCGCCAAGTCGCCGCCGGACGGCAACACGTGGCTGTTCGTGTTCGACACCCACGCCGCCAATCCGTTCCTGATGAACCTGCCGTTCGACACCGAGAAGGACCTCGCGCCGGTGATGCTGATCGGCCGCGCGCCCTACCTGCTCGCGAGCCATCCGGACAAGCCGTACAACAGCTTCGCCGACATCGTGAAAGCGTCGAAGGCCAAGCCCGGCAGCGTATCCTTTGCGACCGTCGGCGCCGGCAGCGTCGGCCATCTCGCGATGGTGATGCTGGGCAAGCGCGCCGGCATCCAGCTTACGCACGTTCCCTATCGCGGCGGCGGCCCGGCCATGGCCGCTACGCTCGGCGGACAGGTGGAGACCATCATCGGCAGCGCGGCGCTGGCGACCCCGCAGGTCGTGAGCGGCAAGCTCAAGGGCATCCTCAACACCGGCGCCAGTCCGCTGAAGGCGCTGCCGAACGTACAGACGGCGCAGCAGGCCGGCTTCGACAATTTCGAGACCTACGCCTGGTGGGGTGTGTTCGCGCCCGGCGGCACGCCGCAGCCGGTCATCGACCGCTTCGCCACCGCGCTGCGCGAGGTGCTGAGCCAGGAGAAGATTTCGCGCCAGCTTTCCGAACAGCAGCAGATCGAGATGGTGCTCGGCGGGCCGGAGGAACTGCGGAAGTTCTTCACCCAGCAGATGCAGACCTGGGGTCCGATCATCAAGGAAGAGAACATCAAGGCTGACCAGTAGGCACGGTGCCCGCTCGGCTGTCGCGATGCCTGCAGCAGTCGCCCCGGAGACCGCGCCTTTGGCGCCAACCCGGGGCGACTGTCTGAACTCTATGGCGGATCACACCCGATAGAACGCCACCGCGTTGTCGTGCAGGATTCGGCGCTGCTCCGCCTCGCTATATTCGTCGAGCACCTTGCGATAGGCGGCGAACAGGTCGGCATAGCTCGCATGCAGCTTTTCGAGCGGGAAGTTGCTGCCATAGATCGTCCGCTCGACGCCGAAGATCTGGATCGAGTCGCGGATCGACTGGCGCATGTTCTTTTGCGTCCAGTCGGGCGTGAACATGTTCAGTCCCGAAATCTTGGTGTGCACGTTGGGGAAGGCGCCCATCGCCGTGAGCGCCTCGCGCCACTGCTCGATCGCGGCAGGGGTACGGTCGGTGAGCATGCCGGAATGCACGAGGATGAAGCGCACGCCCGGAAACGCCTTGATGAGATCGACGGCGTAGGGTGCTTGCGCGGCGAACACCTGCAGTTCGAAATGCAGGTCGTACTTTTCCAGCAGCGCCATGCCGCGCCGGAATTCAGGGGTACAGCACAGGTCCGGGCGCCGCACGTTCTGGCGCAGCGGCGCCGAGTCCCAGTGGAGTTGATGACGCACGCCACGCAGGTTCGGAAACTCCTTTTGCCGGCGAAGCTGTGTATCGAGGTCGGGATCCTCCATGTCGGCCTGGCAGACGATGCCGTGCGGAAAGCCGTGCTTGTCGGCGATTTCCTGTAGCCAGCGCGTCTCGTCGAGCGCGCGGCCCGACCCCCAGTTGGCCGTCACATGCACCGACTTGGTGACGCCCTGCGGCGTCACGTCGTTGATCCATTCCTCGACGGGAATGTCGCGGCGCAAGCCGAAGAAGTCGCCGATCGAACGCCTGATCGGCGGGTCGCGCAGCCACGCGACGTCCTTGCGCAACCAGATGTGATGATGGGTGTCGATGACCGGGCCGGCGTAGCGGGGCATGGCGCTTCCTCATATTTTGTATGAGGAGGCAGTGTAGCCAAGCCGGCAATACGCGGCCACGGGTGATCGTGCATGATGCCGATGAGCATGACGGCGAGTCCATGAATCGCCGCCATGCTCCATCGCATTGTCCGAGCATCGCTTTTCCCGACAGCCTTTGGCCAGGGGTCGGTGCGATACTCTGGCGCGCCCGCAGAGCGGACGGCCGGTCAGTTGAACTTGAGGCCGGCGGCCTTCACGATCGCTAGGTTCGACTCGACCTCTTTCTTGATCAGCGCATCGAACTCCGCCGGGGTGAGCGGCATCGCCTCGATCGCCTGCGGCGCGAACTTCTGCTGCACGGCCGGCAGCGCCAGCACCTTCTGCACTTCCGCATTCAGGCGTTCGACGATCGGGCGCGGCGTCTTCGCGGAAACCAGCATCCCGTTCCAGAACGTGTAGTCGGAATCCTTGTAGCCGGCCTCGGTCGTGGTCGGCACATCCGGGAGCGCCGCCGAGCGCTTCATGGTGCTCACCGCCAGCGGGATCAGCCGGCCATCGCGGATCAGCGGCAGGCCGGACGAAATGCCGATGGACATGAAGTCGACACGCCCCGTCATGACCTCGGTCAGGGCCTCCGGTCCGCCGCGGAACGGGATGTGCGTGGCATCGAACCCGGCGGCGAGGCGCAGGCGTTCGGCCGCCCAGTGCGTGGCCGAACCGACGCCGGCCGAGGCAAAGGTGAACTTGCCCTTCTTCGCCGCCTCGGCCAGCTCTTTCAGCGTCTTGATGCCCTTGGACGGCGCGATGACGGTGACGTTCGGCACGCTGCCGAACAGCGCGACGCCGGAGAAGTCGTTCGCGGTGTCGTAGGGCGCCTTCGGATAGGCCGCCGGCGCGGCCGAGTGGGCGGAGGCGTGGATCAGGATGGTGTGGCCGTCCGCCGGCGCCTGCGCGACCATGTAGCTGCCGATGGTGCCGCCGGCGCCGCCGCGATTTTCGACCACGACCGGCTGGCCGAGCGCGACCGCCAGCGGCTCAGCGACGATGCGGCCGATGATGTCGATGGTGCTGCCTGCGGAGAATGGGACGATCGCGCGGATCGGCTTTGAGGGCCAGCTCTGGGCGGCGCCAAGCCGCGGCAGAGCAGGAGTTGCGAGAGCGGCGCCTGCCAGTCCAAGAAAGCGGCGGCGCGAAGTCGAGTTCATTTCGGAACACTCCAGTTTCTTTTGTTGGGAGCTTGCAGGCCCGCCGCGAAATCGCAGCACCCTGCGCTCGAAGCCGGTCCTTTAGCCTGAAAGAGGCGCGGGCAACATCCCGGATAGCGGTAAATTGATTGCGCACATCCAGAACGGGAGAGGCCGGAATCAGCCTTGAGCTGTCCAGCCGTCCCGTCTTGGTAAATTTATACTTTCGCGCCGAACCGTCCGGGAACTAACAGCCTACCCCGGACTACTGTTGCGGCAGTCCGGCCTTGTCGCGGACCGCGCTCCACTGCTCGCGCTCGGTGGCGAGATAGGCACCGAAGGCCTCGGGCGTCGACGCCTTGACCACGACGCCGGCCTTGGTCAGGCGCTCGCGCACTTCCGGCTCGGCCAGCACCTCGTTGAGCGCCTTGTTGAGCTTCGCGATCACCGCCGGCGGCATGCCGCGCGGGCCGAACATGCCGTACCACGTGGTCACGTCGTAATTCGGCGCCACGCCGGACTCGATGGCCGCCGGCACGCTGGGAACTGCCGGGAAGCGGTCGCGGCCGGTGACCGCCAGCGCCTTGAGCTTGCCGCCCTCGACCGAACCGAGGGCGCCCGACACGGTGTCGAACAGGACATCGACCTGCTTGCTGAGCACGGCGGTGACGGCCTCCGGCGTCGAGCGGAACGGCACATGCAGCACTTCGATCCCGGCGGTCTGACCGAACAGGACGGCGGCCATATGCTGGGTGGCGCCAAAGCCCGGGGCCGCGATGCTGACCTTGCCGGGTTTCGCCTTCGCCAGCGCCACCAGGCCCTTGACGTCGGATGCCGGAAAATCCGGATGCGCCACGATGATGAGACCGGCGGTCGCCACCTGCCCGATCGGGTCGAACGCCTTGAGCGTGTCGTAAGGCATCTGCTTGCGCATGATGGCGGCGATGATCTGGCCCGCCGTCATCATGCCGAGCGTGTAACCGTCGGCCGGGGCGCGGGCGACCACGTCATTGCCGACCGTTCCGCCCGCGCCGGGCCGGTTCTCGATCACGACCGGCTGGCCGAGTTTCTCCTGCAGGCGCTGCGCGACGATGCGGCTCACGATGTCGGTCCCGCCCCCGGGGCCGAAGGCGACCACCAGCTTGACCGGCTGCGTCGGATACTCCTGCGCCAGACCGGGCGCCGGATGCACAGCCGCGAACAACGCGGCCGCGACAAGCATGCACGACAACTTCCTCATTGCTTTCCCTCCCGTGGATTATCTTTTGTTTGTGACGTCGGCGCAGCGACGCCTGAAATGTCGCTGTAGAAACTGGTCTCCGGTTTCGTAACAAGCGCTGCTCAGGCAGCAGGGATACTCAAGCAAAAAGCTGAAGCATGATGGCCGTCCGTCGGACCGGCATCACGCGCTACCGGGGCAGCCCGTCGAAAAATTCCCGTTCGGTGATCTCGCCCAGCGTGACGTATTGGAACCCATTGAGCCGCCCGATCGGATCGAGCTTCTTCATGTCGATGTAGCGGCCGGTCATGCAGGCCGGATCGACATGGAAATAGACCACCTCGCCGATGACGAGCGGATGCTTGTACGGGCCGAGTTCGATCACCTGATGCAGCTTGCACTCGAAGTGGATCGGCACCTCGCCGACGCGCGGCGGCTTCACCTTCACACTCGGAATCTGCGTGAGGCCGGTTGCCTCGAATTCGCACTCCTCCTCGGGGATGGCGTTGGCGGAATCGACCATCTCCTTCCACACCGCGCCGGTGACGACGTTGAAGCAGAACTCTCCGGTTTCGCGGATATTCTTGAGCGTATGTTTCTCGCTGCCGTCGTGATTGCGCGAGACGGTGAGCGAGATCATCGGCGGGACAACGCAGACCACCGTGAAGAAGCTGAACGGCGCCAGATTGGTGACGCCGGCCGCGCTCACGGTCGAGGCCCAGCCGATCGGCCGCGGCACCACCGAACCGGTGAGCAGGCGATAGACCTCGCGCCGGTCGATCTCGGCCGGATCGAAGGTGAGATACTTCGTCTCCGTCTCCGGCGGTGCGCCCTGGCCTGCCGTGTCCGGTGTGGATACCGTCATTGTGATGACCTTGTTGATGTGACCCGACACTGATGTGACCCAACGCGGGTCGTTTCGACTGCCTGCGCGCCGTCCATGCGCGTCCTGTCGTCATGATGGCGCGGCGGTCCGCACGGCGCAACAAGGCACGGGATGCGGCCGTACGCCGCCGGGTAAACGCCCGCTTTCAGGCCGTTGACGGAACGGCATGATAAGGAGGAGAATACCGTCGCCGGAGACCGATAGGGACGAGGTGCCGTCATGATTCTCGGGCTCTCTGTTTATGCGTTCACCGTTCTCCACGTCATCATCAGCCTGATCGGGATCGCGGCCGGGGTCGTGGTCGTCCATGCCATGCTGCGCTCGGAGAGCGCCGGCGGCTGGACCGCGATTTTCCTCGCGGCGACGGTGCTCACCACGCTGACGGGCTTCCTGTTCCCGATCACGGTGTTCACGCCGGCGCTGGGGGTCGGGATCATATCGACCGTCACGCTCGCGATTGCGCTCGTCGCGCTTTACGTCTTCCACCTTGCCGGTCCGTGGCGGCTGGCCTACATCGCCAGCGCCCTGTTCGCGTTCTACCTGAACGCGTTCGTCGCCGTCGTGCAGGCGTTCCAGAAGATCCCGTGGGTGCACGCACTTGCGCCCACGCAGACCGAACCGGCCTTCGTTGCCGCCCAGACGCTGCTGCTGATCCTGTTTGCGGTGGTCGGGTTCCTGGTCGCACGACGGTTCCACCCGCCCGCATCCTTCGCCGCCTAGGGGTTTTCACGTCCCAGTAAGGGCTTGCCGCGCCGGGGCCCCGCGGTTAATGCAGTGGGCGTGATGCGCCCGGTGCCGGACCCTTCATGTACAGACTGCGCGCGCTGCTGACCCGCAAGAGACGCATCCTCGTCTATCTGCTTGTTGCCGCCGTTACGGCGGTCAATTTCGCGCTCCTGTATGATTTCCGGCCGCACATCTGGGCCGCCGTCGATCTGGTCAACAGCATCGGCCACAGCGCCTCTGCACGCTTCTCGCGCCTCAGCGAAGGCGTGAAGACCACAGCACTTCTCGACGTCGATCTCGCGCGCTTCGACCTCAACGCGACGGGGGAGTCGGGAGACGGCCGCCGCTATGGTGCGATCGAATGGCTGGGGTCTGATCGCCTGCTGCTGGGGACGGATTACGGCCAGTTGTTCCTGGTCGACATCGCGGACGGAAACGCGGTGGCGACCAAACTTCCGCTGCGCGTCGAACTCAATCGCGAAGCGCTCGGCGAACACGCCGGCCGCAATACGATCCGGGTCAATACACGCTGGCTGCGGCTCGACGATCTGCTGCTGTTCGACAACCGCCGGCAACTCGCGGTGAGCTTCTCGCAGTGGGATCCGGAGCAGCACTGTGTTTCGCTCCGGGTCGCCGTCGTTCCTGTTCCGCAGGACTGGTCGGCCGTCTCGGCCAAGGACCTGCGCGAGGTATTCCGCAGCACACCCTGCCTGCCGCTCAAGACCGCGGGCCATGCGCTGGCGGGACATCAGTCGGGCGGCCGGCTGGTCGAGGCGACCAACGGCAAGCTGCTCATCAGCATCGGCGATTTCGAGTTCGACGGCCGCGAAGGGCTGCCGCACCATCCGCAGGATCCGAACGTCGACTACGGAAAGATCGTGGAGTTCGACCCGGCGAGCGGAGAAAAGCGGATCGTCAGCGCCGGCCACCGCAATCCGCAGGGGCTCGCGCGCGACGATCAGGGCCGCATCTGGTCGTCCGAGCACGGACCGCGGGGTGGTGACGAACTCAACCTCATCGTCGCGGGCGCCAATTACGGCTGGCCGGAAGTCAGTCTCGGCGTCGATTACGTGCTCGGCTACTGGCCGAATGCCGCGCAGCAGGGACGCCACGCGCGCTACCGTCCGCCGGCCTTTGCATGGGTGCCTTCGATCGCGACCAGCCAGCTGATCCAGGTGCGCAACTTCGCGGACGAGTGGGACGGCGACCTTCTGCTTGGCGGGCTCGCGACCAAGAGCCTCTACCGCATCCGTCTCGAAGGCGACACGGTGCAATACGTGGAGCCGATCACCATCGAGAACCGGGTTCGCGACATCGTCCAGGACGACCGGGGAAAGATCTGGCTGTGGACGGACGAGGGCAACCTGCTGCGGCTGACGCCCCGGCCGAGGTCCGCCGGCTCGCCAGTCGCGAGCCTGAGCGCACCGGCCCGGAACGTCATGGAAGGGTGCCTCGAATGCCATGACCTTTCGGCCGCCGCGAGTTCGGCTGGCCGGATTCCGCTCGGCGGCGTTGCCGGAAGGCGGGTCGCCTCTGCTCCCGGCGTCGACTATACGCCGGCGCTGAAATCGCTGGGCGGCGTATGGACGGCCGCCCGGATCGACGCCTTCATCGCGGCGCCCGACGCGGTGGCGCCGGGCACCGCCATGCCGTCGGTGCCGATCAATGACGCGGCGGTGCGCGCGGAGATCGTGACCTTCCTCGCCAACCTGAAGTGAGCGCGACGAAGGTCCCTGGCCTCGATCACTGCGTTTCAGGTCGAAGCACAGCTGTGTTCGAACGGATTCTCAGGCGGCACCTTCAGCACCCGGCATCCGCGGGCACGGCAGTTTCCTTACTTGCGAAAATGCTCCTGGCGAATGCGGGTCCGTTTCGTCGTGGGATGGAATTCCGCGCGGCAGGCCGGCGTCAATTGCTTCTCGTTACGGAACAGGCAGGCCTCGATTGCGGTGACGTTCGGGATGTCCGCGGAGCAGAACTTGAACGCGTCGCCCATACAGTCGGAACGCTGTTCCGCGGTGCCCTGCGCCAAAGCCGGCGCGGCTGCGAACGCCAGCAGCACTGATGCGAAAGCGGATCGGATATAGGTCGTGGTCTGCGGCATGGCTCAAAGCCCCCTCTGATACCTCGCGCCACAATGTTGCAGTTCGGCACAACAGTCCAGCCCCTCGCGTGACCTGAACCTTTGCCCGTCGCGCTTTACGTTGCTAGCCTGACAGACTCCACGGAACCGCAGAGTTCCGGAATAATATTCAATCAATCGAGGAAACGACCAGGATGTTCACACGTCGCCGCCTGCTCGCCGCTTCCGCCGCGTCGGTCTTTGCGCCGGCCATCGTCTCATCCGCCGCCAGCGCGCAGGGAGGTTCGGCGTGGCCCACCAAGCCGGTGCGCATGATCGTCCCCTATCCGCCCGGCGGCGGCGCCGACACGATCGCCCGCGTCGTCGCCAACAGCCTCAGCAAAATGTGGGGGCAGCAGGTGGTGATCGAGAATCGTACCGGTGCGGGCACCAATATCGGCACCGAGGCAGCCGCCAAGTCGGAACCCGACGGTTACACGTTCCTCCTCTGCACCGGAAGCTTTGCGATCAATCCCTTCCTGTACAAGTCGCTGGGCTACGATCCGATCAAGGACTTCGCGGCGATCACGGTGTTGGTCGAATATCCGAACATAATGTCGGTACCGAACACCTCGTCCGCGAGAACAGTGGCTGAGTTCATCGAACTCGCGAAGAAGAAGCCGGACATGACTTTCGGATCTTCGGGCAATGGCGGTACCACTCACCTTTCCGGTGAGTTGTTCGTGCGGACCGCTGGCATCCAGATGACGCATGTGCCCTATCGCGGCGCGGGACAGGCGATCAATGATCTCATTCCGGGCCGACTCGACATGATGTTCAACACCATCGGCTCGATGCTGGGCCATGTCCGCAGCGGCGCCGTCCGCGGGCTCGCCGTCTCGTCGCGCGAGCGTTTCGCCAGCGCTCCAGAACTCCCGAGCGTGCACGAGTCGGGGCTGCCCGGCTTCCACATCATGGGCTGGTATGGATTTGTGGCGCCGACGAGAACCCCGAAGGAAATCGTCGCAAAGATCAATGCCGACACGGTCACGGCCTTAAGCGATCGGGAGGTCAAGGGGCGCATCGAGGCTGTGGGCGTCGGCATCGTGGGTTCAACCCCAGAGCAGATGACCGCGCGCATCAAAGACGAAATGGCTGTCTGGGAGTCGATCATCCGCGCCGCGAATATCGCGCTGTAGCCAGCGCACGAGGAACGCCGCTCAAGCAAGGATGGGAACAATCCGAGTTTGGTGGTGAGCGTGGTTTTTTGCCCGCCGCGCTTTAGGTTGCTAGCCTGACAGAACCTACGGAACCGCAGAGTTCCGAAATAATATTCAATCAATCGAGGAAACGACCAGGATGTTCACACGTCGCCGCCTGCTCGCCGCTTCCGCCGCGTCGGTCTTTGCGCCGGCCATCGTCTCATCCGCCGCCAGCGCACAGGGAGGTTCGGCGTGGCCCACCAAGCCGGTACGGATGATCGTCCCCTATCCGCCCGGCGGCGGCACCGATGCGCTCGGCCGCATCATCGGCAACCACCTCAGCAAGATGTGGGGCCATCAGGTCGTGATCGAGAACCGTTCCGGCGCCGGCAGCAATCTCGGCACCGAGGCGGCCGCCAGAGCTGAACCGGACGGCTACACTTTCCTGTTCTGCACCGGCAGCCTCGCGATCAATCCCTTCCTCTACAAGTCGCTCGCCTACGACCCGCTCAGGGACCTCACACCGATCACGATACTCACCGAGTATCCGACCTTGCTGGTGGTGCCGATCACATCGCCCGTGAAATCCGTGGCCGAACTCATTGATCTCGCGAAGAAGAAGCCGGGAATGACCTTCGGCTCGTCGGGCAACGGTGGATCGACGCATCTTTCCGGTGAGTTGTTCGTGCGGACCGCCGGCATCCAGATGACGCATGTGCCCTATCGTGGCGCGGGACAGGCGATCAACGATCTCATCCCGGGCCGGATCGACATGATGTTCAACACCATCGGGTCCCTGCTCGGCCATGTTCGCAACGGCACCATCCGCGGCCTCGCCGTATCTTCGCGCGAGCGGTTCTTCACCGTGCCCGAACTGCCGAGCGTGCATGAGTCGGGGCTGCCGGGCTTTCAAGTCGTGGGCTGGTACGGATTTGCGGCGCCTGCAAAAACGCCGGCAGCGATCGTCGCGAAGATCAATGCCGACACCCTTACCGCCATGCGGGATCCGGAGGTCAAGGGCCGCATCGAGGCGCTCGGCCTCGGCATCGTGGGCTCTACGCCCGAACAGATGACCGCCCGGATCAAATCCGACATGGCGGTCTGGGAACCGATCATCCGCGCCGCAAATATCGTGCTGTAGTCCGCGCACGAGGAATACCGCTCAAGATTCAAGACAGGGAGGAAGTCGCTCGCGTTGAACAGTGGGCACGGACCTTTGCCCGCTGCGCTTTCCGTTGCTACCCTGCCACGATCGAGGGAACCGCAGAGTTCCAGAACAATGCTCAAATCAATCGAGGGAACGACCAGGATGTTCACACGTCGCCGTCTGCTTGCTGCTTCCGCCGCATCGGTCTTTGCGCCGGCCATCGTCTCGTCCGCCGCCAGCGCGCAGGGCGGCTCCACCTGGCCTACCAAACCTGTACGGATGATCGTGCCGTTTCCGCCCGGCGGCGGCACCGACACGCTCGGCCGCCTTGTCGGGCACAAACTGAGCGAGATGTGGGGCCAGCAGGTCGTGATCGAGAATCGCGCCGGCGCCGGCAGCAATATCGGCACCGAGGCGGCCGCGAAGTCCGATCCGGACGGCTATACGTTTCTGTTCTGCACCGTCGGCCTTGCGATCAATCGGTTCATGTACAAGTCGCTCGGCTACGACCCGCTCAAGGACCTCGCGCCGATCACGGTGCTGTTCGAATATCCAAACCTGATGGCGGTACCAAACTCATCACCTGCCAAATCGGTGATGGAGTTCATCGAGCTTGCCAAGAAGAAGCCGGGGATGACGTTCGGCTCTTCGGGCATCGGTACCACGCCGCATCTGTCCGGCGAGATGTTCACGCGGGTGGCCGGCATCCAGATGACGCATGTGCCCTATCGCGGCGCCGGGCCAGCGATCAACGACCTGATGCCGGGCCGGCTCGACATGATGTTCAACACCATCGGCGCGATGCTCACCCATGTGCGCAGCGGCGCCATCCGCGGGCTCGCGGTTTCCTCGCGCGACCGCTTCTTTACCGCTCCCGAACTGCCGAGCGTGCGCGAGGCCGGACTGCCCGGCTTCGAGATTATGGGCTGGTACGGATTTGCCGCGCCGGCCAAGACGCCGAAGGAAATCATCACCAAGATCAACGCCGATGTCCTCACCGCGGTCCGCGAACCGGAACTCAAGAAGCGCATCGAGGCGGTCGGCGTCGGCATTCTGGGCTCGACGCCGGAAGAGATGACCGCACGCATCAAGTCCGACATGAAGGTCTGGGAGCCGGTCATCCGCGCGGCGAACATCTCGCAATAGGCCGCTCACTCGCCGCTCTCATTCCCGCGCAAGCGAGGCCTTTGCGCAAACCTCAGTGGTCATTCCGGAGCGGCGCGTGAGCGCCGAATCCGGAATCCATAACCCCCGTCTCTCCATAAAAATTCGACGGGGAGTATGGATCCCGGCTCTCGCTTCGCTCGGCCGGGATGACCGCCGAGAATTTTGCAGTGGCAGCACGTTCGCGGGGGCGAGCGGTATCTGAACGATTCAGCCGGATGGCCCGTATCAGAACCGCTGTACCGGACTGGCCGGCCGAGAGTCGGGGCCGGGTTCTGGTTCAGGGCCGGGGTCGTCCGGCGCGTGCATCAGGGGGATAACCGGCTCCGGACGCAGACGGCTGCCGGCCCGTGCAGGCGTTTCGGCAGGCGCCGGTGTCGCGGGCTGCGCCGCCGGCGGTGCGACGGCAGTTGCCGCGGGGGCCGATGATGCCGGGTTCTCCGCACTCGTAGCATTCACGGTCGCGGCGCTTGCTGCAGGCGATGACGGCTTCGGCTCGGCCTGTGGCTGCTGTGCGGGCAGCGCCTTCGGCGCGGGCGGCAGACGCCGCGGCACGTCCGCCTCCGGCACGACCGGGGCGATCGCTGCGATCTCGCTCGGCGGCGTCGTCCAGACGAAAGCGTCGATGCGGCCGCTCACCGGCGAGACCGGCAGCCAGCGCTCCGACACCATGCCATCGGCGATCCAGCGTGGGTCCCCACGCACGCGCATCGCGCGCGCCATCCATTCGCGGGCGCGGCCGGAATCCTGATGCTCGTCCTCCTCGAGTTCCGCCATCAGCATCGCGACGCGCTGGGTCGGCTGGCGCAGCAGCGGCTCCAGCGCGGTGCGCGCGGTCGCAAACTCGCCGGCGTCGATCGCCGCCCGCGCAAGCGCCAAAGCCCCTTCGCGATGGTCGGGGGCGAGGCGCACGAGTTCGCGCGCCCGCGCCATGCGGTCGCGGGCCGAATCGCCCGAGCGCAGGTGCATGTAGATCTCGGCGAGATCGGGATGCGGATTGGTCGGCCACGCCGCCTCGATCAGACGCGCGGCGCGCTTTGCCTCGCCCGCCTCGGCCAGCAGCCGCGAGGCGAGCGCAACGGCAGGCACAAGATCGGGCGCCAGCTTGACCGCCTCCTGCGACAGCGTCTTTGCGGCGGCCGGATCGCGCTCCTCGGCGCCGAGGGCCTGCGCGGTCAGCAGCACCGCGCGGTAGCGGCGAAAGGTCGGACGATCGATCAGGCCGCTGCGCAGATTGCCTTCGAGAACCGAGAGCGCGCCCTGCCAGTCGCCGGAAGCGCAGCGGAAATCGAACACCGCCTGCCCCGCCCAGGGCAACGCCGGCGCAATGCGCGCCGCTTCCTCGGCGTAACGCCGCCCGGACTCCACGTCGCCGCGCCGCTGCGCCTCGACGAAGAGACCGCGCAGGCCCAGCAGCCGTGTTTCGGGCCGATCGGTCATGGCGCGGAACGCAGCATCCGCCTGCCCGCGATCGCCGGCAAGCTGTGCGCTCTGCGCGCGCAACAGGAGCGCCAGCGGCTCTTCGCTGGCAAAGCGGCCGGCTTCGCCCGCGAGACGGCGGGCCGCCTTCGTGTCACCGGACGCCACCGCGACCAGTCCGCCGGAGATCGCCCGCTCGCCGCGCCGCTTGCGCCGGTTGCGCCGCGCCTGCGCGACAAGCCTCGGCGAGCGGAACATCAGCCGCAGCAGCGTCCACAGCAGCATGAGCACCGCGACCAGCACGGCGACGGCGGCCAGGCCGACCATCAGCGAGGTCTCGATGCGCCAGCCCATCCAGGTGATCGCGACGTCACCGGGCCGTTCGGCAAGCCATGCGAAGCCCAGCGCTATGGCGGCGACAAGAATGAGGAAGAGAATGACGCGGATCATTGGCGGGCAGGCTCATTCTTGGGGGCAGCCAGGGCCCCAAGGCTTTCGCGGGACAGTTCGCGGACGCCGGTCAGGGCAGCCTGCCGCGCCTGCGCCTTCTTGATCCAGGGCTCGATCGGCGCCCGCTGGGCTTCCGGCAGGCCTTGCGCGGCGGCGAGCGCGGCGGCGATGTCGCCACGTGCCACGGCGGCCTGCACTGGCGCATAGACACCGGCCGCGGGCGCGGCATCGTCGGCGGGGCGGACACGGACGAGGCGCGAGAAGGTCGACTGCAGGCGTTCCATCCAGCCGCCTTCCTGGCGCGCAGGCTCGGCGCGCGGCGGCGCTTTGGGGACCAGTCCGGCGAGTTCCGTGCCTAGCGCGGCGAGGCTCGGCAGGCCGCTGGCGGCGAACGGCTCCAGCGCGGCGAGGCGCGGATTTCCGGGCGCGACGCCACGGACCGCGGCAAGCTCGGCCGCATAGGGGGCGCCGCTTTCCGCCGCCGCCCGCAACGCCATGACTGCCGCCGCAAGCCGCGCAGCCTGATCCGGTTCGGGCACCGCAGGTCTGGCGAGCGCGGCCTGAACCGCCTTGGCGGCTTCTTCGAGCGCCGCGACGCGGGTGGTCAGGCTTTCAAGATCGACCGGCGGCATCGCTGTCACGCCGGCCGGCGGCGCGCCGATCTCATCGAGCCGGCGACGCAAATCGGCGACCGCCGTGGTGAGCGTACCCACGCTGCCTTCCAGCGCATTCACGCGCGCCGTTGCCTGTCCATCCGCGGCAGCGCCCGCCTGCTTGAGCGCGGCTTCGGCTGCGCCAAGACGCGTCTCCAGCGCCGTCAGCCGCGCCAATCCCTGTTCGGCAGCCGCCATGCGCTTGAGCAAGGCGTCGATGCGTTCGTCCGGGGCCGGCGGAGGCCGCGCGGCGAGTTCGAGCACGCGATCTTCGAGTGCTACAATCCGGTCAGCCGACTGCGCGACCTGCACGTCGCGGCCGATCGGGATGCCGAGCAGCCAGGCGACCAGCATCAGCGCCAATGCGCCGGCGGCCGCGCCGGCACCGGCCGCCAAGGCGGCCCCGGCAATTCCCCGGCGCTGATCTTGAGCGGGCGCTTCAGGCTTGTGAACCGTACTGTCGCCGCTCTCCGCGGCTTCCGGCGATCCGGCCTGCGGGCCGGGCTCATCCGCGAGGACGGGCTCGGGCACTGGATCGGCCGTCGGCGGGGACTCCTGCGCCGCGAAAGCCGGCGGATCGGCGGTTGGCGGTGTGGTGTCGGAAACCTCCTGCTTGTCGTCCTCAGCCGGCCTGGACTCGGCCCGCTCCGCCGGAGGTTCGACCGTGACGGCCGTAGGCTTGAGATCGAGGATCGGCGGCTGCGGCCGGCGGCGCTTGCCGTCGGGTCCGTCACCGGAGCCGGAAGAGCCTTCGCGGCCGTTCGTCATTCTCGCCTCCGACCGATTCTCATCGTCACACAGGAGCACGATGCCCGGACCGAATCCGGGGCCAATCTTCCAAAACTATGTCCCAGCCTACCGAATAGTCCGCCGCGCGGACGCCGACAACGCCGGACACCTCTTCAGGGATACCCCCGATACACGGAATTGGCTAACGCGGGATCAAGGCAAGGAGCGATTCTTCGTCCGGCCAGCCCGCTACCACCACCCGCGTGCCGGTGGCCGGGAATACGGCGGCAACCGCATCCGAAAGGCAATATTGCACCGGGACAAGCGCCTGCGCATCGAGCCCCGCTGCAGCAGCACATGCACGATAGGCCTCTGCCGAGCGCCGCGAATAATGCAGCACCCCGTCGATCCGGCCGGCTGCGAGCGCCTCCTTCACAGGCGCGGGCAAGGTAGTTGCCGGGCGCATGCGGTAGGTGATCGCCGTGTCGACCGTAATCCCCTCCTGGGCCAGCATCGCAGGCACATCGCGCGCCCGGTTTTCCCCGGCGAGGTAGAGCAGCGGCTGCCCCCGGCCGCGAAAGCGGGCGGTTGCGCAGCGCGCAAGCGCTTCCGCATCGCCGTCGGCCGATTCGACCTCCGCAAAGCCGGCCGCCCTTGCGGCCTCCGCGGTGTGCCGTCCCACGGCCACGACCGGCAATTGGTGCAGGGGGGTGAGTTGCGATGGCGCAGTGGCGCGCAGCGTATTCGCGCTGGTAACGAGCACGCCGGCAAAGCGGCGGCCCGCCGGAATCTGCCAGGCGACAGGCTCCCTCTCCAGCAGCGGCGCGACCAGCGTCTCATGGCCCTGCGCGCGTAGCAGCGCTGCGGTTGCGTCGGCATCGGGGTGGGGGCGTGTGACCAGCAGCAGCACGGCAATCACTTCAGGTCAAAAAAGTCGGCCGGCATGCGCGCCTTCAATTCGCGCCCTGCATCGGCACCCAAAGTCTCGGCATCAGCGATCGCACCTTCGCGTTCGATCTCATAGGCTTCGCTCCCGTCCGGCCGGATGACGAGCCCCTGAAAGTGAACGCGGTCGCCGATCACCTGCGCATAGCCCGCGATCGGCGTGCGGCACGAGCCGTCAAGCGCGGCGAGGAAGGCGCGCTCGGCCGCCAGCGCAACGGCCGTCGCGGCGTGGTTGAGCGGCGCGAGCATCGCCATCGTGCGGGCGTCGTCGGCGCGGGCTTCGATCGCGATCGCCCCCTGTCCGACCGCCGGCAGGAACGCGGTGAGCGGCAGCACGGTCTCGGCAAGGTCCGTGCGGCCGAGCCGCCGGAGACCCGCCAGCGCCAGCATGGTGGCATCGACCTCGCCCGCTTCGAGTTTGCGAAGGCGCGTCTCGACGTTGCCGCGGAACGGCACGACCTTGAGGTCCGGCCGGAGCCGCAGCACCTGCGCCTGCCGCCGCAGCGAAGCGGTTCCCACAACGGCGCCCGCCGGGAGTTCCTGCAGCGATTTTGCGGATCGGCCGATGAATACGTCGCGTACGTCCTCGCGCTCAAGGAAAGCGGCAAGCGTCAGGCCCTGCGGCAGCCATGTCGGCACGTCCTTCGCCGAATGAACGGCAAGGTCGACCGTGCGCGCGAGCAAGCCTTCCTCGATCTCCTTCGTGAAAAGCCCTTTGCCGCCCGCTTCGGCGAGCGGCCGGTCCTGGATGCGGTCGCCAGTGGTGCGGATGACGCAGATTTCAACCGCTTCGGGCGCGAGACCGTACGCAGCCATGAGTCGTGCCCGCACGGTGTTGGCCTGTGCGAGCGCCAGCGGCGAACCGCGCGTACCGATACGCAGCGCGACCGCGTCTGAGAATTGCGTCATTGTACCCTGCAATGCTACCCACAAAATGAAGCGGCGCGATCATACACCCGGATTCGGGGGAAACGCGGCAAGATGTTCTGACGGTCGCGAGACGGTCACAATCGCCTCGTCTCTCGGTCCATGAGATGATGATGCGCAACCGCAGCGCATGTGCGCCGAGCTTGCTTGAGGCATGGAGCCGATGCTGGTCCTCGGGATCGAAACCACCTGTGACGAAACCGCAGCCGCCGTCGTGCGCCGCGATCCGAACGGGCGCGGGCATGTTCTCTCCAATGTCGTCTTCTCGCAGGTAGCCGAGCACGCTGCCTATGGCGGCGTCGTTCCGGAGATCGCTGCGCGCGCGCATGTCGACGTGCTCGACATGGTGATCGCCAAGGCGATGGTCGATGCGAATCTCGGCTTCAACAAACTCGACGGGATTGCGGCGGCGGCCGGGCCCGGTCTCATCGGCGGCGTGATCGTCGGTCTCACCACCGCCAAGGCGATCGCCATGGTGGCCGAGAAGCCGCTGATCGCGGTCAATCATCTCGAAGCGCACGCCCTGACGCCGCGGCTCACCGAAGGCACCGCCTTTCC